>Ga0335073_10010868_pt1 | contig 12797 bp, 8 predicted proteins | sample Lox_Sample_22_FD_207093 | JGI IMG/M metagenome (GOLD analysis project Ga0335073, IMG submission 207093) | Soil microbial communities from Loxahatchee National Wildlife Refuge, Florida, United States - Lox_Sample_2.2 | ecosystem: Environmental > Terrestrial > Soil > Wetlands | place: USA: Florida...
GAGAGCTATGGAGGATCCGCTCATTACTACCGAAGACATCGTGATTGCACCGAGCGTCCGGGAGACCGCTTCTGAGGACGGAGCCGTCCTATTGGACATTGAGCAGGGGATTTGCTTCAGTCTCAATCCCGTCGGATTGAAGATTTGGGAATTGCTGAAGAAGCGTTACTCCGTCGATCAGATCGCAGACACGCTGGCCCAGGATTTCGCGGTTCCCCGATCCCAGCTTCTTTCCGATGTGGCTGAATTCCTTCAGGCGCTCGAAGCGAAGCGCTTGATTCATCGGTCCGGCCACACGGTGGCTACGCGATCGTGGTTGACCAAGATCTTCCCGTGGGCAAAACAACACGCGTAACCCCATTTAACACATGCTCGGTGACTGCTTCACGCCGGTGTCCTTTCGATGATCAAAGGAGGCCACACGTGAATAATTCGACCAATAATGGTCGCGGCGCGCGGCATCTTGAAAATCATCACCGGCCGGCGCGAAGTCGGATAAGGCACAATGAACAGGGTGTCCCGTACGACGTTGCACCAGGAGCAACTATAGCCGTCTTCGTGCCATACAAAGTAGATCGGCCGTTCTTGAATGGTTTTCCAGTCACGCATCTCGACCGTGTTATGCGATTTGTCGATCACAACCACGGAACCACCTGGGACGAGATCGTCCATGGTGTCGTCATTCAAGCCGATGATGCCCAGTCGAAACTGACCTGCATGCAGGCGCTGACGCACAATTGCCGGCACTCCCAGTTCTTCTGCGCTCTCGGTTACCAGTCGCGTCTTATCGAAGCTGATGTTGCTCTGAAATGTAAGGGAAAATGGTCGATCGGTGTCAGCGAAGGACCACTGTTTTGTAGTCGCGTCGGATTGTATCGGGCCTTGCGGAGTGTTCTCGGAATCTTCCAGTCTCACGCCGAAGGCCTGCAAAATCGCCGGATAGGTTACCTTGTAGCATTTGCTAAGGCTCTGAGCCTCGAAAATGTCCGGCGCGGCGTTGCCATCTTCCATGTCGGCGAGTCGCCCACGTCGAATCCGATAGCGCTCATCGTTGGCACTGCGCGCGATCTCGCTGGTGAGCCGCTCGACCGCCATCCGCGTGAGGTGAAGTTCTTCCCGAAGTCCTCGAAGCCATTCCCCTGGGCTCGTCATGACTACTACTCCAGCCGCAGAGCAGACTCGGTGTTGGAAGTCTGCACTTGCTAATCGATAAAACTGCGTACTTCGGGAAGTGTCGCAGAAGGCCCCCTCGGGATGCCGCTTGGCATCAGCCCATCTGTGCGTCCTATCAGATTACGTCCAACTCCACTACCGACTTGCTTTGACCGCAATGTCCTTTCGCCTACTTTACTCGTACAACACGACAGCTAGCAGAAAGTTGTTCTTTCATTCTGGTTCCCCACTATGAACAAAATACGGCGAGCGATACCGTCAGCAGGTATAAAAATTCCATTTTCGCCTGAGTATAAATGCAGGACCGCCTACGTCAACAAGAATCTTGGATTTGTCCTGAAAGCAGAACAACGCAGGAGAGTAATAGGGATTACTCGGCCAATGCACTGGGGAACCGCAAGTGGTGTTGAACGACCCCTTGTTTCGAGTAACTACTCAAGTGCTATGACGTGAGCGCAGGCTTGGCTCCCGACGGCACGAAGCTCCGTTCCTGCACGATTTCGTGCAGGCGTTAGCAGACTCAACGCGTTGCTGCGTCCCCCCCAATCGCAGGTCCATGGCGGCTAACCGACATTAAGTCTCAGCGGGCTCGTCTTTCAACTTCTTTCCGCTCATCACGTTCCGAACTCGCGCCACAAACCAGGTGCGTCGAACCGAGATCGTTCGATCAGCGGACAAGCTGCACGATTTCATGCATGAAAAAAAAGTTTTCAAAACGGGTGGGCTGTGGATGTACGGTGCACTCATCGCTTAGCTCTAGATCTGGGGCTAGATCCCAAGTTCCCAAACTGCCACCTCAGTCGACCAGCACGTTCTGGAAGGTAGAGTATGCCTCCTGCAGTAGTCGCGCCCCCGCCAACTGTGGTGGAACCCATTACCGAAACTCTACACGGGGTGGAGGTCACAGATCCCTATCGCTGGCTGGAAGATCAGAACTCGCCGCGAACACGGGCGTGGCTCGAAGAGCAGGCGGCGTACACGCGTGCGTACCTGGATGCGATTCCGGGTCGAGAGCAAACTGAGAAACGAGTTAGAGAACTCATGGCATTCAAGGAGGTCGTCTCCGAACTCTGGAACGTCGGCGACCGCTGCTTCTTCCTCAAGCGTCAGGAGGACGGAGAGCAACCTGTCATCGTAATGCGTAAAGGGTTATTCGGAGAGGACACGGTCCTAGTCGACCCAGCATTGCGAGCAACCGGGACTTCGACTGCCGTTTCTATTGTCGCGATCTCTCATGATGCTCGGTTCCTGGCCTATTCTGTGCGACAAGGCGGTACCGATCACTCGGCTTTAGAGATCCTTGACCTCGACCGGAACACCGTACTTCCGGATCGCCTTCCAGAAGGTTTCTGCACAGGGTTTGTTTTTGTGCCGGACGGCACAGGGTTCTACTACTCTCATCGCGATCTGCGTGATCCGCGGCCCAACCATAAGGCGGCTCTCCGGCATAGCTTGGGCAGCGACCGATCACAAGACGCGGAAGTGTTTCTTGCGGGCGAAGATCCGAATCTCTTTCTTGGAATTCTCGATTCGCCCGAAGCCAAGCTCCTGGCTTACGCGTTGTTTTCTGCCGGCAAGGACCCGACCACCTCGATCTACTTGCACAGCCTGGAGCCGGGAGCGGTTCCCAGGCTCTTGTTACGCGATATCGCGGGCTGCTTTTCGCCGTTCTTCGCACAGGGCCAACTGTTCGCCTACACCGACTTCGCCGCCCCGAACTTTCGGATCGTAAGTATCGCTCTCGAGTGTCCGGATCCAACACATTGGCGAGACATTGTCCCCCAGTCCGATCGGCGTATCCAGCAGTTCACGGTTGCCGGTGACCGAATCTTCGTGACTCGTGTCGATCGTTTCTCCACTCAAATCGAAGCATTCGGCATCAAGGATGGCGAGAGAAAGGATGCTCCATTTTCTCCGCATGGGACTATCGACCTTCTAAACCCAACGAATCGAACCGATAGTTTGTTCTACAGCTACACCGCAGTCGCTCAACCATCCGCCGTCTATTGCTATAGCACGCGAGAAGAAAAGTCTTACTTGTGGCAGGAGGCGAATGTCCCATTTGATCCTTCCGTCGTCGCTGTCGAAGAGACCAGCTACACATCGAAGGACGGCACTTCGATTCCGCTTTTTCTCGCCGCCAGGAGAGATCTATTAAACTCGGGACCACTGCCAACCTTCCTGACTGGCTACGGAGGATTTGGTAGTTGTGTCACGCCCCGTTTCACCGCCTTCGCAACGTTTCTGATCGAGCAGGGACTGCTGTTTGCGGTTCCTGCTCTCCGCGGAGGGTCAGAGCTCGGTGAAGAGTGGCACCAAGCGGGCAAGCGCAAGAACCGCCAAAACTCGTTTGATGACTTCATCGCTGCCGCGGAGTGGCTCGTATCGGAGGGGCACTCTGCGCGCGACCGTATTGCTATTGGCGGCGGCTCTAACGCCGGCCTCCTGGTCGGCGCCACCATCACTCAACGTCCCGACCTGTTCCGCGCTGCCATCTGCCTCGGGCCCTTGCTCGACATGACGAGGTATCACCTCTTCGATTTCGCAGCGGGATGGGCAGAGGAATATGGCTCACCCGAAGATGAGCAGGATTTCCATTATCTGCTTGGCTATTCGCCCTACCATCACGTGCAAGACGGCGCGGACTATCCTGCTGTCCTGCTCATCTCGGGTGACGCGGACACGCGTTGCAACCCCACGCATGCTCGGAAGATGGCGGCGCGCCTACAGGCTGCAAATCGCTCAGAACATCCCATTCTGCTTGACTACAGACCAAACTGGGGCCACACGCCGGTTCAGCCTCTATCGGTGAAGATCGACGCTCTCACCGACAGACTCGCCTTCATCTGTCACGAACTCGCAATTCATGTAAGGCACAGGAGGGATTCGTGATGCTGCTTATTCGCGCGTTGTTGGCACTATGTGCCTATGACGTTCTGAGTACTTTCTGTCGCTTCGAGACCATTTATTCGATGGTTAAGAACTGGACGGTTGCCAGGGCACCTTCTGCTCAAGACACAATCAAGCGTGTCTGCACGGCTGTCAATTATGCCTGCATCTGGTACCCGAAGCAGGCGCTTTGCCTGCAGCGCTCCTTCGTCACAACCTATTTACTCCGAAAAAGTGGCGTGCCTGCACACATGGTGCTCGGAGCACAGAAACTTCCTTTCAAGGCGCACGCATGGGTCGAAGTGAACGGGCAGGCAATTAACGAGAGATCGAATGTCCAGGCGACCTATGCCGTTTGGGATCGGTGCTAGCTCAGGAGATCCGACATGAGTGTGCAAGTAGGCATCTGGAATTTCGACGGCCAGCCGGTCGACCGGAAGCTGCTAGAGAACTTCAGCGACTCCTTGAGGCAGCAAGGTCCAGACGGAGAATCGTTCTACATAGACAACTCAATCGCTCTCCTTTACCGTCCGTTTCATACGACAGCCGAATCGCGCCGAGAGAAACAGCCTTATCTGTCTCGACGAGGCTTCGTCCTGACCTGGGATGGCCGCCTCGATAACCGCGAAGTGCTTGTCGCAGAGCTGCGCAGCGAGCTTGAATCCAGCCCAACCGATGTCGCCATTTTCGCTGCCGCGTTCGATCGCTGGGGGACCGACTGTTTCCGCCGTCTCGTTGGCGACTGGGCTGTCTCGATCTGGAGGCCGGAACAGCGGGAACTCTTGTTTGCGGCCGACTACATGGCCATTCGGCACATTTTCTACTACCTCAAGAACAATCAAATTTGGTGGTCGACGGATCTCAGCCCGCTGGTGCTGCTCTCGGGCGATAAGTTCCACATCGACGACAACTACATCGCCGGATACTTTGCCCACGATCCCGAAGCCCACCTGACACCGTATCGCGAGATTCGTGAGGTGCCTCCAGGGCAATTCGTGCGCATTCGGAATGGCAGCGCTGTGACCGAGCGCTTCTGGCGTTTCAGTCCCGAGTCGCGCATTCGCTACAAGACGGACGCAGAATATGAAGAGCACTTTCGCTACGTCTTCCGGCAATCCGTCCGGCGCAGGTTGCGCTCAGACTCGCCGATCCTCGCCGAACTCAGCGGCGGGCTCGACTCTTCCTCAATCGTCTGTATGGCCGACGACATCATTGCAAACGAAGGAGAGGATATCCCTCGTCTTGACACGATCTCCTACTACGACGACACGGAGCCGAATGGAGATGACTCCATTTACTTTCCGAAGATTGAGCAGAAGCGTGGAAGAGTCGGCATCCACGTTGACATTAGTAAGCTGGGGAGTTCTGCGACATCGCTGGAATACTCCGAGTTCTGCCCTGTGCCCGGAGCTCTCGGCGCGGGACGGAAACTTGGAGACGAGCGTGCTGCCGCTGTGCGCCGCAGCGGCTACCGAGCGGTGTTGTCGGGTATTGGCGGTGACGAATTTCTGGGAGGAGTTCCCGATCCTCGCGCATACTTGGCCGATCTCATCGTGCAGTTCAGGCTCCTCAGCCTCGCCAAACAGCTCACTGCCTGGAGCTTGATCAAACGGAGCCCATGGATGCATCTTCTCTGGCAATCGGCCATCGATGCGCTTCCAGCTTCGCTGGGTCAATATTTAGTCAAGGAGGCTAAAGTCGAACCGTGGATCCGGAAAGACTTTGCCACGCGCACCAGACTAGCTATCCGACAGTTGGATGTCGACGAGCACTTCGGGCTCTGGCTACCTACGCGCCGCGGTTACATCGGTGGTGTGTACCTGATGGCTTGTAAATTGGCCAAGTTAACGCCACCGGTGTCTGCACTCGAAGAAGGTCGCTATCCCTACCTCGATCAGAACCTGATTGAGTTCATCCTTTCGATACCAGCGGGGCAGATGTTACGGCCCGGGGAACGACGGTCGCTCATGCGGCGGTCCCTTGTTGACATAGTGCCGCAGGAGATCCTGTCGCGTCGCACCAAGCAACTCGGCGCGCGCGGGCCTGTCCTCGTCCTGGAAAATCACTGGGACGAGCTTCAAAGCATTTATGAGACGCCTCTCAGCGCAAGCCTCGGATACATTCAACAAGCTCAGTTGCTGAAGACGATCTGCGACGCCCGTGCTGGAAAGATTGTTCCGATGGTGCGGGTGCTCTGGACAATTTCGCTGGAATACTGGCTACGTGACCTGGCTAGACGCGGACTGCTCGACGTTTCCGTGGTTCCCTTGTCGGCTCTCAGCCAGCGGGAACTTCCCGTGAGCGCATAGCCATGGCCAGCAGCGACCTTCCGCCTGCCAAGGTTGGGGACGGAATATTTCAACAAAGGAGAACCACCATGAACTACAGCAAACCCGAAGTAAACAATCTCGGTCAAGCCAGGAGCGTGATCGAAGCGAACCACGCGATCAAAAGACCTCCCCAGGTCTTGGAGACACCTGTCCCGACGTATTGCACTGCCGCATACGACCTGGATGAGTAACCAGGGAACGGGTCGCCAGTTTAGTAGCATCGGCGACCACACCTTCCCGGTCGTACACAACGACCGGGAGGGCATTTTACACCGTGCCAGTCCGGGACCAGCAACAATATTCGATCCGCCGGAAGATTGGTGACAAATATTTCACCAAATGAGAACCACAATGAACTACAGCAAACCCGAAGTAAACAATCTCGGTCAAGCCAAGAGCATGATCGAGCAGAACCACACAATCAAAGGGTCTTTCCCGGTTATGGAAACACCGGTTGGGCCGCGTTGCAGTCCCGCGTACGACTTGGATGAGTAGAAGGCAAGGGACAAGAGCGGAATTAATTACGGAGTATTGGCGCTTGAAGCCGCTGAACTGTTCAGGCTGCGGAGTTCGCGCCAACGCTTGTATTGCTCTACCTTTGCCGGATCGGGATTCTCCTCACCCTTGAGCCAAAAGCAAAACCAATCCACGTCGCCCTGTTGCGAAACCATGCGCTCCCAAGGCTTCTCCAAAATGTGCGTACCATCGGGAAGATAGATCAGTTCCACCGGTTTACCCAGTCCATAGAGTCCCGAAAACCAATTCCACTCAAGGAGCAGAGAACCTGGCCCGAGAGCTTGGATCCGCAGAGGGGCCTGGACTTGGTCCATGTGAAAAGCGGAGACCCGCTTGATCCAGGAAGATAGCGCATCGCCAAAAGGTGTACCACCGTTCAGGGCCTCGATGCTCGCAGCCCAGTCAGGAGACTCGTTTGAAAATGCAACGTACTGAAGATAGTCGGCGTCTATCCCATCGGCAATGACCGCTGCCGCAATGCGGTACTTTGAAAATGCCAGCATCTGGGTCACGTAGTAGCAGGTTCGGCTGAAGCCTATGATCCCTACGAGATTCGCGTTAATAAGCCCTCTGCCCTCCAGGTAATCGATGGCACTCTCGTAGTCCGCCATGGCAGTTGGCGCCTCCTGCTGGGTACCAAAAACATGCCAGTCTGGCACCTCGTCGGCCTGCAAAACGAAAAATCCTTGCCCCGCCAAGGGCTGGGCGGCGAACGCTGTGGAAAAGACGCCATCCATCCAGAATCTATTAGAAAGCCATCCGTGGGTCTGGATGATCAGCGGGTATCTCCGTCCCGGGACATAATCCACAGGCCAATAGAGTCCACCTTTGACTTCATCGCCGAGAGGACTCTTCCACGACACTTCCTCGACCCTAGCGAAGGCCAAGTCTCGGAACTGAGGATTCAGGTCCATGAGCAGCGCTTTCTGGCCACCGTCGGGGGCAATCGCAAAAATCCTGGGTGGGGCATCCATGTTCTCCTCCAGAATTATCTCGGGCAGCGACGGTGTTCCTGCCTCCTTCGAGGCGCTTACCCGAGACCATGTCTCGCCAGTTTTTCGAAAGTAGGCCTTCGACGTATTCTTTCCATTTACGCTGTCTATTCTTCCGACATCACAAACCACCGTATCTGTCTTTAGATCCCACTTCAGCAGTCGCAAGTCTTCGTCGCTTATGGTCAGGAACTGGCGACTGGGGATCTTGAATTCCACCAGGAATGTGTGCGTCTTTCGCCGCTTTTGTTCCGACGGATTATCGATACTCAACGGCAGGTACATATTGGAAACCACCACGGATTTGCTGTCTGGCGACCAAGCCATCTCGGATCCGGAAGTCGAGGTTGGCGCCTCGGACAAGACTGTGCTTGCGCCTGTCCGCGTGTCAACCAACTCGTATTGGGTGATAGCAGACGATTGGGTTCCGCGCTTGGCGGGCCGATGGGTATAGATCCGCAAAAATTGGTCATCGTACTCGCTCCACGTCTCAGGAATCTTGGTGGCTTCTGTCAGAATGAGAATGTGCTCGCCGTCTGGGGAAAGCGCCATCAGACGCTCGTCAAAATTGTTGAGTCGCCCCTCAAGTTTTACTTTGATTTCCGACTTATGTCCCAGTTGCCTTATGAACAAACTATGTTCGCCGTCTTCCCCTTTCCCGGAGTTTCCACTGATGAGACCGGGCAACTTCTCATTTGTGATATTGAATCCGTTTCTCGAAACGTTATCATTCATGAGACTCGAATCTTGATTTTCTGCGACATATACGATTTTGTCGCCGCTGGGCGTGGCGGCGAAGGATGTCAGACTGGTAGCATGATTCGTGAGTTTCGTGAGTCGCTTCGAACTGCATTGAACCGAGTACAGTTGGCTCGTTTCCCCGGGATGCTCCCCTAAGAACAGAAGAGTATCGTTGTCGTTCAGCCACACTGCGTTCTGGATGGCAGGCCGATTTGAAGATGAGGACATAGAGACCACAGTGCGTAGTCTGGGCGAGTGAAACACTTCCGCAGTTTTGAATAGAATTAGCGAATACTCGTTGGTATTGTCTCGGAGATTTCCTTTTTTTAAGATCACAACAAACCGTGCACCATTCGGTGAGAACTTCGCGAGGATACCGTTCGCTGATCCACCGTCAGCGTAGTACGGATCGCCAAAACGAGTCATTTGAATGGAGTCAGCCACGGTAACCGTTCGTTTAATCGCGTCGCCATCTGGCTCTGCTTGGCCCATCGACTCTCTGGTCGCAGAATATTCGGCCGTCTGTCCCGTGCAAAACATAGAAACACAGCACGCGATGAAAGTAGCCACGGCGCGGATCGCTCGGTTCCGCCTTAGGCATATTGGCTTCGTCGGTTGGTCACATTTCATATTGGTAGATTCCTCGCTTGAGGCTCTGGCATTGCAGGAGACTGCTAGAAGAAGAGCTTCAGCGCAAACTGAATGGATCGAGGGCCACCTATTTGATAGAGTGGCGAGAAAGCACCCGACCCAAGATTGCCCCCGGCGAGACTTTGCCCTAGCATCTGTGCCGACAGGCCGAACTGCGAGTTAGTGAGGTCCCCGACGGGTGGCCCAAAGTTGGGATGGTTAAGAACATTGAACATTTCGGCGCGGAATTGTAGTTTCACCGACTCATGAATCGGGAAATCTCGATGGACCGCGAAATCCCATTGAGTGACGCCAAATGCCCGCAGTGCATTCCGCGGTAGGTTCCCCTGGCTGGTGGGATAGCATGGAAAATCGACTCCTGGAACACAGCCAACTGGAGTGAGCGGAGGAAATGTGAATGCCGCTGGATCGAACGCTTTCCCGCCTGGATACTGCGACCCAAATAGGTAGAACGGCTGACCGGCGACGACGTCTGGTCTTACGTTGGTGGCGAATCCGTTTGACAGTTGACCAAAGAGGGAGTTGCCGTAAAAGATGTTAACCGGAGGAGCGGATTGAGCTTGCAGCACATTCTCTGTGGACCAGCCTTCCAACAGTACATTCGCAAAAGTGTTCCATTTGGGGGACGGGGCGTCATAGGTCAATGCCATGGAAAACGCATTTCGATGATCGAAGTCGGAGGAACCTCGGTTGACATTAGAGTTCAGTGCTGAAAGGTCATTGGATCCGCTGCCAACCGAGCCCGCGGATGCGGTGTCAATCGAGTGCGACCAAGTATACGATGCAAGTGCCTGAATGCCACGGGACAAGCGCTGCCGGAACTGGAGTTGAAGAGCATTGTAATCAGAAGTGCCAGCGTTGGTTACGAGGTCCGCATACTCGAAATTTTCGTTCGGCGAAAAGATAGCTGCGGTTTGGAGAAGTCGCCTTCCCAGAGAACCAATGTACGACGCGGTTATGGTTTGCTGTTGCCCCAACGATTGCTCCAGGGCAACATTCCACTCAAGAGTGCGCGGCGGTTTAAGATGTGGGTCGAATGCGTAAAGGAATCCGAAATTAGTTGCGTTGGGTGGGACGATCGGAGGCGACTCTGCGGCCGTTGCACTCAAGGGAAAGGCACCGGGATAAAGAGTAGCGTAAGCCCCAAAAGGATAGGCAGTTGAGTCAAGGAGATTTCCAGCTTCTGAGGTTGCCAGATCATAAAAGACACCAAGCCCTCCTCTCAACACTGTCTGCCGATTCGGATTCTGAGACATCTGGTAGGCCAGACCGATTCGCGGCGCGACATTGCCGTACGCTGTGTCGTACGGCGGCGTGCCTGCTGGTGCCAGGGCAAGGTTGGATAGATTGCCGAGATCGAAACCGGTCACCGCAGGAAAGCCGGGGCCGCTGATAGACGAAGGCACGAAGTCAACATCCCACCTCAGTCCGTAGGTCAATGTTAATCGTGAAATTACGTGCCACGTATCTTGGGCAAAGATGCCCAAATTGCGAAACAGCAAGGTGGCGGGACGGCTGGAAGTCAGATAATTGAGGTACGCGCTTCCGATTTCCGCAGACGGTACATCGCTGAAATAGTTGCCCTGCAAATACCCCACTGGATCAAACTCAGGAGATAGTCGGCGAAAATCAATGCCAAACTTCAAAGCGTGCACCCCTCTCTGCAACGAGACATTGTCTACAAGATTGATTTGTCGTTGCAGGTTGTGAGCGCTCGCACCGGCGGTGAGACCTGGGTTGTTTCCGAGTGAAGGGATGATGGCAAGGTCAAATTGCGCATTTTGAGTTGTAAATGAATTGGGAAACGGAAGGCTTGCAACAGGGACAGCTCCTCCAAAATTGTCCAGATAGTACGAACCGGAAGCATCGGTGTCGCTGTAGTTAAAGCGAAAGTCGTTCGCGGCCACGGGTGAGAGCAACCACGTCGCGCCCACCGTTCCAGTTTGGGTCGTGATCGTTTGCTGAAACACTGTGCTCAACGCTGTAGAATTGCCACGCTCACTAAGCGTTGAGGGGGAATAGTCATAGCGCCCGAAGAGGTTGAGTTTGTCGCTCAGTTTGTGGTCAATTCGAAGACTGTATGCATCCAGCGTAGCGGGATCTGAAAAGCTGCCATTGTATTGAGCAACATTGGTCGACAAATCATCTGGCCCATTTGGAATCGGGAATGCATTGAGGAACGGCTGAACTGCCGGCAGGGCATTCTGGCGCGAGGTTAGATCGGGAACAAGGGTTAAGAGAGTTTGCGGTAGCCGGAGTCGCAGCCCCTCGTAGGAAAGGAAGAAAAACGTCCGGTTCTTCAAAATAGGACCACTAAGAGTGCCACCGAAGTCGTTCTGACGTTCCTCGGCTTTAGGCAAAGGAGGGCTGTTTGTGTAGCCGTTGAACCAGTCGTTCGCGTCAAAGATGTCGTTTCGCACGTAATCAAACGCGGTGCCGTGAAATTGATCGGTTCCGGAGCGTGTGACGATGGAAATCTGTCCGCCAGGAGTGCGACCAAACTCCGGCGCAAACGTGGAGGTTTGGATACGAAATTCCTGCAGCGCATCAACCGAGACTAAACTGTTCGTCCCCCCCAGCACGCTAGAAGAGCCAATCGCACCTCCCAATCCGTTTCCCGAGTTTTGGGTCGCGCTGATCCCGATGTTTGCGCTAACCCCGTCAACCATCCAGTAGTTTGAGCTTGCACGCTGCCCGTTAACACTGAACTGACCTGTGTCTAAGCCATTATTTGCAGTAAGAACTACTCCAGGCGTGAGCTCAATCAGCGTCTGAAAACTCCGGCCGTTCATAGGAAGGTTTTCGGCGAACTGACGATCCACCACAGTGCTTACTGTCGCATCGGTTGTATTCAATTGCTGCGCGCTCGCTTCCACCGTCACGCTCTCTGCCACCGACCCAATCTGAAGGCGAAAATTTTGCTCGATGTGGTCCTGGACATTGAGCGTTAGGCCGGTCACGTTGACTTTCCTGAATCCAGCCGCATCGACTTCGATCCGATAACGCCCGGGGCGGATGCTAGCAAATGTGTACAGGCCAGAATTGTTGGTGGCAGCAGTGGTGCTGGTGTCACGATCAATATCGACTAGCTTTACGTGAGCTCCTGCGACGCTCAAACCGGATGGATCCACGACTTGTCCCGAGACAGTAGCAGTTTCGAGCTGTGCCAGAGCAGGATGTACAAGACAGGTAAGCAAGAGAAGGAAGAGGTAGTTTCCTACTACCCCACGGGGGAGACAGCGCATCGGTTTGTATTCCTCTACAGACGTATGCCGGGCAGCGGCAAGCTTTTCTTCAATGAGAAATCTTTATGGCAGCAAATTGGAAACGAGGAGGAGGGTTGATAGCGAGCCGAGTGGCTCAACTACGACAAATGCTGCTCACGGGTGGTTAGGCTTTTCGCCTAGGAAGGCAAACAATATTCTTCGCCCACCAGGTTCCCGTATCGCCTTCCGTGAGGACTCGACGGTGACGAAGACTGAGTTGATTTGTGCCAAAACATGAG
>Ga0335073_10010872_pt1 | contig 12795 bp, 13 predicted proteins | sample Lox_Sample_22_FD_207093 | JGI IMG/M metagenome (GOLD analysis project Ga0335073, IMG submission 207093) | Soil microbial communities from Loxahatchee National Wildlife Refuge, Florida, United States - Lox_Sample_2.2 | ecosystem: Environmental > Terrestrial > Soil > Wetlands | place: USA...
GACCAATCTTCAAACTGTCGCCGGTGATGCGCAGCAGCTTTCGAAATCGATCAAGACGCTGCTCGAAACCCTGCAGGCAGACGCACAGCCTTATATGCGCGACGCCGTCGCCCAAGTCGATGAAGCCGCAAAGGAAGCCAAATCGGCCGCGGCAGGACAAGAAGCGGACTTGAACTCAGCCGGCATGGCGCTGCTGGCACGTGCGCGCGTCATCGCAGCGGACCTCAGCCAAGCCGTTGCCGCGCAACGGCATGATGCACGGTTCGGGAAATAGGAGAGCACAATGGATAATTACATAGCGATCGTCGTGGACAACGACGCGACCGCCTACGACGCGCTGCACGCTCTTTGGGCGCTCGATGCGAGCGGCGACATCACGGTGCACGGGGCCGCAGTGGTCCATCGCGATAGCACCGGCTACGTGAACGTCGCAACCAAAGACACCGACCCGGGTGTGCGCACCATCATCGGCATCGGCATCGGCGCCATCATCGGCGCACTCGCCGGTCCGGCAGGCGCCGCAGCCGGCGCAGCTGCAGGTTCAGCCGTCGCGTCCGCGGCCGGCATCGGCGCAGCGGCGGGCGGCCTCGTCGGCGGCACTGCCGACATCGTCAAAGCATCCGAACACGAGCAAGCGGAAACCGAGACCGAGTTCGTACTTCCCCGTGGGGAATCGGCGGTGATTGCCGAGGTTTCCGAGGACTGGACCATGCCCGTCGATCAGCTCGCGAAGCGGTTCAACGGCACAGTCTACCGTCGTGCAAAGTCGGATATACACGGTGACGAGTGGGACTGGGACTCTACGCTCTACCCCTACGACTACGCGCCGACGTACGCATAGGTGTCGGTCGACAAAGAAACGGCGCCCGGCTGCCACCGGGCGTCGTTCTAAAACGTCGCGCCTCGCAAGCCGAACCATAGGCGGCCTCCCTGCGAACCGTAGGCGAGATCGAGTCGCACGATCCCTCGATACACGATGCCGATTCCCGAGCCCGCATGCCACTGATAGCTCGGCAACGCCCAGGGCTGGTCGCCGCCACGAACGCGGCTTGCGGCGGTTTCGGTGAACATCACGAGTTCGACCTTCGGCGCACGTCGATCGTTGACGCGGTACTCCGCGGTCAATGTTTGCGCGTCAGTCCCACAAAACGCCTTGGGATAGGCGCGGGCCGCAGCGCACAACAAGAAGCTGTCGGAGAGCACGCCGCCGCTGCGCGCCTGCGCAGCGTGCAACGCCAGCGTCGATGTACCCACTGCAATGTAACCGGCGACGTCAGCCACGTAGATTTGATATTCGTTCGTCGCGCCTAGCCATCCGATTCCATCGGCAGCATCGAAGCGATATTGCACGTTGCAATACGGCGGGTATAACCGCTGCGTTGCGGCGCCGGCGCAGGCGTGCGAGAGCCCCGCTACGAGCAGCGAGTTTTGCGCCGGCGCGTTGTACGTCGAATAAAGCGACGGCGCAACGATACCGGTGGGCTCGGCCTCTGTCGTGTGTATCTTTCCTACACCGAACTCGAACTGTGTTCCGTTCGTCGCGCGCATGCTATAGAGCGCCTGCGCTCCCGCCGTCCAGCTGTAGACGTTGATAGCAACCGGCGCGCTCGCGCGGTAGACGCCTTGCGCTCCCAACACGCCCGCGACGAAATCCGACTCGCGTTCGTCGCCGGCGTTTATCTGTAGCGGTGTTGTGAGAAATATCCGCGCGAGGTTCGCGAGGCCATTCGAGACTGCGTAGCTAGAGATATCTGTGCCACGATCGTCGAGCGGCGCCGACCGCACTACTACGCCGACGGCTGGGATGGGCCACAGTGGCTCTTGCGCGTACAAGGGATGCACGGCCGGCTCGATCCAGCTCGCCTTCACGATCCAGCGCAGCGTTACGGCATGCAGAAACGGGACATCCGCAATAACGAGCAGCGGGCGAAATCCGCCGAGCTGCACGAGGTTGTGGTAATCACGATTCACTGCCGCTTGTTCGAGCAACGATCCCGCCCGTAACGAAAGATAGCGCCGCACCACGGCCGTATTCACGGCGCCGGACGTCTCGACACGGACATTCTCGATCCGTGCTCCAGCTTGTCGCGCGGGGATGGTCGGCGCGGGCGGAGAGCCCGCAAGCGCTTGCACAGCGTTCTGCAAGGCATGTGGAAGGGTCTGCGCGGAACTACGGAGCGGCGCCGCCAGCAACGTCGCCGCGAGCGCGACAGCGGCGATGCGCGCGAACATGATGGGTTCCAGGGTAAGGCGAGTGCGATGGCGCGTGCAGTGACTGGCACACCCTCCCTTACCGCGCGAACCTCTGTTAGGCTCAGGGGGAGACGTTTGCAATGAGATCGACCCTCGTTTTTGGATTGAGCGCCCTACTCGTCGCGGCGGCGCCGCTGAGCGGCGATCAGATGCTTGCGCAAGCCGGCTCCGCCACCGGCCTAACCTCGTACTCAGTGCCGGTGCATTTCGACGTGCGCATGCATCGCCCGATTTCGCTACGAGCCGGCGTCGAGGGCATCATCTACTTCAAGGCGCCCGGGCAGGCGGCACTGCGCATCACCAACATGCCCGGGCCGCTGCGGCAATTCTTCAAGAGCACGTACAGCCTCGACCTGAGCCCGCAAACCTGGCCGGCAAAATACACCGTTACGTCGGTCTCGCCGACGCAAGCCGATGGGGTGGATGCCTACGCGCTCCAGTCGGCTCCCAAAAACGATCCTTCGGTCGATCACGTCGTCTTCACCGTTACGCAGGCCGACTACACGCCGGTCGCGGCGGTTTGGTCCTATCACGACGGTTCGTCGATTTCGCTTACCATGCAATGTGAGCGCCAGTCGGGTGGCGCGCTGCCGCAAACGGAGTCGATCTCTGTAAATATGCCGCAATTCGGCCTCGATGCAAAGGCGCAGTACGGCGGTTACGCGCTCAACGGGCCCGTACCGGATTCCGCGTTTGAGAATCACTAGGCGCGCAAGCAAATGGTTCTGAAGCGCGCGATCATCGTCATGCTGGTCGTCGTTGTTACGGCAGCACTGGCGCTCGTTTTCGTGCGCGCGCAAGCGGCCGTGTTGGCGTTGTTCGGCGCCGTGGTCATCGGCGAGGCGATGCGCCCGCTGGTCGATCGTCTCAGCGCGCGGATGCCGCGATCCGCCGCGATCGCGATCGCCTTCGCCGCACTCTTTATTGTGGTAGCGGCACTCTGGCTATTTCCGATCCGCGCTTTGATTCCACAAGCCGAAGTCTTGTGGAAGAACGTACCGGCTTACGCTACCGAGATCTCGGCGCGCGTGTCCGGACTCTCGCGCTTCTCGGCGGGCGCGTCTTCGGCAATCGGCCCGCTCATCGAAGACTTCTTGCAGATGCAGGCCGGTGTCGCAGGTGCTCTTTCGACGCTCGCACTCATGCTCGTCATGTCATTGTTTTGGCTCAGCGCGTCACGGACGTTCATGTCATTTCTTTTGAGCGTCGTGCCGCAAGCGCAACGGGCGAAGATCTCCTCGGTCTTCGCAGAGATTGGCCGCAACCTTGGCACATGTGTCACCGGGCTTGTCGTCAACGGCGCGATCATCGCCGTCGCCGCCATCGCGGTGCTGATGTTATTAGGAACGCCTAACGCGCCCGTGCTCGGCGTGCTGCAGGGCCTGTTGATCTTCATTCCCTATGTAGGTACGCTCATCGGTGTACTCACCGTTGGCGGCGTCGTCCTGGTAACGCACGGGCCGGTGCCGGCGGTAGAGACTATGCTTGCACTTTCACTAGTACACACGATTGAGGGAACGTTCGTCTCGCCATTGGTCTTCAAAAAAGGCGTCAAGCTCGAGCCGATCGTGACGATTTTTGCGGCGACGGCAGGCGGCATGCTTTTTGGAATTTTTGGCATCGTGCTGGCGATCCCGGCAGCCAGCGCCATCCAAACGGTCATTGTCAGTGCGATAGCTCCAGCGCTTCGTACACGTTTCGATCAAAGCTCTGTGACCGAGCAAAGTTCCGCATAGAGCGTTCCCGCAACGGTTTTTCGAATCAACGCGGAGGGGGTTTTGCATATGCTCCGATTTGTTATAGCCCTCATGTTGGCATTCGTGCCTGTCTGTGCATCAGCGCAAATCGCGCCCGGCGTGCTGCAGCCGGCGGCAGAACTATCGAGCGTGACAGGAACGGTTCTCAATGCCGATTCGACACCCATTACCGGCGCAGCCGTGCAGCTTACCGGCCCCGCGCGCACGAACACCACGACCGACAGCCATGGCGCCTTCGCATTTCGCAACGTGCCGAACGGACGCTACCTGCTGACCGTAAGCGCCGCCGGCATGGAAAAGTTCGAGCAGTCCGACATTGAGGTTGCGGGCGATATCGCGCTGACGATACGCTACGCGCAAAAAAGCGCTGGGCTCAAAACGATAGCGCAAGTGGCCACGCAAGAACGCAGCAACGCACTCAACACAACCGCGGCCAGCATCGAGTCGGTGAATCCACAAGCGTATGCACTCGACGGCAACGTGTCATGGCGAAGGCTGCTGGAAGGCATCCCGGGCGTTGCGGTGAGCGGCGCGCTTGCCGGCGGAGATGAAACGAGCGTCGTCATTCCCGATTCACCCTTTCAGCCGATCGTGCTTTCGATCAACGGTGCTCTTCCATACGAAACCTCGACCACGCTCGACGGCATGCCGCTTTCAAACTACTCGCTCGCAACGACGCCGGGGGCCGGCGTCGACCTGAGCGAACTGCCGATGTCGCTCTTCGATACCGCCGATGTCGTGCGCGGTCCCGGCGCAAACGCGCCGAGCATCGTGGGTTCGATCGGCGGCAGCTTCGTGCTGCATCCGCCCGGGAACGTCGAGAAAAATTCCGTGCAGGCGTCGATCACAAACGACCCGTATGGCGGCTACTTTTCAACGATCAAAGCGACGTTTCGGACCGGGAAACTCTTTGCGACACTCGGTTACTCCTCGAACACGAGCCCCGGGCCGTATGGCATCACAACAAATTTCGGAATTCCTACCTATCCGGGTGCCAGTGTGTCCATCAACGGCACGCCGGTGCAGAATACGGCGACGTACCTTCCCAGCCCGATCTACGGAAACTGCTACTGCACGTTTGGAACAGACCTCCTTGCCCGAGGCGGCACCGTAAGCACGCAATGGGTTGCGCACAACGGCGGCATCGCACTCGGCTACAATCTCTCGAAAAACGTTACCGCCGAAATCTTCTACGCGGGTGCCCAGGCCACGGCCGAACAAACGCAGCCGCTGTTCGACGAGGTGTTTGCACCCGGCGCCGGTTACACCGGCTCACTCGCGCCAAGCACATACCCAGGATCAGCACTTTTCGTTAGCGGCGCAAACCCGCAGTTGCAATCGGCGAGCCTCGTCGAAGAAAAAATCACCAGTTATCTGGGCAGAGGCACTCTGCAGCTGGCGGCGCTGCAAAACTACACGTACGATACGTTGAACCGCGGCATTCCGGGTCCAACCAATGTCCAGCTCTTCGGCACGGGATCATACTGCGACGATGCAACGTGCTCGACAACCACGCCATTCACGTTCAACGGCCAATCGGCCACGCTTACGTTCTCGCCGTTTGTCTATTCACAAACACAGCGCTCTACGAATGACGATTTCCTTGCGAGCTATGAGACGGAGGTCGGCAACACCGGCTACATCGGTGGTTCGTGGGTGCATTCGGCGAACAGCGCGACTCAGGCAATCAATCTCGCCTTAGTCTACAACGGCACGCCGCTGAGCATCCCCCAAATTACACCCGTCGTGACACAGTCAGTCGATGAGTATCGCATTCAAGGCGGTTTTCGACCAAACGATAACGTCGGCGTCGACGCTTCGTACTACTTCACCAACGCGAATTACCACGTGCCGAACCCGTCGTCGGCCGCGAGCGGATCGTGGGTCGACTCGCGATTTTCGTATAGTGCACCGCGCGTCGGATTGACGTGGCAGCCGCAGCGCAATCTGGTCGTCCGCGCTGCGGCCGGCGGAGGGTTTGCCTTACCGCCAATGTTCTTTTTGGTCGGCTCCAATGGCCAAGAGACCTGCAGCACCACCGCTTGTTACATCCAAGTGACAAATCTCAATCTGCGTCCGGAAACGTCTTTCGGATGGAATATCGGGAGCGACGTCAGGCTCGCACCGAATACGATTGGCTCCCTCGACGTCTACCGAACAAATCTCTACGGGCAGCTTTATCAATCGCAGAACTTCATCGGGACGGATCCGCAAACCGGCCTCCCGCTGTATGCGCAAGGATATCTCAATCTCGCCGCATCACGATACGAGGGGATCAATCTTAGCCTGAAGCGCGATCCGAGCCGCGGCGTCTACTTTGCGGTCAATTTCGGATTGACGCGCGGATACGTAGTGACGCTACCGCCGGGATTCTACAATGAAAATGGCGGCACATGTAACTACACCACCGGCGATAATTGCACGAACACCAACGTCATACCCGGTCCTAACTTCAACGGGGCACCGGGTTTGAACACAACCGTCTTCACACAAGCACCTATCCCGTACGCAAACGGTTCGGCGCTCGTCGGCTACAAATGGTCCAACGGAGCATTTGCCGACATCACCGGCACCTACTTTGGAAACAATAACGCCTACTTCCAGCCGGCTTTTATGGCGTTCGACGCACGGGCCAGCTACCGTTTCCCAGGGCGCATAAGGCTCATCGCTACGTTCAAGAATTTCACCGGAATCCACGATCAGACGTATCAGTTGCTGCAAGCTAATCCGGCGGTCGCGGCGCCGACGATAACCGGCTTCCCGCTCCCGCAGTACGCGCTTCCCTATGGCCCGCGCGCGCTGTTGGTTACAGCGAATCTTGATCTGTAGCCGCGCGCTCCGCGGCGTGCAAGTAAAATGACACGGCGGTTCCGCGACCCTGCTCGCTATTGAGCGCGACTCTCCCGTTCGCGCGTTCTACCGCGCGTTTTGCCACGGCGAGGCCCAAGCCGGTGCCGGCTACGTCAACGGCCGCGCTCCCGCGGTAGAAGCGCTCAAACGCGCGTTGCTGATCCTCGGGAGTCATGCCCGGGCCTGAGTCGGCGATCTCGACCGCAACAACGTCCGCATGCCGGCTCACCGTCACATCGACCGGACATCCCTTGCCGTACTTAAGCGCGTTGTCGACCGCGATCACGATCGCTTCACGAATTTCATCCGCGTTCCCAAAGGCAAGTGCCTCACCATCGAGGGGCGCCTCGACTTTGAGCTGCGGCGCAAGCGCGCGCATCGAGTCGCCGACATCTCGCGCGACGGCTGCAACGTCGACCATCCCAATATCGGGCTCTTGTTGCTCCAGGCGAGCGAGTTCAATGAGTTTCTCAATCGTTCCGCGCATACGGCGACACTCATTGAGCGTTTTTCGCAGGATCTGACGGTGATCTTCAGGGCTCGCAACAAGGCCCTCCGCTAGAGCGTCGATGTACCCCATCACGATCGTGAGCGGCGTCTTGAGTTCGTGGCCGGCGTCAGAGATAAATGTCCGCATATTGTCGTTTGCCGCTGCACGTTCCGACAATGCCTTCTTTGCGCGTTCGACCGCGTCGTTATAGGATGCATCCACCGCATCCATCTCGATGTCACGCCGTCGTGCTAGATCTTTTGGAACAAGGTCGCCGCGCCCGAATGCTCGCAGATCTGCCGCCAGCTCACGGAGCGGCAAGGTCGCGCGCTGCGCGACCAGCCATGACAATGGCGCCGCGAACGCCAGTATGGCCAGCGCGAATGGGAGCTGCCGCATTGCCGCTTTGGCTATTGAGCCTGCGAGATAATCTTCCTTGACGTCGAAAAAGACCCTACCTTGCGAAAAGCGCGCATCCCCGTACAGGCTGTTTGGATACACGATGTAGTCGTAAAGCAACGTGCTAAGGAGCGTTTCCGCACTTCTTGTTCTAAACACGAGATTTGCGCTTCCGTCGTACGCAATGAATTCGTACATTTGTGGCGGCCCCGCTTTAGCCCAGGCGACCGGCGCGGCTTCAGCCATCGTCTTTCCATGCCGAAATTGCTCTCTCAGCAACGTCGTCACAAGCGCAAATTGTGGATTGATCGAGGCCTTGATGTCGTCGCGCACAGTCTCCAGCACGGCATATACGCCGGCTGCGAATAGCACGACGACAATACATAGCGCGATCGCGATGTTCATAAGCGCGAGGCGGAGCCTCAGCGATCGGAACATCGCTTACTCTCGGACCGAAAAGCCGACGCCACGGATCGTTTGAATCAATTTCTTGCCGAACTCATGGTCGACTTTGGCACGAAGATTCGAGATCGTGCGGTCGACGATCCCGCGCTCGGCTTCGCTTTCCGGTCCCCAAACTGCATCGAAGAGCTGGTCGCGCGTGAACACTTGCCCCGGATGGCGTAACATCGTGACCAAGACGCTGAACTCGCGCGCGGATAAATCGATGCGCCGTTCGCCGCGCACGACGACATACGTTTGCAGGTTCACGATGAGATCGTCGTAGGTCAACACATCGCGATGCTCGAGCGCCGGGCGGCGCAACTTCGCATTGAGCCGCGCAATCAGCTCGGCCACCTCAAACGGCTTGGCAATGTAGCCGTCGGCGCCGCTCTCGAGGCCCTTGACGACGTCGGTGAGCTCGCTCTTAGCGGTCAACATGATCACCGGCGCTTCGGTGATGCGCCGGATCATCGGCAGCAAACTGAAGCCGTCGATCTTTGGCATGACGACGTCGAGGATAATGGCATCGGGCTGCCACTCCTTGATCGTAGCCAATGCCTCGATACCGTCGCGAGCGGTTTGCACGTCGAAACCCCGGAGGCTCAAATTGAGCTGCAGCATTTCGCGCACTTCGGGCTCGTCGTCGACGACGAGGATCTTGCGCGTTTCCATTTCCATCCGGAGTCTCATACTAGCGCGCTCCCCGGAAAAATCCCGGAAGTCAGATTCCGGCGCTTTTCCGGCACCTTTCCAAAAGGGTTCCGTCCGGTCGCTTAACGTTCCCTTTGCAGGAGGTCATCTCGCAATGTCATTGGGTCTACAGCAAGGTTTCCTTCCCACGAGGGCATCCTTCGGCTACGAAGTCGACGCCAAGCGCCGCCACGATCTGCGCAATTTTTTGATGCAATTCCGCGCGCGCCTTCGCCCGGACGAAGTCGGCCTGCCGCACACGCGGCGCCGGCGCGTCGCCGGTCTGCGCCGCGACGAGGTCGCAGAGTTGGCCGGTGTGAGCTCCGACTGGTACCGGCGCCTCGAGAGCGGGCGCGACATTCGGGTCTCGCCGCAGATCGTTGCGCGTCTCGCGCGCGTGCTGCGCATGACACCGCACGAGGAACTCGCGCTCTTTGCGCTCGCCGTCCCGGAAGTATATCAGGCGCAACTTGCCTTGCGCGGCTTTATCGCTAAATACCATGCGTACGCCCTCGACGACGCAACACTACGCCTGGCTTAACGGGGTTACGACAATGCGTGGAGTGATTGTATTTCGCACGTTGACAGAGGCGCTTCGCGCCGGTTTTGAGCCGTACGAGTTCACCCAAAGCGGTTGTTTCGTGCGCGGTCGCACGCCGGCGGGCTGGGCGCTTGCGATCGTCGACCCGATGCGCTAGGGGGAGTCGGGCTCCCTCCATCTCTCTCGGGCCGTTTGGTAGTGTCGAGGTACTCCGACATACTCGGAAACAGGGAGAACGATCTTGAACGATATGAAAGGCGCCCTCGAACAGGCGCGACGCGACGCACAGGCGTTGCATAAGAAAGCGCAGGATGCGACGGCCAAAAAACACGCCGACATCCGCGCCAATGTGGAAAAACTTGCCGACGAGGCGCTCAAGCTTCAAGCAGCATTAAAGGTCCTCAAACTCAGTCAGCACGCCGATGCCCAACAGCACCTCAACAATGCGGTAAACGCACTCGACGATGCGGCAAAAAATGCAAAAGCGATCAAAACCGCCAACGAGCGAGACCTCGGTATCCTCCGCGCCGCGCTTCGTTTGCGCACGGCGATCGCGCTGAAACAGCTCTCGCGGGCACTCGCCGCAAAACGCACATCAGTCAAGGGCCGCGCGCCGCAATTCGTTTAGGAGAAGCAAAATGGATAATTATGTTGCGATCGTTGTTGACAACGACGACAAAGCTTACGAGGGGCTCCATGCCCTATGGCGTCTCGATGACGCCGGCGACATCACGGTCCACGGCGCTGCGGTCGTACATCGCGACCAATACGGTGCGATGGATGTTGCGACCAAAGACACCGATCCCGGTGCTCGCACCGCAATTGGCATAGGCATTGGTGCATTGCTCGGCGCGCTGGCCGGTCCAGTCGGCGCTGCAGCGGGCGCGGCGAGCGCTGCCGCCGTAACAGCAGCAAGTGTCGGAACAGCGGCCGGAATCGGCGCCGCCGCCGGCGGCGCGGTCGGCTTGACTGCCGATGCCGTGAAGTCGAGCGAACACGACGAAGCTGCGTACGAAACCGGTTTCGTGGTGCCTCGGGGCAAGTCGGCTATCATCGCTGAGGTATCGGAAGATTGGACGACGCCCGTCGACAATATGGCCAAACAAATCGGCGGCACGGTCTACCGCCGGCCGAAGTCCTCGATCCTCGAGAGTTATTGGAACGACGACGACGACGGCTATCTCTATCCGTACGACTACGAACCCGCGTATGCGTAAGCTCGCTATTGTACTGTTGCTGTGGCTTGCGCCCGCCGCGGCGGCGCAAGCCGCCGCCACGGCGGCGCTGGCGCAACAACAGTCGGCGGACGATGAACGCTCGATGGGAGCGCAGCTCTTTAGCGAGCTCAAATCGGAAGGCGAGATCGTCGCGTCGTCACCGCTGTATGATAAGCTGCAGCCGCTCTCGACGGCCATTACCGCAGCGGTGCAGCCGCGTTACGCGTATCCGATTCACTTCTACATTGTGCACGAACCGCAGCCAAACGCATTTGCAGCGCCCGGCGGCAACATCTACGTGACCGATGCGATGTTCTACTTCGTCAAGAACACCGAAGAACTCGCCGGCACGATCTGCCATGAAACCTCACACCTGCTCAATCACGACTCGATGAACAAAATGAAGGAGGAGCAGAAAATTCGTGACCGCGCGGTCGGCGCGACGATCTTGCTCGGGCCGAGCATCGGTATACTACTCGCCACTGCAGGTATCGGCGAACTTGATTCCCTGCACTACTCTCGCGACATCGAGGAGCGCGCCGATCTCATGGGCGCGGACACCTGCGCGCACGCCGGTTACAATCCCTGGGGTCTCGTATGGCTGTTCAGCGATTTCGAAAATTCGCCGGCAAAACAGCCGCCCGAGATTATTTCGGATCATCCGGATGACCAACACCGGGTGCAAGCCCTCGAGCGGCACTTCCAGGAAAATCCGGCGCTTTTCGGCCGCTTCGATAGCAACCCGAAATCCGCAACGCCGATGCGCGTAGCGCACAGCGAACCGGAAGTCTTCCTGCGATAAGCAGACGCCTTACATACTGGTGGAATCGATGAAGCGTTTGTACGCGTCGCTTTGAAGCTCGCTCTGGGACCGTCGCACGATGGTCCCATTGTGGGCTTCGACGATCGCCTCAATTCCCGCAAGTGCACCGTCATCGGCGTGGATAAGCAACACGTGATCCGACGCGGGTAATGCTGCATCCAGCTGCGCCAACGCCTCGTCGCCGGATCCACCCGGAAGATTTGAAATGTCGAAGTTCGGTGGGAACGCCGTTTCGACGTCGGCGAGATCGAGCTCGCCGGCGGCGTTCCGTTCATAAACCGCGGCGCTGTGAATATCGAGCGCTCCCGCGTTGACCTGCCGTAGCAGATCCGCGTGCGCAGCAATAGCGGCATCGTGCGTCTGAAAAATCGCTGCAATGAAGCTTTCCACACTAACAGACTAGCACGGCGGCACGACGCATGGAGGGAGTGGCAGTCCCTTTTTCCAGACGCGAGTCAGGCCTAGCATCAAAGGGCCATAGAGTTTCCGCCTCGTGCGGATGTGTAGGAGTGGAATATCGTGAACGATTTTTTAACAGACGTTGCTGCTTCGGTGCAATCAGTCCGAAGCAACTGGGGCTGGTATCTGACGCTGGGGATCATCCTTATCGCGGCCGGTGTCTTCGCCATGATCTATCAAGGAACGGCGACGCAGGCATCGGTGGTTGTGTTCGGCGCGCTGTTGATTCTCGCCGGCGTGGCGCAACTCGTTGCCGCCTTCCAGTCGCGTGGCGCAGGACACGTCTTGCTTTTTCTGCTGATCAGTGTCTTGGACGTCGTGGTCGGATATATGTTGATCCAGCATCCCGACGCCGGCGCCCAAACGCTGACGCTGCTGCTTGCCGCGCTCTTCGTCTTCACCGGCATTTATACGTTCGTCGCAGCCATGTGGCTGCAACTGCCGAACTACGGCTGGTACGCGCTCAGCGGCATTGTTTCGGTGGTGCTCGGCGTAATGTTGTGGGCGCAGTACCCGACGTCAGCCCAGTGGTTCATCGGCTTCGCCGTCGGTCTCTACTTTGTCTTCGGCGGCATCGCGTGGTGCTCGTTCGCAATCAAAGTCAAGCCGGATTCGTCGACGACCGTTACATCACAATGATGAGACGTATCAGTCCCGGAACGCTGCACTTGACGCAGGTCGGCGAAACGGTCATCGGCAGCGCTGAAACTTCCGGCGGTGGATCACCCTCTACTTCGATTCCACGCTGAGCGCCTTCAACGGCACGTGGGGATATGGAGCACGCCCAACCAACGGCGCGATCGCCGCGAAGAAGATCGCATCGACCGATTTCTAGAAAAAGAGAAAACGCCCGAGTAAATCGGGCGTTTTAT
>Ga0335073_10010873_pt1 | contig 12795 bp, 7 predicted proteins | sample Lox_Sample_22_FD_207093 | JGI IMG/M metagenome (GOLD analysis project Ga0335073, IMG submission 207093) | Soil microbial communities from Loxahatchee National Wildlife Refuge, Florida, United States - Lox_Sample_2.2 | ecosystem: Environmental > Terrestrial > Soil > Wetlands | place: USA: Florida...
TGTGGCAGGCCGTTGAGGCCGGGTCCGACGTGGACGTGCTCATCGTCGCGCCGGACTTGCTCCGCCATCCCGGCGCGGCTGCGATGGTTGCGCAGCAGGAGGCAGCCGGGGTCCGGGTGGCCAGGCTGTCGGGGGAGTTGTTCGGGCGGATCTCGGACCGCGATGCTCCGTCCGGGCTTGCCGCGATCGTGCGCGCGTCGCCGCTCGCGCTTGCCGACATGCCCGTTGGCCCTGGCTCACTGTTCGTGGCACTGCTGTCGCCGGGCAATCCGGGCAACATCGGCACGATCATCCGCACTGCGAGCGCGGCTGGCGCGGGCGGGGTAATCCTGGCCGGCCCGTCCGCAGATCCTTACGACCCGTCGGCAGTCAAGGCCAGCATGGGCGCGCTGTTCACCGTGCCGCTGGCGGCCGCGGTGTCCGCTGCGGAACTCATGGCCTGGGCGCACCGCCGCGGAGTCCGGGTCGCAGCGACCTCAGCGCGGGGGAGCGTGACCTGCTGGGATGCCGACCTCCGGCCGCCGCTGGCTGTGCTGCTCGGCAGCGAGGGGGCGGGACTGCCGCAGGATGTGCTGGATGCCGCGGACTTGCGGGTAGCGATCCCGATGACAGGCACGGCTGAGTCGCTCAATCTGTCGGTCGCCGCCGGCATCTTGCTCTACGAGGTACGGCGGCGCACGGGCCTGACTGACTGACGCGTTCAGTGCCCGTTTCCGGCACCCTGATACCCCGGCCCTGAGACGCGGGGTCAGTTATCGGGGTCAGGTGCGGGGACGTCCCCGATGTCGTTGCTGGTGCCCGGACCGCAGACTTGCTGACCGAGGAGTTACCTACGGGGTTTTGCGCTACCTGGAAAGGGACTGAACCCGATGGATGCGCTTATACAGCTCAGCGACGTCAGCAAGCAGTACGACAAGGACGGGGCGTTCGCGGTGGAGGATGTCAGCCTCCAGGTCGCGCCCGGCGAGTCCGTGGCAGTCATGGGCCCGTCCGGAAGCGGGAAGTCCACGCTGCTCAACCTGATCGCCGGGCTTGACCGGCCGACGGCGGGAACCGTGACAGTGGCAGGCCAGCGGATCGACTCGCTGAGCGAGACAAGCCTGGCGAAGTACCGGCGGCAGCGCGTGGGAATGATCTTCCAGTTCTTCAATCTGCTCGACGACCTGACCGTGGCCGACAACGTGCTGCTGCCCGCGCAGCTGGCAGGACTGTCCAGGGCCGCTGCCCGCCGTCGCGCTGGTGAGCTGCTCGACCGGCTCAAGATCAGCCAGCACAGGCAGGCGTACCCCGCGCGGCTGTCCGGTGGCGAGCGCCAGCGGGTCGCGATTGCCAGGGCCCTGGTCAACTCGCCGGAGCTGCTGCTCGCCGACGAGCCGACCGGAGCGCTGGACAGCGTGACCGGCGAGGAGATAGGCGAGTTGCTGCTGGAGCTGAATCAGGCCGGGCAGAGCATGATCATGGTCACGCACAACGCCGACCTGGCAGTTCGCTACGCCAGCCGGACCATCCAGATCGTCGACGGCAGGCTGGTCGGCGACGAGGTGAGTTCGGGGGCAGGTACCGGGTGGCAGTCATGAGCGCGCGGCCGGTACTGCGCGCAGCCTCCGGCGGGGTGACCAGGCACCGCGCGCAGACTTTCGTCATCTTCATGGTGCTGCTGGTCTCGACCGCGTCAGCGACGCTCGGCCTGGCGCTGCTGGCAGCCGCCGACGGGCCGTTCGACCACGCGTTCGCCGCGCAGCGTGGCGCGGACGCGGCGGTGGCCGTCAGCTCGGCTCACCTCACCACTGCCCAGCTCGCTGCGACCAGCCGGGTGTCAGGCGTGACGGCGGCAGCGGGGCCGTTCAGCGCCACCACCGCGACCCTCAGCAGCCAGGGAGTCACGCTGCCGTCGTCTGCAGTGGTCGGCCGGTCGTCGCCGGGTGGCCGGCTTGATGAGCTGACCCTCGTTACCGGTCACTGGGCGCAGAAGCCGGATCAGATCGTGCTATCCGAGGGCATGGGCTTCTTCCCTGGTCTCGGCACGAAGATGACCGTGCCGACTGCGCCCGGCACACCGGTGCTGACCGTGGTCGGTATCGCCAACTCCATCACGAACACGGCTGACGCCTGGGTACTGCCCGGCGAGATCAGCGCGCTGCGCCCCGCCGGTGCGCCGGTCCGGGCGGAGATGCTTTACCGCTTCGCCAGTGCGGGAACGGCCGCCCAGATCCGCGGCGACGTAGCGGCCGTGGCCGCAGCGCTGCCGGCCGGTGCAGTCGGCGGGTTCACGTCCTGGCTGAACGCGCGGCAGCAGGCGACCGGCAACAGCACCATCCTCGCGCCGTTCGTCGAGGCGTTCGCGCTGATCGGGCTGTTCATGTCGGTGCTCATCGTGGCCAACGTGGTCAGCGGCGCCGTGGTAGCAAGCTACCGGCGGATCGGCGTGCTCAAGAGCATCGGCTTCAGCCCGGCGCAGGTGGTCGTGGCCTACGTGGCGCGGGTCGGCGCACCCGCGCTCGCTGGCTGCCTCGTCGGCCTGGCCGCCGGCAACCTGCTTGCCATCCCGGTGCTGCACAAGTCGGCCGCCTCGTTCGGCGTAGGTCAGCAGCAGGTGCCGCTGTGGGTGAATGTCCTCGCGCCGGTGGTGATGTGCGCGCTGGTAGCGCTGACCGCGTTCGTTCCGGCCCTGAGAGCCGGGCGCCTGTCGGCAGTGCAGGCCATCGCGCTCGGGCACGCGCCGAGGCAGGGCCGGGGGTATGCCGCGCACCGGATTGCGAGCCGGTTCCGGCTGCCTCGCCCGGTCAGTATCGGGCTTGCCGCGCCGTTTGCGCGCCCGGCGCGGACGGCGGGGACGCTGGCAGCCATCATGTTCGGCGTTACCGCGGTGATCTTCGCTGTGGGCCTGGACTCCACCCTGTCCCGAGCCGAGGAAGGCCAGCGGCTGGCCACCACTGCACCGGTGCAAGTGGGGCTCGCCAGCGACAACGCCTGGCAGCCGGGCAGCAGGCCGGGCCGGGCGATCACAGCCGCGCTGCGCTCTCAGCCGGGCACGCTGCGATACGTGGCCGTGGCGCAGACCGAGCTCGGCGCGGGTGGCGGCCTGGCCCTGAAGGTGAACGCACAGGCATTCGATGGAAACGCGGGCTGGCTCGGCTATGGCTTGATCAGCGGGCACTGGTACCGGGGAACTGGTCAGGCGGTCGTCAACACCGCCTACCTCGACCAGACCGGCCTGGCAGTTGGGGACACCACCACGGTCAGCACCGGCACCAGGTCGGTCACTGCGCGGATCGTCGGTGAGGTGTTCGTGCCGGGCAATCAGCCGGCGTTGATGACCAGCGTGCAGACGCTCGGCGGCACGTCGGCGAATCTCGCTCTCGACCAGTACGACGTCGGCTTGAAGCCAGGAGTCAGCATTGATTCCTACGTCGGTCAGCTGAATAGCGCCCTCGGCGCGAATTACTGGGTGTCCGGCCCTGGCCAGGGGCAGTTCTACCTGATCGCGGACTCGCTCATCGCGATGCTGACGCTGATGATGGCGGTGGTGGCCGGCCTCGGCGTACTGAACACCGTGCTGCTCGCCACCAGGGAGCGGGTGCACGACCTCGGGGTGTTCAAGGCGGTCGGGATGACGCCGCGGCAGACGATCGCGATGGTGCTGTGCTGGATGGTCGCGCCGGCCGTGGTGGCTGCGGTGATCGCGATCCCGGTGGGCATGGCGTTGCACACCGCGATAGCGAACGCGATGGCGCGGGCTGCGTATACCGGGCTCCCGGCGAGCTTCCTGGCCGTCTACCGGCCCGCCGGGATCGTCCTGCTGGCCCTGTCTGGGCTGGTCATCGCGGCGGCAGGCGCGTTCCTGCCCGCAAGCTGGGCGGCGCGTTCGAAGACCGCTACTGCGCTCAGGGCCGAGTAGCCGGCGGCGCGTCAGCCGCGCCGATGGGTGGCGCGTCGGCCGGTCCGGCGGCCCGGCTGAGCCGGAAGTCGTGCCGGAGGGAGTACCACGCCTGACCGGGCGGGATGCCCTCCGGCACGGCTGCGCCGGCAGGGCCTGGCTCATGGCGTTCGAAGTCGCGCACCAGGCTGGACTTGACCGCGAAGACCGCATCGGTCGCCAGGTACTCGCTGCCAGAGTCGAAGATGTGCGTTGCGACGCTGTGGTAGCCGGGCGCGCTGACGATGACGTGGATGTGCGCCGGCCGCCACGGGTGCCGTCCGGTGCTGGCCAGCAGCCGGCCGACCGGGCCGTCGGCAGGAATGGGGTAGTCGGTGGGCCGGACGCCGAGAAAGGCGTAGCTGCCGTCGGGGCGGGTGCGGAACACCCCGCGCAGGTTGGCTGGTGGCGAGTCCGGGTTCTGCGCCGCGTAGAGCATGTCGTCGGCGTTCTGCCAGACATCGAGCGTGGCGCCCGCAATCGGGTTGCCATCGACGTCGGTCACCCGGCCGGTGACCCACGCAGGCTCGCCGGACGGGCGCTCGGCGATCGACGAGCCGTAGCCGCGTTCCGGGCTGCCCGGCACGTAGAACGGGCCGAGCACGGTGGATTCGGTGGCTGCGCCGGCCGTGCCCGCGCTGGACGGCCCGGCGAGCAGGTCGACCAGCATCGAGACGCCGAGAGTGTCCGACAACAGGATGAACTCCTGCCGCCGCTCATCAGAAATCTGGCCGGTCGCGGTGAGGAACTGGATCGCTGACAGCCATTCGTCCCGGCTGAGCGTCACGTCGGTCACGAAGCCGTGCAGCGAGCGGATGAGCGACGTCATAATCCGCCGTAGCCGGGCGTCGGGCGTCGCCTGCAGCCGGTCGAGAACTGTCCGGGTCAGGGCTTCCGCTGTCATCGGGTCGGCGGCGGCCGGGCTCGAAGCCGGAGTCGTGCTCGGGGATGCGGCGGCACCGGCGGATGCGCCTGGGCCCGATCTGGTCGGGGCTGGCCGGTTGCCGAGCCATGCGGCGGTCACCAGCGCAAGCGCATCGGCGCGGTCGAGCGGACGCGGGCTGCCTGGGTTGCGCTCGGCCAGTGCGTCCGCGATCACCGGCAGACTGTCCTCAGGCAGTCCGAGGGCGCGGAGACCGGCCGGAGTCCTCGCAGTCGTGCCGAGATCCCAGATCGCCCCGGCGACGTCGTCAGCCGAAGTGCCTAGTGCATCCGCCAGCCAGCCCAGCTCAGGCCCGAGCGCCGGTGCCAGGAACGCCACCACCTGCGGCAGTACGACCGCGTGCGTCGGCGCATGCGGCAGCGCGGCGAACCCGCCGAGCAGGTGGCAGAGGCTATGGTGCAGCGAGCCGCCGACGGTGCCGAACGCGCGGCCAGCCAGGCACGACGCCCAGAGCAGCGCGCGCACCGAATCCGCGTCCGGTGCCGCGCATACGGCGGGCAGCGCCGTGGCGATCAGTCGTGCGGCGCCGCAGGCAGACATGCTGGTCAGCGGATCCGCGGCCGGTGCGTAGAGCGCCTCGACGCAGTGCGCGAGCGCGTTCATGCCGCTCGGCCCGGCAATCTCGGGCGGCATCCCGGCGAGTAGCAGCGGATCGTAAATGACAGTGCGCGGCAACACGCGGATGTCCCGGCCGGTTCGCTTCACGGTGCCATCGGTGCGACCCCAGACCGGCGTCATCTCCGAGCCTGCATACGTCGTGGGAACAGCCAGTACCGGCAGCCCTGTTTCCAGCGCGCAGATTTTGGCTAGCCCGGTCGCGCTGCCTCCGCCGATGCTGACGATCCAGTCGGCCCGGACTCGCCACGCCTCGGTGGCCACCGCGGCGGCGAGCTCACCCGGCACGTGCTGCCGCACGCTACCGAACCGGCCCGCCAGACGGCCGGCCAGCAATCCGGCTGCGCGGTCGGTTACCTCGCCCGACCGCCCCGCGATGAGGAGTATGCGGGTAGCTCCGGCCAGCTCCGCCTCAGCGGCGAGCTGGCTTAGCCCGCCGTCGGCGAAGACGATCCGCTGGCCGAGCCAGTTGGCGGTAAATCCTGCGGGTGTCGGCGTCAAGCTCATGGCATCGCTCCTTCCGCTCCAACGCCCCGACGATAACCATCGGCCTGCGGACTAGACCGAGCCCGGTTCTGATTGGCAGGATCGGGTTGAACTTTCTGAGCGCGAAGTAACCGGAGCGGAGCGATAGATGGGCGGACTGCAGGTCGAAGTCGAGGCGGCTGAAGTCGGATTCGACTCAAAGCGGCTGGACCGGATCGACAAGCACTTCGCCCGCTACGTTGATGAACGCAAGCTGGCCGGCTGGCTGATCACGGTGGCCCGGCACGGCAAGCTCGCGCACGTCTCCAGCTACGGGCAGCGGGATATCGAAGCGGGACTGCCGGTCGAGCCGGACACCTTGTGGCGGATCTACTCGATGACCAAGCCGATCACCTCGGTCGCGGCGATGATGCTGTACGAAGAAGGCGGCTTCGAGCTGACCGACCCGGTCTACCGCTACATCCCGTCGTTCCGGGACGTGCGGGTGTTCACTGGCGGCAGCGACCTCAGCTACAAGACAGTGCCCGCGACCGAGCCGATCCGCATCTGGCACCTGCTGAGCCACACCTCAGGCCTGACCTACGGTTTCATGCGCAATCACCCGGTAGACGCGATCTACCGGGCGCGCGGATTCGAGTGGGGTTCGCCGCGCGGCGCCGACCTGGCCGCCATCTGTGACGAGTTCGCCTCGATGCCGTTGCTCTTCCAGCCTGGCAGCGAGTGGAGCTACTCGGTTGCGACCGACGTTCTCGGCCGGGTCGTCGAGGTCGTGTCCGGCCAGCAACTGGACGAGTTCTTCGCCAGCCGGATCTTCGGTCCGCTCGGCATGACCGACTCCGCCTTCTTCGCCGGCCCGGACGATCAGCCCCGGCTGGCCGCGCTGTACACCCGAAACCCGGAGGACGGGACTGCGACCCGGATGGATGCGATGGGCAACGCGGCCCTGAAGCAGCCGGCCTACCTGAGCGGTGGCGGCGGGCTGGTGTCCTCGGCAGGCGACTACAACCGGTTCACTCAGATGCTGCTGCACCGCCCGGACAGCCCGGCCGGCGAACTTGACGGCATCCGGCTGCTCAGCCCCCGCACCGTCGCTTACATGGCGAGCAATCATCTGCCCGGCGGCGCGGACCTGGAGACGTTCGGGCGGCCGCTGTACGCCGAGACCGTGTTCGCCGGCGTCGGTTTCGGCCTTGGTTTCGCCGTCGTCATCGACCCGCTGGCGACCAAGTCGCTCGGCTCAGCTGGCGAATTCAACTGGGGCGGGGCAGCTTCGACCACGTTCTGGGTTGACCCGGCCGAGCAAGTGACGGCGACCTTCTTCACTCAGTTGCTGCCGTCCAGCGCTTACCCGATCCGGCCGCAGCTTCGGCAGATGGTCTACCAGGCGCTGGTCAGCTGATCGCCCGAGGCGTAGTCGACCGGAGTCCGCAGCCAGGCTGCGGTGTCCGACGGCAGTTTGCCGTCGTCGAGCGGTCCGCTGGCGAGCAGCACGCTGGCATCGGGCGGAAGCGGCACCGGCGCGGGCGAGATGTTGACCAGGCAGGCGAACCGGCCCGGGCGGCTGAACGCCAGCACGCCCTCTGGCGCGGTCATCCACGTCAGCCTGTCGTCGTCGAGGTTCTCGCGCGCCGCTCGCAACTGCAGCGCGGTGCGGTACAGGGTCAGCACGGAGGCGGGGTCGCGGGCCTGCCGGGCTTCGGCTAGCTGTTGCCAGGCCGGCGGCTGCGGCAGCCATGGCGCCGCTCCGCCGACCGGGCCGAATCCGAAGCCGGGCGCGTCGCCCTGCCAGGGCAGCGGTACCCGGCAGCCGTCCCTGCCGCGAATCCGGTACCCGGTGCGCTTGAAGATCGGATCGGCAATGAGCTCATCGGGGAGATCTTCGACCTCCCACAGGCCTAGCTCCTCGCCCTGATACAGGTACGAGGTTCCGGGCAGTGCCAGCGACAGCATGACCGCGGCCCTGGCCCGCCGGGTACCGAGAGCCAGGTCCGCGGTTCCGGGATCGGGCTGCCAGTCCGTTCCCGTGCGGGCGCGCCCGTACCTGGTCAGGTGCCTGGTCACATCGTGGTTAGACAGCACCCACGGTGCGGCGGCGCCGATGCTGCCCAGCGTGGTGTCGATGACCTGACGCAGGGCGGCCGCGTCCCATGGCGCGCCGAGGAAGTCGAAGTTGAACGCCGTGTGCAGCTGATCCCCGGCCAGGTAGGGGCGGAGCCGGGTCAGCGGCTTGAGCCACATCTCGCCAACGAGAACGCGGTCCCCGGGGTAGGACTCGATCAGCTGCCGCCAGGACCGGTAAATGTCGTGCAGCCCGTCCTGGTCTTCCCACGGCTTGCGGGCACCGGCCGGAAGCCCGGCAACGTTCGGCAGCTCCGGATCCTTGACCAGGAAGTCGGCCACATCGATGCGGAACCCGTCCGCGCCGCGGTCCAGCCAGAATCGCAGCACATCCTCGAACTCGGCCCGGACGTCAGGATTTTCCCAGTTGAGGTCCGGCTGCTCGGGCGCGTACAGGTGCAGGTACCACTCGCCGGGCCTGCCGTCCGGCTCCGTGATCCGCGTCCAGGCGCCACCGCCGAACATCGACGTCCAGTCGTTGGGCGGCAGCTCGCCCGAGGCACCCCGGCCGGGGCGGAACCAGAACCTGGCCCGCTCAGCCGAGCCGCGGCTGGCCGCGAGGGCCGCGGTGAACCAGGGGTGCTGCTGCGAGCAGTGATTCGGCACCATGTCGAGGATGACCCTCAGGTGCTCGGCGTGAGCGGCCGCGATGAGCGCCTCCGCTTGCCGCAACGTGCCGAAGACCGGGTCGATATCCCGGTAGTCAGCCACGTCGTAGCCACCGTCGGCCATCGGCGAGCGGTACCAGGGATTGATCCAGATCGCGTCGACGCCCAGGTCACGCAAGTACGGCAGGCGAGCCGCCAGGCCAGCCAGGTCGCCGATGCCGTCCCCGGTGCCGTCAGCGAAGCTGCGCAGGTAGACCTGGTACACCACAGCCGTGTGGTGCCAGGCCGGTTCCCGCGGGCCGGCTGAGCTCAGCTCAGGACCCGCCGTTCCGGCGGTGGCTGTGCGGCTTGCCCGGCGCCGCGGCTGCGGATCCGGGCTGCGAGTCCCCGGTCAGGCCACCTGGCCGCGCCTCGCCGGCGAGGCGCGGCACTGCGGCAGCGCCACTGGCTGACTCGTCGGCCCGCCGCTCCTTGCGCACCTCGCGCGCCTTGTGCACGATGAGGCCGATCAGCATCAGCACTACCAGCACCGCAAGCGCGTCGCTCGCGTGGGAGAAGTTCTTCGACACCTTGCCCCAGTCGCTGCCGAACTCGTAGCCGATCACGGACAAGGCGGCTGCCCAGGCCAGGGTGCCGAGCAGGTTGAACACCTCGAACGGGACCGCAGGCACTTCCATGAATCCTGCTACCAGCCCGGTAAAGGCGCGCACGAGCGGGATGACCCTGCCGACAGCGACCGACCATGCGCCGCGCCCGGCGAAGAACCGCTCGGCTCGCTCGACATCCTTCCTGGTCATAAGCAGGTATCTGCGGTAGCGGTCGACGGTGTCGCGCCCGCCCAGCCGGCCCAGACCGTAGGCCGCGGATGACCCCGCAACTTCGGCAAGCGTGCCAATGACGATCACCAGCGCAAGGCTGAGGTGTCCCTGATAAGCCAGCACCCCGGCGTATCCGAACGTGATCTCGGACGAGATCGGGATGCAGCATGCCTGAACGAAGGCAAAGACAATCAGCGCCAGGTAGCCGTAGGACGTTAGGAAGGACGTCATGGCACAGTTTCTACAGCATCGGAGGTGGTGAGCGGGACGCCACGGCCCTGAGCGCGGCGGCGAGCCGCCGCCCGCAGCAGGCCAGCCAGCGCTGCCAGCGCCGCGATCGCGACCGCTGTCCACGGGACGAGGTCGCCAACGGAATCGAACGGTGTCTTGTATCCCGCTGGCGGCAGGTCGAGGTGAACGAGCAGCACGCCGCGGAACGCCGTCCCGGCCCAGGCCAGCGTCCGGCCGCGGGCGTCGAAGGCGGCTGAGTCGCCAGTCAGCGCCGCCTGCACGACCGGCCTGCCGGTCTCAGCGGCCCGCAGCGCGCTGAGCGCGGCGTGCTGGGCTGGCTCCCAGCTCGTCTGGAAGGTCGTGTCGGAGGTCTGGTAGATGATCACCCGCGCACCGTGATCAGCGTCCACCCTGGACATGTCGGGGAAGGCCGATTCGAAGCAGATGAGAACGCCGATAGTCAGCGGCTGGCTGTCGGGCAGCGTGACGTGCAGCACATGCGCGCCGGTGCCTGGCACCACGTTCGTAGGCGCGGCGCGGCTGATCTTGGTGAGCCAGCCGAGTGCCGAACGGAACGGGATGTACTCGCCGAACGGCACCAGCCGGGTCTTGACATAGCGGCCCTGGATACCGCTGCGGCTGATCAGCGTGGCTTGCTTCGACTGAGCTCCGGCCGCGTTCGTCGCGTCCTGGTCGACCAGGATCTCGGCTCTGGCCCTGGCCGACAGGTGCTCGATGGATGTCAGTATGGCCGGGTGGGTGGCCAGGTCGTAGCCGACGCTGCTCTCGCCCCAGACGAACAGGTCGGCCTGGCCGGCCCGGGCCGCTGTCAGCTGTTCGTCTCGCTGCACCCTGACCGCGGCGTTGCTGGTCAGGCCGGGCTGCACCAGCGCGATCGTCAGCGGCTGGCCGGCTGGCACCGGCGCGGACAGCGCGAGCGCTAGCGGTCCTGCGGCGATCGCGGCTAGCGTCCCGGCAAGACCAGCCATCCGGATGACCGGCCGCCGTGCAACCAGGGCTATCAGGACGCCGGTATTGGCTGCCACCAGGGCGAAAGTGATCAGCCAGACCCCGCCGACCGCGGCCAGTGCGAGAATGGCCGGGTGCTGCCACTGGCTGGTGCCGAGCACCGCCCAGGGGCCGCCGATGCCCTGCCAGGACCTGATCCACTCGGTGGTAAGCCAGGCGCTCGGCACGACGACAAACGCGGCCGCTGCGCGCGTCGCTGTGACCGGCGGGTGCAGGAATGACCAGGTGGCCAGCCCGACGATGCTCCACAGGCACCCGATGACGATGGCGACCAGCAGCAAGCCGGGGCCGAGATTGGGGGCGAGCCAGTACATGGCCGCCAGCAGATACCCGGCTCCATACCACCAGCCGCGGACCGCTGCCTCGCGCCGCGTCGGCGCCGCGCGCATCAGCGCAAGACCTGGCACGAGCCCGGCCCAGGCCAGGAATTCCAGGTTCGCGGCCGGGAAGGCAAGCACCGGCATAGCTCCGGTCAGCAGCGCGGCATACCGGCCAGGCTGTCGCAAGCTGCGCCAGATACCCACGTTTCCCTATTCTGCTGGTCGGGCAGGCTTCCTGCGCTTACGACGGCTTTCTATCTGCTGACCGATGACCCAGCCGAGCGTCGCGACCGTCGCCCATGCGATCAGTGCCTCGGGCCAGCCGCCCAGGTGGTCCGCCAGCGTGGTCGAGCTCCGCAGCGGTACTGTCGCCTCGATTTCCGCTCTGGTCCAGGTGCGGGTGCTGGTCAGCAGCTGACCATCCGGCGCGATGATGGCGCTGATGCCGGTGGTCGAGGCAACGACGACGGCGCGGTTGTGCTCAATCGCGCGGATCCGCGCCATGGCCAGTTGCTGCAGCGTCTCGCCGGTCTGGCCGTCGATCTCGAAGTCGGCGTCGTTGGTCTGGACCGCCAGCAGGTTCGCCCCGGCCGCGATCTCCGACGAGACCAGGCCGTCGAACCCGACCTCGTAGCAGATGACGTCGCCTAGCCGGACTTTGCCAAGACGGAACACCACCGCGCGGTGGCCAGGGGTGAAGTTGACCGGCTCCAGCGTGTCTGGCAGTGACGTGATCTTGCTGATCAGGCTGCGGAACGGCATCACTTCGCCGAACGGGACCAGGCGGCGCTTGAGGTAGGCGGCCACCGGTCCCTTGCCGGGCAGCCAGAGCTGGCCAGCGTTCCTGACGGGATCCTGCAGCACGGCACCGACCAGGACAGGCCGGTCGATGGCCGCCACCGCCGTGGCGATCGTGTTGAAGATGAACGGGTCGAGGTCGGGATCCAGGTCGGTGGAGTTCTCCGGCCAGATCACGACATCGGGCGCTCGCGCGGCGCCGCTGCGCACCCTCGCCGCCAGTTGTTCGGTCGCGGCGGCGTGGTTCTGGGTGACGGTCGCGGCCCGCCACAGGTCCGGGAGGTTCTGGGCGTGCGGAACATTTCCCTGGATGGCTGCGACCGTCGCAGTCGGCTCACCCGGAGTTGCCTGGTCCGCCGGCAGCAGGGCACCCGAGCAGGCCAGCGCCGCGCTGGCTGCGAGCGCCACGGCTGGCCAGAGCCTGGCCCTGGCCCAGGACCGGCCGGGCAGCCTGGCTGACGAGGCGCCGATCAGCAGCCAGGCCAGGCACCCGCCGGTGAGCGCTACCAGGAAGCTCAGGAACGGCGGTCCGGCGATGGCGACCCAGCGCACGGTGGGCGCGGTCGCCTGGCTCATCACCAGCCGTCCCCACGGGAATCCGCCCCAGGGCCACCGGTCGCGGACGGCCTCTGCTGCTACCCACCAGCCAGCCACCGCCACTGGCCAGGCTCGCAGCCGCAGGAGGAGCCAGAGCCCCGCAGCAAGGACCGCGAAGATCACCGCTTCGGCGACGGCCAGCGCAGTCCAGACATACCAGGCGACGTTCACCAGCCAGGACAGCAGCGGGAAGAAGAAGGCCAGGCCGAATACCAGGCTGGCGGCCAGCGCAACCCTGGCCCGCTGCTGCCACAGCGCCACGGTGAGCAAGGCAGGGCCGACAGCCGCCAGCGGCCAGATCCCGGCTGGCGGGAAC
>Ga0335073_10010874_pt1 | contig 12795 bp, 19 predicted proteins | sample Lox_Sample_22_FD_207093 | JGI IMG/M metagenome (GOLD analysis project Ga0335073, IMG submission 207093) | Soil microbial communities from Loxahatchee National Wildlife Refuge, Florida, United States - Lox_Sample_2.2 | ecosystem: Environmental > Terrestrial > Soil > Wetlands | place: USA...
CAATTCAACAATGGCCCACCTAAGCCGCCTTGGATTCTTAGCAATTGCTGTCATCTTTCATCTTGTATACGCCTGGTCCATATTTGACATCTATTTTATGAGTCCTCTTGTGCATGGGATGCGAGAATACAGCGTCGAGAATGCAGAGCCACCGGCAAAACGGCTAATGCTCTTCGTTGGTACGATGAAAACCAGAGGTCTTTGGACTTCCCACGCTGACTGCTACCAGGCGACGGATTGCGCGCAGACAAAGCATTTCAGTCGTTCCCTGACCCTTCGCCCACGAACTCGACGCCTCTGGCCGAAGCGCAGAAACCTCGTCCGCTCATGCCTTTCCTCCGTTCAAAGGTTCTCCGCGACGGAACCTTCGGTGTCTCTCACACTCGTGTGCCTACAGAGTCGCGGCCGGGACATGTGGCTCTTATTGCAGGACTGTACGAAGACGTTTCTGCGGTTATGACAGGTTGGAAGTTAAATCCGGTCAATTTCGACTCGGTTTTCAACAAGAGCAGGCATACCTGGAGTTGGGGCAGTCCTGATATTCTACCAATGTTCAAGGAAGGCGCTGTGCCTGGACGTATCGATTCATACACCTACGGTGCTGAGGCCGAAGATTACACAGCAGACGCAGTTCAACTTGACATTTGGGTCTTCGACAGAGTAAAGAAGTTTTTCGAGGAAGCCAAGGCCAATTCAACACTAAATGCGTCATTGAGACGGGACAAAGTTGTGTTCTTTCTACATCTTCTAGGTTTAGACACCACTGGACACGCCTTCAGGCCGTATTCGAAAGAGTATCTGCACAATATCAAGGTAGTGGATCAAGGAGTCAAGGAGATGACGGAACTCGTCGACGACTTCTATGGCGACGACAAGACTGCCTATGTTTTCACAGCTGATCACGGTATGAGCGATTGGGGTAGTCATGGAGATGGTCATCCTGACAATACGCGCACTCCTCTAATCGCATGGGGAGCTGGAGTTGCCAAGCCAGTCATCAACAAGAAAGGCGTTGCAAAAGGCCATGAGGACGGCTTCTCATCAGATTGGGGACTCGACCAAGTGCAACGCAACGACGTTTCTCAGGCAGACGTTGCCGCTCTCATGGCTTATCTCGCCGGGCTTCCCTTTCCCGTCAACTCCGTCGGCGAGCTGCCGCTGCAGTACCTGGACGCAAATCCAAAAGCAAAGGCCGAAGCGCTTCTCGTCAACACCCGAGAGATTCTTGAGATGTACCACGTGAAGGAAGAGCAGAAGAAAGAGAGAGGGCTGCGGTACGTTCCATATCCGGGATTCCGCGAGCGTCTGTCCACCGATAGAATTACCGAAATCGAAGCCATGATCAAACGTGGCAAGCCCGAGCTCGCCATTGAGTTGTGTACGGTGCTAATGAAGGATGCCCTCCAAGGTCTTCGATACCTTCAAACCTACGACTGGCTCTTCCTGCGTGTTCTCGTCACCATCGGATATCTTGGTTGGGTTGCGTATGCTCTCACGTCTGTCGTGGATCTACATGTCCTCCATGGTCAGACGGAGACCCAGCGCAGCCTCGGCAGCCACATTTTCTTTTCTTCAATCCTCGTTGTATTATTCTCTATTTTGGCCATACAACGAGCGCCCTACTCATACTACTTCTATGCAGTGTTTCCGCCGTTCTTCTGGGAAGCAGTCTGGGCCCGGCGGAATGCTGTTGTCAAAGGTCAACGGGCGTTGTTTGGACACTTGCGAACCACGAAAGCCATTTTGGTCACAGCAATGAAGTTCGTTACATTTATCGGCGTTTTGGAGGCTTTGGTAAGACACATCCGGCTTGAATATGACTTTCGCTAACTTCGAGATTATAGGTTCAAAGCTACTCTCATAGAGAGGCTTACACTATCTGCTATCTGTTGGCGATCACATGGCCGGCGTTCTATGGACTTAACTTTCTTCGACAGAATAAGACTCTTACATTGACCTGGAGTCTTGCATGCGCTATGATGGCCTCCTTTACACTTTTTCCTGCGAACAAAGTTGAGAATATGAGTTTAGTGTAAGTTCATCCTCATGAATGATAGTTTTGGGCTGTACTGACGATCATCAGACTGTTTGGAGGCTTCATAATGGCGGGAGTTGGCATTTTATATCTTCTCGTCGACGAGAGTGTACTAGAGCAGTCGAAGCCTGTTGTTAAAGACAAGACACAACAAATATCATGGCCGGTAGCGAGAACGGTCATTGGAGCACAGGTATGGCTGAGAACAGTGGGCTTGGATAACATGTCGTCTAATGAGAAACCAGATTGGCCTCATTTTTCTCGCTCTCATAACGACACGATCAAGCATACTTTCAATTCAATCTCGACAGGGCCTCCCACTCGGCACACAAGTAACCGGCTGGCTTGTTCTAATCTCATCACTCACAGTTCCATTCCTGCACACCCTAGAGCCCAATAATGACTACCTGCATCGCATTTTTATTATCTTCCTCACCTTCTCACCGACCTTCATCATCCTCACCATCTCCTACGAAGGCCTATTCTATTTCGCCTTCTGCCTCACCCTTCTCACCTGGGTGCGCCTCGAGCACAAAGTGTACCTCCACGAGAAGCGCAAGCCGACAAGCGCCTCGGCGGCGGCAGCGGGCGCGCCCAACGGCAGCGCAGCCGCGCAAAACGGCGCGCCGCCGAACAGCCTCCAGCGCAGCGACACGGCGCAGACGATCACGCCAGCGCTCGCGCAGCCGGCGCCGGCGCGGCGCGCGCTGGCGCTGTCGGACCTGCGCGTCAGCCTGTTCTCGCTGTTCCTGCTGCACTCGGCGTTCTTCAGCACGGGCAACATTGCGTCGGTGTCGTCGTTCAGCCTGGACGCCGTGTACCGGCTGATCCCCGTGTTCGATCCGTTCGCCCAGGGTGCCCTGCTCGTCTTCAAGATCCTCGTGCCCTTCGCGCTCCTCTCGGCTCACATCACCCTCGTCAATCGCATGGTCGGGCTTGCGCCTGGTGCGGTGTTCCTCGGCCTCATTAGTGTGGGCGATTATGGCACGCTGAGGTTCTTTTGGGCGGTTAAGGATGAGGGCTCGTGGTTGGAGATTGGCACTAGCATTAGTGAGTTCGTGATTGGAAGTGGGCTGGGCATGTTTGTTGCTGGGCTGGAGGGCGTTGGAGAAGGTGTCATGAGAGGCGTGGCAGTGCCGGAAGATGACTACGGCAAGGAGAGTTCATCTGGAGAAGGCAGTAATAGCGATTTAGTAGCTAGTGGTGTGGAGGAACCAAAGTAGCGATAGCCTAGTCACCATGAAATGAGAAGATCGCTACCCTGCCTTTCGTGGAGGTCAACAGTACAACGGCCGAAGAGAAACTGCATTCCTGCGTGGTGTTCGTCTCCTGAGATAACCGCCTCCCCTTTTATAATGGTATTTATCTCCAGATCCACTGTCATTGGAGAATCAGGCCCCTAGTCCACCCGCCGTGCATCTGGCTCAATCCCACATCCGTGGAAAAATTCCCATGTTTTGACACGATCATGCACCAGAGATGATCTTATTCGTGATCAGCGTCAGCACTCTCTTCCAGCCATGTGCACTGATAAAGGGAGAGAACGGTAAAGGGAGCTGCACAATAGATCCGGCTCTAGCATCCGTTCCTCCTTGGTACGGTGACATTCATCATGCAGGCCTTGACTTTGGGGCGTTTTTCAAGGGCCTGCAGTCTTGGCAGCCTTGTATTGCTTCTTTGGGCAAACTGAGCGCGATAGTGTTTCAATGCTGAAAACTACGCGACTGGCAAGAGCACCACGTTTCGTCTGAAAACTTACGATAAACCAAACGGTGTTGAAACTGATTTCAACAGGTTGAAACCCAGTGAAATTGCGAGGCAACCTTGCTGATGCAGATACTCAATTTTAATGGCTACGATATGCAGTCACAACATTCGCACCTGATGATGCATTCCTAGATAGAACGATGACTTGAAGGTCTGAAACATCCCAACCTTATACCAGGCAGCGGGTATCTACACTGGCCAACGCATTATCGTCACGATCCGAGCGTGCCGTGTCCAGGCCCCCGGCAGTCAACTCTACCATCTCAGAGCTTATGCTGTCCACCATCACTAGACTTACCAGCGAGTTCGCCGAAAGAATCGATCTCGACGGTACACAAGATGAACGTATCGCGCAAGCTCGGCACGCGATACTTCCTGTTCACCTCCTGGTAGTCCTGCGAAGCGAGCATGGCGGCGAAGTGGTCCAGACTGGGATAATGCGCGAGCGCAACCTCGTCCCAACCGTCGGCCGCGGCAGACCCGCGCACGACCGACCCGACGATCTTGGCGTCGCCGCCGTGCCGGGCGCCGATGCGGTCGCCAAACGCGCGCCCGTACGTGAGGTAGTCGTCCTTGCGGCCGGGCCTGAACGCAAGCAGGTTCAGCATCGACACGGCGTGGGCGCGCGTCGCGCCCGCCTGCGCGCTGATCCACGACTGCAGCTCGTCGCTTAGCTCTAGGCTCTGCGAGCTCGTCGCCGTCAATGATCCCGTGCGGTCCGGAGGCTTCACCGTACCTGCAGGTGGGTTGAGAAGTTGTTCATTCTTGCGCGCGTAGTCCGCGAGCAGCCGCGAGGGCACGCCGATCGTTGCGGTCCATTGCGCGCTGATCTGCGATGCCGCCGACGAGGGGAGCGGCGTGTCGGCGGGTAAAATGAGCAATAGATCCCAATGGACGTTGTGGGCGAGCAGCGGCGCGGTCGATAGTTCGGTGGGCAGAATGATCCATCGCAGCACGCGCGATTGGGTAATGGGTCGTATGTCGTTGTGCCTCAGAGATTGGAGGAAGGAAGGCACGGAAGCATTGGAGCGGCTTAGTGCCAGCAAGTAGAGGTCGCACAGGGGCATATTGTTTTTAATGGAGGTCCGAGTTTGACGCCTACGAATGCAGGTATCTTCAATCCAGCACAACGGTATGTCAGAGGTGGTAGGATTATTGGAAGGAATGCAGCTGACGACAACCGCTGCGACCAGGCTCAATTGAAGGGCCCCATCTCATGCCGAGACCGGTAGAAGACGACTCAAGCTAACGTTATTGAGCATTCGGGTTGGGCGGATTTACGCAATGCAACCGAGAGGCTTTGCCAATTGCCATTGCCGCAGCGACGCCGCAGCCAAACCGCAGCAGTATGGCTTTGTGGTCCGCGTATTTTCTGGTGTTTTTGGTGAAGACATTATCGTACGCTGAACCACCACCACCATGCACTTGGGCGGCGCCGTTGCGAGTCGCATGAGTCCAGAGAAAAGCTTTTTTTTGGGCCTCTTTCCCTGCTGACATTGTTTGCGGCGAGTTTGCAATCTAGTCCGGGAGGCGAGAAAATTTGTTGATGTTGAGCCACTGCTGATCCAGTCTAGCCTTCAAGGTCCACAGTTTAGAAGTACGGTAAGTTTCGTTCCTGTGCCGTGAAATCCGGGTTGATGTGAATGCCAATTTGCTGTCTTTCCTGCCGTATCCCGATGATTGGCAATAATCTTCTCACTGCGCATGCTGAGACCACTCTGCTTTCAACGATCGCGCAACTTCAGCCAACGCGAGGCAAACAAAGTAAGGTATTCGCTCGCTACATAGTCACCGGTTTGGATTAGGCGAACATACCAACTGAGAAGGTCCATGAATGACGGAAGGGGAAGCAACGAATGCTTTGATAGCAATGTCCAACTGCAATGCTCTAAGTACAAGGATAGTAATGTACGACCAGGTTGCCAGACGACTCCCAGACAAAGAAGTGGGAGCAAAAGTGTCAGAGTGTCACTAGTACGGGGTGGAAAACGACATGCATTGAGCAGGAGATTGGATTGACGGGACCAATTGCAGCGGCCGCGAGGTAGACGTGTGGACGGGAACGAACGGGGGACCGCAGAGGCGATGGGCTGTGGGCCATAGAGCGAGGCAGAACGGGGCAGGTGTCGCATTTGGCCCTCAGCCTCTGAGCGGAAAAGAACGAGGGAGGCAATGAGATAGTTCGCCTTGCGCCCAGGCCCTGATGATCCTGGAGCATCCCTGAGGGTGCGCGGTGAGTGGGCGGCACATCACCTCCAGGTCGGTGCCACAACGTGCTCGAAGCAAGCAACCACACTGGCCAAACGACCGTTGCGTCCGTTGCACGGAAAGCCACGGGCTCGCCGCTTTCCCATGCAAAACCGTGGGCTCTGGTGTCTTTCCAGAACGAAAGAGCTTTACCACACCATGTAGCTGGTAAACCTGAGCTCGTACCACGTCTCCACCGAGTGGGAGCGTCCAAATATATAGGGATCATGCCATTTGCGCTATCCATGCTTCGTACTGTTCAAGTCTCTCCCTCTTTAATACCCTCTGCATCATTCTTTCGAGAGAGTGCCAGTGGTCGTAGCAGCAACACCGCGATATCATGAGCACCCCTCACTACACTTCCGGCGGCAACGCTGCCTTCCACAACTTCCACAATGGTAAGCCCACCCACTGCCAGGAACGCCATTATGGTCGCTAACAAGCTCATGTAGACTACGCTCACGTACGATGATTCACTCTGACTTGAGAGATGGCCTTCCTGACTTGATTCCTGTGTAGATTGCCGATCCCAACGAGCGTCGTCGTCTTGCCCTGGCAGAAATCGACAAGGCGCCCTTTGGCTGGTGTATGTGACCTTTCCTCTACACTTTGGCCAAAATTTACTGATTCAATTCCTTCCAGACCATGTCCGCGCCATCATTGTCGCCGGTATCGGTTTCTTCACTGATGCTTACGATCTTTTCGCCATTGGTCTTATCATTAACATGCTCGGCGTCGTCTACTGGCTGAATAGCAACAAGGGCGCCGTTCCCAGCGATTCCGCTACGGCTCTCAAATCTGTGCAATCCGGCGGTAATGTCCTTGGTCAGGTCTGCTTCGGTATCCTCGCAGACGTTGTCGGCCGTAAGCGCATGTACGGTCTTGAGTTGATCATCATCATTTTCGCGACTCTCGCTCAGGCTCTCTCATCCAACAGCCCGTCCTTGTCCATTGTTGGTGTCCTCTGCTTCTGGCGCATTATCATGGGTATTGGCATTGGTGGTGACTACCCGCTTTCCTCCATTATCACCTCTGAGTACGTATTCGGCCAGTTCGACGCCGAGATTGAGCACGAGTGACTGACTCTCATCAGATTCGCGACCACCAAATGGCGAGGCGCCATGATGGGCTCTGTCTTCGCTATGCAGGGTTTCGGCCAGTTCACCGCCGGTCTCATCACTCTCATCGTCACTGCTGGCTTCAAGAAGTCGCTTGAGACCGCCACCAGCTACAAGACCTGTTCCGGCGTTTGCCAGCTTGCTGCCGACAAGATGTGGCGTGTTATCATCGGTTTCGGTGCGGTTCCAGGGTGCATTGCTCTCTACTATCGTCTGACAATCCCCGAAACCCCCCGCTACACCTTTGATGTCGCCCGCGATGTCATCAAGGCCGGCTCCGATATCAAAGCTTACGTTGCCGGCAAGCCCGAGGGTATTCCCAACGAGGTCGAGCGTGTCCAAGCAATTCAGGACGACCGCGACCGACTTGAGATTCCCGAGGCCAGCTGGGCAGATTTCTTCCGTCACTACAGCAAGTGGAAGTACGCCAAGACCCTCATTGGCACCGCTGGTTCTTGGTTCCTGCTTGACGTTGCTTTCTACGGTCTTGGTCTGAACACTCCCGTCATTCTCAAGCAGATTGGCTTCTCGACCGGCCCCAACGTCTACAGGCTGTTCTGGAACACCGCTGTCGGCAACATTATCCTTGTGTGCGCTGGTGCTATTCCGGGTTACTGGTTCACCGTTGCTTTCGTTGATACTGTTGGCCGTAAGCCAATCCAGCTTGGTGGCTTCATCATCCTCACCATTCTTTTCTGCATCATCGGTTTCGGTTTCCACAAGATTGGTGAGAAGGGTATTTTCGCTCTCTACGTCATTGCTGAGTTCTTCCTGAATTTCGGTGAGTTCCGGCATTTATTGATTGTTTGCGCGTGATTTCTAATGATTCTCAAAGGCCCGAACTCCACCACCTTCATCGTACCCGGTGAATGCTTCCCAACCCGCTACCGTTCAACCTCTCACGGTATCTCGGCAGCCAGTGGCAAGGTTGGCGCCATCATCGCGCAGGTCGCCCTTGGTACTCTTGATACCCGCGGCGCCACCCCGACCAACACCACGCCTTGGCTCAACCACGTCATGCAGATCTTCGCGCTCTTCATGTTCTGCGGTATCTTCACGACACTCCTCATCCCCGAAACCAAGCGCAAGACCCTTGAGCAGCTCGCTGGTGAGGTGCCAGGCACTCCTGAGTACGACCCGGAGCTTTCGGGCCGCCGCATCATTGAGGACCCATCCAAGACCATTGAAGTCGCTGAGAAGGATCTCAACGGCGACGCAGCTCACGCCGTATAAACGGAACGTTGCATTGTTCTGCTTTAGGTCTGGGGTTTAAACGTTGGCGGTTTCTGCCCTTTGGCTAGGTGCTTGTGATTTGTTGATACACCAGACACTCATCTTTCAAATCTGTCGTTTGATTTCCATAGACTTCATGAAGACGAGATTGTGCATATCTAAGAGCCTTTTTCCGTTCCCGAGCTTCTGATGCCATTGTGAAAGCACTGCGTGAATATATCGAACCTCACCCCGTTTGGCACATTACCAGTGGTGAGCCATTGATCCCGTACTGTTGAGCATATGGAATCAGATACGATCCCATCAGTGACTACCATGGTGCCGTCCCGGGCCCACCAGCCGTAATTCTCGCCGCTTTACTACCTCATGTTCACGGTAAGGAGCCGGTCACTTGAAAACGCACTTAACCCGAGTACCTTACCTTTGAACCTGGCTGGCCATACCATGTACGAAATTCGTCAAGCAGCTAACAACCCCCTTCAACCAGCCCAGCTGCAAATTAATCATCTAAGGCTTGTGAAAACAGGTTCCATTTGCAACAGCTGCCTCATTGGTAGTAAGCAGCGCACCCTCCGGGGCAACCCGCGAGACAACGGTGCTGGAGTACATGGTCCCGCCCATGTCCATGTCTATGAAAAATTTGAGTAACTAGGCGGCGAGGCTTCGTTTTGCCATCAGCTGGCGATCGAGACCGCAGCGTATACTTCTCGCTGCTGCCTCGGAGGCTGCTTATCCTCCAGGCCACTTTGGTTCTCGCTGGGCATTGCCGTCTCACTCAGACCCGAATATACGGGCAGCGGAATGCGGCGACCGGTTCTTTGCCACCCCGGCGGCCTGAAGAGTGGCTGGAGGGAGCAGATGCTTGGGCTGCGTCCGGAGATGAGAGGGGGAGCAATGCAAAGGCACGCGACCTGGGCGGCCGTCCCGACGACAGGTGATAATGCGGTTGCGAAGGAGCGCGCAGTCGGACGCACAAAAAAGCAAAAGCGTTTTTCCAATAACAGCCTCCCGCTATGTCCGCCGATCGCAGCGAGGATGCCGCTGGGTTTGGGAAGCCCAGTTGATCCCGGCGGCGGCGTCTTTGCGCTCCTGCAGTAGCCCCGAGCTCCCCCCCGTGAGCGATGGTGCCGCATTGCGCGCGCGACCACAAAAAAGAGAAAACGGCCGGCTTCCCGTTCCTCCAATTCGAAATCTCCGCGAGTGCGTCTGGTCCTTTGATTCGCGCACCGTAAAATGCCTCTGCAATGGGCTAGCATGACCCCCAAGTGGCGCCGACGGGGGATAACTCCGAATGGCGTTGCGCTATCTTGGACAGGGGACGGAGTAACAGAAGGATCAGAAACGCGGCATCTTTGAAGCTGTGTTTCCAGCTATACAGGGACCCGCGAGCGTTGTCAACCAGGGCCAGCCCATGCGTGAGATATAGAATTCATAGGGATTGATTATGTTGTTTGGGAGGTTGGCTGAATCGAAGCGGAAGGTGATCAAATCCTAGTACTGTAGAGTGGACGGACCACACATGCAATTGAATACCGCTTCGTTACTAAGGTTTCTTGGTCTACCTGTACCTTCACCATCTGCTCTGCTCGCGCAGCTGTGAACGTGCCTCCATCGTCCACAGCTACAGCTACTCTTGGACACTCGTAGGCCGGCATTGGACTGCATAGCCTGAAGAACGGGAATTGCAACCTTCACGAGCTTAAGCTCCGATTGCTTACGGATCGGTTGGAAACATCGAAAAGCTCGGACTTATCAGAGAAGTTAAAACTCCAACAGTCCGTAAGCAGAGCGATGATTGGCACAAGAAGATTGCACAGCCTCAGAGCTGTAAGCCACGGTGTTCAGCCACAAGGGGCTTAACCGCTTGGAGTGATGTCTGTGGCGCAAAACTTCGGGCGGAGGTTCGTTTTACGAGGGCAAAGATGAAGAAAACACGGAGGGAGTCGGAAAAGATGACTTCCGACGTCGAGACCATTGTCGGTGAGAGGTGGCGAAAATATGCACTCTTTTGCCTGGATTTGCTTCACCGAACGTCAAGTGAAGGAAGACGAAGCCGGAGTGGAGGCAGAGCATGTCCAGCTGAAGTCGTCATGCTGCGCCGAACCGATGGGGACCGGTCTAAAGGCCCAACAGGTTGCCTTGTTTTCCTAATTTCCTTATTCTGCAAGCAATCGGTCACGAGGAGCTCGCAGATTTGGTGGTTTGGCTTTTTTTGACTGATTGTCGTAGTCGTAATGATGCCAGGCTGGGCGGCACCTCTTCCAAGCGCTCCAGCTCGCCTCCAGTGGTTGTCGGACGGAGATGACGATGGAAATGAATTTGCTTGCACCTGCAGTAGTGTAAGGTCCATCTTCAGAAGCTTCTTCGAGTCTCAAGGCCTGGTTGGAGGGCTGTGAATGGTTCTGGTACGGTTCGGCACGAGTTGAACTCGATCGGGGCCACGGGGCCTTACGATATGCCCTACAACCGGGCGCGCGGTGCCCAGCGCCCGGCGTCTGCTGCCCAGGCCGCATCTGGCCTCGAGAACAACCGGCGTGACTGCTTTCCTCAACTGACACCCAACCATTCCTCATGATGGTGGCAATCCCCCGACGAAAAGAACATGCGCTGCGGCCTCCTCCAATTCCACCTATGACCAAGAACCGCTTCTTGTGACCCTCTGCTCGTGTCTGATGAGAGAACTAATCGAATGCAGCGCCATCTGCTGTGCGCGTTCGCTCCAGCTTACCGACCACCATGCACGGCGGTTGGGGTTTCAAACGATGGCCATGCAGACGCACAGGTGCGCGAACCATAGCCTTAGCCCGGGCAGGAATCTCCTGTCGCCTTCTATTTCTTATGCCTTCGCGGTTGGCGCCAGGAGCATCGCCAGAAACGAGATCCCCCATTAGCATACACCTGCACAGCCCGTCATGGCTCACGGACCTGCACTGCCTCACGTCTAACACCACCAGCGGTACTCCGACAAAAGCAAGCCCTCAGCTCTGCGCATTTCTAATGATCCTTCCCAAAACCCATCGTCCTACTTCAGCTGCAGTCTCCCAGTGGCTAGGTCATTTATGCAAATTCGTGCCTTTACGTGTGATCGCGTTGCTAGTCCAGGCTGCAATTGACCAATATCACCCTACGGCTTGCTATCATACCTCAAGCCCGCCCACTCGACCACCTTTTCACTTCTGCACCACCTTCTTACTCGCATGATCTTTTTCTTTCTGCACGGCTTGCATACAGTCTGACAAAACATATATCAATTCATTTCCTTTGCTTTTCCTTTGGTGCGCCACTTTTCCGTATATACGGAGCCTCCCGCCCCAAGGCTGTCACTTGTCTGGAACATCACACCGAGACCTAACACAAACACCACTGATCTAGTCATGCGTGACACTCAATCACACCTTCGCGACAGTTTATGCTGATAGTCAAGACCGTCACTAACGGCCAACCGCCAATTGTCAAAGCCAGTCACCAAAACCACCGTTGAGCATCATCAAACTACATACAAGTGCTGGCGCGATTCCAGAAGATTGCGACCAGTGCTAGCAGCAGGAGATTGAAGAAGAGGAGCAATCGACTGAGTAGGGGAAGCGAAGTTGTACTTTCGACACCTGCACATTACAACCATCCCTTTCACGTCTTTGAACCCGACCGTCAAGATGTGCGTGACGAACGTGAAAACGTACGTCTACCCGGGCGGGAGAGAAGAAGTCGTGGAGCAGCCCGAGTATTGTAAAAGGAGCATCGGCAATCGACCATGCAAAAACCATCGTCGTCGTCTATATCAGAAACAACCCATTGCATCCAGCTCATCAGCCATGGGCTCTCCTAGTTTGGTTGATGATGTTACCACGCCATCAACAGAAAGCTTTCCTCCCACTCCCGTTTCGGCGACGTCGGCTCCCGGATATGAGCTGAGGCAGCATAACAGTTCCTCCAAGGGAAAAGGCACACGAATCAGCGACCTACGTATCAACATTGAAAGGACCAGAACAGAACCAATTAGCCGACCGGGCGAAGAACGACCAAGCCGAGCTTTATTTACCGACAATACGTCGGAGACCACCGCTCGACCGCCTACTCCCACAAGACGAGGCCCAAGTGACCAACCATCACCATCGACCAGGAGAGGTCCAGCATCAGGCCTCGGGTCGCCTTTACGACCTCTCAGCCGTCGCGGCACACCAACAGAAGTGCACCAACCCAACCCTCCATCGTCATCGGGCACCGAAACTCCCCGCTACAGAGCCCAAACGCCTTACTATGCATCTCGCTGCAACTCCACCTCACCGCCACAAACCCCGAGACCAAGCAGTAGACGAGCCGAAGACGCGGACGTCTACGGTCGAGCGGACGCGCGCGCCCAAGCCCGCGAAGAAAGCCAGCGACAGGACCGCGAGC
>Ga0335073_10010875_pt1 | contig 12795 bp, 20 predicted proteins | sample Lox_Sample_22_FD_207093 | JGI IMG/M metagenome (GOLD analysis project Ga0335073, IMG submission 207093) | Soil microbial communities from Loxahatchee National Wildlife Refuge, Florida, United States - Lox_Sample_2.2 | ecosystem: Environmental > Terrestrial > Soil > Wetlands | place: USA...
AGTCGTGGATTGACTGTTGAGATGAAACATGTCAACGCTCTTGAACGTTGTTTTCAAGAAGTTCGCACCATGACGGAATGTTATCGCAAGGTACACTTCCCTTGGAGGGTTCTAACAGTAGGTGATGGCTGAACTCTCCAAAGTCCCGCTCTACTCTGCTGCAATCGATCCCAAGACCTTGCAGTCTTGTCTAGACACGATATCCAAAGAATACAAAGACTTTGGTCCAGATATCCTTGAAAATCTAAACCAAAAAGTCGTCACCGTCGGAACCAGTCTCGGCACCTTCAACCAAGTGGTCAACGACTTTGACAAAACCATCGAACGTAATCGCCCCTCCTTCCGTGAATCTCTTTGACACATACGTAGTTGAACTTCCGTCCGACGGCCCCTGGATCCAACGTGCCCGGGAAATGAAAGCGACAAAACAACTCGACTCGGACCTTGACCGTAAATTCCATCTCGCGCAATCCGAAATCAAAGACCTGATCCTCCAACTCAAATTGAAAGAAAAGTCCCTCGAGGAAGCGCACGTCAAAATCAAACTCCTCGACTCCAGAATGGGAAATGTCAAGAAACAAAGTGACAGGATTTCGCTCTTGGAGAAACAGATTACTGAAGCAAAAGCACGGGAGACGCAGTTTGAAGAGGCAATTGAGAACTTGAATTCGGATTTAAGGAATGCGGAGAGTGAGGTTGGGAAGTGGAGGAAGGCGGCAAAGGAAGGGAAGGTGGGACTGCCGAGTCAACATGAGAGGAACGAGAGTCTTGCGGGACCGAGAGTCGAAGAAGTTCGACTTACTGAACAGGTGCGTTTTTCGCTAATGAGTGGTCTGATTGGTAGGTCGAAACGTTGCAAAGTGCGTTGCAGTTCTTGCGACAAGAGAACTCGAGGATTCAGTTACGCGGGGCAGTGACATCTGAGGCTTGGTTGAATGAGCCACTGCTGCCCCCTTCGAATTATCATACACCACAAGCGATTGTCGATAGGAGACGAATGGCTTTGATATCAGATTTCAGAAAGTTCGTGAGCAATTGTCAGATTGTGGATATCAAGGTAACGCAGATTGGAGGTAGAGGATGGAAATCTGATAAAGCCACGGCGGGATATGTCGTGCGAAGGCAGCAGGAGATCTATCGTCGGCTTTGTCGTCGAAAGGGCGATCTGTTGGACGATCTAAAGAATTTGGCTATGGCGACTGTTGATTCGCGGCGTTGAATATGAAGTAGACTGCTCCTCATCTGAAATGGCAAATCGCTGTTCCCGTTATATGTTCAATTCCAACTGTAGTAGTAGATGTACGTCCTCAAAAGTAAATTTATACCCCCAATGTATGAAACTAAGATGCTCCCACAAGCGGCTCGCTTCCCTTCAAGTTTCTTATATTCCTTTCACAGATCCGGCCAAGCATCTCCAAATAGAATCTCTGGGCTGTCACACATGAACCGTACACTTTCAGTGCAGTCTCTACTCAATTAGTCACTAGAGGCTGGTCAAATACCGAAAGTACGAAAGGCTCTTTGTGGTGCCGTTTGGAGATCTTTGGCGGAGGGCCTCATCTGTGGTTCGGGGGATAACATCTTAGAGAGCTGATCACCCAACTCGAGCAATGTGGGCCGACTTAAGATGCAGATATTTGGTGGTATAGTAGTATTACAGAAGGCTGGAAGTTGAAGAGGGCGATTGTACCGATATTCCATAACCGCTCCGTCGCTTTCGAAGGCCTTTGTACCTGTGCAAAGTTCGAAAAAGATGCAACCCAACGCCCAAATGTCCACTTTAGTATTGTATTTATAATCCAGGAGAAGTTCGGGTGCTCGATAGCCCATTGATCCGCGTGCATACCGAGTTGTACATCGTCGTTGCGAGGTCCCTTCACATGTAATTCCGTAATCCGCAATCTTCCAACTCTGGGTCGACGAAGAATACAGGACTAAGAGTCAATTGGATAATTTTCCCAACCTCACCATTGCTTGGCTTGAGATCTCGATGCACTTCTTTTTGCCCGTGAATAAACTCAAGCCCGCGACTGATATCCAGCAAAATTGCTAGAGCAGTGATCAAGCCCCCCCAATAACTAGCATCCTCCTTCCAGCATCGCGACAAATACAAAAGAGGCGTGATCGGCTGGTTGCGAATGTAGTCCTCCAATGTAAAAGGACAAAATTCCATGTCGAAATAATAGAACCGGAGAGTACAATCGAGCCACCCGTGGTTGATTACTTGTACAATATTTCGGTGGTCATCACGACACAATTTCGTGACTGCTCGAGCTTCGCCTTGGAGTATCTCGTCTCTTTTTGACATTGATAACGGGACTACCTTCCTCGCAAAGTTCTAAATATCAGGGTCTAGATGTCATGAGTGCATGTACCATCCCATTGGCATCGTAATGCATCTATCATTAGAATTTGGAACCAGGAGAGCTTGGAAGATCCTGACCAGATGGACTGAGCTGACTCCACCATCGGCAATGAAGCCTAGATGTGAGACCCCAGGCATCCCCTCAACCACCCACTCAGAGTCAGGAGGACATGGCTTGTAAGCACCGAGATTGATAGATTCCATGTTCGGTGTTCGGGTGCAATGGACGGGAGGGCGCTTGAGGGTCTAGCAGCTGCTTTATGCCAAATCAGTCTTGTACGTTGCCGCGTCATTTAGGTTCCGAAGATATACAGTATAGGAAAAGCTAATGTATTGTATGCACAAGGAGACGTAATCTCTGATAATAAGGTTGAACAAACTCGGTGGGAAGCAGTAATTTGGGGTGAAGAAGACCACGGCAGGAGGAGAACCTTCATTTTCCCGTCCATCGCTATTCGCGCAGGAGTGAAGATCGCCGCGTGTTGTGCATGTGAATTAATCAAGTGCGCGGAAAGGGGAATCGCCGCCTAGTCATTCGCTGGATGTTTTTATCAGCTAGCTACAATGCAGGCTCCGATGAATTTGGAAATAATCTATAATTACATACCGACTCTATCTAACGATCCTCGAGATGCCGTACGCTGAGCCAAATAAACAATAGGAGGAAGAATGTTATTGCAACCCACTCTTCGAAGCCTTGACAACGGCAAATACAGGCAACTTCATCCCTTCACCCTCAACACCCAACCCCATCCCACTTCTCCACCCCAATTTCTCCAACATCACTCTCCCTCTGTTATCGCTCGCAATCTCCTTTGCATCTCCTCCAACAACATCCCCATCTTTATGTCGTTTGACGCCCTTTGTACTGGACGTGACATCCCACTTCATCCCGGATCTCTCTCCCGCGCCGACCCATGCCGTACGTTTGAGAATGGCGGCGATTTTACGCTCGTCAAGAGTCATTGAAGAGGTAGACTTTGTCTTGAAAAGGACGGTGTACCGACTTTTCCCCGACCCTTGAGATTTGGACGAGAGGTTATACGCATGAGCAAGAGTATGCACGATTTTTCTCGCAAACCGATGCATAGGCGGTAAGGCAAAACTACTTCGTCAGCCATAAATTTAGGGGATAGTAATACTCTATAAGATCATCGGCCTCCCAAAACGTTCTCATCTCATCGTTTATTTTGCCCATGTCCACCTCCATGGGCTCCCCATCTAATTCATCCGTCCTTGCCATCTCCTCCCTCCTGGTTTCTCTACGGGCCTTCTTCCCCTTTGACTTGGACAAGGCCTTTTTTCCGAGCAACTTTTGCAATCGTGCTTTTTCGCGGTCTTGTTTTCTTTGTTTTTTGTTTTCGCGGTCGCGTTGCCACATTTCTTGGAGGTGGGTTGCGATGTCGTGGTCTGCAGAGGGGAGCGGAGGGACGTTGGGTTGGCGTGTGTGGGATTTTTTGGTGGGTTGGGAAAGGAGGGTTTGGAAGTCGAGGTCGTCGAGGTCATAGTCGTCGAGGAACATGTTTGCGATTATGTCTTCGTCTTCGGCGAGGAGCTCGTCGTCATCGTCTTCTTCTTCTTCCTCATCTTCATCCTCATCCTCGTCCTCGTCCTCGTCCTCACCTTCCTTTTCATCCTCTTCATTGGCGACTTTGGACTTCGAGTCGGTATTCCAGATTGGATCTGGCTGATCTTTGATGAGTCTTGAGTCAAAGGCGTCGGAGTCGTTGTCCGAGGACTCACTTTCCGAGCCATCCGATGATGGATGCACGATCCACGTATCCTCCTCTGCGTCGTTGCCCATCTTTTTGAGAGGATTGACACCTCTGACAGGCGCATCTGACTCGACTTCGGATCCATAACTGACCACAGAATTCACTGGCCCAGGCGCTTCGGGGGAACTAATACGGAGAGGAGTCGCCGATTCGGACAGTGCCATCTTCTTCTTCAACCATCGTTTCGCCAAAGGTCTCTCCTGAACCGGTTTCCTCGTTTCCACAGACCTCGATCGTTTCTTCTCCTCAAGACTCATCTCCTCCAACTGTACACTCACCACATCTTCCTCCTCTTTCCCCTCCCCCTCATCCCTTGCAAGCGCCAAATCAATATGATTTCCCACTTCCTCACGGAGCTCCCCTTGCGCACGAATATTCTCCAAATAATCCATCAACGCATCCTCCGCCGTCGTCGTCATAGGAAGGCCATACATTGGCGAAAGGTATTCGATTACCGCACCATCTTGACTATCCCATAGTTCGTCCCGGAATTGTCTGTGTCCGCCCTGTCTGTTGGGTCGTATGCGTGGTTTGGTCCAGTCGGGGGCGGTGGATTGGGTCATGGCTTTAAAGTCTGCGGGGACTTCCCAGTTGCTGAGAGCGGGACGGGGACGGTTGGATTGCCTGCGTTGGTTGCGTGGAGTGAAGACGATGTTTTCCTCTGTGGCGACGAATTGGACCGGTGGGAGCGGGATTGTGGGGATGGGGAGGGCGGGTTTTGTGGTACGATTTAAGATGGATGCGGAGTCGGAGGGGGCTTGATCGGAAGTTGAATCTTGGAAACGTGAGATTGAGATGGAGGAGCTGGTGGCTGGAACAGGGTTGGTGTTGTTGTCATTGTGAGATTTTACGATGATTTCTTCCATGCGGGCCGTAGAGGTATGAGATGAAGGTCCATCTGGCATGGTTGTGACGGTCTCTTCAATCTCAGATACGAGTGTCTCCTGTACGACAGGAGCATTCGAGAGTGAAGATTCCTGGTCGCTTTCGGATGCGGATGGAGTGGGTAGTTTGTTGGAGAGCGTTCCGGATTGAATGAACGCGACTTTCTGATGACGGAGAGTACTGCGTTTGTCCTCTAGCCATGCTCGTGACATATAATTGTCATTCGTATTCAAGGCTTCCTCTCTCAGAGTGAATCCTTTTGCGCAAAGTCAGCACTATTCCAGGTTAAGCGAACCTCTGCCCCTGCCACGAGACGAGTGGCCTAACCCACCTCCTCCTCTGCCTCTGAATGCGCCTCTATTTCCGCGTCCATAAGGATCCCGTGGAGGATGGGAAGTGCGGGGCATGGAGATGACGAGCTGTTCGTAGTCTGAGGGTGGAGGGATGGATGTGTTGTTTGCAGCGATTTGTTGTCGTTGCTTTTTGCGTTTTGTGGGCAATTTTGAGCGTGTTCTGTTTATGTGTGTGATTGCAGGTGAGGATCCCGTGGATGGCCGACTCTTTGACCCCTGTTTCTTGCCGCCGCCCTTGCTCATGCGAATTCGAACTCGAATATGTATCTCTAAATAGCGTAATCCCGTAAACTTGCAGAGACAGGAAGAAGTCAATGGCAATTCTCAACAGCTGCAATAAAGCAAAATGCGAATAATGGCGCGAAACAATTCCTCCTGGGTATCTCTCTCTATCGTGCTCGTGTCTCGTGTGCGGCGACTCATTCGCTCAGCGTCCTTGACTCATAAAAGTTCAATGCGATTTCAATTTAGACTCCCCAAGACAAAGCTTGAGGATCGCTCTTTTGATTCGGGATTAGTTTAGTGAGGGTGATTGATCAGATCCGCGTACGTCGTCACACCTTTGTAGTGTGGTGCACCAACACACTCCCTACCCCCCCCACCATCCCAGGCACGAGGAGGCGACAACATCCCGGAAGGACGCCTCGTGTATTCTGGTGTCTGTACACCGAAAGCCCCTCGCTATTGCACACACATACTCTCTTCTATAGGCAGTGGACTGTTCCCTGTTCTTCATTCATAACCCCCCGAATGAACACATTCAAGCATCGCGCAATACGCTATTTCTGGGATCCAGAGCCACGCAACGAGGATCCATCACAGATGATCTGGTGTCTCGGAAAACAATACGCCCCGCCGTCCCCACCACCACAACACCAACAATACCGACAGCAGCAGCACGTAGACACAGACAAACCAATGATACCAGAGAATAGTATAGCCGACGCAGCAACCACATGGCCACCACACTTTCTCGACGACTTTGAGACACGGATATGGATGACGTATCGAACAGACTTTCCTCCCATCCCCCGATCTCCCTCGGTCAAGGGACTGCCCTTTAATTCTGCCGCTACAGCTCTCCAATACGCCGGCAGCTTAATACGCGGACAGCCCGCGGACGGGTTCTCCTCTGACGTCGGCTGGGGATGCATGATTCGATCTGCCCAGTCACTATTCGCCAATGCCTTGATCACATTGCATTTAGGGAGAGGTACGTTGTGTATCTCTTGTATCATGATATATTGACGGGGTGGGGGCAGAATGGCGGATCAGTAAGAACGAGATGGACATGAAGCATGTTGAAATACTGTCTTGGTTTGCCGATGATCCACGCGCTCCGTTTTCAATACACAAGTTTGTCAAACATGGAGAGATTTCATGTGCCAAAGCACCGGGAGAATGGTTTGGTCCTGCTGCTGCGAGTCGATGTATACAGTATGTCTCGTGGTTGAGCGATTGATCTTGACAATGACAGACTGGTTTCAGAGGAATACGCTCCTGCGAATCTGCGAGTTTCGGTCACTGGCGATCAAGATGGCGTCTACCAGGATCAGGTATTACAATTATCGGGGAAAGGACCCATGAAACCTACGCTCCTCCTCATCGGCAAACGACTGGGCCATGACAATGTCAATCCACTTTACTACAGTTCTCTAAAAGTAAACTCCCATTTTGCTTCTGGAATGATCTAATTCAAGGCACTGTTAGAACTGCCCCAAACAGTGGGTATAGCAGGCGGTCGACCCTCCGCCGCACACTACTTTTGCGCCTCTCAGGGGGACTATCTCTTCTACCTCGACCCACATCACCCCCGTCCCGCCCTCCCTCTCCACCAACACCTCGAATCATACACCCCCGCCGAAGTCGAGTCCTGCCATACTCGTCGTCTACGAAGAGTGCATCTCAAGGAAATGGATCCAAGTATGCTCATTGCATTCCTCATAAAAGACCATGATGATTGGATTGATTGGTTGTCCCGCATAGACGAGGTATCCGACTCCCGCGGTTTCGCCGAAACCTCCTTCCCCCACCCTCCATCCCACCCCACCCATAAAGGTCATAGCTAACGGGTGTGTGTGTGCGTGTAGCTTGGCAAAACTGTTCCCGCGGTAATTCATATCTTTGAGACGGCTCCGCCAAAGAGTCCGAAACACGAGAGTTTGGAAGACTTTGAGGGTGACGACGATGACGAGGAAGAGCAGGACCGAGATACCGCGGGAGTACAGGCATTATCTGAAGATGAAGAGGCTCTTCCTGTGACTGGCACTTCCCCTTCGAAATAACAAGACACAAAAAATACGACAATTATTGTTTTTGAAACCTACTTATTCGGTGGCATTGGGTTGTAACACGGGATACCCGATTTTTCATTTCCCACTATGTCCTCTTATAGTCTCGTTTATGTTTGTACTTTGGTGTTGGTTGGGAGACAGAGGAAGGGTAGGACTGGCATGATTATAATATTATATTAATGTACACATCAAGACATCTGTGAACAGGGATGTTTTATCCAGTTTAGGATGGATGAGATGCTGCCGCTGGGTTAACACTACCGAAATGACCACTCACAGAATTAATATGTGTGGTCCCTCCCCCGTTGACGCCCGAAGATAAGACGCCGGCGGGTGCTCGGACTCCGGAGTATACTGATACGGCTCATCCGCGGCTTCCAATCACCGTGCCGCAAAATGTAAGACGCCACCCGATAGCAACTCTCGATCAATCACATTCAAATCAAGCCTTTACTCCACAGAACCATCGAACCTAGCTTGCTTTCTTCGCTCGAGTGTCATGGCGCCCTCGATTCTACCGTCTCCGGCTACCAAAGAGGAGGATGTTGAGAAGATCAAAGTCATTACTGCAGGCTGGACGGATGAGTTCACTTTTTGGGTGAATGGAACAAAGATTCATCTTGAACACGCTGACCCCGAGTGTACTTTGCTCGAGTACCTTCGCGGGATTGGATTGACAGGCACGAAACTTGGATGTGCAGAGGGTGGATGTGGTGCTTGTACTGTCGTCGTCAGTCAGTTCAACCCCATTCGCAATAAGATTGAGTCTCCACTTCTCTACCCCTGATTCCATGGGAGCTAATTATGTTTAGGCATCTTGCTGTCAATGCATGTCTTGCACCTTTGATTTCCGGTACCTTTTACATTTGATAGGTAGATTAACGGGTAGTTGAAGGAAAACACGTCATCACCGTCGAGGGAATTGGAAACGCAAAGAACCCTCATCCCGTACAAGAGGTTTCCCCACCGCCCCATATCTCCTCACTAATACCCAGAGAATCGCCAAACTGAATGGAAGTCAATGCGGTTTCTGTACCCCCGGCTTCGTCATGGCTCTGTACGCCCTGCTACGGAACAATCCGACCCCCACAGACCATGAAATCGAAGAATGCTTCGAAGGCTGTCTCTGTCGCTGTACCGGCTACCGACCCATCCTCGACGCAGCAAGAACCTTCATCACCACGGCCCCACCCGAACATCCCAAGAAAAAGCCCGTCGGATGCGGTCGTGCAGATTGCTGTCAACTCAAAAACGGTGCCGCCGCCGCCGAAGAGAAACCTCTCCCGTCGTATCCTCTTCCGGAACTGAAACCGTACGATCCAGCCACGGAATTGATTTTCCCTCCTGCTGCAAGGAAATACGAGATGAAGCCTCTGTTTTTCGGAAATAAACGGAAACGATGGTTGAGACCGATGACGGTGGATCAATTCGTTGAAATCAAATCGGCGTATCCATCGGCGAAAATTACCGGTGGAAGCAGTGAAATTCAAATCGAAATCAAGTTCAAAGCGTTGCAATACTCATTGTCCGTGTACACGGGAGAAATCGAAGAACTCAAATTCTGTGAAATGAAGGAGGATTCCCTGGAAATCGGCGCCAATATTACGCTCTCGCAAATGCAAGAGTTTCTCACCAACGCAGAGAAACATTACGGCCCAGAAAGGGGACAGACTTGTACTGCATTGTTGCATCAATTGCGGTACTTTGCTGGACCGCAGGTGCGAAATGTGGCTACACCGGCCGGGAATATCGCCACGGCATCACCCATCTCGGATCTCAATCCCGTGTTTGTGGCCACGGGGACAACGTTGTACGCCAAGACAATGGATGGAGAAATCGCCATTCCGATGAGAGAGTTTTTCAAGGGGTACCGTACGACGGCACTTCCTCCCACGGCAGTCATCACTCGTCTCAGCATCCCGTTGTGCGGCCAGGGCGAATTCGTCCGGGCTTACAAACAAGCCAAGAGAAAAGATGATGACATCGCTATCGTCAACGCAGCGATTCAACTCGGTTTATCCAAGGCCAACGTCGTCGAGAACATTTCCATGGCATACGGTGGAATGGGACCCACGACTGTTCAAGCAAAGAAGACGATGGAATATCTAAAGGGTAAAACGTGGGGCGAACCAGAAGTTCTCGAGGGTGCGTTTAACGCTCTTGAACAGGATTTCAATCTCGCGTATAATGTCCCTGGTGGCATGCCGGTGTATCGCAAGTCCCTTGCCTTGGGGTTCTTTTTCCGATTCTGGCACGATATTGGAGGGGAACTGAAGTTGAATGCGTCGGAGAAATTCGATGACGCGGTCTATGAGATTGAGCGGGAAATCTCAAGGGGTCATCGTGATCCTGACAATCCACAGTACCCCCGCCTCCACGACCTATACTGATTCGAAGTGAACAAAAAGTCGTCGGAAAGCCACTCAATCATATGGCTGCATTAAAGCAAGTCACTGGCGAAGCGAGGTATACGGACGACCTCCCTCTCTACCACAACGAGCTCTATGGCGCTATGGTCCTCAGTACAAAGGCTCATGCGAAAATCAAGAAAGTCGACTTTGAACCTGCTCTCCAACTTCCTGGAGTCAAATTCTACGTCGACCACAACGATCTTCCCGATCCACAAGCCAATTGGTGGGGTGCTCCCAACTGTGATGGTAAATCCAATCCTTTTCTTTCACTGACAATTAGAGCTTTTCTTTGCCGTCGACGAGGTTCACACAGCAGGTCAACCTATCGGTTTGATTATCGCCGACAGCGAACCACATGCGCGCGCAGGAGCTCGTGCCGTCCTCGTCGAATACGAAGATCTCCCTCAAATCCTCTCCATCGAAGAAGCCATCGAACAAAACAGTTTCTTCCCACATTACAGATTCATCCGATCGGGAGGAGACATGGACGAAGCTTTCGCAAAAGCCGATCATGTGTTTGAGGGAGTCGCGCGTATGGGTGGACAGGAACATTTCTACTTGGAAACACAAGCGAGTGTGGTTGTGCCCAAACCTGAGGATGGAGAAGTAGAAGTCTTTGCGAGCACGCAGAATCCGACAGAGACGCAGACGATTGTCGCTCAAGTGACCGGTGTGCCCGCAAATCGTGTCGTCGTTCGAGTGAAGCGATTGGGAGGTGGATTTGGTGGCAAGGAAACTCGATCGATGCAGTTGACGGGAATCCTTGCCGTCGGAGCAAATAAAGCGAAAGCGCCCGTTCGGTGCATGTTGAATCGCGATGAAGACATCATCACCAGCGGACAACGCCATCCATTTCTGGGAAGATGGAAAGTCGGGGTTTCAAAGGAAGGAAAACTATTGGCATTGGATGCAGATATCTTTGCAAACGGCGGATGGACGCAAGATCTCAGCGGCGCCGTCGTCGAACGAGCCCTCTCCCACATTGACGGAGTCTACAAAATCCCCAACGTCCATGTCCGTGGTCGAATCTGCAAAACCAACACTGTCTCCAACACCGCGTTCCGTGGATTTGGTGGTCCCCAGGGGATGTTTATCTGCGAGTCCATGATGTCCGAAGTTGCTGATCGTCTCGGCATCTCGGTCGACAAGTTCCGGGAAATGAACTTGATTTATGACGGTGACAGGACGCACTTTAATCAAGTCCTTGCCGATTACCATGTCCCTCAGATGTTGGCGGCGGTTCGCGAAGAAGCAGACTTTGAGAATCGTCGTGCGGCGATCGATGCTTTCAACCAACGCCATCGGTACAAGAAACGCGGTCTCGCTCTTATCCCTACCAAGTTTGGTATCTCGTTCACGGCTATCTTCCTCAATCAAGCGGGTGCACTCGTGCACATTTACCACGACGGAAGTATTTTGTTGAGCCACGGTGGAACAGAGATGGGTCAAGGGTTACATACCAAGATGTGTATGATTGCGGCCCAAGAATTAGGCGTTCCTCTCGAGTCTGTTCACATCTCTGAAACTAAAACCGACTCCGTTGCGAATACTTCGTCGACTGCAGCCTCTGCATCCAGCGATTTGAACGGTATGGCGGTCAAGAACGCATGCGAACAGTTGAACGAACGACTCGCGCCTTACCGCGAGAAGTTTGGCGCCAAAGCCAGTATGTCCGAACTTGCGCACGCCGCATACTTTGATCGAGTCAATTTATCTGCTAACGGGTTTTACAAGACACCTGTTATTGGATATACTTGGAACGTCAATGTCGACAAGCAGACTCCTGAATACCCGGGCCCCATGTTCTACTACTTCACTCAGGGCGTCGCATTATCCGAAGTAGAGATCGATACTCTGACTGGCGACTTCTCCGTACTGAGATCAGACATCAAGATGGTTTCTTTCAAGGTTTAACGCGCTAATTTTCAGGACATTGGACAAACCATTAATGCGGCGATTGATTACGGACAAATTGAAGGAGCATTCGTTCAAGGACAAGGTTTATTCACAACCGAAGAAAGTCTGTGGCTGCAAAATGGACAAATCTTCACTCGTGGTCCAGGAGCATACAAGATACCGTCTGCATTGTATCATATTCCGTTGTACAAAGCTAATAACAGGGACATTCCCCAAGACTTCCGAGTAAGTTTCCTCAAGAATGTTGAATGGAAGAATCTTCGAACGATTCAACGATCTCGTGGAGGTATACTCTAGTATAAGATTTGATTGACCTATAGTCGGTGAGCCTCCACTATTTATGGGCTCTTCTGTCTTCTTCGCCATCCGTGACGCCATCAATTCGGCGAGAAAGGACGCTGGTGTCGAGGAGGTTTTGGAACTCTTCTCGCCAGCAACACCAGAACGGATTCGTCTGGCATGCGAAGATGAGATTATTCAACGATGTATTGTAAAGCCAAAGGAGGGCGAGAAGAGCTTCTTTGTGGTTATTTAATTCTGGTTGTGTAGCAATATATCGTAGGGTGGCCGCATGTAGGGAATATTTATTGTCGTGTTTGCTGGACAACGTTTTCGAGGAAAGTGATTTCGCGATCGAGAAGTGCAGCCCAATTGCCTGCGTCTCCCAGGTCCTAGTCATTAAATTTCAATATTTCTCCAGTTACAGGTTAGACAGGCACCTTCATCCCGTTCCGTCCCGCGCGGACGAGGTTGGTCCAATTTTCTTCGTGTTTGCGCGCTTCGGTGGTTCGTGAT
>Ga0335073_10010876_pt1 | contig 12795 bp, 7 predicted proteins | sample Lox_Sample_22_FD_207093 | JGI IMG/M metagenome (GOLD analysis project Ga0335073, IMG submission 207093) | Soil microbial communities from Loxahatchee National Wildlife Refuge, Florida, United States - Lox_Sample_2.2 | ecosystem: Environmental > Terrestrial > Soil > Wetlands | place: USA: Florida...
CTTTTGAAAATCTCATATCCTTGCCAGACATGCTCGCATGTGACGGCAAAGCGAGCAGAGCAAGCCTGCACGAGGCAACATGTACCGTTATCAGTGAGCGGGTCCGGGATTGACTTTCCCGCATTCCAACCAAGCAGACATGTATGCTTTCGCGCAGTGGCTTCCCAATGCTCTTCCAAAGCGATTAGACTGGCCGGACGCTCCATGTTTTCAACCGTCTCTATATAATTTGTTCTAGATTTTTTCACGAGACAATTCTTGTCTGCGTGAGTCGAGGATAAGCCTGAGCGAATCGAAAAGCGAGTTGCGAGAAATGAACTGAGCCCCGACGGCAACAACACGAATTTTACATTCCGATCCTCTTGGATTGCGACCGATGCTGTGGGCACGTTGTCACATTTTTTGGAAGCCACCCACGCCGAATGCCTTGAGAGTCATTTCTGCGAAAGACTTCTCAATGCTGGCCAGACCTGGCATAATGCCAAAGTTTACGAAAACAATTGACGATTGTTGCGAGCAGAATGATTGAAACCTTTTTAACCGCCTACGACCCGTCCGACCTGCCGGGTGCCAGCGTTGATCCGCTTGGCTTTGAAAGAGGCTACCTATTCTTGGCAGATAAGATACTTCCCGGTCTGACCAACGTTGCTTCACGCCCACGTTACCTTACGCTCCTGTGCACTGGTATCCAGTTGAGCGGAGACCAGGATTCGCGTTCGGAGCGCGAGCAGGTTCGTCATCGCCAAGAAACCATTCTGCGGTTGGAACGATTTTGGGCACTTGCCAATGTGCTCGCACGCCCGGACGGGAGCGGCGGCGTTCGCGGCGTTACCTATGCGCAGGATTACGTCAAGGAATTAAGACGACGAGGCGATAATCGCACCACCGCCGGCTACCGATTGCTCTCTCGCCAAGCCCAGTATGGAGGCATCGGTATGTATGCCAATGTCGCTGACGGAATGCACTTTTTTAGCCGGGAGGATTTCATCCTTACTCCAGCTCTGGGCGAAGTCGCCGCTGAGGCGTTTTTGGAAGAAACCAAACTTCCCGGCTCAATTCGCCGAGCCGTCATTGATGATACGGATGTTCGACTGGAAGCTTTGGCCGATTGGGGAGAGCGTGCTCACATTGACGCCGAAGTTAAACCGCGCGAAGCTGCTTGTCTCGACGACGCCTTGAACTACAACAGTGTCAGGTCGCGCATGGCAGGATTGCTCCGCGATCATCCGGCCAAAAGCGCCAAGGAGATTGAATTAGATCGGCTGGAACGTGTTTTGCGCACGCTGAAGCGGAACGGCAAGCATCAGGACCTACAAGAAGCGATAGCGTGTATCTTGGCTTTTGAATCCTGTTATCAGCATGTGCTACTTTCACTTGAACGGATTCTCTGGCTATGCCGTCATCATACGGCGGCATCCATAACCCTTGCTGAGTTGGCCAGCGATCCCGTCATGCTTTCCGTAAAAGCCGGTTTGCCAACTCAGGTCCAGTGTCTGCTCGACATCCTCGATCATGGCGCGACGGCTGGTTTTCGTGAAAACATTGACCGTCTTTCCGATGTGCGGCGATTTCTAGAAACCGCGAGTGGGGCGGTGCAGGACAACTCGACGTTTGTAGATACGATCATGTCCCGCCATGCCGACGTCCAGCACGGGAAATTTGACCGGGGCCGGCGCAAGATGCCTTGGCTGGAGTGCATCAATTCACGCATCCAACTCACCATGACGCGGTCGGGTGGGCTGAATCGTGAGGCCACCCAACCCATACATATTGCGACTCATTCATATCGCCTTGGGGCTGCAGACGCACTCATCTCGGCATCAATGAAGGGTGCGTCATCATGAAGGACAACCAAAATATCAGCTCACGCAAGTTGATTGATCGCTTGGTTCCTGACCAGAATTGGGGTGCCATGCAAGGGTTGCTTGCTACCACGTTTGACCTTCGTCCCGAGTTCCTTGAGAATGATTTTTTGCCCTCCGTCTTTGGCCTTGGCGCATGGGACGACCAGAGTTGGGCCACTCGCATCGCGCTGGAAAAATGTCTTTTTGAACTTGAAACTGCGGTTATCCTTACTGAAGCCTGCCGTTACCGGGGGCGCCCACGCTCGCTTCGTTTGGACGTGCGGCCTACCGTGAGTCCGCGTGGTTCGGTGCTCCATGCAAAGGTCACGCTCCTTCTATTTGACCGTGCCGTGCGCTTGATTGTTGGCAGTGCCAATCTCACGAAACAGGGGTATCGCGAAAATCGCGAAGTTATCGCTGTTCTGACTGCAACTCAAAAATCTAAAAAAACCGCCGCACTTATTACCGAGGGATTGATGGGCATGGAATCAGCCCTGTCGTCATGGCTAACACCAGAGGCTCGCAAGTTGATTCATCGCTCCATTGAGACTATGCAGCCCTGGCTTAATGGCAATGCTGACACGGATACATCCTTTGTTTGGTCCAATGGTCAAAACCGGTTATGGCGAGAATTCGTTGGACGTTGGCCCGGCGGCGAACCGATCAAACGAATCTCCATCATTTCGCCATTTTGGTCTCAGGACGCCAGCTTAACGCTCGCTTCTTTTTTGGCAGAACTCAAAAATGTTGGACCGCTTGCCCCCGACGCCGAAGTGCGCCTGCTGACCGATGCCTTCAAAAATCCTAATGGCCAACTCATCCCGGTTTTACCTCCGGCCTATGCCGCACAAGATTGGCAGGCCCTTGGCGTCAAAGCAACCGCGCAACCGGTGAACCCCGAGGTTCATCCGGAGGAATTGAGCGGCATGGAAGGTTTTACCGGCACGCGCGTTCTTCATGCCAAGGTGGTTTTGGTAGAGGGCAACCGTAGTGGTTTGGCCTATCTCGGCTCAGGTAACTTTACTGGGCACGGCTGGGGTTTTATTCGCGGAGAAAGCAATGCGAACACGGAAGCCGGGGTGATTCTCCGGCGTTCGCTTCAAAGTCCTGACTTTGACTCCGTGCTGCCTGATTTGGTTGGCAAGCCCATTCTCCTATCGAACGCCAACATTCACAGCTTGCAACCGCCGGAAATAGGGCCGGCCGATGAGCCGTGGCCTGAGTTTATCCGTCAGGTTCTCCTGGCGCCCGTCACTGCCGATGAAAGTAAATTGGAACTTCGTATCGAAATAGCCGCTGATAGTGCCAGATTTCTTTGGTCTGCCGGACTTCTCGACAAGGATGGCGTTCCGGGCGACCCCCTCGTTTCTCTCGGACAAACCCGAGACGCAACTAAAAACAGTTTTACCGTTTCTTTGTCAGACCAGGTTCTCACACGGTTGCTCACGGATCAGGAAATTAAAATTTGCTGGGCAGATTGTCCGGTGGGGCGACCGTTTCCACTGAATGTGGAAGTCTCCGCTCGCGCCAGTCTTCCAATTTCGCCCGGCAAACACACTCTTGAGGAAAGCAATCTGATATCCTACTACCAGGGCCGTATTGCTTGGGAACAACTCTTTCCCGACCCGGAAGCTGATGTATTAACCGGCCATGCGACCATTGCCCCGGCACCTATCTCCGAGGTGGACAAATCACGCATCCAATCCTACCAAATCCGCGAATTCGTCGAGGCGCTCGCCGGTTTGAATCAAGACCTGCGGTCGGCGACTCATTCCGAACCAGCCATGCGCTTGGCCTTGCTCGGCCCGGTCAGTCCCTTCGCCCTCACTCAAACGATTATCAACGCGGTAGAGGCCGGACGCCGGACGCCCACCGCCGCCGCGTTCCAATTGGTTGAAATCTTGGCATGTCTCCAGGGCGCTCGCTCCAGTCCTGCGCCTCCCCGTTTGGCTGAAATATGGCGCGACATGCTCTCGCAGACCTCCGACAAAATCTCACGTCATTTGGATTCGATGCTCGCCAGTCATGCCATCGAGTTTTCTGCCAACAAATCATTCACTCGCTACCGTCAGGCGGTTCTCGCTGGCGAAACCTCGACCGCATCGTGATTACGCGCTCAAACCATTTTGATTTGGGCCGCGACAGGGACCGTATGAAAGACCCCCATGACGTTGCCCGGCAGCAACGCACGGTGGACGCGCTCTTGGAACGCTTCTTTCATTCACGCTCGTCCGAGCGGTTTGAAATCCAAATCCTCGCCGACGAAGTTGGCATGGGCAAAACCTTCGTGGCGCTCGGTCTGGCCTATTCCATTCTCGCACATCTCAAACAAAGCCGCATTGAATACGACCTTGAGGGCTGTTATCAGCGAGTGCTTGTGCTGACGCCCAGCAACCATGCTCTGTATCGTAAGTGGATCCGCGAAGTTTCTGAGTTCAAGCGTCGCTGCGTTTTGCCCGCCTATCAGCCCAGCGACATCAACTTTGCGCCGCTCGACGTGAATCGCCTCGATGACTTGGCTGTCGCGCTCCGCAAACCGGGCCGTCAGCCCCAGGTCATTGTCGCGCGCATGGGTCTCTTTGGCGGCGATAAACTGCTTTATTACGACCTCAAACGCCGCTTCACGCTTGGTGTGCTCTTTCGCTATTGGGGTGTGAGCTTCAACTACGCTCTCCGTCAACGCCTGCTCAAGGGCGCACCGGACGGCTGGCCTGGCAATCCCGATCATTTGACTGAATTGACTGAAGGCGAGGATTCGCGGCTTCCGTTCGACGAAGAACAATTTCTCGGCATCTTGCGCTCGCTCAAACAGGAAGACCGTCAGACCCTCGGCTCCTTGCTGGACGATTGCCGCGAAATCGCCCAACCATTTTTCCGCGACCGAGCCGATGCATTCCAAAAAATCGAGCGCAAGCTCCGCGACATCTACCGCTTGGCGGCCATGCGCAGCATTCAGCGGGATTTCCCGCTCTTGATCGTGGACGAAGCCCATAACTGGAAAAATGGCCCGCTCGCTGGCGCGAACGGTTTTCGGGACTTCAGCCAATATATCGCCCCCCACGTTCGCCGCGCTGTCTTACTCACCGCCACGCCGTTTCAACTGCGCCCCGAGGAAATGTTAGAAATCCTCAAAGTCTCTGACTTCATGCAGACCTGTCCAACCAAACAAGAATCTCAGATTCGCATCGAGCGATTGAACAAATTCCGTGAGCTAACTGTTAAGCCTGTGCTCGCCAACGCAGAAAATCACAGCCGCCTGTTTAGTCGCGCATGGATTCGCATCCCCAGCCGTGTGCCGGAGGCGATGCTTTCCGACGCCTGGCATTCTTCTGCCCTCGCCACCACGCGAGACCAGATTCAATCCCTTGCACACTTGAACGGCGTCATTGGCGACCATCCGAACAACCTAGCCAAGATCATCACTGAAGCAGTGGCTGGCTGCGACCCGGACATTCGCCAATTCATGAAAGAATCACTCTACCTCTTTGCCTACAATTCCGATCTTTCACGCGAACTCGGCAAACTCGTCATCCGTCACGGCCGTCAGACCGACCACCGCCTCTTTCTAGTGGGCGCTGAATATGGCCAGCCATTGAATCAATCGGCTTCCCGCCCCGACAGCCACATATTACACGCCGCCCCCGGTCTTGACATTCGCGGCGAAGCGGAACTACCACAATACCTACTCATGCGTTGCGTGTCTGAGATGAAGAACGGCAAGGGCCGCTCCTCACTCGGCAGTAACCTGACCGGCTGTTACTCGACACTGCAAGCCAGTGCCGAGGGCTATCGTGTCCAACAATCTTTGGGCGAATCTCCCAATGCCCGGCGCTATCTGGATTTGTTGTTTGATCTGGTGAACAAGCGCCACGACCCCAGGCATCCGAAACTCGCTGCCGTCGTGAATGAAGTTATCTCGCACTGGCGGGCCGGCGAGAAGGTGTTGATCTTCTGCTTCCGTATCAACACTGCCGAACGTCTTCGCGATATTCTTAGCGACCGCATCCGTGACGAACTAGAGGCCGGCAAAAAGAAATGTCTCGGCGGCGAAGGTCAGCTTAAAACGTTGCGCGCCCGTCTCACCAGCCGCGACCGCGACCTCATTGTGTTAGGACTCGACCGATTGCTCTGGTCAATTGTTTGGTCAGGCTGCCTGTCTCTTCCTTTCACGCCTGCCGATTTCCTTCTCACCGACACAGAACTTCCCGAGCTGGCTCGGCTCTCGTTACTTTACGATGCCGACGTAATTGGCGAGCGCGTGGATCGAGTCTTTCTCAATCGCGCCACCGAACACCTTCTTGCCCGCCGCTTCCTGAAACTTCCAGTCAAAGATGAGTCGCTCGCACGGCTCCTACAATGTATGGCACAGCCCGATTGGATCGCTGACCCTTATGCTCTCGGTTACAACGGTGAGGAGGAATATCAGAGTGAGGAAAACTCGTCATTTGACGAACGCGGTTGTCATACCCGTTATCCCGCCAAAGACCGCGAACCTGCATCCGCCCATCTCGCTTCACTAGGCCACGATTTACACATCACCCGCCAGCGTGCTCGTACGCAAAAACAGATTCCTCTCCTCGACACCTATGCGCTTTCTCCTAGTCTCTGGCTGGGGGCTGATCCCCAGCAAGTTTGGAACGGGGTTGCCACACACCCCATTACCTCAACGCTGCACCAATATCTCTGGCAACTGACAGTCACCAGCCACACCGATTCCGCACGGAACTCTGGCGAAACAACAGAAGAATTTGATTTCCTCACTCGCGCCCATGTGTTTCAGGCGCTTCGCCGTGCTATGTTTCGTGATTCTGTGCTACTCCGTCTCTTGCCTCAGCGCAGTGACCTCCACGAATCTGGTTGGGGAGAACTGCTCGCATCCGCGTTCTTCGCCAATCTTCCGAATCAGCACGAGAGTATGGCCCAGCGTATCGTCGTGTTCTTGGAAGACCTCAAAGCGTCTAGTGGCCACATTAGCGATTCAAGCACGGCGCGCGGCGCGCTTTATGAAGCTACTCGCCTGCGTGATCAGCAATTTGTCGCGCTCGTCAAAGGTGGTGGAGGCAACATGGCTAACACTCGCGACCGTATCTTCAATGGTTTCAACACGCCACTCTTGCCGGAAGTGCTGGTTTGTACGTCTGTCGGCCAGGAAGGCATTGACCTGCATCGCCATTGCCGCCACGTCGTTCACTATGACCTCGCTTGGAATCCTGCCGTGTTGGAACAACGCACCGGCCGCGCTGACCGCATCGGCAGCAAAACCTTCCGCGAACGCGACGCTGCTAGCGGTGCCATTCAGAAGGTCTTTTTAGAAATCGGCGTCCCATTCCTCGCCGGCACGTATGACGAGCGTATGTATGAGGAACTCCGCTTGCGTGCTCAAACGTTTGAAGTCCTCACCGGGGGTGAGTTCGCCGCCGACCAGGCTGACGGACAGGATGATAGCCTCCAGTCGCAGGGCGAAAACCTCAGAGCCGGCATTTTGCCCCTCCCATTGCAGATGATTGATAATCTCAGAGTCAAACTTCACGTTTGGGAACCGCCAAGAGTCCTGCCTGTTAAATCTGACTCTGTTCCTGCAATACCCCCGAAAACTAAAATAAATGGTCAACACATTTGATGAGGGGGTTCACGTCAAAAGCCACAACGCTGTATCCGGCACCCAGTGACGTTAGTTTCAATACACCAGCGTCGGTGTAATTGTCGCTACCGTAAGATCGGAACGTCAGAGCCGTCGAATTTCAATCTTCCTCAAGCGACTCGCGTTCACGATTGAACCCGTTGACAATCAATTCCAATTCTTTTGAAATCGGTTTAATTTCAATGCGCGAAATGAACGGCTTTTTGTCATCAACCTTTTCATATTTGGCGTCATTTTCTTGAATGTATTCGACTCGGTGCTGGACGAGAGCGGTGTAAAGACTGGCCAGACTGTGCCCCTCAATACGGACTTCACACACGGCGAACGTGAGCAGCATCGCATCCGAAGGATTGTATTGCACCATTTCCAGAAAGTTGTAAGGCAGCGCAATGCAATCGCCTGCCATAGCGTGAATGTCCAACATGGACGGCGCGTTGTTGGTTGTTCGATAAGGCAGGCGATTTTCGTCAATTTCCATTTTCATATACTCATTCGATTTCCAGTGTTTTGCTTGTGTCTGACGTTTTCTCGTTCCCGTTGCATGAGTTTCATCGCGTTTTGTTCCGTCATATCCTGTTTGGGCGCGATGGGTATTTCGACGGACTGCCCAACAGCCTGGGCGCGTGCCACACGATGAGATTTTTTCTTGAGGACTTCCGGCAATACTTTTTTGACCAAATCCAACGCTGCCGGGCGTTGAGAGGATTTGCGGACGGCGGCGAGCAATTCGTGTTTGTCATCCGTATAAACCGTGAGCGATTCCTTGAACCGGCTGGCCGAGACATAAAACTGCTCACGGTCAGCGGCGCGAAATGACTCGGAACTTTCCGCCACGAACACGCAATCCATTCCTTTGCTCTGTGAACTGTAGGACGTGAGACAATAACCGTGCGCCAGGTTGCCGAAATCTTTGGCAATCACCCAACCATTTGAAAGTTTGATGTCACCCTGTTTGGTAAAACCCGCGACCTCCTTCAAATCACCGTTATTGAGCCGTTGCCGGTCTTTGGCAAAGCCGTTTTGGGTAATCCGCACTCTGTCCCCCGCAGCCAGGGCAATTTTTCGGGACTCATACACTTGGAACCGCGCCGCCATGTCCAACGGAAGCAACACTGCTTTCCCATCTTGCCGTGCAACCAAAATGCCGCTCCCATCCCGCGCCGTTACGGTAACTTGCTCTCCACGCCGGAAACCGACAACGTTTTGATGAAACTGAATAACCATGCCGGATTGGTAATTGCGGCTATCGGCCCGTTGCGCCGCCGTCCATTGCAGGTTTTTTAATTGAACAAACTCGCGCTCATCAGGCCCAAGTTTGTTTGTCGCTTTGAGTTTAGATCGAATCTCCTGGGTGACGCGCTCCCCTTCGGCATGAGTAGGGGAAATGACCAGCGCAGATTTGCCTTGTTTGACGGCGGCAACATAATCTGTTGCCAATGCCTCATGCCGTTTACCCGCATCCATTTCACGCAACATTCCAAGTTTGTTTAGACGGTTAAAGGCATTCTCCAAATCGCCCTTTTGCAAATCCGCGACCACGGCCCTATGCGCATCCATCTTTTGCCGCCGTATCTGCGTCAGTTCGGCGGCTTGCAAGGCGGCGTGACGCTCCAAAAGGCGGAGCGCATCGCCGCGTTCGACGGCCCGATGTTGCGCCGTGTCACCGGAAAGGATAATCCGGCAGTTTTGCCTTTCGGCCAATTCAGCCACCCGCGCCAGCGTCCCAACGCCCAAAAGTCCGGCCTCATCAATCCAAATCACCTGGCCCCGCACTTGATCTTGCAGCTTTCCGTTTTGTAGTAAAGCCTCGACCGTTTCGGCGTTGGCAAAGCCCGCATCCGACCGGAGGACGCCGCGAGAAGCTTCCGCCGAGGGCGCAAACGTAAAAACCTTGTGGCCGGTGGATTCAATGGCGGCGACCGCTTCCCGCATCATCGTCGTCTTGCCCGTTCCCGCACCGCCACGAATGGCTGTCACCCGATCTGTGCTACGGAGAACGTGAAGCACGGCATTACGCTGTTCATCCGACAGCTTTTCATTTTGGAACTGATATTGAGTCGCGTTGAACGGGCTAAACGTTCCCCGGCCATCCTGGACGAAGGCAACCAGCCGCCTTTCTTCTGCCAGCACGTCCTTTGTCGTCAGCCATTGTTTCCCATCCATGTTCTGGCCGATAAATTCATCCCGCAAAAGCTGGCGTTTAACCCGTTCCACGTCCACATCGCCGAGGCCGTGGCGGAATGCTTCCCGGAGCAGTTCTTTTTGGGTAACGATGGAAGCACGCTCATAGCAATGCTGCATGGCAAAATCCATCGCCTTCATTTCCGAGATTTTCGGACTTTCAACGACCAAGTTGTGAACATTCTGAATTGCCGCCCGCTCATCATTTGAAACACGCTCGCCCCAAAGCTGGCGCAGTTCCGGCTTTTGCAGGTCCTTTTGCTTGCGCTCTCTTGTCATAGCGGCAAGCCCGTCCTTTTGTTTGGCCGATGTCAGACCCAATTCCTTTGCCTTTTGCTCGACCTGTTCCGACCGCTTGGAAAATTCATCCAACACCCGTTGCGGCACACCGGCAATTTCCCAACCTTTGCCCGCACGCGCGCGTGTTCGCTCAATGCCATAGCCCAGGTCATTCAACTGTTTGGCAAAGCGGGCATGAAACGCCGCTTCAAAATAGGGCGCATCGGCTTTCAAATCCCGGAACTGCCCGGCTTTCCATTTCTTTTCCACATCGTCCCAGGTAGTATTGAAAACGTAGCAATGCGCGTGCAAATGGGGATCAGGAACGCCGTTGACCGGGCGGGCGGTAAAGTGAATGTATTCCGCCCAAATCATGTTGCCCGTAGTCCGGTTCTCATTGGCTCCATTTTGGCGCACCCGCGTTTTAATCTCTGATTCAATTTCCCGCATGGTTTCGTTCACCGAGAGCGTGAAGGCATTCAGAATGCGCTCGTCCTGGGTGAACTCATAAACCACCGATACGGATTTTGGGCAATGGAAATTGAAGTCGTAACCCACCGTGCGATTGCTCTTGTTTCGTTGCGTCAACTGTTCATTTGTGCCGGGCTTTAAATTGTCGCACAAGGCATTATACGCTTCGGTTTGGATTGGCCCCGCCAGTCCCAATTTCTCCGCTCCAATGCCCTGCCAGTTCCCGGCAATTTCCTGCCCTTCGCTGTAGTAGTCCTCACGTTTCAAGGACTGCTGGTGATACTCTTTTGCTGCTTGTGCATTCTTGCTGGCAATGACTCTTAACACGAAGCCACTGTATGCGTAAATGCCGTTCTGTCATCTCCTTGGAGTTACTATCGTTCAAAATCCAGTGCCAACCCCCTCACTACTCGGTAAGCAAATTGCTTCATCAGCCGTATCTTACTGTCAACGATGCACACAGCTATGAACAGTGTTTTTAAGACCAATAATTCTGTCAGACATCTTCCCTTAGCACAGCTAAGCGGGCGCGGCAAGTGCCGCGCGTTCGCGCGAATTTCGCGCAAAACTCGCGCGAACGTCTGACAGAATTATTGCCCTTAAAAGGTGAGGCAAATATGAATTTGCAGCAGCAAGCAGAAAAGGAAAAGGAGCGCAGGACACGCAGCAAATTGGAAGCGCACCGCGAAGCCATTCTCGCTTTGCGTCGCAAGCATTGGACGCACAAGGAAATTGCCCAATGGCTCAATGAACGCGGAGTTCAAATTACTTTAAGTTCCGTTCATCGCTTTTGCCAACGGGCCATCGCCCGCCGGCCACGCGCTGCGAGTGATACGCCGGCCACCGCCGATGAAAAATCAGCTTTCATTCCAACACCGCAACCACAACCAAATGAAACAATGCCGGTGAAAAAACACCGGTTCAACCTCGACATCTATGAAAGAAGTTAAACATCGCCTGATTCTGCCCATGCAGGCCAAAGGGAATATGGGCAAAAGCATTGAAGCAGCGGCCCGCGCCTGCTGGCTTAACCAGCACGGCATCCAGTGGCAGGGCTTCGACTTGGACGGGGACAACAAAACTCTGTCCCGCCTGTTTTCAGCCAATGTCCGACTCATGCCCTTGAACGGGCAGGCCGACGACCTGGACGAACTCATTGCCGTCCTCAAAAAGACCACCGCCAGGCCAGTGACACTGGTTGATCCCCGCGCCCATCTGGACGGCCAAATAATGAAAGCGTTGACCGCAACACATTTTTTTGATATCGCCAACGCGCAGGGCATTCGCATTACGCTCATGGTTTTCCCATTGGACGATTTGGACGTAATGGGCAATCTCGACAATGTTTGCCAATTCTGCGGCAGCCAGGTGGATTACGTCATTGTCCGCAATCCGGCCAGAGCGCCCAAGACCCGGATGTTCGACGGGAGCGAATTGGAACAGGACCTTATCAAACATGGCGCGGTTAGCATCAACGTGCCCGTGCTTTCGGAATTTGTGAAATTCGGGCTGGCGAAACTGGAAGCGCAGCAGCAGCGCGGTGTTCCGTTCAATGAGGCCGTGACCAGTGACGAATTGGGCATGGACATCATGGCGCGAGGCATCTTGCAGGACTGGCTGGCCACCTTATACGGCCATTATGACCGGATTGCGACTAAACTCCTGCCCACCGCTGCGGCCATTTCAATCAAACCCAAACTTGTGCCGCCCATCGGCCAATCGGCAGTTGTCAAACGCGGCGCGAAGGTGAATCTTACGGAATAACGGAGGTTTTATGAGTGACCGCAATCTTCTTAACGAAATGCTCGCCACGTATCCCGCTGAAAAGCGGGAACTGGCAAAGGAAATCTTTCACCGTTTCGCTGACGGTGACAGTAGCAATTTTTTCACGCAGCTATTCCTGGTGCTGGACGTATATGCCCATTATTCCGAGCACGTCCCGGCCACGGTGATTGAGGCAAATCGGAATGTGATGCAAACCATTCAGGAGGTGCGCGAGGAAGTTGAAATGCTTGCCAAATCCATCGAGCAGCGCGATGTCAGTATCGGCAATCACGCGGAAAAGACCGATGAACTTTGTAAGATCACCATCGCCAAGTGCAATGAAACCGTTTCCAAGATTGAATTGATGCTGAAAAATCTTGGTTCACAGGTGGATACCAAAGCGATTGTGAAGAAAATTGAGGATGCGATTAAGAACACGATTTTGCCCCTGCAAGTGCGGGCGGACACACTCGCCAACACCATTGAGCCGACCTTGAAGAAAATCAATGAAGCGACCGACCGCGCGGCGCAACTGTGGCCGGAACGGATTTGGAAAACGGCGCTGACAGCGGGCGCGATTGTCGGTCTGTCCATTGCGGCTTTAGGCATCGGCGC
>Ga0335073_10010877_pt1 | contig 12792 bp, 10 predicted proteins | sample Lox_Sample_22_FD_207093 | JGI IMG/M metagenome (GOLD analysis project Ga0335073, IMG submission 207093) | Soil microbial communities from Loxahatchee National Wildlife Refuge, Florida, United States - Lox_Sample_2.2 | ecosystem: Environmental > Terrestrial > Soil > Wetlands | place: USA...
CGTCGACCGGTCCGTGGGGGTCGCTATCGATCGTCACCAATCCGTTCGGCACGTCGATCGTGACCCAGGTCTCGACGCCGTTGTATGACCAGTACCACAACCCTGTTCCGGGCTCTAGCCTGCCGGGCGCGACGACGATCGAGCTGACCGACGCGGAGGTGAGCGCGGCGAACAGCGGTGCGCTGTGGGCGCAGGGGGGCACGCCTGAGGATCCGGTGTTGGCCAAGCAGTATCCGGGACCGCAGTATGGGTTCGGGGCGCTGCGCTGCTCTGATGACGCGCTCAATGGCGACAACGTCGAGCACGTCGACTTCCCGGCCGGTGTCACGCACGTGTTCTGCTACGCGTTGTATGTCGTTCCGCCGCCGACGTCGGGGACGATCACGATTCAGAAGCGTGTTGTCGGCGCGCCGGGTGGCGCGGCGCCGTCGTTCGCGTTCAATGGTTCGATCTCGTATGACCCGAACGGGTTCACGCTGTCAGACCGGCAGTCCAAGGACTTCTACCGCGCTGGCGGCCAGACCTGGAACGTGAACGAGGGCGCGGTCGATAGCTACAAGCTCTCCTCGGTCGACTGCACCGCCCAGAACGCGTCCGGCGGCGCGGGGTCGAGTACGTTCACGGTCAGCGGCGCGACGACATCGATCAATCTCGTGGCCAACGAACACGTGACGTGCGTGTACACGAACACTTATCAGCCTCCGGTCGGTGGGCTGACGATCGCGAAGATCACCCGGGGCGGGACCGGACGATTCAAGTACACGATCGCCCCAGCCGGCGGCGGTAGTGCGCACCAGTCGACCGCCACCACCACCACAACGGGCGTCCCCGCGACCGCCCAGCCGACGCTGTCGAATCTGGCGCCGGGGCGCTACACGATCACCGAGCACGCACCTTCATCGACGCAGGGCCGCTGGCACTCGGTCAGCGTCGCCTGCGACGGAACCAAGCACCGGCCCGGGCAGCCGGTGACGGTCACGGTCAGCTCGGGCCAGACGACCGCGTGCACGTTCGTCAACGCGTTCGTCCCGGCCGCGTCGCTGTCGCTGGCGACGATCACGCTCGGCTCGACCGGGACCGCGCAGTTCCTGATCACCCCGAAGCTGAGAGCCGTGCAATACCACCAGAGCACGACGACGACGCGCCAAGGGGTCGCGGTCGACGCGACCGCCAACAACCGCCCGGACTCGACCAAGCACCTGCCGTTCGGGCTCTACGTGATGCGCCAACAGGCGCCGCTCGGGGTGCTCCACGGGCACTGGACGCTGGTGGCGGTCAGGTGCAACGGCCGGTTCGTGCCGTTCAGCCGTGGCGTGGCGAAGATCGCGCTGACGCTCAAGCATCCCGTCGAGCATTGCGTCTTCATCGACCTGTTCGTCCACCAGCCGGCTCCGCCACCGCCGCCGCCTCCGACCCCTCCGGCCCCGCCGGCCCCGCCGGGCCCGACGCCTCCCGCGCCGGACGTCTACCCAATGACCGATCTCTCGGTGACGAAACACGCGCTGAAATCGGTCGTGGCCGAGGGTGCGCCGGTCACGTTCCGGATCACGGTGCATAACAACGGGCCGGATCCCGCGGCGAACGTCGTCTTGGCCGACAAGCCGCAGGAGCAAGCGAAGATCGTCTACGTTCATCCCTCGACCGGGCAATGCACGATCGGTCAGTTCGTCATTTGCCGGCTCGGGAACCTCGCCCCGGGCGCGACCGACACGATCATGGTCCAACTCATCCCCGAGACGACCGACCCCGACTTCACCAACCGAGCCGTCATCGGGAGCGGAACCACAGAAGCGACGCTCGCGAACAACCTCTCCCAGGCGACAATCAGGATCGTCGCGCCCTCGAGTCCCGTCGCCTGCCCGTCACGCGTCTCCCCGACCGCCCACCCCGCATGCTGAGCCGTCCGGCGGCAGCAGCCCCGGAACGCTCGGCAGCGGGTGCTCTGGCCGCTGGGAGTCCGACCGGCCACAGGATGGCGCAGCCATTCAGCCGATGGCCGCTGTGGCGGCGGGAGGACCCATCAAAAACGGCAGGAGATCACGAATGACCCCTTCAGGACCGCAGGATCCCCGCAAGGACGCATCGGCCGCGACGCGGGCCGCCAACGACGCGCTGGCGGCGTCGCTGCCGTTCGAGGATCGTCGCGATTTCGAGGAGGCCAGCCGCGGCTTGGTCGCGCCGTTGTCCGATGGTGGTGTGATCCGCGGCTCCGACGGGCAGCCGGTCTGGGACCTGTCGAAGTTCTCGTCGTTCATCGAGGAAGGTGCCGACGCGCCTGACACGGTCAACCCGAGCTTGTGGCGCCAGTCGCAGCTGGTCGTCAAGGCCGGGCTGTATGAGGTCGTGCCCGGGCTGTATCAGGTCCGCAGCGCGGACCTGTCGAACATCACGTTCGCCGAGGGCGAGGACGGGATTGTGATCTTCGACCCGCTGTTGACTCAGGAGACGGCGGCGGCCGCGCTTGCGTTGTATTACGAGCATCGGCCGCGTAAGCCGATCGTCGCGGTCGTGCACTCCCATAGCCATGTTGATCACTACGGCGGGATCCGCGGGGTGGTGGACGAGGCCGACGTGAACGCCGGGAAGGTCAAGATCATCGCGCCGATAGGGTTCCTGGAGGCGGCGATCTCCGAGAATGTGCTCGCGGGCAACGCGATGAGCCGCCGCTCCTCGTACATGTACGGGAACCTCCTGCCCGCCGATGCCAAGGGGCAGGTCGGCGCCGGGCTCGGGATGAGCACCTCCTCGGGTGCGATCACGCTGATCCCGCCGACCGATCACATCACCGAGACCGGCCAGCGAATGAACATCGCCGGCCTCGATTTCGAGTTCATGCTCGCCCCGGACACCGAAGCGCCCGCCGAGATGCACTGGTTCATCGAGCAGTTCAAAGCCGTCACTGCCGCCGAGAACTGCTGCCACACGCTCCACAACACCTACACGATCCGCGGCGCGAAGATCCGCGATCCACTCGCCTGGTCCAAATATCTCGAGCAAACGATCGAGCTTTGGGGCGACCGCGCCGAGGTCATGTACGGCATGCACCACTGGCCCGTCTGGGGCCGCGAACGAGTGCTCGAGATCCTCGAGAAGGGGCGCGACGGGTACCGGTACATCAACGACGAGACCCTCCGGCTCGCGAACCACGGGCAGACCCCGGCGGAGATCGCCGAGGAAGTCAAGTTCCCCGACGACCTCGACCGGCACTGGGCGATGCGCGGCTACTACGGATCGCTCAACCACAACGTCCGCGCGACCTACGTCAACTACCTCGGATGGTTCGACGGCAACCCCGCCAACCTCTACACGCTCCCACCCGAGGACGCCGCCAAGCGCTACGTCGAGATCATCGGCGGCATCGACACGCTACTCGAAAAAGCACGCAAGGCGTTCGAGGAGGGCGACTACCGGTGGGTCGCCGAAGTCGTCAACCACGCCGTATTCGCCGACCCCGACCACCAGGCCGCCAAGGACCTCCAAGCTGACGCCCTCGAGCAGCTCGGGTACCAGTCAGAAGCCGGCCCGTGGCGCAACTTCTACCTCACCGCCGCCAAAGAACTCCGCGACGGCGTCACGGTCCTCCCGACCCCGAACGCGGCCAGCGCGGACTCTGTGCGGTCCATGAGCCCTGAGCTGTTCTTCGACTACCTCGGCGTCCGCCTCAACGGCGCCAAAGCCGGCAACCAAAAGATCACGATCAACGTCAGCTTCCCCGACCAGGACGCCGACTACACCCTCATCATGCGCCACGGTGCCCTCACCCACCGCAAAGGCCACCACGACAACCCCAACGTCACCATCACCGTCGACCGCAGCCGGTTCAACGACGTCATCCTCGGACAGACCACCCTCCCGGACGAAGTCGCCGCCGGCACCGCGACAGTCGAAGGCGACGCCCGCGCGCTACACGAATTCATCGAACTCCTCGACACATTCGAGTTCTGGTTCAACATCGTCACCCCCTAAACGCGCCATAAGCATCGCGACGCGTTCCGTTGACCGAGCGAAGCGGCCGCGGGGGCGGCGCGACCGAGGCGTCAACCGGCACCACGGTCGGCTTCCTCGGAGACCCGCTCTACGGATGGCACAAGCATCTCGGGCCTGGCGCCGACTTCCCCGCTTGGCGCGGGCTGCGGGGGCGCTCGCAGTTGCAGCGACCGCCGCGAGGATCGAGCCGGCAGCTGAGGCACGGAACCCGCGCATCTCGGGTCCGACCGCGCGGGCGATGAGAGACGTGCTTTTCGAATTTTGCGGGTCTTCGCAGTCTGAGCCCTGCATTCATCAAAACGCGGTTCTGCAGGTCGGCGGTCTCGACGGCGCGGTCGCGGACGGTGGGCGCGAACCGCGCGGGTGACGAACAGCAGGTTCAGCGCGCCGGTCGATCACGGCCCGCTGGATGCCTGCTCTGGGCAGACCTGCGGGTGCGTCAACACACATGGTGGGGTGCTCACGAGGAGTGGGGGGCCAACGGCAAGGTCATCCGCTGGCCGTCGCGTGACTCACAAGACGAGGCTCATGATCAGCCGTGTCCGTCGCGGGGCCAGTGCGAGCGTTCCGGGGATAGTCATCTGCCGGCCTGCGGTAGTGCGGCGGGTAGTTGCACCGTGGCGCGGAGCCCGCCGTCGGCGCGGGGGGCGAGGCTGAGGGTTCCGCCGTGTGCTTGGGTGATGCTCTTGGCGATGGCCAAGCCGAGTCCGGCTCCGGCGTGGTCGGTGTGGATACGCTCGCTGCCGCGCTGAAATGGCTTGCCGAGGCTGGAGACGAGCTGTGGGGTGAGTTGCTCCCCGGTGCTCTCAACGATCAGCTCCACGCTCGCCGGATGAGCGCTGGTGGTGATCCACACGGTGCCGCTGTCGGGCCGGTTGTGGACGATTGCGTTGTGGAGGAGGTTGGTGGTCAGCTGGTGCAGGAGCGTGGGTGAGCCGACCGTGTGGGCGACGTCGCCTGTGGTCTGGATGGTGACGCCGGCTTTCTCTGCGAGGGGGAGGAGGGTTTCGGTGGCGTCTTCGACGATGAGGGACAGGTCGAGGTGTTCTGGGGTGAACGCTCGTTGGTCGGCGCGGCTGAGCAGCAGCAGCGCTTCGGTGAGGTCGATCGCTCGGGTGTTGACGGCTTGGAGGCGGTCAATGAGTTGATTGTTGGCGCGGGCTGGGTCGTGTCGCGCGACGTCAAGGAGTGTCTGGGTGATCGCGAGTGGGGTGCGCAGCTCGTGGGAGGCGTTGGCGGCGAATCGCTGCTGCTCGCTGACGTGTGCCTCGAGCCGTGCGAGGAGGCCGTCGATCGTGTCGGCGAGATCCTTCAGCTCGTCGCGTGGTCCCGCGAGCGCGAGGCGCTCGTTCAGGTTGCGCTCGGAGATGTGCCGGGTGGTCGCCGTCATCGTTCGCAGCGGACGCAGGACCCGGCCCGCGATCAGCCAGCCGAGGGCGATCGAGACCAAGGTCATGATCGCGAGCACGATCACGGATCGGAGGAGTCCGTGGTGGAGCGCGTCGGTCGAACGGCGGACCAGCTCGTTGTATCTCAGTGCGGTAGTGGCGTCCGGGACGGCCGCCGGATGTGCCGGCCCGTTCGGGACGATCAGGTCGACATGGGAGGCGTGGCGGAAGATCACGTAGGTGATCACGAGCAGTACCAGGCCGGAAATGAAGAAGAGGCCGCCGTAGAGCAGGGTCAGGCGCAGGCGGACGGTCCGCGAGGGCAGGTGGAGCCATCGCCGCGGAGTGATGCCCGCGAGCAGGGGGCGCTGCATCCTCGGGCCGGGGGCCCTAGCCACGATGCCCTCCCTCTGACGCGGTGTCCGGCTGGTATTGGATGCGGTACCCGGCGCCGGCCACGGTGGCGATGATCCACGGCTCGCCGAGTCGCTTGCGCAGAGCCGAGACCGTGAGGCGCACGGCGTTGGTGAACGGGTCTGCGTTCTCATCCCACGCCCGTTTCAGTAGCTCCTCGGCGCTGATGACGCCGCCTTCGGCGGCGACGAGGACTTCGAGCACCGCGAACTGCTTGCGGGTGAGCGCGACGTAGCGGCCGTCGCGGTGGACCTCGCGGCGAAACGGGTCCAGACGCAAACCCGCGATCTCTAGTACGGGTGGCCTGTTGTGGGCACGGCGGCGGTCGAGCGCTCTGAGCCGGAGTACGAGCTCTCGGAGCTCGAACGGCTTGGTCAGGTAGTCGTCGGCGCCAAGCTCGAACCCTGAGGCCTTGTCGTCGAGCCGGTCGGCCGCGGTGAGCATCAGGATCGGCATGCCGCTGCCGGAGGCGACGATTCGTTTGGCGATCTCGTCGCCGGACGGACCGGGGATGTCGCGGTCAAGGACCGCGATGTCATAGGCGTCTGTACTGAGCAGGCCTAGAGCGGCGTCGCCGTCAGCAGCGATGTCGGCGGCGATCGCCTCCAGGCGTAGGCCATCGCGGATGGCTTCGGCCATCAAGGGCTCGTCCTCGACGATCAGCACGCGCATGGCTCGGATGCTGTCAGCCCGGACATATCGTCGGCATATCAAAAAACGCATACGCCCTGGCAACACCCAGCTGTCTTGACTGGGGTGCATGAGCTTCGGGCAATCGCCGCGAACACCAGCCCACCGCACCCGGGCGACCGCGCCGCGTCGGTACAGGTCCAGGGCCGTGTGCCGTGCGCGGCGACGCCGAGCGCTGCTGTTCGCGGCCCTCGCGTTCGCCGTCGCGTGCGTGGTGTTCGGGCCAGCAACCCGCCTGCTCGACGGTAGCGCCTGGGGACCCTATCGCCAGCCGGGGCTCCTTCTGATGCGCAACCATCCCGCCAACGACTCGGCGGTGAGTTGGCCGCAGCAGGGGCAGGCGGCGTTCGTGCTCGGCAGCGACCGGCCGGCGGCCAGCCCGCAGCAGCAGACGCCGGTCGCGATCGCAAGCCTGGCGAAGGTGATGACCGCCTATCTGACGCTGGAGCGCTACCCGCTGAGCGGTAGGCAGGAGGGGTTCACGGTCACCGTGACGGCGGCGGAGGCGCAGGCGGTGGCTGGGGATCGCGCCGACGGCGAATCGGTCGTCGCGGTGGCGCCCGGCGAGCAGCTGACCGAGCGTCAGCTGCTGGAGGGGCTGCTGATCCCGTCGGGCAATAACATCGCCGAGTTGCTGGCCACCACGGTGGCCGGAAGCGAGACGCGGTTTGTGGCCGAGATGAACGCGCAGGCGCGGGCGCTCGGGATGGACCACACGATCTACACCGATCCCAGCGGTTTTGACCCGGGCACGGTCTCCACCGCCGCCGACCAGCTGCGGGTCTTCCAGCAGGCGATGCGGTTCCCAACGTTCCGGCAGATCGTCTCGATGGCAAGCGTGACGCTGCCGGTTGCCGGCACGGTCACGAACTTCGACCCGCTGATTGACGCGGGCTACGCGGGCAAGACCGGGTCTGACTCCGCCGCGGGGGGATGCTTAGCGTTCTTTACCGAGGTGACGGTGAGCGGCCGCCGCCAGACCGCGGTCGGGGTAGTGCTGGGGCAGGGGCAGGGCAGCGACACGCGCGCGCTCTTGTTCGCCGCGGCGCAGGCCGCCGAGCAGCTGATCGGCTCCGCGGTCTCAGCGAACGGCGGGCGCGCGAGCGCGGCATCGAGCTCGGAGGATGGGCGCGAGCAATCGGCTATTGACCGCCGCGGTCTCGCCGGCTCGGAGTCTTTCGCCACAGGCTTGATGTTCAACACGACAGCGACCCAGGAGAAGGCATGACGAGAAACCGACGCGCGCTAGCCGTGTTGGCGCTGGCCGCGATGGTCGGCGTGATCAGCGGCTGCGGCTCCTCCAGCACACCCGGCCAGACCGACGACGGCGGCAACAGTAGCGGTAGCGGGACGACGGCGGTCCGCGAGAAGGCGGTGAAGTTCGCCGAGTGCATCCGCAGTAACGGAGTGAGCGTCTTTCCTGATCCCAACGCCTCCGGCCAGTTTGCCTATGGGATCCCGAGTAAGAGCTCGCCGCTGAATCCCACCAGCGCGGCGTGGAAGCAGGCGATCAGCGCCTGTAAGTCCCTGGAGCCGTCGGGGTTCATGCCCACGAGTTTCACACCCCAGCAAAAGTCGGCGCGCCTGGAGTTCGCCCAATGCGTCCGCGCTAACGGTGTGCCGAGCTTCCCGGACCCCACCTCAAACGGGCCCCTGATTGCCGTGCAGAACGCGCGGAGCATTCCCGGGCTGCAGGCCGCGATCCAGAAGTGCAGCCGGGAGTACCCGGAGGCGACCCAATGAACCGCACAGCGTGGGTGCTGGTCCTAGCGACGGTCCTCGTGGTCGTGGCCATCGGCGGCGTGGCCGTGACGACAGGCACCAGGCCGGCGACCGCGGCCGCGTCGACGCAGCCGCTGGTGAGCACCGCACAGGTACAGAAGCGGACGCTGTCGGCGACGGTCCCCCAGGACGGGACCCTGACCTACCAGGCACAGGCGGACGGGTCGCCCTACGCCGTGATCAACCAGGCCCGCGGGACCTACACCGAGCTGCCCGCCCTCGGCCAGGTGATCCGTCAAGGTCACACGCTGTACCGCATCAGCGATGACCCGGTGGTGTTGCTGTACGGCCAGACACCGGCCTATCGGACCCTGTCGGCCGGCGCCACTGGCCCGGACGTGGCCGAGCTCAACGCGGATTTGGTCGCGCTCGGCTATGCCAGCCGGGCGGAGCTTCCCCCGACGTCAGGGTCGTTCGGGTCGGCGACCACTTCGGCTGTGGAGAAGCTCCAGGCAGCGACAGGAATGTCACAGACCGGCATGCTGGCGCTGGGGCAAGCGGTGTTCGAACCGACTGCCCTGCGGGTTACGAGCGTCTCAGCGCAACTCGGGGGCAGCGCCCAGCCCGGCGCGACGGTGCTCGGAGCCACCTCGACCATGCGACAGGTGCAGGTCGCGCTGGGTGCGTCGCAGGAGACCGATGTGGCGGTCGGGGACCGGGTGAGTATCACGCTGCCCGACAATCAGACCACCCCCGGGGTGGTCTCCTCGGTCGGGACGGTCGCCACCTGCCCCTCGGGCGCCGGCGGGTCCGGTTCCGGCACGGCGGCGCCCGGTACGGACACCTGCTCATCAAGTAGTTCGGGAAGCAGCTCCCCCACTATCAACGTGGACGTCGCCCCGTCTGACCCGGCAGCCACGGGCACGTGGGATCAGGCTCCGGTGCAGGTCGGGATCACTACCGCGAGCGTCCGGGATGCACTGGTGGTGCCGGTCACCGCGCTGCTGGCGCAAGCCGCCGGTGGCTACGCCGTCGAGGTCGTCGGCACCGGACAGAACACCCGTCTCGTGCCGGTCTCGCTCGGACTGTTTGACGACGCCGACGGGCTGGTGTCGGTCACCGGCTCAGGCCTGGCCGCCGGTCAAGAGGTGGTGGTCCCCGGAACATGACCCGCACGCCGCCACCCACACCCGACCGCAACCCGGTCGCGGCCGGCGCGGGCTTCGTTCTCGGCGGCCCCGGGGCACCCGTGCTCGACGTCGACGGCGTGAGCAAGAGCTATCCCGGTGAGCCGCCGGTCCAGGCCCTGCGCGAGGTGAACCTCACGATCGATCCCGGGGAACTGGTCGGGATCGTCGGCCCCTCTGGTTCGGGAAAGACCACCCTGCTGCAACTGATGGGCACCCTCGACCGCCCCACCAGCGGCCGAGTGCGAATCACCGGCCTGGACGTGGCTGCGATGGCCGACGAGGACGTGGCCTACCTCCGCGCGACGCAGATCGGGTTCATCTTCCAGCAGTTCTTCCTAGCCGAGCACTCCACCGTGCTCGACAACGTCGCCGACGGGCTGCTGTACGCCGGCATCCCCCTCACCCAGCGCCGCCGCCGGGCTCTCGACGCCCTCGAGCTCGTCGGCCTGGCAGACCGGCCCGGCGCCCGTCCGACCCAGCTCTCGGGCGGGCAGCGACAACGAGTCGCGATCGCGCGGGCGCTGGTCGGTCAGCCCGCGATCGTGCTCGCCGACGAGCCGACCGGGAACCTCGACCAGACCACCGGGCACTCGATCCTGGCGCTGATCGACCAGCTGCACCAGGCCGGCTCGACGATCGTGGTCATCACCCACGACCACGCGATCGCCGAGCGCATGCCCCGCAAGGTCGAGATCCTCGACGGACGCATCGTCGCCGACACCGGGCTGACCGTCAGCGAGGACCGGTCATGACCGCCACCGCTGCCGAGGCCCGGAGACGGTTGGCGCTGTCTGACCTGGCCCGGCTCTCGAGCGTGGGGCTGCGCACGCGCAGACTACGGGCCGGGCTGTCCGCGCTCGGGATCGCCATCGGCGTGGCCGCGATCGTCGCCGTGCTGGGCCTGTCGGCCTCCTCACAAGCCGGTCTGCTGGCCGAGATCAACCAACTGGGCACCAACCTGCTCACCGCCGCCAACGGGCAGAGCTTCGGCGGCGGCACCGCGGAGCTGCCAACCGCGGCGCCCGCCATGATCGGGCGGATCAGCGGGGTGCAACAGGTGCAGAGCACCGGCGCGGTCAATGGCGCCAACGCCTTCCGCACCCCGTACGTCCCGTCGGTGGACACCAACGGTCTCACCATCCAGGCCGCGTCGCTCGCCCTCCCTTCGGTCCTCGGCACGAGCGTCGCCCAGGGCCATTACCTCAACGCGGCAACCGCGCAGGAGCCCGTGGTGGTGCTCGGCGCCGTCACCGCCCAGCTGCTCGGGATCGACCGCATCTACCCCGACGAACGGATCTGGGTCGGCGGCCAGTGGTTCTACATCGCCGGGATCCTCAAACCCGCCGTGCTCGCCTCCGCGATCGATACCTCCGTGTTGATGGGCTACCCCGCAGCCGAAAAGTACCTGGGGTTCGACGGCCATCCGTCGACGGTCTACCTCCGCGCCCAAACCGATCAGGTCAACACGGTCGACAACCTCCTGGCCGCCACCGCCAACCCGGAGAACCCCAGCGGGGTCAGCGTCAGCCAGCCCTCCAACGCGCTCGTCGCCCAAGCCGACGCCAAGAGCGCGCTGAGCGGCCTGTTCCTCGGCCTCGGCGCCGTCGCCTTGCTGGTCGGCGCGGTCGGTGTCGCCAACATCATGATCATCTCCGTGCTCGAACGCCGCTCCGAGATCGGCCTGCGCCGCGCCCTCGGCGCCACCAGAGCCCACATCCGCACCCAGTTCCTCTCCGAGGCCATCCTGCTCGGACTGCTCGGCGGCGTCGCCGGCGTTGCGCTCGGCGCCGTCGCCACCGCCGTCTACGCCCACACCAAGCACTGGGCCACCGTCATCCCCCCAGAAGCCTGGGCGGGCGGAATCGCCGCCTCGCTGATCATCGGCGCCGCCGCTGGGCTCATCCCCGCCCTCCGAGCCGCCCGACTCTCACCCACCCAAGCCCTATGGTCCGTCTAGCCAGTCATCCACGGACGCCCGGACACGAGGTGGCACCAACCAATAGCCTCCGGGCTGATGGCTCGGACGTGGCTGGCGATCGAGGTGGAGTTGTTGGGTGGTCGGGGAAGGGATTGCGACCCTCCGCCGGGGCGGGTGATGATCGTTGGCCCGTCCCACACGTTCGCCCAATTCGCTGAGGTGATCGATCAGGCGTTCGCGAGGTGGGATCTGTCGCATCTTCATGAGTTCGGGCTGCCCGACGGTCGGCTGGTTGGCTATCCAGATGACACCTACGAGCCCGATCTGGTGTGGCTGGATCACGCGAAGCTGAAGGTCGCGCGCGAGGTCAAGCCGGGGACGGAGTTCAGCTACGTGTTCGCTCGTGGGGATAGCTGGCGGCATCGCTGCTGGATCCAGGAGAGCAAGGTCGACCCGATCGAGGCCTACGGCGTGGTCCCGGCCATGCCGGTCGCGGTTTGGGGGTGGGGCTCAATCCCGGATCAGTACGGGCGGCGCTCTCGCGACGGGCAGGATGAGGAGGAGGAGGAAGAGTGGTGATCAGGGCCAGTTGAGCATTCGCTGGCAGATCACCGCGCCGGTGCTCCCGGCATTGCCCGAATTCAGAAGTGAGCACCGAGCAAGTCTGGCGTCACGCCATGGAGTGAAAGCGGGGTATGGCGCTCCGCACGAACCGCTTCCTGGTGTTCGCCACCTCCGGGTCGGACGATACGGGCCGCGTGAGCTCCGTCGTCACGGTCGGCCCGGACGCCCTGCTTTCCCTCTGATGGGAGTACGCGGACCCGGCGCCACGGGCCCGTCGGGACCATGCTTCGATCCCGCGAGGGGTCTCCTGGCCGCGAACGCCTACGCCTTCCCTTTCGCCAATCTCGCAACCGTGGACCTCGTCGGCCGATTGGACGTCGCCCCGGTCAGCTCGCTGCCCTGCTTTCCCGCCAAGCAGGGCAGACGCGCCGCCTCCCTGGTTTCCGCCGACAGCAGGGCAGATGCGCCTCTTCCCTCCTTAGCGCGGATCTCGGGGCCCGCCGCCGCTTTATGGCGTCGATGACGCCTGGGGCCACGGCTGAGGCGCGCTTGCCGCGCAAAGCGCCGCTGGGCCGCGAGACGCGGGCAGACCTGCTCTCGGAATTCGAGGGACTCTCGGGCCGGTCGGCGGAGCCCGGCACGGCGCGCCCTGCATTGGCGAAAACGCGCTACTCCGGGCCGATCGGACACGACGCTCAACGGCTGAAGACGGCGCCAGTTGTGCTGCTGGCGAGATGCGAGACGCAACCCATCCGCGGGGAGGAGCCTGCATTCGAGCTCTCGCGGGTGGGAACGACGTCGCGATGGGGCCAAGCGAAGCCGTCGCTCTCACGCGGGTACGCAGGGTGCCTTCCGTGGTCTCTGCTATCCGCGACCGGGAGCGTTATCGCTGATCGCGCCGCTACTGCTCTAGTAGTAG
>Ga0335073_10010878_pt1 | contig 12792 bp, 17 predicted proteins | sample Lox_Sample_22_FD_207093 | JGI IMG/M metagenome (GOLD analysis project Ga0335073, IMG submission 207093) | Soil microbial communities from Loxahatchee National Wildlife Refuge, Florida, United States - Lox_Sample_2.2 | ecosystem: Environmental > Terrestrial > Soil > Wetlands | place: USA...
TCGTTCGGTAGTGCTCATGTGAGTCTCTCAGCTTCGCGACAGGAATCCTGCCAGCACAATGATGAGGCCACCCATGACGAGGTTCAAGGTGAGCGGCCGCCGCGCCAAGGAGAGCGCCCAGGAAAGGCGGCTCGCGAACGCGAGTGATATCCCGGCAAGGGACAGGGACACGGCGCCACCGCCGAGCAGCGCGACGGCACCCCCCGGCCCAGCAAAATGCCGGCGACGTGGCGTGGTCGCAGCGCGTCGCCAGAATGTGGAATGCATTGGAGCCGCACAAGCCGAGCGCGCATGCGGCGGCCGCGCTCGAGGCCAGAACGCGCGGCACGCGGCTCGTCTCGCGTGCGCTTTCGAGGGCGCCGCTCTGCGCTCGCTCGGTCCGGCGCAGCGCGAGAGCCGTCATCGCATAACCGCATCTGCGACGGGCGCAGGAATGTTCCATCTTGAGACGATCGAACAAGCGACTCGCCACGCACAGGCGTACGTTGTAGATCATCGGAACAGCCTTGCTCCCCCCCCCACCCTTCTAAAGGCTGTTCATTTCGTCCGACCGAAGGTAACCCCTCCGGTCGGATTTTTTTTGCGCGGCCGCCGATTGCGGCACTCCATGACTCGCGCAGCACTCCGGTTCATTCCGCGCATATTGCTTCAAGAGCCGGCCGCGCATCTCTCCTAGAGTCACACACGCCGGATCGAGCCGGCGGAATTGGAGCCATGCCATGCAACTGTTCCTGAGCGCGGAGTTCATCATCGGTCTCGTGATCGGACTGGCGCTGCGCGCGAGCAACGTGGAGCGGCGCATGCTCGGCTGCTGGCGCACCTTGGGCCATTGACCGCCATGGACGCCGCCCAGCGCAGATCCCATTGGTGCCTCGTGATCGCGGACGATCGCGCGCCGGAGTGGGCACCGTACGGCTCGCTCGACCTCGAGCCGGCGCCGGTCCAGTACAGCTGCCTTGGCGGTTCGGCGAGCTTGCTGCACCGTGCGCTGCATCGCGCGGCATCGATCGCTCCGACCTCGCAGATCCTGGTTACGACGCTCGCTGAGTACCGCGAACGCTGGGAACCGATCCTCTGGTGCGTGCGGCCGGAGATGCGCTTCGTCGGCGAACGGCGCACCAGCCCGTTGCTCACCTCGGCGGCCGCGATTCTGTCGATCGCGAAGGCTTCGCCCTCGAGCATCGTGACCATCCTGCCGGCGCGCTGCTACGTCGCTCACGAGGCGATCCTGCGCCAGGCGCTCAAGCTATCCGCGCTGCAGCTGGCCCAGGTACCGGAGGGTATCGCCACGCTCGGCATGCTCGATCTCGATGAGGGCATGGACGAGGATTACCTCGCGGTGAGCCGTGCCGGGTCCGGGCGCGGGCTCGCGGTTCACGGTATCGCGCGCCGCCCGACCGCCTGGGTGGCGCGGCATCTCAGGCGCCAGGGCGCGGTAGTGGCCTCGGGGATCATGATCGGCTACGCGGGCGCGATGGCCGCGCATATCACCAGGCACTGGCCGGGAGTCGCGCAGCGCCTGATCACGCTGGTATCCATGGCGCGCGCGGCCGGGCGCGAATGCGTCATCCCCGGAGCCGTTCAGGAGGGCATGCCGGCTTCGCTGCTCAAATTGCTGCGCTGGCACCCGCCGGCGTTGCCACAGCGCGTGTTCACGGTCTGCGACAGCGGATGGAGCGGGCTCAGGTCGCCCCAGGCGGTCGCCCGGATCGCGGACTTTCTGGCAGGCAGAACCTTCAGGCCGCAGCCGCTTCTGCCACACACCATCAATCCGGGCCGCGGCGAGCCGGTCGCGCTCTGATCTCAAAGGAGAACCCTCATGCATCTGCTGGTTACCGTGGCCCTCATCTTCAGCCTGCTGTGTCTCGCGGTCCTGGGCGTCTCGAACATCGAGCGCGACCTCATCAGGCCGCCGCGCGTGGCGCGAAGCGCCGAGGAAGAAGACCCGGGCTGAACGGCGCAGCCCGACCCTTTTGTTCAATCAACGGAGATCAATGATGGGAATTCGCAAGTTGTTGTGTGGGATCGGCGCGCTGCTGGCAGTGGCGGGCCTTGCCGCAGGATGTGCGGTGAATCGCGGGAGTGACGGCAAGATCACCGCCAACGTTCAATCGCTCATCAACCAGCACACGGATATCGGCACCGAGGTCAACGTGCAGACGGTCGACCGCGTGGTGTACCTCTCGGGCTACGTCTCCCAGGGCGAGATGCGTTCGACGGCCGAATCGGTCGCAGCCTCGGCTCCCGGAGTGACGCGCGTGGTGAATACCATCGCCGTGACCAAGTAGCGCGTGCCGGCCGGCCCGGTGCCGGCCGGCCGCATCCTTCCCAGAATCGAACGATCGTGCTATAAAGCTCGCATATGCGAGCCTCGGGCAAAGAGGGCGTCGCGACCAGCGGCTCCGGCGCGGCCATCAAGGGACTCTCCAAGGGCGAGCGCACGCGGCGCACGATCGTCGCGCGCGCGGTGGGCATCGTGAGCGAGGTCGGCTACGAGGGGCTGTCGATCGGCAGCCTCGCCGCGGTCACCAAGCTTTCCAAGAGCGGGCTGTTCGCTCATTTCAAATCCAAGGAAGCGCTGCAGCTCGCGGTCATGCAAGAGGTGATCGACCGCTACGTCGCGCGGGTGGTGCAGCCGGGTCTTGCCGCGCCGCGCGGCGAGGGACGGTTGCGGGTCCTGTTCGAGAAGAAGTTGCAGTGGATTCTCGGCCAGCAGGAGCTGCGCGGCTGCTTGCTCGGCAAGGCGTCGCTGGAGTATGACAACCGCCACGGCCATCCGGTCCGCCAGCGCCTGATCCAGGCGCTCGAGGACTGGCGCGAGCTGCTGGTGCGCGCGACCAGGGGGGCGATCGAAGCGCGCGATTTTCGCGCCGATCTCGATGCCGAGCAATTTGCCTACGAGTTTGACGGCATCACGATGATGTATCAGCAGGCGCGCGGACTGCTCGCCGACCGTGCCGCCGAGCAGCGGGCGCACACGGCTTTCGCATCACTCCTCGAGCGCAGCCGGCGCTCGTCGCGTTCCCGCCAGCACTGATCCCATGACGCTCGCGCCGTTCCTGTTCTTCGTTCCAAAAAAAGCACGATCGTTCGGTCGCGCGATGAAATCACTCCACTCAGCCCGCCGGTCCTCCGGCCAAAGGATGTTTGCGATGAATACGATTCAAGGCACCCTGCTGTCGCTCGTGGCCGCCGCTCTGCTGATGCCCGCGGTCACCTCGGGTGAGGAGGAAATCGCCAGTGAGACCGCGCCGCCGCCGGCGCGAATCGAGCACCCCCCCGCGCATCGCGACGGCTACGTCTGGGCGCCCGGCTACTGGGAGAAGCGCGGGCGTTCGTTCCGCTGGGTGTCGGGCACCTGGATCAACGAGCGGCGCGGCGTGCACTGGAGCGCGGCGCGCTGGGAGCAGGCGGGCGATGGCTGGCGCTTCGTGCGCGGCCACTGGGAGCCGTGAGGAGCGTGGCACCTGCGCCGCGCTCGACAGCTCACGCGTTCGCCGCCATCGACAGCGAGAACGGTACAGTTCGCGCACTCGCATTCAATCTTTGCGCGGCTCCGGCTGCTAGCTTGCTTTCCCATGAGCAGCGCAGATCTCGTGACGCCAGCGGTTCCGGTGGAGCGCATCCTTGCGGGCTCGCAGCTCGTGGTGCGCTACGCCGTGTACCGCCATCACGGCATCTATGCCGGTCGCGGGCGGGTCATTCACTACGCCGGGTGGATTCGCGGGCGGCGCGGACTGGTCGAGGAGACCACCCTCGATGATTTCACCGAGGGCCGCGGGTTCTGGGTGAGCGCGAGTCCGGCCGATGCGGCGGTCGGACTCGCCATCGTGCATCGCGCGCGCTCGCGGCTCGGCGAGCGACGCTACCATCTGCTCGAGAACAACTGTGAGCACTTCTGCACGTGGTGTCAGGCGGAAAGCGCGCGCAGCTTGCAGGTCGAGCTCATGGCGAAGCCGCTGCGGCTCTTGCTCACCGTGATACAGGGGATGTTCAGCTTGCTCGAGCGGCCGCGGCCCTGCGGCGCGGGCGCCGACCAAGAAGCGGCCTGAGCTCCGAGCTCAGCACTGAGACCCGGGCGGCCAGCGGAGCGCTCGACCCGTGTCTTGCTCGAAGCGCCGGATGTCCTCGAGCGTATCGAGGTCGAGGACGAAAGCCCGGTTGCCGCTATCGAAGTATCTGACCGTTTCCGGATTGCGCTCGCGCCATTCGCGGCAGCCCAGGGTGTCGTCCCCCTCGAGGATGCTGCGCCGGATGGCGGCGCCGAAGATCACCGGGTTGCCGGGTTGTCCGGCCACCCGCGGCACGAGGATCCGGTCGGGGCGGCGACGGTATTCGGTGATCAGCGTCGCCAGATCGCCGGCGGTGAGGAGCGGCTGGTCCGCGAGCATCACCACCAGCGCGTCGACATCGGTGAGCGCCGCGAGCCCGAGACGCTGCGAGGAAACCAGACCCTGGTCGGGCCGGGGATTGCGCACCACGCTGACCGGCAAGCGCTCGACGAGCGGCAAGATGCGCTCGGCATGCGATCCCAGCACGATGACCCGGCGATCGACCCCGGCGCCCGCCAGCGCCTCGAGCTGCCGCAGCACCAGCGGCACGCCGTCGAGCTCGAGCAATGCCTTCGGCCGCCCTCCCATGCGAGCGGCGGCGCCCGCGGCGAGGAGCACGGCGCCGATGCGCTTCTCGAGCATGTCGCTCACCGCAAAAGTGTACTCCGCGCGCGGCTGCCGCGGCGAAGTGGCAGCAAACGATCCCGGCGGTATCACCGGCTGATACGCCGCCGCGGGGCCGTTGCGCATGCAGCGCGTTGCCTTAAGTTGGGTGCGGGCCGGGGTGGAGCGGTGATGGGTACCCGAGCACAAACGATGGGCCGGTCGAGAGCGCGTGGCGCGCGCGCCCGCTGGCGGGCTGCGCCGGATCCGGCGAGCGCATCCCTCAACGACGTGCATGCGCGTCTCAACCCCTGCCGCGCCGCGCTCCAGCGACGGGTCGAATCCATGGCCGAGGTGTTCGACACACTGGCGCAGGCCGAGCGCCGCCGCCTCGCGGTCGCGGTCGCGGGAGGCCGGCATGCGATGGGTGGCCAGCAATTCCTCGAGAAGGGTTGTGTGCTCGACCTGCGCGGGCTCAATCGTGTGCTCGACTTCGATTCCGAGCGCGGTCTCGTCACGGTGCAGGCGGGCGCCACCTGGCCCGAGCTCATGCGTGCCTACCTCGCCCGTCAGGCGGGCCGCGCCTCGCAGTGGGGGCTGCGTCAGAAGCAGAGCGGGGCGGATGCGCTGACCATCGGCGGGGCGATCTCCGCCAATATCCACGGCCGCGGCCTAGCATTCGCGCCGTTCTCGGCCGACGTCGAGTCGCTTCAGGTCGTGACCGCGGCAGGGGAGCTCGTGATCTGCTCGCGGCATCAGGAGCCCGAGCTGTTCAGCCTGGTGGTCGGCGGCTACGGTTTGTTCGGCGTCATCGTCGCGGCCACGCTGCGACTGGTACCGCGTCGCAAGGTGCAGCGCATCGTCGAGCTGCTGCCACTCGCCGAGCTGGTGCGCGCATTCGAGGCACGGATCGCTCAGGGCTACCTCTACGGTGATTTTCAGTTCGCGACGGATCCGCGCAGCTCAGGCTTTCTGCGCGACGGCGTGTTCTCCTGCTACCGGCCGGTCGAGCTCGAGCGGCCGATTGCGCCGAATCAGATGCGGCTCGGCCAGCAAGACTGGCTGCGGCTCCTCTATCTCGCCCACGTGAACAAGCATCGTGCCTTCATGGAGTTCGCCGACTTCTATCTCGGCTCGAGCGGGCAGATCTACTGGAGCGACACTCACCAGCTCAACATCTATCTGGATGACTACCACCGGCGGCTGGATGAGCGCCTGGAAGCGAGCGTGCCGGGTACCGAGATGATCACCGAGATCTTCGTGCCGAGCGAGCGCCTGTGCGCGATGATGCAGGCGATTCGCGGCGATTTCCTCGAGCATCGTGTCGACTTCATCTACGGCACGATCAGGCTCATCGAGCGTGACCCGGATGCGTACCTGAAGTGGGCGAAGCGGCCGTACGCCTGCGTGATCTTCAACCTGCATATCGATCACCACCCGCGGGGTCTCGCGGATGCGCGGGCGAATTTCTGCCGGCTGATCGATCGGGCAATCGAGCACGGCGGGGGCTACTATCTCACCTATCATCGCTTCGCGCGCCGTGATCAGCTGCTGTCGTGCTATCCCGAATTCCCGGCTTTCCTCGCCAAGAAACGCGAGCTGGATCCGCGGCGCCGCTTCGCCAGCGACTGGTACCTGCATCACCGCGCGCTGATCGAGGGGCGCGCGGCGTGAGTGCGGCTCGGCCGCCGCCTCCGGCAGCCCTCAAAGCAAGGTCGCCACGCGCTCGGGAGGACGGCCGATCACGGCTTTCGCGCCTTGCACGGCGATCGGGCGCTCGATGAGGATCGGATGCTCGACCATCGCCTGGATCCATTGCGCCTCGGTGAGGGTACGGCCCGCATAGCTCGATTTGTAGATCTCCTCACCCTTGCGCACCAGCTGCTCGGCGCCGATGCCCAGTTTGCCGAGCAGGCTCTGCAGCTCGGCCGCCGATGGAGGCGTCTTCAGATACTCGACGATGCGCGGCGTGACGCCGTGTTCCTCGAGCACCGCCAAGGCCGCCCGGCTCTTGCTGCACCTCGGATTGTGGTAGAGGGTCACGGTACGCATGCGGCCGAGCTCACGGTTTGGCGGACTCGGTGTGCGCGCAGGCGATAGCCATGCTCGGTCATCGGCACCTGGTCCTCGATACGCACTCCGAATCCCTCCTTCCGCAGCTCTAGATGCCCGGCTCGACCGTGAAGACCGCGCCGCATAGTCTAAGGGTAGAGGGCGCAAAAAGCGCGTAGAGTCCGAGCTGCGATACGGAGTTCCGCTCATGAGTGTGATAGACGATCAGATCGCCGAGGTGCTGGATCGCGGCTACGTGGTCGTGCCCGGCTTGATCCCGGCGCGCGAGCTGGCTGCGCTCAACGCCGTCGCGCGCACGCAGCTCGCGGGCCGCGCGCCGCCGCTCGAGCTCGAGGCCGATCTGCGCTATCCCGGGGCGCCGCTTGCGCGCAGCGCCGCGGGAGGGGATACGGTGCGGCGTCTGCTCGATGCCTATGGCCGCGATCCCTTGTTCCGCTCGTGCGCCATGGCCCCGGCGCTCGCGAGCTGGATGCAAGCTTACTTCGCAGAGCCGGTGCTCATGTCGCGCGCGCATCACAACTGCCTCATGACCAAGCATCCGCACTACGGCAGCATGACCGGATGGCATCGCGACATCCGCTACTGGTCATTCGCCGAGGAGAATCTGGTGTCGGTATGGATGGCGCTCGGCCTGGAGACGGTCGAGAACGGTGCTCTGTGGCTCGTGCCCTGCTCGCACCGCATGGCATTCGACGCCGAGCGGTTCGACGAAGCGCGCTTCTTCCGCTCCGACCACGCGGACAACGCCAAGATCATCGGCGCCGCGGTCGCGCCCGCGCTCGCTCCGGGTGATGCGCTGTTCTTTCATTGCAACACGCTGCACTCGGCCGGACAGAACCTCTCGGCGATGGTCAAGTACTCATTGGTTTTCACCTACCACGGGCAAAGCAATGCGCCGCGGCCCGCAACCCGCTCCGCTGCCATGCCCGAGGTGGCGCTCACGCGGTAAATTTCCGACATGAGCATGGCGATTTTATCCAGGCGCCGAGGCGCCGGCATCCGTAGCGTGAGGTGCTGAGCGAATCCATGCCCAGCCGCCCGAACATCGTCATCCTCATGTGCGACCAGATGAGCGCACGCGCCTTGCCGGCTTACGGGCATCCCGTCGTCAAGGCGCCCAACATCGATTCCATCGCCGAGCGCGGCACGGTTTTCGACAGCTGCTACACCAATTTCCCGCTGTGCGCGCCGGCGCGCTTCGCGTTCATGACCGGCAGCTACTGCTCACGCATCGGCGCCTGGGACAACGCGGCGCTGCTGCCGCCCGATGTCCCGACCTTTGCGCACCACTTGCGGGTCATGGGTTATCGCACCTGCCTGTCGGGCAAGATGCATTTCATCGGGCCGGACCAGCTGCACGGCTTCGAGGAGCGGGTGACGACCGACATCTGTCCTTCGGATTTCAACTGGACCGCCGACTGGGACGACCCCTGGCGCGTCATGGACTGGTTCCACGACCTCAAGAACGTGCGCGGCGCGGGCATCGCGGAACGCGCGTTGCAGCAGGACTACGACGAGGAAGTCGCGTTTCACGCGAAGCGCAGGATCTTCGATTGGGTGCGCGAGGGAGATGACCGTCCCTTCCTGCTGGTGTCCTCTTTCACGCATCCACACGACCCTTACGTCACGCCGCAGCGGTTCTGGGACCTGTACCGGGATGCCGACATCGATCCCCCGCGGGTGCCCTATCTCGAGCCCAAGCTGCGCGACGCGCACAGCCGGCGGCTGTGGGAGCAGTATGATCGCGGCGAGCTCGAGATCTCGCCGGATGATGTGCGCCGCGCCCGACATGCTTACTACGGCAGCATCTCCTACGTCGATGAGCGAATCGGCGAGGTCATGGAGCCCCTCGCGCGCGCCAAGCTCCTGGACAGCACCATCGTGATCCTCTGCACCGATCACGGCGACATGCTCGGCGAGCGCGGGCTGTGGTACAAAATGAGCTTCTACGATTGGTCATCCCGCATACCGCTCATCATTGCGGGCCCCGGCATTCCGCGCGGGCGGCGCGTGCGCTCGCATTGCGGCCTGTCCGACATTCTTCCGACGCTGGTCGATCTGGCGGCCGGCCGGCCCTGGGATGACTACCCCGCGCCGATCGACGGGCAGAGCCTCGTGCCGCTCCTGCACGCGGAAGATGGCGATCGGGTCGCGGTGAGCGAGCTGCACTCGGAGGGTGTCGCTGCGCCCTACGTGATGTTGCGCAAGGGCCGCTACAAGTTCACCTTCGTGGAGCACGACCCGCCGCAGCTGTTCGACATGGAGAGCGATCCGGACGAGCTTCACGACCTCGCGGGCTGCGCCTCGCACCGGCAGATCGTCGAGGATTTCGAGCGCGAGGTCATGCGTCGCTGGGATATGCCGCGGCTCAAGCAGGACATCTTGAGCAGCCAGAGGCGCCGGCGCTTCATCTACCGCGCGCTCACCACCGGCCGCTTCGCGCCCTGGGACTTTCAGCCGTGGGAGGATGCATCGCAGCGCTACTACCGCGGTACTCGCTCCTATCATGAAGCCGAAGCGCGCGATCTGCTGCGGCCCTGAACCGCGGCGCGCTTGGATCATGCGCAGCGCAGCGATCGCGGCGGCGGTGCTGTGCCTCGCGCCGGGCGTCCGCGCCGCCGGGGCGTCGGCGAGCGAGGCTGCGGCGTGTGCGGCGGTCCACATGAGCTCGCCCGGGTGGAGCGATCTCGAGGCGACCAACGAGGTCGCGGGAGCGGTGCTCAGGGGGCTCGGCTACGAGCAGCGAGTGGATACATTGTCGGTCGCGATCACCTATCAGGCGCTCACCAACGGACAGATCGACGTTTTCCTGGGCGACTGGTCGCCGGCTCACGACCGCTTCACCCAGCCGCTCCTCGCGGCGAAGAAGATCGAGCGCCTGCATCGAAATCTCAGCGGAGCCAAATACACGCTGGTCGTGCCCGATTACGTGGCCGCGGCCGGCGTGCGCACGTTCGCCGATCTCGCCGCGCACGGCGATGAGTTCCGTCACCGCATTTACGGGATCGACGCCGGCTCTCCGGGCAACGAGAGCATCGAGCGGGCGATCAACGGCTCGGCTCTCAAGGACTGGTCGGTGGTGCCGTCCTCCGAGCAGGGAATGCTGGCCCAGGCCGCGCGCGACATCGCGCGCAAGCGCTGGATCGTGTTTCTCGGCTGGGAGCCGCACCCGATGAATCTCACCTACAAGCTGGTCTATCTCGCGGGCGGTGATGAGTTCTTCGGCCCTGACTTCGGCGGCGCGACCGTCTCCACGGTGGCGCGCGCCGGCTTCATCGAGTCGTGCCCGAATCTCGGGCGGCTGTTCAGCCAGCTCACCTTCACCGTCGCCGGCGAGGACGAGCTCATGAGCGCCATCGACAACGGCAAGCAGAGCGGCAGCGATGCCGCCGCAGCCTATCTCAGGCGTCACACCGACGAGCTACGCGGCTGGCTCGAGGGCGTGCAGACACGGGATGGAAAGCCGGGATTGGCGGCGGTGCAGGCGGCCCTCGGCGCGCGCGGTTGAGCCCACGAGCGCAAAGAAAAGCCGCTGCCCCGAAGGGCAGCGGCCCCTCTCTTCGAGCCGCGTCGAGCTCAGCGGCGAGCCCAGTGTCCGGGCGCCATCCGCCAGCCGCCGCCCGCTCGCACCCAGGCGTGCGGTACCCAGTGATAGCCCGGGCGGCCCGGACCCCAGTGGCCGCCGACCCATACGTGACGGCCACCGACCCAGTCCCAGTAACCGCCGAACCATACATAGCCGGGGACCGGTGCCACGCCGACCACCTCGTACTGGGGCGCGGGCGGTGCCACCGTCACGACGGGGCCGCTGTAGTAGCCGGGTGCCGGTGTCACGTAGCAGCCGCCCAACAGAGCCGTCGCCACCAGCAGCGCACCCGCTCCAGCCTTCACACCACGAATTGAACGCATGTTTTCTCCATCGTGAATTCGGCCCACAAGAGCCCTCCTGCGGAATTAACGCACGGCGCTCGGATCGGATGACGTGAAGCGCGGCACAGTGCGCCAAACCGGCCGGCCAGAACCATCGCCGCAGATGAACAATCGGTAATGCGCACGGCCAGTGCGCGGTGCGTGCAGCCTAGCACGGAACGCGCGCAGCCTGGCACAGGACGCGCGCAGCCTGGCACAGGACGCGCGCAGCCTGGCACAGGACGCGCGGGGCAAATATCATACGGCGCTTCGGCATCGTTCCACGGTAACGCAGTGCTCGCCAAACTCAGCAGATCGCTCACGATTGCGCTCGCCTTTTGTCTCGCCTCGAGCGTGCTGTCGGCTGCGGGACGGCCGCCGAAGACCTCCACCGGCTCATCCGACTCCTCGAGCGAGTCGACGCTGCCGAGCGGACGCGGGGCGCTGCGCCAGATCGTGCAGGATCAGTGCGTGATCAACTGGCAGCAGCACCACGACCCTGATCCATGCGAGCGCGTGGTGCTCGCCGGCAAGGGAAGCGATGTGGGCTACGCGCTGCTCGGGGATCCCGGCGGGGGTGCGCACTATCTTCTGGTTCCGACGCAGGCCATGGCCGGCACCGAGAGCGGCGAGCTGCTCGATCCCGATGCGCCGAACTATTTTGCGGATGCCTGGCACGCCCGCGAGCTGCTCTCGAAGTTCGTCGGCCACGAGGTGCCGAGAGCCGCGATCGCCCTGGTGGTGAACACGGCACGCGCGCGTGCATACGATCAGTACAGCATCCACATAGAATGCCTGCGTCAGGACGTCTATGACTCGCTGCGCCGGTCCGCCGAGCAGGTCACCAGCGTGTGGGCGCCGCTCGATGTCGGCGGCGCCACTTTCCACGCCCTGAAGATCGCCGGCGAGGGTCTGGACGGCGCCAATCTCTACGAGCTGCTCGCGAGCCTGACGCCCGATACCGCGCGGCACATGGGCGACTACACCCTCATCGCCGCGGGCGCGCAATTCAAGAGCGGCCCGGGCTTCATCGTGCTGACCGGTACCGGTCCCAGCGGAGAGATCCTGCTCGATTCCAGTTGCGCTGCTGCGGGCGGCGGCGGCTGAGGAGCAAGGCGATGCTCTTCTAACCTAACCGGTCTTTGGCGCCGCGAGCAGCTGCACCCAGTAGAGGCCGCGCTTCGCGTGGCCGTTCGCGTACGCGATTCCCATCTCGGCGAAGCGCGGGTCCATGATGTTCTCGCAATGACCGGGACTATCCATCCAGCCTTGCACGACCTCTTCCGCGGTGCGCGGCCCGAAGGCGATGTTTTCCCCGACCAGCTTCTCCTGGTATCCCACGGCGCGGACACGGTCCGCCGGTGTATGGCCGGTGAGATCCTCGTGTTCGAAGTAGTTGTTGATCGCCATGTCGCTCGCGTGCCCGAATGCGACGCCCGCCAGCGTGCCTGACAAGCTCACGGGCGGCGCCGGCGCAAAGGAGCGCGTGCCGCAGCGTGCACCGCGCGCGCGTGCGGCATTGACGAGCTCGAGCGCGCGCGCCGCGAGGGCGGGAGCCTGCGCGCTCGAGGGAACGGTGTAGCGGGAGGCCAGCACGAACCAGGTTTCGGCTCCGCGCCGGTAGATTCCGATGTCGTGCAGGCCGCGATTGGTCACGGTCACGCAGCTCGCGCCTCGCAGCTCCTGCACCACCGCTTGGGTAGCGCCCGAGGTGCGCAACCCGGAGGCGCGCTCGGCCGCGTAGCCGCTGCGCTCGGTCGCATCTGAGAGCGATTGGCCGGACGCCCACAGCTGCGCCGCTCGATCGAGCTCTGCATTGGGTGTGAGCGCCGCGGCCGCCGGCAAGATTCCTCCGCAGCCTCCCTCGCGCAGCACCTGCACCGGATAGAACGGATCGTTGTGCATCGCGGCCATAGAGCCTACCGCGATCAGCGCGGCGCAGCCGCCGAAAAGTATGCGCCCCATGCGTGCCATGCCGAGCCCCGCCACCCGTCCATCGAGCCACGTTACCCAATTGAACGCATGGATGCTCCCCCGGATGACCATGGGCTGTGGAGCCCGTCACATTTTTTCGTTCGGCCGCCGAGGCGGCGCACTAAGGGCGCAGCTGCTCGATGAGCTCGCAGGCACGCTCGAGTGCCGCGCGCGAATCGAC
>Ga0335073_10010879_pt1 | contig 12790 bp, 16 predicted proteins | sample Lox_Sample_22_FD_207093 | JGI IMG/M metagenome (GOLD analysis project Ga0335073, IMG submission 207093) | Soil microbial communities from Loxahatchee National Wildlife Refuge, Florida, United States - Lox_Sample_2.2 | ecosystem: Environmental > Terrestrial > Soil > Wetlands | place: USA...
TCGATCGCGTGCCCGCGCAGCTGCAGATCGTGCTGTGCGTAGCCGAGCGCTTCGCCCGAAGCCAGACGTATCTGCTCTTTGACCAGGTCCACGCTGTAGACCATTTCGGTCACCGGATGCTCGACCTGAATGCGCGTATTCATTTCCATGAAGTACACGTCGTCGCCGCTCACGAGGAACTCGAGCGTGCCGGCGTTGCTGTAGCGCACGTGCTTGCACGCGCGTACCGCCATATCGAGCAGCGCCGCGCGCGCGCGATCCGAGAGATGCGGCGCGGGCGATTCTTCGATGAGTTTCTGATGCGAGGGCTTCTGCACCGAACAGTCGCGCTCGCCCAGATGCACGATGTTACCGAACTCGTCGCCGAGCACTTGCACTTCGATGTGACGCGGATCGATGATGAGCTTCTCCATGTAGACGCGTCCGTCTTTGAAGCTCGCTTCGGCCTCGGCGGTCGCGCCCGCGTACGCGCGCTCAATCTCGCTCGCGCTCTCGACGACGCGCATGCCCTTTCCGCCGCCGCCCGCGGTCGCCTTGAGCAGCACGGGATAGCCGGTCTGCTCGCCCGCCTGCAGCGCCTCGTCGAGCGAGTCGAGGATGTCGGTTCCGGGCGTCGTCGCGACGCCCGCTTCGCGCATCACGCGTTTGGCCGTCGCCTTGTCGCCCATCGCCGCGATCACCTCGGGCTTGGGCCCGATGAACGTCAGACCGTGATCGGCGCAGATTTGCGCGAAGCGCGCGTTCTCCGCGAGAAAGCCGTAGCCGGGATGGATCGCGTCGCAGCCGGTGACGAGCGCGGTCGAGATGATGTTGGGAATATTGAGGTAGGAACGCGGAACCGGCCCGGGCCCGACGCAGAAGGCTTCATCGGCGAGGCGCACGTGCAGCGAGTCGCGATCCGCCTCAGAAAAGATCGCGACGGTGCGAACGCCCAGCTCCTGGCAGGCGCGGTTGATGCGCAGCGCGATCTCGCCGCGATTGGCAATGAGAACCTTGGTGAAAATGTCAGCTGTCCTTTATCCGCGGTCGATCTCGAAGAGCACCGCACCATATTCGACGGGATCCCCGTCGCCTCGTTTGATCGCCAAAATCCGGCCCGGACCGTGGCTGCGAACCGGATTACGGATGCCGAGTGCCTCGATGAAGGCAAGCTCGCGATCGCTCTCGAGCAAGTCGCCCTCCGACGGGAGCGGCCGGCTCAAATGGAAGATTCCCACCAAATCGGCGCGGATCTGCTCGGCTCGCACCGGGGCTGCTTCCAAAGTTCCGAGATCGTGCGGCATCTCGGGCACGAGGTCGGGGTGGAGCGCCCGCCGCCCAAGCTCGATCTCCTCGCCCTCCCGCTCGATGCGCAACCGGAGCAGATCGGTCTGCGCGAAGAGCTCGGCCAAAGCTCGGACGCGCCGGGCGATCGCGGAGACGGGTTGCTCGTCGGACATCGGCGCTAGGCTTTCGCCCTAGGGGACCCTCCCTCCGGCTCTGGCGAAGTAGCATGCCGGGTAGTAAGGATACAACGTGGCCACATTAGTCTTGTATCCGCAGGACCTCGATCTCGGCGAGCTTCCCCTGCTCTTGGGGAACGTCGGGGTTTCGGTCCACGCGGTCGACTTCAAACGGTTGCGCGAGCGCGGCGGCCTGAAGACCTTGGGTGCGCCTCCCGCGACGGCCATCGTCGTATTGCCCCCGCAGCACTCCGCCCTCGCCTGGATCGCCGACGACCCCGAAGTGGTCGCGATCATGCATCCGCCCGTCACCGGCGCCTCGCTCTTGGCTTCGCTGCGCACGGCCGCGAAAGTCGAGACCGCGCGCACGATGACGCGCACCGCGCGCGAAGGCGAGGAGCTGCTCGAGATCGGGCGCTCGCTTTCGTCGGAACGCGATCTCCCGACGCTGCAACGATTGATCGTGCGCAAGGCACGCGAGTTGACGTTCTCCGACGCCGGCAGTCTCTTCGTCATCGAGGAGCACGACGGGCAGAAACGCCTGCGCTTCGCGGTCGCGCAGACGGGACCAAAGGACGACGGCGTTTTGATGAACGCGCTGCTGCCGCTCTCGACCACGTCGATCGTGGGTTATGTAAGCGTCACCGGCGACTCGCTGCGCATCGAGGACGCATACGCGATTCCTGAGTCGTCGCCGTATCAGTTCAACCACGCTTTCGACGACAAGAACAACTACCGTACCAAGTCGATTCTGTGCGTGCCGATGCGTAATCTGCACGGCGACGTCATCGGCGCGATTCAACTCATCAACCACAAGCCGAGCTTCCACACCGAACTCGAGTCGCCGGCGCACACCGAGGAGATCGTGCGCCCCTACGATCAGCACGACGAGCGGCTGCTCACGGCGCTCGCGTCGCAAGCCGCCGTCGCGATGGAAAACGCGCGCTTGGTCGATGCGATCCAAAACCTCTTCGAACGTTTCGTGCACGCCTCGGTCAAAGCTATCGAAGTCCGCGACAAATCCACGCAGGGCCATTCGGAACGCGTTGCGGCGCTCACCGTCGCACAGGCTGAAGCGATCAACACGATCGACTCCGGGCCGCTCGCGGGCTTGCACTTCACGCCCGAGCAGATCCGCGAGGTGCGGTACGCTTCGCTGCTGCACGACTTCGGCAAAGTCGCCGTGCCGGAATACATCTTCGGCAAAGCCAAGAAACTGCCCGACGGCCGGCTCGATACGATTCGCTTGCGCTTCCTGCTCGCGCTCGAACAAGCGCGCAAAGCCGAGGATAAGGAAGCGCTGCGCGAGCTGCTCACCAAGATCGAGGCGGCCAACGAACCCAACGTCGTCGGCGACGCGGCAGACGAAAATCTGCTCAAAGCGCTCGAGCGCAAATACCGCGACACCGACGGGCAGCGTCCGCTCCTCGAACACGCCGAATACGACTATCTCACGATTCCGCGCGGCTCGCTCTCGGATGACGAGCGCAACCGCATGCAGGAGCACGTGACGCAATCGTTCCTCTTCCTGCGCGAGATTCCGTGGCAAGAGACGCCCTGGCGCGACGTCGCCGACTTGGCGTACGGGCATCACGAGCATCTCGACGGTACGGGTTATCCGCGCAAACTCAAAGGCGAAGCGATCAAGCCGCAGGTACGCATGATGACGATCAGCGACGTGTACGACGCGCTGACAGCCTCCGACCGCCCCTACAAGAAGGGCATGTCGGCCGAACGCGCGCTCGACATTCTTTCAAAAGAGTTCGCGCAGCGCGGTAAGGTCGACCCTCTGCTGCTCGACGTCTTCATTCACAAGCGGCTCTACGAAGTCACCAACCGCGAAGAGAACAACCCGCTCATCAAGCACGTCTCCTAGATCGCGTGTACTCCGGCTAGATCTTCCTGCGGCAGCGCATCGCGCAAGGCTGTGTATTCGGGTGCGATCTCGGCCAACGGCACGAGTGCAAAAGCGCGCTCGTGCAGATGCGGATGCGGGATCACGAGATCGTCGTCTTCGATGTGCTGCCCGCCGTACGCCAAGATGTCGAAATCGATACGGCGCGGCCCCCAGCGTTCGCTCTCTTCACGCCCAAGCGAACTCTCGAGCCACTTCAGCGCGTGCAGCAGCGGGCGGGGGTCCAGCTTCGTGTCGAGCGCCAGCGCCGCGTTGACGAATTCGGGCTGATCGGTCTTCCCCCACGGAGCGGTGCGATAGAGCGACGAGACGACGCTCACCTCACCGAGTGCGCGCAACGCCTCGATGGCGCCGCGGACCTGCCGCTCGGGATCGTCGAGATTCGACCCGACGCCGATGTAGACGCGCGTCAGGGCCACGGCTCGCGCTCCCGGATCAGCCGCACCGAGGGCGTCGCGCCGTCGAGAATACCGGGCTTGGCAATCGAGATATCGGCCACGCGAATGCGATCGTCGCTTGCGACCTCGTCGAGAATGACCGACGCGAGTTTCTCGAGCAGCGCGTACGAACGTGTTTGTACGATCTCGACGATACGCCGGTGCAGTGCCGCATAGTTGATGGTGTCGTGAAGATCGTCGCTGGCTGCGGCGCGGGAGAGGTCGAGCTGCAAAACCAAGTCGATACGGAAGGGCTGCGCGTGCTCGCGCTCGCCGGCGTGTACGCCGTGCCGGCCCTGGGCGACGATGTCGTGCAGAACTATCCGATCCATCCGCTCGGCCTCCAATCGCGCACGATCGCGTCGGAGACGCTGATGACGTCGCGATTCTGGGCAACGTCGTGTACCCGCACGATGTCGATACCCGCGGCAATACCCAGCGCGGTGGTCGCCGCCGTTCCGTAAATGCGCTCGTGCGGTTCTCGGCCCGTGAGCTTGCCGATGGTCGACTTACGCGAGGTGCCGAGCAGGGTAGGAAACCCGAGGTCGCAGATACGGTGCAGGTTGCGCAGCAGCCGTATGTTGTGATTGGGCTTCTTTCCAAAGCCGATGCCCGGATCGAGCATCACGCGCTCCGGTGCGATGCCGCAGCGCATCGCACGCTGCGCGCAGTCGCTCAGAAACTCCGTCACGGCGTCGACGACGTCTGCGTCGTACTGCGTTCCGTGCTGGTTGTGCATCATCGCGATCGGCATGTCGAGCTCCGCGGCGACCGCGAGCAGATCGTCGGGCGCGCCCCATACCGAGTTCACGATGTCGGCCCCCGCGGCGTGCGCCGCCGCGGCAACCGCGGGTTTGTACGTGTCGATCGAGATGACGGCGCCCGCAATGCGTTCGCGCACGCCCGCGACGACCGGGATGACGCGCTCCAATTCGGTGCGTTCGTCGACCGGTTCGTGACCGGGGCGCGTCGACTCTCCGCCCACGTCGAGCACGTCGGCGCCGGCATTCCATTGCTTCACGGCGTACTCGATTGCCCTATCGATCTGCGTGCTCCCGTCGCCGGAGAACGAATCCGGCGTGACGTTGACGATCGCCATCAAATACGTGCGTTCGCCCCACCCGAAATTGCGCCCGCGAAGGCGCATCACGCCGCGACCAGCCACCATTCTCGTAACGCCGCGACCAAGAACGTCGAGCCCGTCACCACGATCACGTCATCGTGCGCCGCACTGCGCCGAGCGACGGAGAGCGCCTCGACCGGATCGGCGACGCAGCGCCCCCAGCTGCCGATCGACTCTGCAATGCGCAGCAGCCGCATCGGATTGTGCGCCTCGCGGCCGGCAGCGTCGAACGAGGTGAAAACGAAGTTCGCAGGCAGGGTCGCGAAGGCGCGCAAGATCTCCGGCGCGTCCTTGCTTGCGCCGATCGCGACTACGAACGTGAAGTGCCGGGAATCGAAGCGCTCGCGCAGCGAACGCACCAGCGCTTCGGCCTTCTCCGCATTGTGCGCGATGTCGAAGACGAGCGTGGGATGCCCCGGATAGACCTCCATCCGTCCCGGGATGACCAGCTCGGCAAAGGCCGCCTCGATCGCTTCGGGCGAGGGACGCAGCTCGTCGGCGAGCATCTCCATCGTCGCGATCGCCGTCGCCGCGTTGCGGCGCTGAAAGGATCCGAGCGTCCGGGTCTCGATCGCGTAGCGGCCGCGCGGGGTTACGACGTCGAAGTGCTGACCCTCGCGCTCCATGCGCACGTTTTCGATCGGGATCGCGGCCGCGCGCGCGTCGATCAGCGGCGCCCCCGCTTGGCGCGCCTGCTCCGCGATCACCGCGAAGGCGCTCTCGTCCTCCACCGCGACGACGATCGGGACGCCGTCTTTCGCGATGCCGGCCTTCTCGAACGCGATCTCTTCGATGCTCTCGCCCAACACATCGGTGTGATCGAGTCCGACCGAGGTGATGGCGGCGACGGCGGGCACGATGACGTTCGTACCGTCGAGGCGTCCGCCCAGCCCGACTTCGATGACCGCGCTATCGACGCGCTCTTGCGCAAAATAGACGAGCGTCAGCGCGAGCAACGTTTCATAATACGTCGGACGACCGTGCGCGCGTGCGGTGCGTTCGATGGCCGGCATCATTTCGTCGAGCAGCGCGGCGAAGCGTTCTTCCGCAATTGCGACGCCTCCGATGCGCGCGCGCTCGGTCATCGAGCGCAGGTGCGGCTTGGTGTGCAGGCCGACCCGCTTGCCCGTGCGCGCGAGCGCCGCGGCGATCATCGTCGAGGTGGAACCCTTACCGCTCGTGCCGCCGACGTGTACGCTCGCATAGCGGTCTTGAGGATCGCCCAACTCGTGCATGAACGCGCGCATGCGTTCAAGACGATACGGCATCCGGCGCGAAACCGTTTCATTGATCGTCGCGAGCAGATAGGTTTGAGCCGCCTCAAAGTCCACGATGGTTCGCATGCCGCTTATCCGTCGGTCGTGAGATCGCCCAGGAGTTCGAGCGCGTGCGGAAGCACCGGTACGATCACGCCCAGGGATTCGGCAACCGCCTTCGGGCTGCCGGGAAGATTCACGATCAACGTGCGATGACGCACTCCGGCGATCGCGCGCGAGAGCATCGCGGTCTTTACGATGGGGATCGAGGCGGAGCGAATCGCCTCCGCAATTCCGGGCACTTCGTAATCGAGCACTGCGGCGGTCGCCTGCGGCGTACGGTCGCGCACGCCCAGACCCGTCCCCCCGCTCGTGAGGATCAGCGCAGCGGCACCGCTGTCGGCGAGATCGATCAACTCGGCCTGCAACGCACCGGCGTCGTCGGGAAGAACCTGCTCGCGAACGATCTCATAGGCCGCCCCGAGCTGCTCGCGCATGACCGGCAAGCATCCGTCGGCGCGACGCCCGTCGGCGGCTCGATCCGAGAGGACGATCAGCGCGGTCTTAAAGCCCACTCTTCCCGCCGGTCTTCGAGAGCAGCCGAACGTTCTCGACTACGATCCCCTTGTCGACCGCCTTGGTCATGTCGTAAATCGTCAGCGCCGCGATGCTCGCTGCGACCATCGCCTCCATCTCGACGCCGGTCTGCGCGCTCGTCGACGCTTGCGCCTCGATGCGAAGCACGCTATCGCTCTCCCAAGCGAAGACGACCTCGACGTGCGCGAGCGGGAGCGGATGCGCGAGCGGAATGAGATTCCCCGTCTGCTTTGCCGCCAGGATGCCCGCGAGCTGTGCGGTCACGAACGCGTCTCCTTTGGGCAGCGTCGCGTCGCGCAACGCCTGGGCGGCCGGCGGACTGAATCGAACCAGCGCCTGCGCGCGCGCCGTGCGCTCGGAGACGGGTTTATGGGAAACGTCCACCATGGAAATGCGGCCGTCGGCCAAAATATGTGAGGGTTTCTGCACGGTAATATGTAAACGGCTCTGGGAATGACGCTATTCCAGGACACCGGCGGCGATCCTCGGACGGCTCGTATGCTCGTGGCCGACGTTCTTGGGTGGTTCGGCGCTGTGGGTGATGCCGCTATGGGCAACGCGCCGGGTTTTGCTGCTCGCAAAGCCTCGCTTGCGGTAGCGCTCGCGCAAACGGCGAACCTGCCCGAAGCCGAGTGGCACGCGATCTACTACGCCGGTCTTCTGCACGCGATCGGCGCGATCGGCAACACGGCGTATCGCAAAGGGGAACAGCTCACCGAACGGATCGCGCGTATGGAGAGTTGGGATGCGCCCGCGCAAGGCGCGCAGATCTGCGAGACGATCGGATGTCTTCCGGCCGAGACCGCCGACATGGTGCGGTGGCAACACGAAGCGTGGGACGGCACGGGATTTCCCGATCAACTGCGCTGGACCGGCATTCCGCGCCCCGCGCAATTCCTCGCCCTCGCCGATACGTTCTTGGCTGCGAACGATCCCGAGGTCGCGCTCGGTCAGATCGGCCTCGCAAGCGGAAGAGCCTTCAACCCCGAAACCGTACGCACGTTCACGATGTGGTTCCACCGCGCCGGCGGCGAGGTCGATCCGATCGAGATGCCGGTCGACGGGCTGCTCGACGCTCCCCCCGACGCGCAAACGCTCCTCGAGCGCTTTGCCGACCGTATCGACGCGCACAATCTCGTTCCCGGCCGTTGGCGCCGCATCGCGCAGATAGCCGGCGCCACCGCGACCGCGCTGCAGCTGAGCGCCGATGAGGCGCGCCAGCTTGCGCTTGCATGTCGCGTGTTCGGCGCAGGCGAGATCGACGAGAAAGCGGTCGAAGACGAAGATTTCGATCCGCTCGCGCGTCTGGGTGTCGAACACCGCGCGCGCAACGCCCGCGCCGCCGCCGCACTCGCGCACCCGTACGAGCGGCTGCAAGGCGCCGCCGAGGTCGTCGCGGCTCGCGGCGAATGGTTCGACGGAACCGGAAAACCGAAGGGTCTTGCGCGCAAGAAGATTCCCATTGTCTCGAGTATTCTGGCTGCGGCGATCGCGCACGACCGCCTCGATCGCGGCGAGCGCATCGATACCGCGGCAGGAACGCAATTCGATCCCGCCGTCGTGCGCGCCGTCATGGAGGCAGCCAAGCTTCGCGCATGATCGAGCTTCCGGAGCGCACGCGGCGTATCTCACCAACCCGCCTGCTCGAGATCTTGCAGGCGCACGACTGCAAGAGTTTGGTCGATCCTTTCATGGGTCTGCCCACCCATCTGAATTATCTCAAGCGTCACGGCATCGCCGTTCACGGCGGCGATCTGCTGGAATGGTTCGTGCGCGTCGGCGAAGGATTGATCGTCAACGACTTGACGTATCTGCGTGACGCCGAGGTCGCCGAGATCGTCGAGATGCTTCCCGGGCACATCTACTCGCTCGATCTCTTCAAAGCGTGGGAAGGCGTCTTCTTCTCGGAGGAACAGTGCGTCTATCTCGGCGTGTGGCACGACAACGTCCGCAACCTGCGCAGCGATCAGCAGACCGGCCTCGCCATCCTCGGACTCTGGCGCGCGTTCTGCTATTGGATGCAGAAAACGCAGTCGCCCGACGACATGCAAGACACGCCGCCGAGCGAACTTGCGTGGACCTACATTCGCCAGACGGAGCAATGGGTCGTCTCGAACATGCGCCGCAATACCGTGCGCCAGGGCGACGTGCTCGCGACGATCGGTGCGCGCACGGCCGACGCACTCTTCCTCGCGCCGCCGCCGCGTAATTCGTTCCGAAGCGCCGACGCTCGCATCTGGATGTGGGAAGCGTGGTGGCAGGGCAATCCGTATTTCACGATCGAGCACGCGTACCGCGACTCGCTGCTCGGCGCTCGCGCGGCCGACGGCCCCTCGTATGCACGCGCCCTCGCGAGCATCCTCGCGAGCGCCGACGGCTATCCGGTGATCGTCATGCAAACGACCGAGCAGCGCATCGGCGAACTCGAGCCGCTGCTTCGTAACGCGCGATCCAACGTGAAGATCATCGCGCCGCACTCATATGAAATGTATCTCGTAGCCACGAGATAGTCGAGGGCTATCTCGCGGGGTTGGACTGGAATCGATACCAGATCAAACACAGAAGCGCGAGGACCCAGCACAGCACGAGGTGGCTGACGTGATGGGAGTGTTCGGTGCCGGATTTCGTCAGGAAATTGATGGTACCGAATCCGTAGAGGCCGCCCAGCACGAAGAAGACGACGGCGAGCAGCAGGGCCAGCGGTTTCACGATAAGAGTCCTCGTTTGCTCAAGATGAAGCAGCCTACGCCAACGATCACACAATACCAGCCGAACGGGCGCAGATCGTTCGTCTTGAAGTAGCGCATGAGAAAAGCAACGGAACAGTAGGCGGCGATCGCGGCGGCGACGCCGCCGGCGATCGCCTGAAAGAGTACGACATGCGTGTCTGGTGCGACCAGATAGCGCGTCTCGAGCAGTGCGGCTGCGAAGATCACCGGGGTCGCCAAGAGAAACGAAAATTCGGCGGCGTCCTCGTGATCGAGGTCGCAGAGGAGCCCGGCGACCATCGAGGCGCCCGAGCGTGAGATGCCCGGCAAGAGCGCGAAACTCTGCGCGATTCCCACCAGCACGCTCTGCGCGAAGTTCATATGCTCGATCGGACGATCGGCACGCGCGGGATCGGCGAGTTGCCTGCGGCGCAGCCCCTCACCCGCAAACATCACCAGGCCGTTGAACGCAAGGAAGAGCGCGGCCGGAGCCGGCGAGCCGAAGAGCGCGCGTACCGGCTGCTCGAAGAGCACGCCGAGGATACCGACCGGAATCGTGCCGACCACCAGCAGCCAGCCGATGCGCTCGTCGCGATCTTGGGAGATGCGTCCACGAACCAGGCTCGTGAAGAGCGCGCGCGCGATCGACCACCAGCGCGCGCGGTAGTAAGCGATCAAGGCGAGCGCGGTTCCGAGATGGAGTACGACGACGAACGCAAGGAACGTCGGATTCGATCGATCGACGTTCGTCCAGTGCAGTAGCGCCGGTACCAGTATCGTATGGCCGAGGCTCGAGACGGGAAAGAGTTCGCTGACGCCTTGCAGCAGCGCAAGGATCAACGCTTGGAGATCGGTCACGGAGCACTCTGGTACGCCCCTGCGGCGAAGGGAGCCTCCCCCGAAGCTGCATGATACGGCTGAAGGTTCGGCGCCTGGAGGATTGCCTACTCAAGCGGCCTAAGGCGCTTGGGGCAGTGGATCAGCACGAAGAGACCCGTGCCGCGGAGCCGCAAGAGCGCAAATTCGCGCGCGTGGGCGACACGCTGCTCGTGTCCTATTCAATCGGCGACGACTTCGCCCCAGAGTTCACCGAGACGTACGACATTGCGCTCGGAGGCATGGCCATGCTCACCAACGCCGAGCTGAATCGCGAAGATCCCGTCAACATCCAGATCGAATTGCGCGGCGATCAGCAGCCCGTGCTTCGCGTGCGGGGTATCGTGCGCTGGTCGCGCTACGATCCGATGCTGCAGCGGTACCGCACCGGTATCGCCTTTCTCGACGTCGACGAAGCAACCAAGGCCTCGCTGCAGCGTTACATCGACACGCTGCACCTGCTGCGCGACATGGGGATGCTCTAAAGAGCCCTCCCTTGCGGGATTCTCAGTAAGGCGAGAACCGGACGCCGTACACGTAGGCGCTCGCGATAGCCTTGCACGCGTGCGTGGCCGGCGCGTACTGCGCCGCTCGGGCCATGTCTACGGCAGCCAGATCGAATGAGGGGTTCCCGCTGCTTTGCAGCACCGACGCGCTATCGACGCTTCCGTCGGGATTGACGATCACACGAACGCGCACCACGCCGTCGATCGCATCGGCGCGCGCGTCGGGTGGAATCGACGGTACGGGCGGCGGCGACGAAGCGATCAACTGCACCGGCGTGTCGCCGGCCGCGCAGCCCGGCGTCGGCACGGGCGACGGTGAGGGCGGCGGCGTTTCCGATGCGAATGCCGCCTTCCCTTCGGTAAGACGAGAATGCGGATTGAAGGCCTTTGCCTTCGCAACGTGCACCGGTGCTTTGTGCGCGACCGGGGCCGGCGTGCGTTTGGGCGGCGGGGTCGCGTGCGCGATGCGCGTCGCGTGCAGATGTTCGATGCTCACCAACTGCACGTCGTCGCTCGAAGGGCGGAAGGGCCAGCGGATGACGCCGGATAGCACCAGGTGGATCAGCAGAGATAAAGCGAACGCGACGATGAGAAACCGTCGCGTTCGTTTGCTATCCATATCGCCCGAGGTTCTTTAGTCGGGATTGAATTCCGCCCTAAAGATATACGAACCGGTCGTGGGCTGACAGGCGACGTATTTCGGCGCATATTGCGACTGCCGCGCAGCGCGCAACGCCGCCATATCGATCGCCATGTTATTCGAGGATTGCTGTATCTTGGCTTGGATCAGGTTACCGGTTGGTCCGATCGTCACGACGACGAGCACGGTCACCGGGCCCAGCCCGAGATCGCGCGCCGAGTCCGGATAATCCGGGGACATCGCGTTGGTAACCGTCGCTTCCGCGTTCGGGTTGTCGCACGCCGGCTTCTCGGTCGGCGCCGGCGTTGCAGGCGTCGGTGATCCGGTACCCGTTCCCGCGGGTACGCCGGTCGTTGAGCCGCTCGTGTATGCGTTGGTATGCTCGGTCGTCGCCGTGTCCGCGTTGTTGTGCGTCTTGGGCTGATTGATCTTGAGCTTCGGTTCGACGTGCACTTCCTTATGCGGGGGCGGCGTCTTGGCCGGAGGCGGAGTCGGCGTCGGCGGAGGTGTCGGCGTCGGGGGCGGCGGGGTCGGGACGCGGACCTGCACCTTCTTGGTTACGCTGACCTTCTCGACTTCCTGATCCTCATGATGGTTCTTGAGGTTTGGATAGAACGGCGAGGCGATCGCGTTGATCAAAATCGACAACACGAAAGCGATGCCCAGATAATTCCGGACGCGTTCGCCGGTAGTGATGAACGTCTTCTGCTGCTTCGCCATCAGCTATGAACTTTGCCCCTCCGGCGTTCCTTCGATGTGATTGGCCAGACCGAAGTCTACCAATCCTGTGGACTTGGCGGCGTCCATGACTTGCAGTATGGTGCCGTAGTTTGCCTTCGGGTTCGCTTTGATGATGACACTGCGGAACTTATGTCCGGTTTGGTCTTGAAGCGTCGCGAATGCGTCGTGCGCTTGATTGATCGTCACGGTATTCGAACCGATCTGAATGTTGTTCTTTTCGTCGATGATCACGACGATCTGCGAAGGCTGCACCTTATCCTTGTTCTTGGCGTCGGGCAGCTTCGGCTCTTTCGTGACTGAAGCGAGAATGATGAAAATGATGAGGAGCACCAACAGCACGTCCGTAAACGGCGTGATGTTGATGGTTGACATCACATCCTCTTCTCCCCCACCTGTCGAAACGGCCACGAGTCTTCTTCAACCTCCCTAAGACGTGACGAAACCGACGTCTTCGAGTCCGGCTTCCTTGGCAGCATCGAGAATGCGGATGATGACGCCGTACGGCGCCTTGGTATCCGCGGTGATCGAGACGTGTTTGTGAGGGCGCTT
>Ga0335073_10010880_pt1 | contig 12790 bp, 11 predicted proteins | sample Lox_Sample_22_FD_207093 | JGI IMG/M metagenome (GOLD analysis project Ga0335073, IMG submission 207093) | Soil microbial communities from Loxahatchee National Wildlife Refuge, Florida, United States - Lox_Sample_2.2 | ecosystem: Environmental > Terrestrial > Soil > Wetlands | place: USA...
AGATGCGGGAGTTCGAACAGGCCTTCGCGCAGCAGGTGGAGGAGTTCCTGGCCGTCTATCCCCACTACATCGAGCAGGTCCGGCCGGAGCTGAACGGGCTCTTCCGGGAAGAAGATTACCCCTCAACAGACAAACTGAGGAACAAGTTTGGGGTAAAACTCGAGGTCCTCCCCATTCCGAGCGGCAACGACTTCCGGGTGACGTTCTCCGAGGAAGAACAGGCGCGAGTGGCGCGGGAGATCGATGAGAACGTCCGGCAGTCGCTGCGGAAAGGGACCGAGGACCTCTGGACTCGGCTGAAGGGCGTCGTTGCGCACATGGTCGAGCGGCTCAACGAGCCCGAGTCCCGTTTCCATGCTTCGCTGGTCACGAATATCGGCGAGCTGGTGGATCTTCTGCCACGTCTCAACGTGAATCAGGACGAGGAACTCAACCGCTTCGCCAAGGAAATCAGGGACCGGCTCTGCGGATTCACCGCACGTGATCTCAAGAAGAACGAGATCCTGCGTGCCGCCACGGCGAACGACGCCGCGCAGATTTTGACGGAAATGGATGCCGTACTGCGCGAGCGCGGGCAACTTGCAGAGAGTGATTCCGCAGAGATTCCTGCGAGCGCCGACGACATTTTTGCGCACATGGCCGCGTACATGGAGGCGCCGGCGTGATGAACCACCACCAGATCCCAAGCGAGGTTCGCCTTCAGAAGGCGCGGACCACGCTCCTTCTCGATCATCCTTTCTTCGGCACTCTGCTCTTCAGGCTCGGCGGAAAGGCGTCACGGTCGGTCGCGACCATGGCGACTGATGGAGTGTCGCTCTTCTATAACCCTGAATTTGTGGACACGCTAAATGCGGCAGAACTGGCCGGCGTTCTGGCTCACGAAGTCATGCACCCGGCACTGCAGCACCACACCCGCCGTGGCGATCGTGATCAGTCACGCTGGAACATGGCCTGCGACTTTGCCATCAACCCGATGCTGCTCGATGCCGGTCTGACGCTCCCCAAACACGTGCTCCTCGACGATCGGTTCCGCGGTATGAGCGCGGAACGGATCTACAACCTGATCGAGGAGGACGAAAAGCAGGAGGGCCTCTCCAGCCAATCTGAGAGCCAGGCGGAAAATGGATCAGGGGGATCGGAGGATGGCTCTCGTCAGAACGATCAGGCCGGAAACGAGCCCCAATCGCCTTCAACTCCGGGCGGTGTGGGCCAGGTCCTGGACGCACCAGAACCGGAAGCAGAATCGGGTCCTTCAGTTTCGGAGCAGGCACGCGAGTGGCAGATCGCCGTCGAGCAGGCGGAGACCGTCGCCAAAGTCGCCGGCAAGCTTCCGGGAGGGGCCGTTCGGGCGCTCGAGGCATCGCAGGCTGCGAAAGTGGACTGGCGCGAGCTGCTGCGGCGGGCCTGGTCCGATACGATCCAATCCGACTACAGCTGGACGCGTCCCAATCGGCGCCATGTCTGGTCCGGAGTGTATTTGCCGGGAGTCATATCAGAAGGAGTTGGAGAGATCGCGATTGCCGTCGACTGCTCCGGGTCAGTTAGCTCCCGGCAGTTAGGTCTTTTTGAGTCGGAGGTCCGGTCGATCCTGGCTGGACAACGGCCGCGCCTTGTCCATGTGCTCTATTTCGACGCGGCGGTTCAGAAGGTCGAGACGTATCAGGCTGGTCAGCCGGTGTCGCTCTCTCCGGTCGGAGGAGGCGGAACGGATTTCCGCCCGTGCTTCCAATGGCTTGGAGAGCGTGGCATCGTGCCGCAAACGCTGGTGTTCCTCACCGATCTGTGTGGCAGGTTTCCCGAAGAAGTCCCGCCTTACCCGGTGATATGGGCTTCAACCGAGCTGCGGAGGGCGCCCTTTGGAGAGGTCGTTCCGATGGAGGCGGCATAAAGTCAGCAGTGCAGAGCGTAGTCTTGGACAGACGTTGTTCGCGTTGGACAGGAACGAAGCGATCCGCGCATACTGAAGCTGATGAGGAGAACTTCGCTTGGTCTTCGCCTCAGTGCCGAACCACAGCGAACCCACAAATACTACTAAATACATATAACAAGAGAGGACGCGCGATCTGCCTCCCTGGACCGAACGTCACGAACTCGGCGCCAGACGTATCCGCAACATTCTAAGGACCCTCATCGTCGCAAACGCGCGTACGCTCGAACAAAAAATCTCGGATGCGGGTCCAAACCCCCAGCGCGTGGACCCGCACGTTCTGACCGTTGCTCGCCAGTCACTCGAACAGCGCGGCATCGTGTCCCAGCGGATGAATATCCTTCCTTGGTATTTCCTCACCGCCTCTGATCCTGCTGCCGTTGCCGAACGGCTCGGCCAGTTATTTCAAATTCAACGTAGGATCCAGCGCGTGACTCAACGCGTCGGACAATCCCTGGAAATCGCGATCCTCAAAGCGCTGAAAGAGCAGGACGGACTCGACTTTTTCGGAGACTTTCGCGATCTGGCCGAACACGACGACAGCACCCTTTACAGCAAGGAAGAACCACCTGCGGCGATAAGTGGGAAGCGAATTCCCGGAGATAAGCAACTCGACTTTCTCTTGCGCCATCCGGATGCTGGATATGCTGGGCTCGAAGCTAAGAACATTCGCGAATGGCTCTACCCCGATCGTGTTGAAATTCGCGAGCTGCTTCTCAAGTGCTGCGCTCTGGACGTTGTTCCTGTGCTGGTTGCGCGCCGTATTGCTTATCCAACCTTCAGGGTGCTTCAGCCCTGCGGCGTCGTATTCCACCAGACATTCAATCAGCTTTACCCAAACTCGGCTGCCGATCTCGCCACAGAGGTGCGCGACAAGACGCTTCTTGGCTACCACGACGTGCGCGTGATCGATGCACCGGATGCTGATACCACCCATACCAGGCTGAAAACATTCCTGCGCGACAATCTTCCCGCAGTTCTGCCAGCCGCTCGCGAAGCGTTTGAACAATTCAAGGACTTGCTCAATGCTTATGCGACTGAGCAGTACACATACAAGGAGTTTGCTGGTCGTGCTTTGAGGCGCATGCGGGGCGAGGATGAGGACCTTACCACGAACGACACTCCCCAGGAATGGGGCGACTAACTACTCTTGCAGAACCGCAGAACCTCATAGCTGCTGTTGACCTTCTGCACCGTAAGGCCGTTTGTCAACCGAGGGCGGATCGTTAGACCTCAAGGTCTCGAGACCTGATCTCACAGAAGGCATCGAACGCCCAGAAGTCGGGCTTACCCCTCTGCCCAAGAGCTTCCCGCATATCCGAGGAAAACTGCAGGTAGCCATCAGAACTCCAGGGCACCTCGTACCCGTAGTGCTCCATCGTCTTCCACATTCGGCCGTTTAGGATCGGCCACTTCCGCCTGTCAAAAACGGTTAGAACTTTGGAAATTTGATTGATTCCGAATCCGGCGACGTGATGGCTTCCATCGCGATTGAATACTGATCTGAAGCGATCTGGATCTATTGGCTGGGATGTCAGAAAGTGCATGGTGCGCCGAAGCGCGCTGACGTTCCTGACCATGTCGGGATAGGCCTGCCGAATAGAGCCGAACTCAGCTGTTTTGTAGAAGTCCATGAACCCTGATTTGTCGAATCCAAAGCTCGGCATCTGCAGAGCTCTTCGGATGCGGTTCGCCCCTTCGATTCTGTTTTTCACGGCGTCCTGCCCACGAGGCGTTGCAAGAAACTCCGCGAAATCCGATAGGAACGCGTCTCTATACCAGATGGCGGCTCCAGGGACCAGAGCTGCAACGAGCTCCCGCGATTTGAGAGCACCTCGCGCCAGCTTGCTGGCTTGTTCGCTCACAGGCTTGTATTTATCGATGATTCTCTGCGTCAAGGGCGTAGATTTGAGCGCGCTGTACCAGCTCTCTACCTGATCGATGTCGCCGCTTTTCGTCAGGAAAACGCCACATTCGATGTTGTGGTGCTGGCCCCCGCCGGTTAAATTCCCAGAGCCAACGATCGCAAAATCCGAGCCAGCCGGGAAACGAGCGATGATGACCTTCGGATGAAAGATCGGATACCACGGTGCGATTCGAACTTTCACCGGCGATGACGGTTTATCGGCGATTGCCAACCATTCCTGGAGCAATACCGGATCGGTGATTCCGAAATTCAGACCTACCAAAATATCAACCGATTGGGGACCGCTTAGGAGAGATTCGCGAAACAAGCTCCAACCGCTCCGCTTCGCAAAAGCCATTGCGAGCTTGACCGATTTCGCTGACTTGAGGCGATGGGCGAGGTCGAACCCTGTAGGGCACCCAACTACAAGATGATTGGGATTCATGTTGCTTGGATTATAGGAGAAAGACCTGAAGACCAGGTTCCGACCGGCTGCACCGTGACTGTATGCCTGTTCCAGACTGGTTGGCTATGACCCATCCGCCCTTTGAGCGTGCTCGTTCTCGCCCTGACAGCGTCCTTAGCGTGCCACTATTCGCGCACGTGAAGACCACTTTGAGTGCTTACCAGATTTCGCTACTGGTGCCAAAACTCGGGGACAAGTTTTTCGGTTCCTCTCCAGCGAGCGCTCACCGATTGGGCAAACCAGTCCAACTTCAGATCCGCATGATCAGTCACGATGATCTGCATGTCTGGCGCCATCTCTCCAGTTGCCTCATAGATCAGTCGAAACAGCTCGGTGACCGCCTTTTGATCTTCGTCTTTGAGAGAGTCGATTGCGCCTTCCGCATCCTTTTCGGGCGGATAGTGGGCCTGCGACGGTTGATCGAAGAAAAGAAAGCCTGGGACGGGACGTTGCTTGAGCCTGAACCACTTATGCAGTGCCAAGTGGGCAAGAACATGGTAACCGACCCAGTTCTCGCCGCTCCCCATACGCGACAAGGGGACGGGGCCGTTCACGGTATCGGCGATCACCGTGAGGTTGCGGATATCAAGGCGCAGTTGACTTCCACGATGCTCCAGGTCGAGCTTCTGGGAAAAATCTGTCATGTACCGCGCAACAAAATTCAGGAAGGTTTCCAGCCGTTCCAACGCATTCTCGGGATCGAGCTCCTGTTCAAGCACTGCAACGCGATTGCGTGCGATTTCCATCTGCATGCGCAAGGAGCTATTGGCTTCGATGGAACTCACAGACTCGACATACTGGGAGATTTTCCCGATCGTCCGCGCTTGAAGAATATAAGTATCTTGCTGAGTCCTCAGTAGTTCGTTTTCGCGCACACGGGCGGCGATCCTTTGTTGGTTTTCTTGAAGCCTGTCTTGAACCATCGCCGCCTGTCGTTCGAGATCGGCAAGTCGTTGCAGCAAGCGCGGGTTCTCGGCCTCGACGGCCTCCAATTGCAGGCTGAGCGCCCTAAGCGCCTCGTTAATCTGGTTTACGGAGGGAACGGATTCTGCGAGATGGCTCTTACACAATGGGCATTCTTCATGGTTGGTATCGGCTTGGCTGACCAGCGCAACCGAGCTCAGGCGCGCTCGTTGTTCCTTAGCTTCGCGCTCGTACCCATGCGTCTCCGACGTGAAGTTGCGCGTCGAACGGATCTCAGCATTGATCTGCTCGAGTTCGTTCCTGAGACCCTGTCGTTCGGCACGCAATGTCGATAGCAGTTCTGTCTCGTCAGCGATCACCATCTCGTCCTGAAGCCGGGCTTCCTCGGCAACGTGCCTCAAGGCATCAAGCGTTGCCTCATAGGAAGTGGTAGTAATTCTGTCATCGATGAGGCCGACGGACTTCGCTTCGTCCATCAAAGCTCTCGCGCGGGGGAAAGTGCTTGTGTCAACGGCCTCGACGTCGCGGAGCTGTCGCTCAAGAACGCGGAGATCACGCCTGGCCTGGTCCAGCTGGGACTGCTTGAGAAGGTGGTTTTCGTCATAGGCGCCTAGAAAATAAGGGAGCGTATCCCGGATAGCAGTGCTCATGAAATCCTCGCCCTGACGGTGAAAGAGCCTCTGCTTGCTATCGATGTCGTTCTGATCTTGAATGCACAGGAGCAAAGCGTGCCGGAAATTGGCCTCCAACGGCGGGCGCGTGAAGCCAGCGGGCCGGTGCTCATTTTCACTGATTCCGATTGCTGAGCCGAGGAACTTTTCAAGAGCATCCACCGTGGTGTTTTTGACCAGACGCTCCATCGGTGGGATCTCGATCGAAGTTCCCCGCAGAAGATAGACATCCGGATCGGTGCGTTCTCCTATTGCCGGGTTTCGTCGCGCCACATAGATCTGTCCCTCGTTCAACTGAAAGAGGATCCCGTACCATGCGACCTGTTCTCTAATTTTTCCTTCCGGAACAAGGCAATCGCTTCGGCCAGTGCAGTAATCGACGATGTCCACAAGCGCGGATTTCCCTGTCTTGGAGGCCCCGGTGACGATGTTGAGCCGGCCGAGATTGAACGGCAATTCGCGGATTTCACCCCGCTTGCTGTAGAGAATCATTTTGGCGATCTGAAGACTCACGGAGCAATACCCCAGGCAGAAAAGATATTTGCTTCAGGACCGGATACGGCCAACCAGCGGCCAAGAAATCCCGAACGCTCAATGCATTCGTTCGCTTCTTTCGTGAAAAAGGGCGTGCGTTTGGCGGTAACGGACTTGCGTCGGTCGCCGATCTTGATCTGTCCCTCATTCCCAAGCGCGAGGATCTCGGTCTGCAGTCCGAAGATAAGGGATTCCCGGGTCACAGGCTGCAACTGACGAACACGGTCAGAGAATCCAACCAGAGCTTCCCGGTGCTCCTGGACCCACGGCAATAGAACTGTCAATGTTGTCTTGGGAAGCGACTGTCGCGTTCTCTCGTGCAAGACAATCGGCAGTACGAGGAAGGTCGCCGCGAATGGAAGGCCACGTTGCGCCTTATCGGAGTAGTTGTCGGCCGCTTCAGCCAGAACAGCTGCTCCGAAGGCGGGGTTCAGGAGGTGGGCTTCTTCAATGACGCGTTCGCTCCAACTTCTCATTTCTCCTCCTTCGGCTCGTTTGATGCCTCGGGAAGTGCGAAATCGGGATGCCATCCCACCACGTTTCGATTCGCCAAGATATGAAGACTGCCATGAGTCAGAAAATGCTCCCGCACGGCACGCAACGGAAAGTCTGCTTCCTGCTCCGCCCATTGAAAGACTTTTCGTCCACCTTCGACCTTGAGTTCCGGCGAACATGGTGTGGGCAGACCGTCGAGCACAGCCTGAAATCGCGGCTCCCAAGCCTCCTTCAAATCCTGCTCGTAACGTTCGAGTTCGCCGTCGACAAGCAGATCCTGGCGGAGCCAGCGCGAGCGTTGCTCGGAGGCACGATAGAAGTCACGAATCGCATATTCTATGCGTGGGACACCTATCATTATCCTTCTGAGCTGCTTTACGAATGGCCGTTTGTCCAAGTCAGCGATTACGTCCGAAGCAGGGTGCGCATTCTTGAAATCAACTGGTAGGGCACTCCGCTTGAACTCCTCCCGCAACTCATCAATGCGCTGGTCGATCGCTAGAACCGGGATTGAATGGCCGTTTACGAGTGCGTCGATTACGCGCCCAAACCACCAGCCTTCCAATCGCTCGACAAAGTTGGCAATGTGCTCTTTCGGGGCAGCGTGGTAGAGAGTCAGCCGAATCTCCTCGAGCACGTCAACGATATTAGGTGCATGATCGAGTACCGTTATGGCGTGGAGAAGACTAAGTCGCAGTTCGTCTGACGTCCCTACGTAGAGCGCATAGGCCGCCGCATTGGCTTCATTCGTGGAACTTGTCGATGTTTCTAAGAGAATTCGATCGGCCTTTTCTACGTCGCGCTCACCTTTGACTGCGCGCAGGTGATAGGCGGCCGATTCAGGCGGCGCCCCCGCTGTCGTCATTAAGAAGAAGTTGGTGCGGAAGGGAAGACTGACATCAGCTTTGACGGCCTTCGTCCAAATCAGGAGTGTCTTCCACAGATCGCTGCTGGCATCAGTCAAATTGCCGGACTTTCCGAGGTGATGTTTTGTCTGGATTGCTTCGGAAGGGGAACCGTCCGTATCGAACGCAACATCGTCGAACTTCTCGATCGAGAGGTTGAGATTGGGATTGACGGGGATGGCTCTCAGACCCATCAGCAAGGCAATACGACACTGATACAGATATCCAGTTGCGGACGCGCTTGCTTCGTGAGCGTTGGTTCTCTTTGCCATAGGCCCGCTCCTGTTGACGGCTGCCGATGCCGGTTTTACGGGAGAAGAAACATGATAACCCTTCCCGTTCTCGTTTGGACTTACCTAGAGGGTCCTGGGCCGCCAAGGCCGCAGTTCCTTTCCCGGCAATCATAATTCCTGCCAATCCATCCATGACCTTCCGTCCCACCAGGAGGATCCCGTGCGACTCCGCCGCAACCAGTTCTGTCCGATCCACCGCTCCTTGTCGTGCTGCGGCAGGGAGGCAATCCCGAAGGAAACAAGTAGAGGGCAGATGGGCGTCCGGCGCATCGACGATCCCCAGCATCCCCGTGGGTACCGGGAGCTCCGCTCGAACGGGGAGATGCGCAAACTCCTCGACCGTAAGATCGTTGCCCAGAACGGCATTTGCGGTATCTGCAAAGAGCAGTTCACCGATTACAGCGACGTCGTCCCCGACCACATTAGTCCCCGCGGTATGGGTGGCGCATGGCGGGACGATCACCCCGACAACATTCAGGCCGTGCACTGGTGGTGCAACGGCGAGAAAGGATCGAGCCGATATTGAAGAGATCGCTCAAAGCTTCCCATTCCCGTTCTGATCTGCTGGGCGTTTAGCGCCTATCATCGGAGGTGAGAAGAACAATGAGCGTCGAAATCCACCCGCGCAAGATCCGAGGCAAATGGGCTGAGGGGTACGCATTGGACCTCCACACCACCAGCAGCTCATTCCTCGGTTACGACGGCTATGGACATCCTCAGTTCGAAACGGTCCGGTCTGAACTGGGCGAATTGCTCTACAAACTGAAATACCGGGCCGACCCGTCGGCAGTGGATTCGATCGCCGAGACTGCTGCTGAGTTCTTGGCGGAAAAGTGGCGTGTGAATGTTGACCTGATCGTGCCGGTGCCGCCTTCCAACACCGGGCGAAAGCGGCAACCGGTCCTGGAAGTCGCGACGGCGATCAGCGAACGGACTGGAATCGGACTCTGCCTCGACGGCCTTGTGAAAGTCACACAAACGCCACAGCTTAAGGATGTCTTCGACTTCAAGGAACGGGTTGCTGCGCTGGAGGGCGCTTTCGCAGTCGAAAAGGCTAAAATACAGGGGAAGCGCGTGCTTCTTTTCGATGATCTCTTTCGATCGGGAGCCACAATGAATACGATCACGGAATGCCTCATGACCGGCGGAGTAGAGGTCGTTTATGCGCTGACACTGACCCGGACGCGGAGTAGTCTATGACGACAGTCTTCATTGGCGGTTCCCGAGCGGTTTCCCGGCTGAATGAAGTCATTCGCGGCCAGTTGGATGACTTGATTCAGAAGAACTGCAGGATCTTTATAGGCGACGCGAACGGAGCGGACCGCGCAGTCCAGCAGCATTTCGCCGATCGGGGCTACGGCAATGTGGTCGTCTATTGTATGGATCACTGCCGAAACAACGTCGGGAACTGGGAGGTTCGCCCCATATTCCACCAGGGGAGCAAGCGGGATTTTTCCTATTTCGCGGAGAAAGACCTAGCGATGGCGCGTGAAGCGCGCTGCGGCGTGATGTTCTGGGACGGTAAGAGCAAGGGAACCCTCAATAACATTCACAATCTCCTGCACGAACAGAAAGCGGTTCTCGTCTATCTCTCGCCGGAAAAGGCGTTTCACAAATTGACTAACGAATCAGACCTGAATGATCTTCTATCTCGGTGTGATCCGGAGCAGGTGGACCGTGCGCAAAGACGATTGCAGCAATCGGAGGCCTCGCTCCATCGCCGACAGATGTCCTTGCCCTAGCGCTGAGATCGCCGCGTATTCGCACTAATTCAAAATTCTGAACAAGCAACAGACCTTGAAACGCCCACGCCAGTTCTCCGCGTGGGCTTTTTTGCATGGGAGAGGTTATCGTGTCATCGATAGCACAGGAATATTCATTGTTTGAGATTGATCGTGAACTCGACATGCTTCTCGATGAAGTCGAAGAGGAGGTCGAGAACCGCGGTGAAGCATCGCCAGAACTGATTGAGCGTTTCGAGCAGTTCTGCGAGGCGCACAGCGAAAAGGCGGACCGGATCGGGCGCTTCCTCCGCATAATGGAGGCGCGAGTTCAGTACTGCCGGGGCGAGGCCGGCCGGTTGCAGGAGCGCGCCCGCAGCAGTGAGCGCAAGGCAACCCAAACCAAATACATGGTCATGTACTACCTCAAAAGCCGCGATCTCAAGAAGATCGAGGGCCGAGAATTCACCCTGCGAATCCAGAAGAACAGCCAGGATTCGGTGCGCTTCACTGACGAAACACAGGTGCCGCTGCGGTATCGGACTGTTTCTGCCCGACTCGATGGCCTGTCGTGGGAACGGGTGATGGAGAAGGTTCCGGACGAGCTCAAACGAGTTCTCGTAGCCTCGATTCAGGAGGCTGCACCAAGTAACGAGGCAATCAAGAACGCCGTTCAAAACCAGATTGCCGTCCCCGGCGCCGAGGTCCACCGTGGCGACCACCTACGCGTCGCATAAATCCTATTCTCAATTCGAAACAAATGCGTTGGCCGATGTGGGCCACGAGGAGGGGCTATGTTTCTGTGCCAGCCACTGCTCGACGTCCTGATCGGCCGCGGCATCGAGGACATTGATTCCTTCATCCAACCTCCTTCCTGGAATGATCTTCCCGGTCCGGAGTCGATTCCGGGGATGACCAGCGCAGTCGATCGCGTTCTCGCCGCAATTCGTGACAAGGAAAGGATCGCGGTCTTCGGAGATTATGACTGCGATGGAGTGCTCGGGGCGCACATTCTCCGAATGGTGCTTTCGGGTTTCCGCGTGAAGCCGCGCGTGTATCTGCCGCATCGAGACGAGGGCTACGGCCTCAATGCGCCAGCGGTCCATCAGTTTTCGATTGCCGGCACAGATCTCCTTATCACCGTGGACAACGGCATCAATGCACGCAAGGAAGTCTACCTGGCGCAGCGACTGGGCGTCGACGCGGTCGTCATCGATCACCACCGTATTCAGGACCAAGCGGACGCGCTGTCGGTCTGGTCTTCAGAGTTCTGCGGCGCTGGGCTTGCGGCTCTGTTCGCGATGACCCTGGCGCAGCGAGCCGGCTGGAAGGACAAGCGAGTCGAGAGTTTGCAGTCTGCAGTGAGCCAGTATGCCGCGATCGCATCGGTCGCCGACTGTGTTCCGCTGCAAAATAGAACCCGAACGCTCACACGTCTCGGAATGCACGAGCTCGCCCGTGCCGAAAACTGTGGGCTTCGTGAACTGCTCCGGGTTTCCTGCGCCGACCCGGCGAATCCCGATTCGAATGATCTGGCGTTCGGTGTGGCGCCCCGGATCAATGCCGCCGGACGGCTCGACCACCCCGCGCGGGCGCTGTCGGTCTTCGAGGCGGCAAGGGACGAGGATGCCGCACGCAGGAGCGTGGAGCTGCTGGATCAACTCAACCAGCAGCGGCGGCAGCTTGTGGCGGCCCACTTTGGCAGTCTGTGCACGGAGATCCCACAGCCAGCCCCAGCCGCTCTGGTGCTTTACCGGGAGACCTGTCCCAAGGGCATTGCCGGCCTGCTCGCCGCCAAATGCGTCGAGCGCTTCAAGGTTCCAACGATTGTACTGGCACCGTCGCTGGAGCCGGGTTTGGTGGTCGGATCGGGCAGGAGTGTCGCCGGTTTCGATCTGGCCGAAGCGCTTGAACAGTTCCATAGATTCTTCAAACGTTTCGGCGGTCACGCACAGGCGGTCGGACTGACCATGCCGATCGCCCAAATTGAAGCCTTCGCAAAGGAATTCACCACTTTGGTGGAAGGCCTCAAGCTGGGTCGCAACCACCAGATCCGTGAAGACGGTGAACTGGTACTGGCGACGGTGGGCAAACACTTCGATGAACAGCTTGCGTTGCTCGAGCCGTTCGGTGAAGGAAACCCGGCACCCGTATTCCTGCTGCGCAGCGTCGAAGTGGCCACCCTCAGGAACCGGTGGGTGCGGGTCAGACAGGGACGGTACAGCCTCGAAGCCCTTTGCTGGGATTTGTCTTTGAAAGAAGGCATGCGCAGCGACTGCCTGATCGAATTTCGCGGCAAACGTCGAATTTTGAGAGAGTTCCGAGGCGCTGGGGCGGTGGCTTGAGAGTCCGTTTGACAGAGATTGGGTTCCGTGGGAAAACATCCGTCGAGGCAGACGAAGAAATGCACAACCCAACCACGGACATCGAACAAATGATTCAAGAACTGAATGCGATCCAGTTGCCGGGCTCCCTGATGGAGAGCTTTGACGCGTACCGGGAGGACACCCTCCGGACGGCCACCAAGGAGTTCACTTCTTCGCAGCTGAACTGGTATCTCGACCTGCTGAACCGATTTCGCGGACCGGATGATCGAAAAGACTCGCTGCTCGACGTCTTCGATCCGGAGATGTACACAGTCAACCATCCCGCCTGGGACGCGCCTCCGGGAACCAGAATCCAGATGCCGGCGTTGACCTCTGAAGTGGCAAAAACTGCGGATCGAAACTCCGAATTTGCGGATCTCGCTCGGGAGGAGATCCGGGAGTTCTGTGAACTCGCCGAATCTTATGCGGACGAGGAAGTGCTTGGAATGGCCAGAATCGCGCAGGCCGCACTAGTGGACCGGAGAACGACTTTTCAAGGCCGACAGGACGCGATCCGCTACCTCGCTCTCAATGCAAGTGCGCTCCTCGAAGATCTTTGGGCTCAGGATGACAGCCTGTGGG
>Ga0335073_10010881_pt1 | contig 12790 bp, 20 predicted proteins | sample Lox_Sample_22_FD_207093 | JGI IMG/M metagenome (GOLD analysis project Ga0335073, IMG submission 207093) | Soil microbial communities from Loxahatchee National Wildlife Refuge, Florida, United States - Lox_Sample_2.2 | ecosystem: Environmental > Terrestrial > Soil > Wetlands | place: USA...
TTAGTGCATCAAGAACAATTTTTTGCCGAGACTTGCAGCCTTTGCCCAGTTCATCACGCCACCTCGGAGCAAATCACACAACGTCGGAGTACAACTAGCTTGGAAGAATCTTCACTCTGAATAGAACTTTGGCTTGTGAGACATTCTACTGGGTTCCGAGATCTTGGCGGTTACCTTGGCCTGAGATGGATTGGTGAGATCAGGGGTCTCGACTCTCGGCGATTAAGATGAACGCGCTGCTTATGTGATTCTCCGCCAACCAGGATCTGCTGATCTGTCAAGTCTCCTTTCTCGCTTCACCACAGCCCCTGGTTATTCCTGGACAGGATCAACTTCCTTCGCAAACTCCATCGACGTTCGCCTTCAAACTTACAACCTCCTTCATACACAGCAGTACTAGCAATGGATAAACTCAAAGAGGTATCCCCTCTTTCACAACTTCATTCTAACAAATCTAGAAAATATCCAGTCTCCGTGCGGAAACCGATGCAGCTAACGACAAAATCGAGGAGTTGAACGCCAAAATCAAACAACTTGAATTGGACGTTACCTCCAAAGACCAAACAATCACCTCTCTCACACATCGCAACGACCTTCTCGACAAGAAAGTTGAAGAACATGAGGAGAAACTAGAAAGGTTTAAGGGACTTGAAAATGACGAGAGCGGAGCGCGTGGAGAACGAGAAAGTTTGTTGAGAAAGATTGCTTTGTTGGAAGAAGAAGCTGAACAAAATGATAAAAACTTGAAAGAGACTACCGAAAAGTATGTCCTCCCTTCCTCCCTTACCTCCCCGGAGTTTGGTGCTAATGGTAGACTTCGTCAGGTTGACGTCAAGGCAGATCATCTTGAACGGAAGGTGACTTCTTTGGAACGTGAACGTGATGCGCTGGAGAAGAAGGTGGATGAAATCACAGAGAAATATCAAGCTGCCAAGAAGGAACTTGATGAAGTCAATGCTCAACTTGATAGTCTCTAGACGATTTTTCATGCTTCTCTGATAAGGAATTGGCGCTCTCTTTTTGAATTGGAGATTGGTATTGGCATTTATACTCTCATTCATACACTTCGGTCTCCCGTAGTATTGTCTTAATCAAACTTTCCAAATGCTCTATGCTACCATGTGTTCGAAGATCCAAGTTCTTCAATGTTCCCTTTGTACGCGTGCAATAACCAGCATATCCGGGATGTAATCTCGTAAGCCCCGTCCTTGACAATCTAAGATTGACGTGTGGTGACTCGCGCGCCACGGACTAAAACTTCAACAAGTCAAATCACCACCATTGTCCAACGATGGGGGACGTCTCCAGGTACGACGAGCGAGAACCGAATGAAGACGACGATGATGATGTCGATGAAAATGTATCACTCATTCTTGGAAGGTGAGCTAACCACTGTACAGCAATTCCGTGACCAGAAGGATGCTATTCTGTTCCTGATCAGAGTCTCTGATTCAATGGTCCACATCACAGATGAAGGCCCAAGCGCGCTCAAGACAACTCTACAATGTGCCTACGAACTCCTTCTACAGAAAATCATATCCAATCCAAAAGACATGGTTGGCATTGTCCTCTATGGAACGGTACTTCCTATCTCCTGCCACAGTTCTAATCCTGCGTAGGAGAAAACAAAAGTGACTTCAAACTATCCTCACATATACACTCTAGTAGACCTAGAGGAACCGGGTGCGACCGCAATAAAAGAACTAAAAGCTTTGTTGAACGGTACTTTCTCCCACTAACCATCTAACGACAGATGACGAAGCACTCTACAAACTCTGCACACCGTCCAAAGAACCAGCGTCAATGTCCAATGTGCTCTTCGCAGCGAACAACCTAATGACCGACAAAGCCGCTCGTTTCGGCTCAAAGCGAGTATTTCTCGTCACAGACGACGACTCTCCTCCTGGCAACAAAGACGTTCAAAAGGCCGTGATTACTCGTGCTCGAGATCTCAACGACATTGGTGTAAGGTTAGAGCCTTTCTTCATTTCACATGCGGATAAACCACCGTTCGATATTACAAAGTTTTACGAGAATGTGATTTATCGGGATGATGAGGATCAGGATGATGGAGAGTATCATTTACCTGTTGACGCGAGTGCTCGATTTGATACTTTGTTGAGTATGATTAAAGCGAAACAGACGCCGAGACGAAGTCAGTTTAATATTCCTATGGAATTGGGTCCCGATATGCAGATTGGAATAAAGGGCTTTATTCTGTATAAACGCCAGGAAATACATCGCAGTCATTATGTTTATGCAAATGGTGAAAAACTAGAACTAGCTATACCTGTCAGTGTTGATGTGGATCCGGTAAACACCAACTGACTTGTGATCTGACGATAGAATTCAAGTCAAGTTATACCTAAAGAACAGATTCAAAAGGCATATAAGTTTGGTGGAGATTTCATTGTTTTCTCAGAAGACGAATTTAAACAGATTCGAAACTTTGGCGAACCGGTTCTTCGAATTATTGGATTCAAACCAGCTAAACAATTACGATTCCAGGACAATCTCCGACCATCTTACTTTATTTATCCATCTGATGCCACTGTTACTGGATCAACAAGGACCTTTGCATCTCTCCACAAAAAAATGTTGAAGGATGACTTGATGGCCATAGCATGGTTTATTCCACGTCGAAATCAGGCTCCCATGTTCACCGCGGTTGTTCCACAAGAAGAAGAGTTCGATGAAAAAGGAGGACAATTAACTCCACCTGGAATGCATTGCATCATACTCCCTACCATCGACGACTTTCGCTCGAATCCCTTTGAAGAAACTGCAAAAGGCATCACTCCTCTTGTGAACCGCAGCTAACGCGAAATAGCTCCTGAACCTCTCATCGATGAGATGGCTAAAATTGCCACCGCATTAACTTTGAAATCTTACCGTCCCGAAAAATATCCTAATCCAGCATTACAATGGCACTACCGTATTCTTCAAGCATCTGCTCTGGAAGAGGATATGCCAGAACAACCAGAAGACAAAACTGTTCCCAAATACAAGAGCATTCACCAACGAACCGCAGCTCTGGCGTATGAATGGGGAACCATTCTCGATCAAGTTGATGTCCCGCAACAAATTCAACCTTCCTCTCAGAAAAGAAAAGCAGTTACAAATGGAAAACAGGCTGGAGAATCGGCACCCAAGAAAATTAAGAAGGAGACGGATAGAAGTGAAGCACCTTCAAAAGATAAGATTGAGTCGATGGTACAACAGGGTACTTTAATGACGGTATGAATCTGTTACGACGAATTCTAATTGGCTTAGTTGAAGTTGGATCAATTGAAACAGGCGTGCTCAGATCGAGGGATTCCTGCTGGAAAGACAAAGGCTCTTTGTGTCGAGGCGTTGGAGGATTACTTTTCTCGAGGCTGAGTTTGGTCAAGTTTAGTAACTCAAAGGACAAAATGAAAACATGTATTTGATATACCACAGGTCTATATTGCTAAAGAATCGTACACTGAATTAAACAAGATCAACCTTTGAATCAGGCTGGCATCTGGCTCCTGATCTCACCGCAGCAATTGCGATCGGGCGTTTGCCGGAGCCTGCCGAGAGCCCCGCAACCAATTGTAGTGGGCATAAGTGGGGCTACCGCAACATCTCCGCATTTAAACCGCTCACCGCAACTAACCAGAACTTCACTATCGTACAGACAATGGGAGGCCACTATCTTGAACTCTCCACCGGTGAAACCGATTACTACGAAGTAGACGACTACACCGATCCATGGATAGAACCTGAGATCGTAGTCTACCAACCTGGTCAAGGTCGCCATACAGATTTAGTGTACCACCTTGTCCCGCTATTTTGCGGAAAAGTCCGATTCATTCGACGAGATTTGCGTGGGCATGGACGTAGTTCTGAAGGCAAGGATGAGAATTATAAGTTTGATCTGGAGACAATTCTCGCGGAAGAAGCAGAATTTATCGATAAGGTTGCCGGGAGACCTGTGCATTGGTTGTGCGACTCTACGGCTGGGATGCTTGGAATTGCGTTGGCAGTCAAATTCCCCGAGAAGTTGAAGTCGCTCACTTTAATGTCATCGCCTCTTGTTTTGCCGTATTTGCCTCGGTTTTGAGGTTATCTAATGTACAGACAAGCATTTAAAGATATGGTACGCATAGGGAGACCAACATGGATGGATGCAATTCGAGAATTAGGTTGGCAAGGCTGGCAAGCAAAAGTACCTCTCTCAAATCTCGGAACGAACAAAGCCGTCAAGAATACAAATGACATCGGACGTGGCAGTGGACCAGCGTATGATAAATGGCATCGTCTACAACAGAAAAAGCATCCCACTGAGGGAATGGCATTATATGCTCAATTCATTCAAACGGTCGACGTTCGGGATGTTCTTGAGCAGGTCAGGGTACCGACTCTGATAGTTGCACCAACGCAGAGTTTTGCGAGTCCTAGAGAGTTGAATGAGGAAATGGCTCGAAGAATTCCTAATGCGAAATTGGAATGGGTCGATGGGTTGGGACACATGACTTGGGTTGACAAACCTGAGGAGGTCTCGAGTATAGTCCTTAAATTCATTAGCGAGGTTTCTTGAGATGAGTCGATAGTCGTAGGATGGATAATTTGCCTCAAAGTATATGATAGATTGGTATTTGTCCGGAGTCGCCTGGTTCATATTCTATCCCCTCAAGCCCTAGACCTCAGATTTAGAAGAGATGCGATCTCTGGACCCACCGTCGGATTGCGCTGTTCAGTTCACGGTACGATCCAGGACAGAGATATGCAGTCTGTTATCGGGTTCTTCCCTTCCTACCCCCGCCACCCCTCGTCAAGCCACGTCCTCAGGCACCACTTTATGTATTTTAGTAACCGTATGGCAAGCTCGGCATGGTCTGGGTGCGATCGGCAAGCTCAACCCCACATTACCCCACAAGTACAAAATCATCCAGCCCCTGGCTCGTTCGTCCCATACTTCCCTATCTCCAGTCAACATGACTCCCAAAATTGGTTACGCAGAAGTCTTCCTCCTTCTTTTTTGCCTATTCTTCCTTTATCGATACTGGACTCGCGATCCCCGTCGCGCACATCTTCCTCCTCACGTTCGTGGATGGCCCCTCATCAACCAAACCCTCGACCAAGTCAAAGACAATCCTATCCCCCTCGTACTTAAATGGGGCCGCGAATACGGCGAACTCTGCCGAACAACTTCTGGAACGACAATGTTCATCTGGGTCAACTCACGCAAAGCCTTCAAAGAGCTCATTGACCGGAGATCCGCAATATATTCCAGTCGACATCCACAGCCAATGGTCAACAAAGCTAGTGGTGGAAAGAGAATGGTGTTCATGCCATATGGGAAAGATTGGAGAAGTCTCAGGAATATTATTCATAGAGTTAGATCTGATGACTTTTGAGTACTGATTATAGTTGCTTACTCCACAAATGTCCAAATCGTATTCTCCGATTCAGGAGTTTGAGGCGAAGCAGTTGAGTGTTGATTTATTGGACCATCCGGAGGATTTTTATATGCATAATCGTCGGTATTCGGCTAGTGTTATTATGCAAGTCGTCTATGGACATCGAATTCCTGTTTGTATCTGGCCTTCCTTGGCGAGGTTAATTGCAGGGGACTGTGAGGAAATTCGAATGATCTACGCTATTCTAACCAGATTCGCATCTTTCAGAAGACCTGGCGCGTATCTCATCGACGTATTTCCCGAATTGGAATATCTCCCACTGTACAATTACATTAGTGGCTGGAAGTCCGTGGGAGATGAGATCCATCGCAAAGATGCAGCGACTTTCAAATACTTTTGGGATAGAATGAAGCGTGAGATAGAAGAAGGGACAGCTCCTCATAGTTGGGGGAAAGGTTTCGTTCAATCTGACTATGGCAAACACGGAATCGACGAATTGCAAGCAATCTATGCTGCGTATGATCTCTATCGAGTTGGACTGATTGTAGTGGAACGATGATAGAAGCTGGTAGTGAGACCACATCTCAGACTCTAAATAACACCCTTGTTGGATTACTCCAGAATCCCGATGCTGTAAAGGCATGTCATGAAGAACTTGACAGAGTAATTGGAGATAACAGAACTCCTACATTCGATGATGAAGAAAAGCTTCCTCTAATTAGGGCCCTTGGAAAGGTGCTCACCTCTGCTTTCTAAGATTGATCATAGGAAACACTTCGCTGGCGTACCACAAACAAGTTTGGGGCAAATCACTTTGTAACCCAAGATGATTGGTATGAAGGCTACTTCATTCCCAAGAACACCATCATCATGATCAATCAATGGGCAATGCATTACAACGAAGAAGACTTCCCTGAACCAGAAAAAGTAAAGCACAACAATGAGACCAAGTATCTGACGATAGTACAAACCAGAACGTTTCATTCACCACAATTTGTCAGCGGGAGAATATGCAGCGCATCCAGACGTAAGTCAACGCGATAATTTCAGCTTTGGCGGTGGCCGAAGAATTTGTCCGGGAATGCACGTTGCCGAACGAAGTATTTTCTTGAACCTCGCTCGATTGCTCTGGGGTTTCAATATTGAACATGCTAAAGATGAGAATGGGAATATTGTTCCTGTGGACTTTACGAGTGAAGGACTTGTTCCTGGAGCTTTATCAAATCCACTACCGTTTAAATGCTGTAAGGGCTTTTGTTGATGTTGTACTCATGGTGTTAGCGATTACCCCTCGAAGCGAGAAGCGGGCCAAGACTCTCAGAGACGAATGGGCAGCTGCACAGAAAATCGGAGTAGACTTCTCCAACGTCCAATTCGAAGTGGCTTGACCGAGTCGAATGGCCATTGTAAATAAGTAATCTCCACATAAACTAGTCGGAGGACTCCATAATATATTTCATAGGGGTGATGTTGAAGATATGATTGAGGTTTTTCATTGTACATAGCATCGTACCGCTCTAGTGCTGGATCCTACACTAAATGACAAAAGAAAACTCTAGCTTCATTCGTCTGTGCCCAACCTCTTTTGTTCGCCTTGCACTCCGTTCTTCCATCTTGATACCCTGACTGTTGCTAGGTCTCTCTTTTCAGCCTCGAGGCGTTTGTTCTCTTTGAGGACTCGACGGAGTGCTTTTGCAGCGATTGCTGAGTAGCGATTATAGGTGAATACGTTTCGCCAGGGGAATGCCATTGTATGTATTTCGAAGGTTCCGGTCAGGAGAGTGGATGGAAGGGTGCCTCGACCACTGTGGGCGAGATGGCTTCGAAGGTGAATTTGGTCAATTGACTCGAACCGGCCTTGACTCGATAATCACTTGAGTTTGATAAGTGACAATGGGCGGATGGATGGATGGAACGAGAGAAATGGATGACTGAAGGAGGAGGATGGCTTGTGAAGTAACCGAGATCAACGGCTGCGACGGAAGTTTCGAACCCGGAATCACGATTGCAACCAAGCATTACGATGGCCAATTAGCTTCGCACAGTGCTCCAGCTTACTCCAGGCAGCTTCGAAGATCTGCAAAACGTTTCGTACCTAGTTACAGGAGACAGAATGCTTTGAAAAGTGTTTGCTATTATGAGCATTGTTTTATCAAGACTGCTGTCAAGGCCCTCCCTGAAGGTTCACGACCACTTTACTACTTTGATTCTAATTATTCAGTTTGTCCTTCTCGGTGCTGTCGGTGTTGTGCTCGTCTCCGTTACCACCTCGGTTGTTGGTCGCGAATGGGGTTATCATGAGAACCACAAACCCGTGCCTCCAGTCGTAGAACAGCCCGGATACATCGACGAAGGAGGAGAAGAAAAAGAGGATGAAAATCCAGATGAGGGTGTAAATGTGTTACATCTCCTCTACACCATTGCACAGGTACCTTACTTCTTCAGACCTGAATTCATTGCAGGATCGAGCGCACCAGGACGGGTTTGTGCACAGAGGAATCTCGTGCAATAAATGTCATGAAGAACCTATTCGAGGAGTACGATATCATTGCTTGAATTGCATAGATTATGACCTGTGTGAGTATTGCGAGGCAGAAGACGCACATTTCAGAACTCATACGATGATTAAGATACGAGTACCTACGCCTTCACTTGTACGTCGACGACCCACAGAATTACCGATGTATCCTGGTATGACCTCAAGTGGGAAATGCTGATTATAGGACGGATGCTTAATATTCTTCCGCCCACATTAGACATTGCACAATACCTACAGCTGAAAATGGAGACTCTACGTATGTGAATTTGGAAAGTGATTTGACAGATAGATGATCAATCAGCTCTAGAAGCATTATATGAACAGTTCCGATGCCTCGCGAATGTGGAATTCAAAGACGACCCTATGAAGCTAGGTGCAGCTATCGATCGAGAGGCTTATGGTGAATGTATTCCAGATCTGGAAGTAGGATCCAATGTCATCTTCGACAAGATGTTCGAAGTCTATGACACCGACAAGAATGGTCTCATAGGATTCCAAGAATTCGCAGTAGGCATCCATGTCCTTAAGAAAGACCAGAAACGGAAACTTCGCTGTATTAATTCCTCGCGTTCCTTCGCTAATTGTAGTGGTGTTTGAAGGCTACGATGGCGACCACGATGGGATTATCAGGAGGGAAGATGTAACTGCCATGTTTCAAGCAATGTGGGCTATATCCTGTCGTATAATAGAAACCACCATCCGAAGTGACGAGGAACTTTTTGAGAACGAACAAGCTGAAACTACACAGGGCATATCATATGCTTCCGCAAATACGCTAACAAATCGTCGACGTCGAGCAGATAACGCATATCCCCTCTCCGCAACATTTTCCTATCCACCACCAGGTCTACCAGATTTCTACGTCCCAGACACCCCTGAAATCCAAGGTGACGAAGTTCCCGACAACTTTCTCCCTCGTCCAGAGGAAACCGATAATTCTCCAAACATGTCAGATCTCCTGCGAAACGAAGAAGCCATTCACCTCCGAAATCGCACATTTGAGGAAATGGAGAAGGTGATTGACGAGATATTTGAAGGTGGATTAGCAGAAACAGGGATCAATTTTGAGCAATTTCGGGAGTTGGCTGTGGGACCACATGGAAGGGCATTGATGGGATGGATTGATATGCTTAGGACTGTGTTTTAGAGGATACTCTTAGTTTGGATGGTGTTTGATTGCAGCAGGGAAGGTAGTTCTAAATTAAAGATACTGTAATTCTCTACACCATACGCTTGTTATGCTTGGAAGTAGCTCGCTGGAAAGCATTGCCATGGTCTTCGAAGTAGGTCTATTGATCCCGGCCACCTGAAAATTAGATATGTATTGACATCCGATACCTCTCAATGCCAATACTAAATGAAGCACCGTACCTCCTTCAATAGAGTAGTCCGCTACAAGTCAGAAAGCGTTATTGCAGCTTGGATACCAGCAGTCTTGTCGTCAGCCCTGTTGGTCATTAGCTTCGTTAAGGAATGGAAGGGTGTACATTTGTTTCCCACCGAAAATAATTCGTTGTTGTACCGGAGGAATGCCTTCTTTCTCTTCGATTCGTTCTTTGATACGCGATACCTAACATTAGCATTCTATACATTGCTTTAGCAGGGTTCTTACCTTGTCAGAAGGTTCAATATCCAACTCCATCTACTTTATTTAGTCAAGTTACGTTGGCGTTGAATTACCTCCTTCCCAGTCAAAGTCTATCTGTTAGTAAACCTCAAACCAGGAAACTGAGTACCTTGATTTTGATGAGCATGATGGTAACACTCCTTTAGATCTGTTTTCGCAGCAAAGGTGAAGGAAGCTTGATGATGAGGATCTTTGAGTCTTAGTTTAGCGGAGACAGACCCTAACCCAGCCGATCCAAGGTACTGACACTGGATCGCCACAGTTGCTTGTGACATTCATTTTGTGGCTGAGAACTTTCTTGAGTTTTTGTGATGAGCTCATTAACATTTTCCTGAATCGCCTTCTTTCACTAAATCCTTTCTAAACTATCCCTGGCTGTTCCGGAGAACGCCTCTATCACAATGACAGACGACGTCTCCTCACAACCCAACGGCCAGGATGAACGTCCTTCTTCACCAGCATCTAGTTCAGGAAGCGATTCCTCGTCTCATCCAGCCAACTCTGAAACCTCACACGACTGGGTAACACACCAAATGAAATTGCGTCGGAACGAGTACACTGAACCACTTAATGTGAAGATAAAAATTGTATCCTGGAACGTTGCGGGGAGAAGAGTTTCTGAGGATCTTACTCAGCTTCTCGTCGAAGATATTGAACCTGGAATCTACGCTATAGGGTGAGCTCTACTAATCCTCTCGTTAGTATAGAGACTAATTGCCAAGATTACAGGAAATGGATGTTGGGAAAAGCACCTATGTAGTGTACGATCCCAGTTACGAGGCAGAATGGACTTCGGCAATTTCCACAGTCTTAGGAGATCACTACGAAAGAGTTGCATCTCACCAACTAATTGGGATCTTTCTCATTGTGTTTGCCAATAAAGCTCTCATTCCAGCAATCACGTCTGTTCAGCAATCACATCTGCCAACAGGTGTTTTCTCATTGTTGGGGAATAAAGGGGGTACAGCAATTCGGATGCAGTGTTATGATACGACGATATGTTTCGTGAATGTGCATCTGTATCATGTTGCTGAAGCCGCGCAAAGAAGGACTGGAGACGCTCATAGAATATTAAAGGAGTTGGTGTTTGACGACGCAGACAGTATCAAAGCTCATGATCATATCTTTTTCTTTGGAGATCTCAATTATAGGGTAAGTCAACTTGTCTTCGCAGCTCACTTGCATAGGTCAATACTACGACAGATGAGGCGAGGGAGATGCTCGATAGAGGAGCCATGGACAAATTACTGCTCAAAGATCAATTACTTCATCTTCTGGAACGACATAAAGCATTTCGTGGATTCAAAGAGGCACCAATCTGATTTGAGATAATACTGACATTAGGCTCCTATTACTTTTCCTCCGACCTATAAGTACGATATAGGAACAGACGTCTTTGACACCAGGTATCTTCACTCTCTTCAATCGCTAACCCCAGTGACAAACGAAGATGTCCCTCCTGGACAGATCGAATCTTATGGAAGAGCGAATTGCCAGTTACCCCTCTGAAATACGTGTCTTACCCATTCCATGTGATGAGCGACCACAAACCCATCTCCGCCTATTTCGACGTAACACTTCAAGTTATCATTCCACCCAAATTCCAAGAAATTCACGCCACAGTCCTTCGCGAACTAGACAGACTGGAAAATGATTCCCGTCCTAACGTCACTATATCAACTGACCTTCTCGACTTTGGAAACATTTCTTTCCTAGAACCTACAACACGTTCTCTAAACATATCAAATGCCGGAACTGGCTTAGCATCTTTCAAATTCCAAGACATGCAATCTCGAACACCTCCCAATCCACAAGATTATATTTTTATACGACCGATGTCGGGCTCTTTAGGACCTGGAGAAAGTCTCACTATCGATTTTACAATCTTGGTAAACAATGCGACAATACCGTACGTTTCTTCTGGCGGGCCAGTAGACGACATTCTAGTCCTAGAAATTCGTAATGGTCGACATATGTTTATTTCGCTTTCTGGTTACTTTCTACCCTCTTGTTTTGGAGTTCCGCTGGAGGTGCTTTCTTCTTATGGAGGAAAGGGAGTACGTAATATTTCTCCCTCGACAACAAAGAGGGAATCCACTGGTGGAGGCATGCCCACCGAATTATGGAGAATGACAGAGTACATTTTAACTCACGGCGAGACTTGTGAAACCATTTTCCTAGAAAGGGGAGATGAAAGACTGTGTCGAGAAATTCGAGAATGTCTAGATACAGCAAAAGACTTTGACGATAAACTTCTCGATGGAGAATTAGGAGTATTGAGTATGGCAGAGACATTATTGAGATTTTTGGATGCTTTGCCAAAAGCTGTGATTCCCGGTGAAGTGTACGCACAAGTTATGAGGATTAGTGAGACTGCAAAGTCTGCTATGGAATTAGTTGATGTTCTTCCTGGGCCCCATGCGAATGTGTTGATCTTTTTAATGTCGTTTCTGCGACAGATGTTTGAGTGGAAGATACTTTTGCAGAATCCTGAGGCAAAACGACGGATTGGTATGTTCCTTCCAACAAGACTCTAAATTGACTTTTAGTTCGAGCTTTTGCCAAGGTGTTGATTCGAGGCCCGAAAAATAGCAGACAGGATGACATAAGGAAAAAGGAGCTATTGTTGGAGAGGTTATTACAGGAATAAATGGTCTTTTATACCCGGCGCATTTTGTAACTATACCCGCACATACGGCATTCATAGCTTAATCGGACAATAGCATTAATGACACGATGTACTCCAACGTACAAAACCCCGGATATCATACACAAATCTACCGAAACCGATCGAACTTGTCAATCTCAGCATCTTCTAACCGAATAACCTTGATCCCTAAATCTTCATGTTCCCAATCTACTAATCTACACCCACATCCGACCTTCATATTGAACGCCAAAGCTCTCATCTCGGGATCACGTACCGCCAAACTCACAGGATCATGAGTCATACCCTTCAACACACCCATCTCAAACGCCTCCTTCCTCTTCTGCACCAACAAAAACCCACAAATCGCCGAATACGACAACGCTATTCTAATTCTATTCGGCATAAACGATTCGGCAGGGACTCCTGCAACAGCCACATATCCCGCCTGCGTCATTTGTACTGGTGTTCCCATAAATATATTCACATATCCCTGAAACACAGCAATTTGTCCCACAAGATTCTGTGCGGGAGCAGGATTCCAAGCGGCTCCAATATGCTGTTCCACACTCCTCTTCTGCAAAAGAGCT
>Ga0335073_10010882_pt1 | contig 12789 bp, 8 predicted proteins | sample Lox_Sample_22_FD_207093 | JGI IMG/M metagenome (GOLD analysis project Ga0335073, IMG submission 207093) | Soil microbial communities from Loxahatchee National Wildlife Refuge, Florida, United States - Lox_Sample_2.2 | ecosystem: Environmental > Terrestrial > Soil > Wetlands | place: USA: Florida...
CGTGAGTTCCACCAACGCAAACACGTTCGTTCCGGTGGGCACTCCCAGCTCGACGAGTTCGCCGTTCGGCACGACTACGGCTACCTCGTTTGCCGTGCTGCTGACGAGTGAGACCGGGTCAGACGGAACCGGTTCGCTGCCGATCGCGTCGGCGACCAACTCCTTCACCCCGGCGTCCACCAGCACTTCGGGCAACTACGTAGCATTCACCTCTCAGGGCACTCCGATCGTGGTTGAATGGGAAGTCATCAACACCCAGCCGACGGTCAACGAGAGCCTGGTGTTCCCGGTGTATATCGGCTACAGCAACGTCACGCAGACCTTCCCGCCGGCTCCGACCACGGGAACCGTGACGATGACATACGCTCCGACACCGACCAACGGCGCCTTCAGCGCCAGCAGTGGCGGCACGGCGTCCACGACCAACCAGTTCATACCGCGATTCGCGGATACATCAACTGGCTCGAGCACGTTCTTCACAATCAACCTTTGCGAAACGACACTATTGTTCCCATACGTGACAACGGTGACCGGGTTCGACACGGGTATCGAGATTGCGAATACGACAACCGATCCGTTCAAGACGACAAACCAACAGGGCACTTGCACCTTGAACTGGTATCAGGGCACCAACAACCCGGCTGCAACAGTTACGCCGGTTATTGCAACAGGCACGATCTATGTCAACAATGCTTCGGCTACCGGTTTGGCCGGCCAAGGCTTTAATGGCTATATGATCGCGACCTGCAACTTCCAGTTGGCTCACGGTGCGGCGATCATCACGGACCTCGGCGTCCAGCACATCCTCTCCGCATACCTGGCCCTGGTTGTGCCCACCGGCACTGCATCGCGGAATATCCTTTCGAACGGCACGCCGGAGAACCTCAACAACTAACCAGCGGTACACAGCCGTACAAAGAGGGGAGCTTCGGCTCCCCTCTTTTTTTGTCATTTTGAAATGGCCTATTTCCGAAACGTCTCCGCCGTGTTACGATAGTTTTCTGCCCGCGTCCATCCTTGTTCACCAACCAGCATGAGGAGGTCTTCTTGACCCTATTTAGGTCGACTCTGTTCGCGGCGGTGTGCCTCGCCGTATTGTGGGCGCCGGCAGCGACCGCCCAAACACAACCCTTTACCATCACTACATACACCGGAAACGGGCAAATGATCTGTACCAGCTGTGTCAACAGCAGGTATCAGAATTTCGAGCCCATCACCGCGCTGGTCGTCGACGCCAACGGCAATCCCGTGAACGGTGTCACCGTAAATTGGCTTAACGTAAAGGGCGGCACGCTGCAGTTCTTCACCACGGTGACCGGCGCGACCGGTTTGGGTGACGGAATGACGCAGAATGTCCTGTTTGTGCCCGTGGTCCAGGGCAGCGTTGCCAATCCGTTCGCCTCCTACATCGTGACGGCGAGCATCGGCGGTGGAACCAATCAGACCGCAACATTTTATGAAACGCAGGCACTGGCGGACCAGAACTCGGCGGTTCCACAAGTCAGGGTCGTGTTCTCGCCGAGCGGGTTTCCGCCGGAGTCCGAATCCAATGTCGGGGGAGCGACGCCGACTCCGATCGTGGTGGTCGCCCAGTCTCTGAGCGCCATTGGCGTTCCTGGCGTGGAAGTTCGGATCCTGCCGAATCAGACCAACCCCTCTATGTCATGCGCCACAACCAGTGGACCCGGCGCCGGCACCACCGCCGACCCGGGCACGGCGTTGACGGATTCCACCGGTACGGCAACCTGCAACCCGGTCTTCTCGGGAACCGGGTCGGGCTCATTTCGAATCCTGGTGGGCGGGGTTGCCGCAGCTTCCGGCGAGTTTAGTATTCCACAAGGTCAGCCTGCCGGTTACTATGAGTACACCAATGCGATTCCGCTGACCGTGGCTCCGGCCGTCCCCGCTTCCATCCAGGTATTCAGTGGGAATGGGCAGACCGTGAATGCGGGACAGCCCCTCAACAGCCCGCTGGTGGCCACCGTGAAGGACGCCAACTCCAACCCCATCGTCGGACAAAACGTGGTGTGGACCGTAACGCCCTCAACGGCGGGAACGTTCACCAACACCACGACGGTCTCCTCGAGCACCGGGCAGGTGCAGACCGGATTTACCTTTGCGGGCACCGCCAATGGTTCCGCAACCATCACGGTTACGGCGGCGGGCACCAGCGTTTCCGCATCGTTCACCGCGGCGGCCATACCGCTGGTTACCGTGACCTCGCTGCAGAAACTGGCCGGCGGGGACGGCCAGACCGCCGCCTCCGGGCAGCCGTTCACCAATCCCCTGGTTGTCCAGGTGACCAACAGCAATGGCCAGTCCGCCGGCGGAACCACCGTCAACTTCTCGGTGAACGGCCCTGTGACGCTGAACAACTATGCGCCCACAGCCAACAGCGCGGGCCAGGCGCAGGTCACCGCGACCGCCGGGACCGTCAGTACGCAGACCCAGGCGACGGTCACCGCTTCTGTCGGCAGCCTTAGTCAGACCTTCACGTTGACTGTTCTGCCGCCGGGCCCGACGATCACCGCAACCAGCTTTGTGAACGCCGCCGATCAGAAGGTCGGATCGCTTTCTCCATGCAGTCTGGCAACGGTGATCGGGCCCGGCATCGCGCCGACCGTGCAGGGAACCGTAATCGGCGCAAGTTTTGCCGCCGGCCCCCTGACCCTCGCCGGGAACAGCATTAACTTTGGCGGCACCGCCGCTCCGATTTTCAGCCTCAGCAATAGCGGGGGACAGCAATCTATGACGTTCCAGGTGCCCTGCGAAGTGGTGCCGAGCGGTGGAGCCCCGGTCAATATCGCAGTGGGCGGAGGGTCGGCTACCGTCAACGTGCCGGTTCTGGCTGCCAGTCCCGGCATCTATGGGTCAACCAACACGGACGGCATCGTTCGCGCCACGCTGGTTCGCCAGGACGGCTCGTTCGTGAGTCTGCAGAACCCCGCGCGCCGCGGCGAAGTTGTGACGGCGTATGTGACGGGTCTGGGACCAACCACGCCCCAGGTTGGCACGAATCAGCTGCCTCCTCGAGGCGTCAACGCCGTGGTCAACGGCACAGTGGTTCCCGGGGTCGCCGGCGGGGGAGCAGCGCTTGTCTCCAGCCAGCCACCGCAACTCACCCCGGATCTCGTGGGTGTGTACGCGGTCCCATTTGTTGTGCCGAACAACGTAAATCCCGGCAATAATGTCGGATTTTCCGTCGGAATCACGCCGGTAGGATCGAATACGTCGATTTTCAGCAACCTGCTTTTCATCCCCGTCCAGTAGAAAATCCACTCTTTCTCCACTTGGGCCAGCCCTCGCGGCTGGCCTTTTCTTTGGGTATTGTCTTCGCCTAATATTCGCCATGTGGTCTACATATAGTGTGTTTCGCTACTTGTGTAGACTCCATGGTGTTCTGATAACCCGATCTGATTCATGAGCTTCCACAAAAAACCACTTGCAATGGATGAGGCGACCATGGCACAATCGGTTGTGGTTGGAAGTGGATAGTTCGTGGATTAATCGTGGGCGACTTGGCAAATCAAATCGAAATGATCGAGCCTCCACTTGGAATGTATCCAGGAAAGCTCGATGACAAGGGGCGCGTGAAAGTCCCAGCCAAGTTCCAGCAATACCTGAGTGCCCTCCGCGAAAAGACCTTATTCGTCACCAGTTTAGACCGACGCATCGCGCAGATTTATCCTATCGCGGTCTGGCGGAGAAATATAGAGTTTTTTGCGGCTCATCGGGAGCTGGCAAAACTATCGGCAATGGTGGCGTTCAACGCCGCCGACCTTGGTTCCGAAGCCGAGATGGACGCGCAGGGCCGGGTGACGTTCTCCCCGGAATTACGCCGCGAATTGAAGCTCGAAGGCGTCAACCTGCACCTGTACTTTTATAAAGGCCGGATCGAAGTGCTGAGCGACGAAGTTTACGAGGAACGTAAGAAAGCGGCAATGCAATTGACCCAGGAGGATTTGGCCAACCTCGAAGCCGCCGGTCTGAATTGACAGGTAGCATGCACCTGTCGGTACTGCCGAGGGAGTCGCTGGAGTATCTGGCGATCCGGCCGGAGGGTAGGTACCTGGACGCGACGGCGGGATTAGGCGGCCACACGGCGCTAATCGCCCAGGGGTTGACCTCGGGAATTGTCATTGCAAGCGATCGGGATGCGAAATCGTTGGAGCTGGCCCGGGAAAATACGAAAGCATGGGCGGACCGGATCCGGTACCGTCATGCCAGCTTCGGCGAATTGGCCGACACGGTGAAATGGGCGGGTTGCGGCAAGCTGGATGGACTACTGGCAGACCTCGGAGTTAGCCGTTACCAGCTCACTTCTCCGGAACGAGGCTTTTCCCTAATGGCGGACGGCCCGCTCGACATGCGGATGGATCAGTCCAAAGGCATGACGGCAGCCGACCTGGTGAATCACAGTGCTGAAACGGAACTCGCCGACCTGATTTATCAGATGGGCGAAGAGAGGAGGGCGCGGAGAATAGCCAGAGCACTCGTCAGAGCACGGCCCATACGGAGCACACGCCATCTGGCCGATGTCGTGGAGCGGGCCGTGCCCAGGACGGGACGCCTGCATCCGGCGACGCAAACCTTCATGGCGTTGCGGATGGCGGTCAATGACGAACCCGGGGAACTGGAACGCCTGTTGGACAGGGGGCCGGACCTGCTCCAGAGCGCCGGCCGGATGGTGGTCATCAGCTTCATGTCCATCGACGACCGGATGGTGAAACATAAGTTTCGGGAGCTTGCCGCGGAGAGACGGGCCAGGATACTGACCAGGCATCCGGTTCAGCCCTCGGAAGAGGAATCAGCCACAAACGCTGCTTCACGCAGCGCGAAGTTACGAGCGATCGAAATCGAGTAAACAGGAGGACCCGAGCATCATGGCGACGCTACCGGCATTTTTCACGACCCTCCCCCTCTTCAAGCGGGCGGGCGTTGCACGTCCGGAGACGGGCGGCCGATCGGCGGAAATCTCGGCACAGCGCGATCCATTTCAATTGCGCAGCCTGCCGCAGGATCAGGTCTTTTTCTTCAGCAAGAAAATCGACAATTCGCGGCTGGTGCGCCAGGCGGATCCTCAGGCCAAGAGCGCTTGCTGGTCGGCAATCGGGGTGGCATCCATCGCGGTGGCGGCACTGGCTTGCGTCCTGGTGCCCGGCGCCATGACTACCAGCTCGGGGTACCGCCTGGAATCGCTTCGAGCCGAAGAACGGCGATTGATGGACGAACGCCGTGCTCTCGATCTGCAGGAAGCCGAGCTATTGAGTCCGGAACGTCTTGACCGGCTGGCGCGCGCGCAGAACATGGTGACGCCGAAATCCGATCAAGTGTATCACTTGGAAGGCAAGCCCGACTCCGCGGTCGCGATGGTGAAACCGTAGTCACAGGGGAGGCGTAGCACTTCGTCGCGCGATCTCAGAATCACGCGGCGAAATCGCGCGGCACCATGGTGGAACGTCGTCTCTTAGTGATCGCCGGCGTGCTGGCAGTGTGGAGCGGGGCGGTGGTCGCCAAACTGTCCTCGTTGCAGCTTCTGCACCATCACGAATACGCGCAAAAGGCCCGGGCCAAGCAGGAAGTGGTCCGGCCGGTGCCCGCCCCGCGCGGGACGATTTACGACCGCACCGGCCAGGCGTTGGCGATGAGTCTGCCATCCGCCTCGGTGACGGTCAACCCGGGCAAGCTCCCGAACATCGCAGTGGCGGCAGACCTCCTGGAGCGGGTGCTGCACATGGGCAATTCCGGTCTGGCCGACAAGCTGAAGCAGGCGGCCGAAAAAGGCCGCGGATATTTTGTGGTCAAGCATTCCATCAGCCCCGAGGAAGCCGCCAGCGTTCGAGCCCTGCCGATCGACGGCATCGAGATCGAAAATCACAGCCAACGCAAGTATCCGAAGGGAATATTGGCGTCACACGTTTTGGGTGGAGTGGATTTCTCCGAGCACGGTAATGCCGGCGTCGAGAAGTCGATGGACGAGTTGCTGCACGGCGAACCGGGGCAGGAACTGCTCCTGACGGACGTCAAGCGCCGCGGCATTGAATCCCACCAGGCCACGGAACCCAAGCCGGGCACGCCCATCACGCTCACCATCGACGAGCGCCTGCAGTTTGTGGCCGAGCGCGAACTGGCCGCGGCGGTCGCCGACAGACACGCCTCCACCGGCAGCGTGGTCGTCATGGACCCGGCAACGGGAGACGTACTTGCCCTCGCCAGCTACCCTACGTTTGATCCGAACGACGCGCCCACTTCGAAGGACGAAGCCGCCCGGGCGAATCATGCCACCGGCGTTCCTTTCGAACCGGGGTCCTGTTTCAAAGTGATCACTCTCACGGCGGCATTGGAAACCACCGCTCTGAAACCGGAGAGTCTCATCGATTGCGGGGTTGGCCCGGTCACGCTTTTTGGACACTCGCTTCACGAAGCGCACACGTACTTCGGACTCATCTCCATGGCGCAGGTGCTCATACACTCCAGCAATATCGGCGCCGCCCGGGTCGGCTTGCGCGTGGGGCAGGACAACATGTATCAATATGTGCGGCGCTTCGGTTTCGGGCAGTTTACCGGAATTCCGCTTCCCGGTGAATCGCGCGGCAAGGTGCGAAAACTGACCCGGTGGACGCCGGCGTCGGTGCCCTCGGTTTCGATCGGCCAGGAGGTCAGTGTCACCACGCTCCAGCTGGCCCAGGCGATGTGCGTCATCGCCAACGGCGGACTGCTGGTGAAGCCTCGTCTAATTTTAAGGGAAGGGAATCAGACAATCCCCGTGGCGCAGCCGGTGCGGATCATCAAGCCGGAAACGGCTTTCACGATGCGCAAGATAATGGAAGGTGTGGTGATGCCGGGTGGGACAGGGTACCCGGAAGCCCGGCTGGCGGGATACTCGGCCGCGGGCAAAACCGGATCGGCGCAAATCTATGACACGGTCGAGAAGCGCTACACCCACTTCTACAACGGCTCCTTTGCCGGGATGGCGCCGCTCACAAATCCGCGAGTGGTGGTGGTGGCAAGTTTGAACGGCACTCACGGCGACAATGGGTACGGCGGCCGCGCCGCGGCTCCGATATTCCACGCGGTGACGATGGAGGCGCTGCGCCTGTTCGAGGTGCCGCATGATTTACCGGACGACCCGGGGTCGACGGCGATAGCGGCGGCGGCGGCCCCCGTGAACGACTTGTCGGTGGCGGACAACTCCGCTGGTCCGAATATCCTGCTGGATGGCGACGACGACGATTCGGCCGCGGGACCGCCCGGGCCGGCAACCGGAGCCCGCGTGCCGAATTTTCGCGGAATGACGATGCGCGACGTGCTGGCGGCCGCGCAGTCCAAGGGTTTGACCGTGCTGCCGGACGGCAGCGGCATTGCGCGCATGCAGGACCCGCCCGCAGGCGCCATCCTACACCAGGGGGAACGCATCCGCGTACGATTCTCACGATGACTATCGGCGAGTTACTCACGGGTGTGGGGTTGAAGCAGCCCCTTTCGCCATCGCTCGCCGCGGTCACGGCTGACGGATTGGATTACGACTCGCGCCGCATCTCCAGAGGCTACGTGTTTTTCGCCTTTGCGGGCAGCCGGACCGACGGCCGGCAGTTCGCGCGGGAAGCCCTGGAGCGCGGCGCTTCGGCTGTCGCCAGCGAGTTCGAAGCGCCCGAAGGCCTGGCTGCGCGATGGATCCAGGTGGAACACGGACGGCATGCGCTGGCCGCGGCCGCCAGGAATTTTTATCGCCGGCCCGACGAGCGGCTGGCTCTGACGGGCATCACCGGCACGAACGGCAAAACCACGACGGCGTTTTTGACCGATTCGATTCTGCGCGCGGCGGGCCACACCACGGCCATGATCGGCACGATCGAGTATCACCTTGCGGGGCGCGTTCTGCCCGCGGTGAACACGACTCCCGAATCGCTCGACCTGATCCGTATGTTCCACGACCTCGAGCAGGCCGGCGGAAGCCACGTCACCATGGAAGTCTCCTCTCACGCCCTGGCTCTCGGCCGCGTCTACGGGTTGCAGTTTCATACCGCGGTCTACACCAATTTTTCCCGCGACCATCTGGATTACCACGGCACCATGGACGCCTACTTCGCCGCCAAACAACTGTTATTCGAAGGCGTTGGAGGAACGCCGCCGTCCTTCGCAGTGCTCAATCGCGACGATGAGCAGGTGCGCAAGCTGAGACTCGACGCGGGAACCGGGGTGATCTGGTACGGGCTGGGTCAGGATGCCGATTTGCGCGCGCGCCACATCGCCTCCGGTTTCAACGGGCTGCGCTTCGAGCTGCAATACGGCAAGGCGCGCTTTGTCCTGGAATCGCCGCTGATCGGGAGGATCAATGTGTACAATATCCTGGCGGCTTGCGGCGCGGCGTTTTCCCTGGGCATCGACGGGGAGACGATTCAGCGCGGCATTCAGCAACTGAAGTCGGTGCCCGGGCGATTCGAACCCGTCGACGAGGGTCAGCCGTTCGTTGTGGTGGTGGACTACGCCCACACCGACGACGCCTTGCGGAATGTCATCTCCGTGGCACGAGGCCTGAATCCGAAACGCGTGATCACGCTGTTCGGCTGCGGCGGCGACCGCGACCGCGCCAAGCGTCCGCTGATGGGTCTGGCGGCAGGGGAAAACAGCGACCTGGTCGTGTTGACGAGCGATAATCCGCGATCCGAGGATCCGCTGGCGATCATGAATGACGCGCTGGTGGGAATCCGCCGGACGGATGTGTCCCACGTGGTGGAACCGGACCGCGCGGCGGCGATCGGCCGGGCCATCAAGGAGGCGCGCGAAGGCGACATCGTGATACTGGCTGGAAAGGGCCATGAACCGTATCAGGTATTACGGGACAAGACCATCCCGTTCGACGATCGGAAGGTGGCGCGAGAAGTGCTAAAGGGTTATGGCTATCACAAGCCTGAGTGAACCATGATCCTGAATCTGCAAGAGGTTGGGCGGGCGATCCAGGCGTCCGGAGAGGTGTGGCCGATTCCGGTCAGCGGCTGGAGCGTGGACACGCGGACACAGAACGCGGGCGATCTGTACTTTGCGCTACAGGGTCCCAATCATGACGGCCACGATTTTGTCCGGCAGGCGCTGGGAAAGGGCGCCTCGGGCGTGGTGGTCAGCCGGGCAGACGGCCGTCTTTTGACGTCTGTCGAGGATGCCGCGGTTCGATTCCGGCAGCTTCTGGTTCCGGATACGCTTCGTGCATTGCAGGACCTGGCGGCTTGGGCGCGCCGCCGATGGGGCGGGGAAGTAATCGGGGTTACAGGAAGCGCGGGGAAGACCACGACCAAAGACGCGATCGCTCATCTTCTGGAAGCCGGCCTGCCGGTCGGAAAGACCACCGGAAATCTGAACAATCATGTGGGTGTTCCACTTTCGATATTGCGGCTCGACGACGGCTGCCGGGCGGCCGTGCTGGAGATGGGAATGAATCACGCCGGCGAAATCCGCGAGTTGGCGCGGATCGCGCGGCCGAGGATCGGCGTGGTGACCAATGTGGGATACGCTCACGTGGAGTTTTTTGGTTCCATCGAAGGCGTGGCTGCCGCCAAACGGGAGCTGATTGAAGAACTGCCCGCGGATGGTGTCGCGGTATTGAATGCCGATGACGCGCGCGTGGCTGCTTTTGCCGCCTGTCACACCGGGCGGACCGTCACTTTCGGATTCGCTCCCTCGGCCGATGTGCGCGCGGAATCGATGGGAGAAGAGTTGTCGGGATCGACGCGTTTCCGCGCTCTGGGCGTGGAATTCGAAACGACCCTTTCCGGCCGGCATGGAGTAATGAACCTGCTGGCGGCAATCGCGGTGGCGCATGTGTTCGACATCCCGCCGGAGCGGTTGCGGGGCGCGGTCCGGACGTTCGCGGCGGGCAAGATGCGCGGCGAACGCACGGAATATCACGGCGTCACGATCTGGAACGACTGCTACAACTCCAATCCCGAAGCTTCGCAATCGATGATCGACGTGTTGCGTTCCACTCCGGCCCGCCGGCGGTTCGCGGTGCTGGGTGAGATGCTGGAATTGGGCGGGGCGTCCGAGGATCTGCACCGCCGAGTCGGCCGGTATGCCGCGTCGCACGGCGTCGATTTTCTGATCGGCGTACATGGACACGCCAGCGCCATGGTGGATGAAGCGGTTCGCGCGGGATTGCCGGCGGAATCGGCGCGTTTCTTCGACGACGCCGGAGAGGCCGGCGATTTTCTTCGCACGGTTGCTCGCGCGGGCGATGCAGTGCTCTTCAAGGCGTCGCGGGGAGTTCGGGTGGAACGGGCGCTGGAAAGGTTCACCTCCTGAGTCATGTTCTACTACCTGCTCTACGAACGGCTTTTCCGCTACGCCACGCCGATGCGCGTCTTCCGTTATGTAACGGTGCGCACGGCGGTGGCGTCACTGACCGCGCTGTTCCTTTGCATCGCGCTGGGCCCGTGGCTGATCAACAAACTGCGGCAATTTCAGATTGGGCAATACATCCGCGAGGAAGGTCCGAAATCGCATCAGAAAAAAGCCGGCACTCCGACCATGGGCGGCGTCCTGATCATCATTTCGATCGTGGTTCCGACGCTCATGTGGGCCGACCTGCGATATCCCTACGTCTGGGTCGCCATTGCGGCGCTGCTGGGCTACGGATGGATCGGCTTCATGGACGATTACGCCAAGGTGACGCGGCGCCGCAACCTGGGTCTGACCGGGCGAGCCAAACTGATCTACCAGTTCCTGATGGGCTTCATTTTCGCCGCGCTGCTGCTGTGGATGCGCTCCGACGGCCAGTTTTCGACGGCGATGAATATTCCATTCATCAAGCAGTTCAAGCCATCCCTGATCATTGCGAGCCTGGCCCGGAACCCCTGGACATACGTCCTCGGCGTCTTGCCGTTCTGCGCGTTCACGGCTTTGGTGGTGGTCTTCATGTCGAACGCGGTCAATCTGACCGACGGCCTGGACGGCCTGGCAATCGGGCTGATGGTGATTGCGGCCGGAGCGCTGACGGTGCTCACCTATGCCGGCGGACACGCCACCCTGGCCGAGTATCTGCAGTTGGCGCGCAATCAGCACTCATCGGAGTTGACGGTATTCTGCGGGTCGATGACCGGAGCGAGTATCGGCTTCCTCTGGTATAACGCCCATCCCGCGGAAATTTTCATGGGCGATGTGGGATCGCTTGGGTTGGGCGGCGCCATGGCGGTGACCGCCGTTCTGATCAAGCAGGAAGTGCTGCTGCTGTTCATCGGCGGCATTTTCATCCTCGAAGCCGTTTCAGTGGTTCTGCAGGTGGGCAGCTTCAAGCTGCGCGGAGGAAAGCGAATCTTCAAGATGGCGCCGCTCCATCACCATTTCGAGGCGATGGGATGGGCCGAATCGAAGATTATCGCCCGGTTTTGGATCGCCGGCCTGGTGCTGGCGCTGTGCGCATTGACGACGTTGAAGTTGAGGTAGGAGGGCGGGATTCATCCCGCTCGGGGCTTTAGTCCCCGGTTTTTGAGACGCATGGATTTGCAAGGCGCAAAAGTTCTTGTAGTCGGCATGAAGCGCTCCGGCATGGCGGCCATCAGCCTGCTGGCGAGTCAGGGGGCCGTGCTGCGCGCCACGGACCTGCAAACGCTGAGCGCGTTGCCGGAAGCACGCGAGCTGCTGGAGCGGCTCGGGGTCCCCTTCGAACGGCAATCGCCCGCGGTTTTCGAAGGTTGCGACGCGATCGTGCTTTCGCCCGATGTGCCGGCGGATCTGCCGCCCCTGGTGGCGGCCCGGGAGCGCGGCGTGGCGGTTCTGGGCGACCTCGAACTGGCCGCGCCGCTGCTGCTCGGCAAAACCATCGGCGTAACCGGATCGAACGGCAAGACCACCACCACCAGCCTCATCGGCCACATTCTGAGCACGGCCAAGGTGCCGGTTCAGGTGGGCGGAAATATCGGCACGCCGGTCAGCGCCATGGTGGAGAACTCGCGCCGGGGGCAATGGAATGTGCTGGAGCTGTCGAGCTTCCAGTTGGAGACGATCCAGACCTTTCGCGCCCACGTTGGTGTGGCGCTCAATGTGACGCAGAATCATCTGGATCGTCACCACACTTTCGAACAGTATGCGGCGGCTAAGGGGCGCCTGTTTGAAACGCAGCGCGCCGGCGATATGGCCGTCTTGAATCATGACGACCCGACCTGCGCGTCGTACGCGGCCCGCGGTCCGGGCACGGTGCGCTGGTTCAGTCTGCTGCGGAGATTCTCGCCCGGCGCGTCCCTGGCGGGAGATGAAATGCTGCTGGATGGCCGGCCGCTGCTCAATATCAAGGACATCCCGATTCGCGGCCGCCACAATGTGCAGAACGTGATGGCCGCGGCCATCGCGTCGGCGCGCGCGGGTGTTTCGCGGGAGAGCATAGCCAGCGGCGTCCTGACGTTTCGCGCGGTGGAGCATCGGCTGGAGTTTGTCCGCAATATCCGGGGGGTGGATTTCTATAACGATTCGAAAGCCACGAGCGTGGATGCCACTCTCAAGGCCCTGGACGCGTTTCCAGGCGGCCTGTGGGTGATTCTCGGGGGGAAGGACAAGGGCCTGGACTTCGAGCCGCTGCGCGCGCCCCTGGCGCAAAAGGCGCGGGGCGCGATGCTGATCGGCGCGGCGGCCCAGAAGATCGCGTCGCAACTGGAAGACGCCGTTCCGCTGGTGCACTCCGGGACCCTGGATGCCGCCGTGGAATACGCGTGGGGGCGAGCGATATCCGGCGACACGATTCTGCTGGCGCCGGCGTGCGCCAGCTTCGATCAGTTCAAGAGCTTCGAACATCGTGGCGAGGTG
>Ga0335073_10010884_pt1 | contig 12789 bp, 14 predicted proteins | sample Lox_Sample_22_FD_207093 | JGI IMG/M metagenome (GOLD analysis project Ga0335073, IMG submission 207093) | Soil microbial communities from Loxahatchee National Wildlife Refuge, Florida, United States - Lox_Sample_2.2 | ecosystem: Environmental > Terrestrial > Soil > Wetlands | place: USA...
CAAGGGCCGCAGGGGCCGGTTTCGCCCATCTGCCAGAAGTTGTCTTTCTCATCGAGACGGAAGATGCGGCTCTTGGGAACGCCGGCGACCTTCTGCCAAAGCTCTTCGGCCTCGTCGTCCTCGCGGAAGACGGTGACGTAGAGCCTGTCCTTGGGCAGCGCGTAGTCGACGGTGATGAGGTCCCAGGCGTAGCGGATGGCGTCGGCTTTGAAGTAGTCGCCGAAGGAGAAGTTGCCGAGCATTTCGAAGAAGGTGTGATGGCGGCGGGTGTAGCCGACGTTTTCCAGGTCGTTGTGTTTACCGCCGGCGCGGACGCATTTTTGGGAGCTGGTGGCGCGGGAGTAGTCGCGCTTTTCCACACCGGTGAAGACGTCCTTGAACTGGTTCATACCGGCGTTGGTGAACAGCAGGGTGGGGTCGTTAGCTGGGACCAGGGAGGAACTGCGGACGATGCGGTGGCCGCGTTCGGCGAAGAAGTCGAGGAAGCGCTGTCGAATTTCGTGACCTGTCACGGGAGATTCCTTGTGAGGTGGACTAATTTCGATTGTAACGGAAGGGGGCGGCAGGCCGCGGAATCGGGCGCGGAGGAAAATGACGAAACGAACCCATTCCGAGGGTCGTGCGGGGAGGGTAAGTGGTTGTGTCGGATAGGGTTGCGCATGCTGGAGTCAGTTGACGAAACGAACCCATTGGAGGCGGTTGGGATTGGACGGCGCTGGGATGCGGAACGTCCGGCGCCTAATCCTAATCAGAGTTTAGCAGAGGAAAGACCGGAAATTGGTGGGCTGCGGGTGTGCCCTATGTGGGAAGGGTCAATTCTCGGACGGCTCTAGCAGGTGATCCACTATCCACACATCGACCGGACCGCGCCCGGTAGCCAATCGCAATCCGAGTTGCTCCTGGAGCGCGGCGAAGATGGAGGTCCCCGGAGGATTCGGTGCGGCGTCGAGCGTGGCGGGCTCGGGCGTCCAGGTGAGTTCGATATCAAACGAGCCTGTCAGGGCGGCTTTGTCGACGACGGATCGACTGACGAGCGGGGCGAGGCTGGCGGCGAGCCGGGACATGGTGATGGCTTTGGCGGAGAGAAGGCCGAGGTTGATCCGGGCGCCGCATTGCGGTGTCTGGCCGGGTTCGGGAGGCGGGTGTGGACCGGCGAGGTAGGCGGCGCAATCGAAATCGGAGCGGTTCAACTGGCGGTCGAGGCGGCCCTCGGCGCGCGCGGTGACCAGTGTGAAGATGGGCATCTCGCGGGTTTCTTTGTGGATCGCCAGCTTGAAGCGGTCCGCGAGCAGGGTGCGTAGGAAGGTTTGTTGCGCGGGCGGGGGACCGTCGGCCTTGGAAGCGATATCCTAGCGTTTCGTCGAGATCCATCCCGGCGCGCCCGTGAGCTGATAGGGTTGGGCGCCATAGACGATCCGGAGAAGTTGCGAGACGGTGATCGCCGTGGCGGTGAATCGGCCGTTCTGATATTCGGAGAGGGTTTTGGCGTCAATAGCGGTGTTGATCTTCACGGAAGCGACGTAGGAGAGCGGCTGGGCGTGCAGGGCTGCCGCGGATAACAACAGCAGCAGGCGGCGGCTGGCGGTCACCGCGGCGACTGGCGATTGGCCCCGCATGGCTATTGGTCGAGTTTGAAATCGATGGTGATGGTGGTTGCCGACTCTACCGGCTCGCCGTTGAGCGTGGAAGGTTTGTACCGCCAGGTTCGGACGGCATCGAGCGCGGCCTGCGAGAACGCCTGCTCCGCGACGGTGTTGATGACGACCGGATTCAGCACTACACCCTCCTTGGAGATGACGGCGCGAATCAAGACGACTCCTTCCACGCCCGCCTGCTGGAGATCGGGCGGATATTGCGGCTTGCGTGCGGTGATCAGCATGCAGGGTGTCACCGCTCCACCAACACGGACCTTCTGCGGAGTGGAGCCGGCGGAGGGGCTGAAGCCGCTGGCGGGCTTCTGACCGGTGACCGTTACGGACTCTGTGACGTCGCCCAAGGTGAGCGCAACGTCCAGAGTGGCGGTGACATTCGGAGTCACCACCATGGGCAAGGTCATGGCCTTGAATCCACGCGTATTGACGGTAACACTGTAATGGCCGGGGGGAATGGAAGCGAGACGATAGTCGCCGGCCCGGTTGCAGCTGGCGGTTTCCACGTTGGCCCCATCGAGATTTTTGGCGGTGACAGTACAGGCTGGCACGCGCGCGCCGCTAGGGTCTTCAATGTGGCCGGTGATGGATCCGCGGGCGGTCTGGGCGTAGAGATGGAGAGACGCGACCGGCAAGCCGACGGCGAGGATTAGAGCGGAGACGGCCATTGCCATGCGGGCGCGAAGCGGGCGGCGGTCGTGGCGCGTGAAGAGCGAGCGGACGCGCGATTCGAGATCGGGCGACGCAGCCATGGCAGTGGCGTTCAATCCGCGAGCGCGGCGAGCGGCGACGGCGCGCGTGACTTCGATCAGATGGGAGGCGTATTGATCGGCGGCGATGCCGGAGGCCAGCACCGCGTCGTCGCAGGCGAGCTCGCGCTCGCGGCGCTGGCGGCGGGCGGCCAACCAGGCCAATGGCTGGAACCAATAGAGGCAGCAGGCGGCTTGGGTGAGGTACTGCGCGGCCAGGTCGCAGCGGGAGATGTGGGCGAGTTCGTGGCGGAGGACGGCCGCAAGGCGATCGAGCGGCCACTCGCGAGCGTGCGCGGGCAGCAGAATCGCGGGCCGTAGAATACCCCAGGCTAGCGGGATGGGGATGGCGGCGCTGTCGAACACACGGGTCTTCGAGCGGGTAAGCCCTGCGACCAATGTCTGCGCGTAGCGGGCCGGTTGGATGCGGCGAGAGAGCCACCAGACGCGTAGGGCGCCTGCGAGAAATCGCGCGAAGACCACGAATGCGCCCGCGGCCCAGATCCAGGCGGCCCAGTTCGCAGCCGCTGGAATTGGCAAGGCCGGGGCTGGCGATGCGATGGCGGCGACGGCGATGGCGGGAGCGGCAAGCCGCACGGGTCTCACGTTTTGCAGGAATGGCAGGAGGAGCAGGACGGCGAAGGCGGCGGTCCAGAGAAAATGACGCAACGCGGCGGAACCACGGCGGAGCAGCCATGCGGCGGCGAAAGCCACGCACAGTACCGCGGCGCTTTTCCACGCGCCGGCGATCAGCAGGTCGGATGTGATCATGAGGGGATCTCCTTTCCTTTTCTGGCCTCTTCGATGATGGCGGCGATATCATCCAGCTTGCCGGGAGAGAGGCGGGCGGCCGAGAGGTCGATCAAGGCGGCTACGGCTTGTTCCACTGAGCCTTCGAAAAATGTCGATACCAGGTGGCGGAGGGCCGAACGACGGGCGGTTTCGCGGGCGAGGGTCGGCAGATAGACGTAGTGCAACGATTCTTCTTCGTGGCGGACGTGGCCCTTTTCTTCGAGCACGCGGAGTTTGGCGCGGACGGCGGAGTAGGTCGGAGGATCGGGGAGCGCCTGATGGATTTCGGCGGCACTGGCGCGGCCGCGGCTATATAGGATGTCCATGATCTGTCGTTCGCGACGGCTGAGGGTCCGATGGGTGTCTTTGGCCATAGGTAATGCTGCAAAAGCAGCAAGCTGTTGCAAAAGTACCATTAGTGCGAGATAGTGTCAAGGGGAAAGACCGGAGTTGGCTGAAAGGGCCATGTCAAGGGAATGTTTAGAGGCTTAAAAATTGGGCTTTTCGTCCAGCTCATATCGCCGGGAGTGATCGGGTGCGCTGGCGATGGCGGAAAGCTCGCCGGAATCGAGCCAGATTAGCTCGCACGGGGAGCAATCGTCGATCACCACACTGCCGCCGCCGGCGTAGAAATGCGTGTCCATCTTCCGGTCGCAGCGCGGACAATGCAGGGCGCGGTCGAATTCGTGGGGTTCGGGTGGATGGGATGCGGCCACGCCGGCGGGATGGCGAGATCGCAGGATCTCGACAAGGTCGGCGAACACCGGCATGGTGAGGAGCGTCCCGCGGCAGCCCGAACAGTACAGCAGCCGGCGATGCTCCAGCGAGGCATGCACCAACGGCTGCCGGCACAACGGGCAGCCGACGTCCGATGTCTGGCCGAGATCGCGGATACCCTCCTGGTTCGGCTCCGGCAAATATGCGGAGTTGCAGTATTCGCAAAACAGCGAATCCTGGTCTTCCTGAAGGCGCATGGGCGCGCCGCAGCTTGGACAGTTCATGAGTTCTGCTTCCGTTTTGGCTCTTTGCCAGGCAGACCTGGCATGGCTTCGTGGGTGCGCTCCTGGAACTTCCCGCGCAGGCTGATTGCCAGCGAAACCGCCGATTCGCCGAACTTGTCGCGCATTTTGTCGGCGGCCGCCATGGCCTGCTGCCAGCGGTCGTGGCGTTCCTGATCGAGCAAACCGATCTGGCCGGCCTCATCGTCCCAGCCTGATGTATGCACGCCGAGCAACCGCACTTCCCCGCCCGCCTTCCAATTCTTGTGGAACAGTTCGCGAATCTCTTCGAACAGTTCGGTGTCGAGATCGGTCGCCCGGGAAATAGTATGGGCTCGGGTGATGGTGGAGAAATCCTTGTAGCGGAGCTTGAGCTGGATGGTCTTGGCGCGCAGGCCATGCTCGCGCAGTCGGCGGCCGACTTGTTCGCACAAGCGGGCGAGCGTGGCTTCGAGCTTGCCGATATCGGCCGAGTCCTCCATGAAGGTGTGCTCGTGGCTGATCGATTTCGCGCCCGCCGATTCGCCGACGGCGGTATCGTACCAGCCGCCGGCATCGAGGCCCTGCGACTTGCCGGCAAGCGCCAACCCCCATTTACCGAATTTCTCTTCGAGGAACTTTTCGTCGAGGCGAGCCAGATCGCCCACCTTGCGAATGCCGAACGCGTGCAGGTTCTTCTCGGTGACCTTGCCGACGCCGGGGATTTTGCGGACGTCGAGCGGCGCCAGGAAGTCGGCTTCGCGGCCGGGGATGATCCAGAGCACGCCGTTCGGCTTGGCTTGATCGGACGACACCTTCGCGACCATGCGCGAAGCGGAAATGCCGATGGAGCAGTTCAACTGGGTGACACTCTTGACGCGCTCATGCAAGAGATGCGCGGCGTGGAGCGGCGGACCCAGCAGGCGCTCGGTGCCGGTCATGTCGAGGTAGGCCTCGTCGATGGACGCCATTTCGACCAGCGGCGTGAACTCGCAAAGTATCGTGTGGACGCGGTGAGAGTAGTCCATGTAGCGGTCGCGGTGGCCTTCGACGAAGACGGCCTGGGGGCAAAGCTTGTAGGCGGTGCGCAGCGGCATGGCGGAATGGACGCCGAATTTACGGGCGGCGTAGGATGCGGCGGAGACGACACCGCGCTCGTTGGACTTGCCGCCTACGACGACGGGTTTGCCGCGGAGGGAAGGGTCGTAGAGCTCTTCCACGGATACGAAGAAGGCGTCCATATCGACGTGGAAGTAGGTGGGCATGGGTTAGCTGCAAGTGTGGATGCAAGGGATCTCGGGGAATTCCTGAACGTAGCCGAGCCACAATTCGCCGTCCTGCCAATGGATGTAGCACGCCGTGGTCATGGAACGATTTTACTGCCGGGCGCCAAGCGTCGGCAGGAGTGCCGACGCGGCAGGCAGGAGTGCCCGCACTACGGGCTGAAGCCAATTACTTGCGGCCGCCAGCGATCCGCGCGGCCTCGGGCCTTTTGCGAAGCGCCATCATCGCCACAATACCCAACGCGGGGCCGATGGCGAGGAACGCCATCGACCATTGCGTTCCCAGCCAGCGCTCGAACTGCGGGACGAGGCGGATGGTGACCATGGTCAAGAAGAAGCCGAGGCTGTTCTGGAGCGTCAAGGCGGTACCGAGATGGTGGGGCTCGCATAGCTCGCTGGTGCAGGCGGAGAATTGCGCCGAATCCGCGACTACCGAGAATCCCCAGATCAGCGCCACGGATCCTAGCCAGAGGGCCCCGGCGTGAAAGAAGAAACCGATCGCGAGCGCACAGGTGCCGCTGATCGACATGGCGAGCGAGGTGGTGCGCGTGCGGCCCCAGCGGTCAGCCAACCAGCCGGCGATGACACTTGCCGGACCGCCGGCGGCGATGGCCGCGAAGGTCAACCAACTCGCGGCGAGCGCGGAATGCAGGGCCGCGGTCAGATACAGTGCGAGCCAGGCCCACATGGCGTAGAGTTCCCACATGTGCCCGAGATATCCGAGGTTGGCCAGCAGGAGGGGACGATCGCCGAGCAGAATTCGCACGTAGTTCCACTGGAATTTCGCCTTCGATGCCGCATAGGGTCCGCTGCGCACGAACAAGGCCGAGAGGATGCCGCCCAACGCGGCCAGTCCGGCGGCGGCGTACAATACGGCTCGCCAGTTGTGCAGACCGCCGGTGGCGTTCAACAATTGCGGACCGGCCGAGCCGAAGGTGAGCGCTCCGACCAGCAGGCCGATTCCCAGGCCGCGATCGTGTTTGGTCCAGGTGGCGGCGATTTTCATGCCGACCGGGTAGACGCCGGCCAGCGCGAAACCGGTGGCGAAACGCAGGCAGAGCGCGTCGGGGAGGCCGCGGGCGGCGACGGGGATGAGCAGAGTCGCTGCCGCCGCCGCGAGAGCGGAGACGGCGAGCAGGCGCTCGGGGCGGACCCGATCGGCAAGATTCAGGATTGCGAAAATCAGCGCGCCGACGGCAAAGCCGCCTTGGACGGCGAGAGTGAGGCCGGCTTTACCCGAGTCGCCGAGGCTCCACGCCGCGCTCAAGGCTGGGACGACAGCGGATGCCGAAAACCAGACGCCCATACTGAGCAGTTCGGCGGCAACCAGCACTCCGAGGGTAGGCCACTTTTGCACGTGCTTTGCTTGCGACGGGGGAAGCGCGAAAGGGCCATTATATACGCGCCGCGACTCGGACCACCACTCGGGAGAGGTGTGCAGTTCCGCGGGGCGCGGTCGCAACATCAGATTGGGTCCTCGGGCGGCCAAGCGCGAGTTGGCAACCGGCCCCACAGGTGCTACGGCCGGACGCTACGGTCGAGGAGCTGTTCGGAGGTCAGGCCGTAGAGTGGTGGTGAGGGAACGCCGAGGATTGAGAGGTAGATGTAGATCTGTCCGCGATGGTGGATTTCGTGCTCGATCATGGCGCGCAGCCACTTCCATACCGTGATGGATGCGCCATCGGGCGTGATGCATTTGCGAGTGAGATCTTCCGGTCGGAAGGCGGAGAAAATTGCGGCCGTATCGCGATGCAGACGTTCGGCGAACTCGATGATTTCGTCATAACTCGCGGCGAGGCCGCGGCCGCAGCCGGCATAGGCGCTGGGCCGGCCCTGCACGATTTCCGCAAACATGAAGCGATTGATGGTGGCGATGTGTCGGAGCAAGTCGCCGAGGGTGAATACGCCGTCGCGGAATCGCCAGTCGACTTTGTCCGGAGGAATGGCGCGCGCCACTCGCATGGTGCGTTGATGAACCTTCTCAAAGTAGTTCAGGAACTCTGCGAGGTCGCGGATTTCCATTCGGCAGCAGCCTCCACTGGCCTTCAGATGCCGCGAGTCATCTCCCAGATTCCGGCCAGATGATGATCGTCGTGTTCGGCAACGAAGTAGAGGTGATCGACCAGGCGCATGGGCTGCTTCAGGCGGGGATGCAGTTTGGAACGCGAGAATTGAGTGGGTTGAAACTTCGCCAGGCGATCGAGCAGACCGGCGCGGGCATGGCGGAATTCGGCGAGAATCGCGGACAATTCGCGGGCATTGTGGTTGGCTTCGTGGGTTCTGCGATTGGTTAGGTCGGCGACGGTGAGTGTTTCGCCATCGGAAAGGAAGTCGTCAACGCGCGAGAGCCAGAGCGGTTCGAGATCGGCGAGGTGGCCGGCATGTTCCTGCGCGGACCATTTTCCTTCAGGTTTGGCGGTCAGGATATCAGGGGGGACCCCGCGAATAAATTCCTCGAGGCGCGCGGGCGTGCCGCGCAAACGGATGCAGAGGTTCGGGAACTGCTCGACTGGAAACGTGAATTCGAATTTGCGTTCGAACCAAGCCGGGATTTGGGACATAGACGGAAGTTACCCGATTGTCTTCTGGCGGAACTTCTTCAGGCCGGCGACCAGCAGTAGAGCGTCCAATACGATCAGCGCGCCGACTACGGCCATCGGGGGCATGTGCGTCACCTGTGGGACCAATGTGCCGCGGAGCCCTTCGCTGGCGTAAACCAATGGGTTCACCAGCACGGCGTACTGCAAGACCTTCGACACAGCTCCCAACGAATGCCAGGAGTAATACGCGCAGCCGAACATCATCATGGGCGCCACCACCAGGCTGAACATGAGGCCGACCTGCGTTTGTCCGATGCTGCAACCCAGAGTCAATCCTCCCGAGGAGGAAAATAGCGCCACCAGGAAACAGATGAGCGCGAACAACCCGATATTATCGATGTTGAGCTGCACGCCGGAGCCGATGAGCAGCCAGGCCGCGGGAATGACAACCAGACCCGAGACCAGCGCCTGAATCATGCCGGCCACGATCTTCTCGACGGCCAGCCAGTGGTTCTCCATCGGCGCCAGCAGCCGGTCCTCGATTTCCTTGGTGAATTGCAATTCGGCGATTAAAGGCATCGCCACCGCCTGGATGCCGGAGAGCACCATGCTGATGGCCATGATGCCGGGCAGCAGGATGTTCTTGTAATCCAGGCGCATCATACCGCTGGCGGTGAGAACGCGCCCGAACACGAACGTCAGCAAGAGCGGCTGCAGCAGGTTTTGCATGAGCATGGGCAGCAGGTTGCGGCGCGCCACGTGGCCGTCGCGCTGCAGCATGGCGTAGAAAGTTTTCCAGTTCAATCTCGCAGGCTCCTTCCGGTGTGGTGTAGGAACAGGGTCTCCAGGCTGGGCTCGGAAATGTGGACGTCGCGGAGTTCCAGGCCATGCGCCTGCACGGCGCTGGCGATGGGGCCGATCAACGGGCCGCCGCGGTCGGCATAGATATCGGCCTCGGGCTTGCTGTCGGCGCGCACTTCGGTGACGCCGGGAAGCTGGCGCAGATCATCGGCCAACTCGCCGGGCGCGCGATCGAACTTGAGGCGGAGCAAATAGCCGCCGGGGATCGACGATTTCAGCGTTTTCGGGGCGCCTTGCGCGATGATTTTGCCGTGGTCGATGATGGCCAGGTTCTCGCACAAGGCGTCGGCCTCATCCATGTAGTGGGTGGTGAGCACGATGGTTTTGTCGAGGCGATTGTACTCGCGGATGATCTCCCAGAGCAGCAGGCGCGTTTGCGGATCGAGTCCGGCGGAGGGCTCGTCGAGAAACAGCACTTCAGGGTCGTGCATCATGGCGCGGGCGATGGAAATGCGCTGCATCATGCCGCCGGAATAGCTGCGGACGTTGTCGTCGGCGCGTTCGGTCAATTTGAAACGCTCCAGCAGTTCGTCCGACCGGCGCGCGCGTTCCTTGCCGCTCATACCGAAGTACGCGCCGTGGAACAAGAGGATCTCGCGCGCGGTGAGGGCGAAATCCAGGTTAGGACGCTGCGGCACCACGCCGATCAAGCGCTTGGCCTCCACCTGCTGCTGCCACACGTTGTACTCGCCGATGAAGGCGCGTCCGTCGGTGGGCTGGGTACGGGTGGTGAGGATGCCGATGGTGGTGGATTTGCCGGCGCCGTTGGGACCGAGCAGGCCGAAGATCTCGCCGCCGCGAATTTCGAACGACACGCCGTCCAGCGCGACCACTTCGAACTTCTTCTTGCTCTTGTCCTTGGGACCGGAGCGCTGGGGTGTAAAGGAGAAGCCGCCTCCGCGGGCGGCCGAGGGCGGCGGCGAAGTATACACTTTGCGAAGGTTTTCGATACGGATACCGATTGCCATGGGTAATCGACTTAGTCTCGGCCGTGAGGCCGGTTCTTACAGCTGTTCCAGATCACGCCGCGCGGTATCGAAGATGGTGCGCATGCGGTCTTCCTTGTCGTGATTTCCCCGGATGCGCGCGGCGGTTTTCCAGGCCACGCGGCCCAGTTCGACCATCGGCTTCATCATGGGAATGACCTCGGGCGACATGTATTGCCCAAACTCCTCCCACTTTTCGGCGCGTTCCCAGATGCGGCGGACCGCGTCGGGGTCGCGCTCCAATTCCTCGATTCCGGCCGGGGTGAGATGGTAGGTCCGCCGGCCGCTCACCACGTCGGAGGCGATCAACTCTTCGTCCTCGAGTTGCTGCAAGGTCGGGTAGATGCTGCCGGCGCTGGCCTTATAGATGCCGCCCGACCGTTCCGCCAGTTCTTTCATCAATTGATATCCGTGCTTGGGCCCTTCGCGTAGCAGAGAAAGGATCGCCAGCCGGACTTCGCCCGATTCGAAGAACCGGGACCGTCCCCCGAATTGCATCGACATCCAGGGGAAAAAGCTGTTTTGTGTCCACCAGTGATCGTGTCGCATGATATATCTTACGATATATCACCCGCTATATCGTACGCAAGGGCAGAAGAGCCGAAACAACCTCACGCCAAGCAGTGTCCAATAGACTGGTGACGTTTCACTGCCGAAACCGCAGTTCGCTGCCGTTGGCCCATACGCTGATCGATCTGGCGCTGCTGGCGTTCTGGATCTGGCATGCGGCGGTGGTGCTGAATCCGCTGACGACCAGGTTGAAACGTACGCAGCCGAACGCTCTGGCGGCGTATGCTTCGATGGAATCGATCGGCTGGGATCCTGAGGTCTATTCGACGCCCGACCGGCATTTCGCGCTGATGCTGACGGGGACGCTGCCGGCGGGAGTGGTGTCGTACGCGATACGGCCGGAAGCCGGCTGGCAGACGAACCGGCGTCTGTGGGACCCGGTTTGGCTGCTGATTCACGAAGCGGTGGCGATCCCGTTCTGGTTTCTGGCAGGCATGTGGCTGGATACGGGGCGGTCACGGCTGGCGCGATTGTTGCGCGGCTATGTACTGCTGCGGGTGATTGTCGCGGCACTGGCGATGCTGTTGCCCGCCCACAACTGGTGGATTCCGCAGTTTCTCTTTTGGCTGGGGCTGGCTGGATATGGATTGCTGCGGGCCTTGCATGGAGTGATGGCGATGGCATCGGGCAGACGATCGTTATCGTTTGTCGGCAGGCGCGGCTAGCCTTGGCTCGCGCGCGCAGCCACCACGCGCGGGATTCCGGCCAGATCGGGCACCACTTTGAGATCCGGCCAGGAGGATAGCAAGCCGATCACGTGGTCGTGGCAACCGAAGCCCAGTTCCATCACCAGCCAACCGCCGGGCCGGAGGACTCGCGGGGCGTCGGCGGCGATGCGGTCGTAAAGGTCGAAGCCCGATGGTCCGGCGAAGAGGGCGGCCTGCGGCTCCCAGTCGCGCACTTCGCGCTGCAGGCCGTCGCGAGCGGTCTCGGGAACGTAGGGCGGATTGGAAACTACCAGGTCCATCGAGTGGGACGCGAGCGCGCCCATCAGATCGCAGACGATGACGCCGATTCGCGCATTCAGGCGTTCGGCATTCTCCGCGGCCACGCGCGCAGCAGGGGCGGAGATGTCCGTCGCCCAGAGATCGGCGCCCATTTCGAGTTGCAGAGTGACCGCGAGGGCGCCCGAGCCCGTGCCAACGTCGACCACGCGCCGCGCTCCACGCGCCACTTCCAGAACGGTCTCGACGATGTGTTCCGTCTCGGGACGCGGAATCAGCACGTCCTGGGTGACGCGGAATTCACGGCCGTAGAATTCCTGGCGGTGGGTAATGTATTGGGTCGGTTTGCCTTTGAGGCGTTCGTGCAGGTAGCGGCCGTAGTGCAGCCATTCGACTTCGCGCAGTTCCTGCTCGGGATGCGCGAAGAAATAGACCCGCTCGACGGACATGGCGAATGCCAGGAGCACTTCCGCCGTCAGCTTGGGAGCGGCGATTCCGGCGTCGTCGAGGAGTTCGGTCCCCTGGGCGAGCGCCGTGCGGATGGTCATGCCGGCTGGCCGATGAGATCGCCCTGCTTTTTGAGTTTTTCGGTCTGGTAGAAGGTGGTCAGCGCGTCGATGATGGGCTGGAGCTTGCCTTCCATGACGAAATCGAGCTGATGCAGCGTCAGGCCGATGCGATGATCGGTCACGCGGTTCTGCGGGAAGTTGTAGGTGCGGATTTTCTCGCTGCGGTCGCCGGTGCCGACCATGCTGCGCCGCTCGGCGCCGAGGGCGGCCTGCTGTTTCTCGAGCTCGAGCTCGTAGAGGCGCGATCGCAGCACGCGTTCGGCTTTGGCGCGATTCTTGATCTGGGATTTTTCGTCCTGGCAGGAGACCACGAGGCCGGTGGGGATGTGCGTCAGGCGGACGGCGGAGTAGGTGGTGTTGACGGACTGGCCGCCGGGACCGGAGGAGCAGAAGGTGTCGATGCGCACGTCCTTGGCCTCAAGCTTGACTTCGACGTCATCGGCTTCGGGCAGGACGGCCACGGTGATCGCCGACGTGTGGACACGGCCCTGCTGCTCGGTCACCGGGACACGCTGCACGCGATGCACGCCGCTTTCGTACTTCAACTTGCTATAAACCTTGTCGCCGCTCACCAGGGCGATGACTTCCTTCAAGCCGCCGACGGACGATTCGCTCGAAGACGTCACTTCCATCTTCCAGCTCTGTGTTTCGGCGTAGCGGGAATACATGCGGAAGATTTCAGCGGCGAAGAGCGTCGCCTCGTCGCCGCCCGTGCCGGCGCGGATTTCAAGCACGATGTTCTTGTCGTCGTTGGGATCTTTGGGCAGCAGCAAGATTTTGAGCTCTTCCTCGATTTGTGCCTGGCGCGGCTCGAGCTCGGTGACCTCCTGTTCGGCCATGGCCTTGAGATCGGGATCGGTCTCGTTGAG
>Ga0335073_10010885_pt1 | contig 12788 bp, 11 predicted proteins | sample Lox_Sample_22_FD_207093 | JGI IMG/M metagenome (GOLD analysis project Ga0335073, IMG submission 207093) | Soil microbial communities from Loxahatchee National Wildlife Refuge, Florida, United States - Lox_Sample_2.2 | ecosystem: Environmental > Terrestrial > Soil > Wetlands | place: USA...
TCTATGGCGGCGGCGGCATTACGCCGGATGAGAAGATCGAGGCCCCCAAGCCCACCTCATTCCAGGACGTTCTGCTTAACCACGACGTGTTCTTCCACTTTGCGCCGGTCTATGTCTCCGAGCATCAGGTGGACAAAAACTTCCAGGTCGATGACGCCGTCATGGCGGAGTTCAAGAAGTTCCTGGCCAGCCAGAACATTGAGTACACCGACGCCGATTTTAATGGCATCAAAGATTGGCTCGCGGCGCGGATCAAGGAGAAGATCTTCACCATCCAGTTCGGGCAGTTGCAGGGGCTGCGCACTCTGGCCGACTGGGATCCCATGATCCAGAAGGCGATCACCTATCTGCCCGAGGCCCAGGCCCTGGAAGACAATGCGCACAAGGTAGAGCAGGAAAAGGCTATGGCGCGGAACAGCGCGTCGAACAGCAGCTCACAGTAGCGTTTTTCCGATATAAAGCACAGAGGCCATCCCACGGGATGGCCTTGGTGCTTTCAAGAGCTACTTCAGAGAGTCAAATCGTTCAGGCACCGAAAGTCCGGGCGCTGTTGCTTTGGTCCCCAAACCCCGCGAGGAGTCCGGGATCCCTCATTGGAGCAAAAAGAAGAACCTGAAACCCCGCTCGAAGAAGACTGTCGGCATGACGCCATCCTACGCCACACACCCGGGAGTACCGCACGGCAGCTCTCTTTGGGCACTATCCGGCACATTCCAAAGAGTCTCGGACCCGACGATGAATGTTGTAGATTGAATTGGCCAGGATGCATCTTACCTGATAGCGTTTAACAACCGTATGCCACTGCGATATCGACTCAGCCTCGCCGGTCTTCTCGTTGCAGCGGCGATGGTTCCCTGCAGGGCAGCGGACGTTTCGAAAGCCCCGCTGCCCGACATTCGCCAGTTGATGCGCGAGGTGGCCGAGCACCAAAAGCAGCTTGAGAAGGTGCGCGAAAACTACACCTACAGTTCCATCGAGACCATTCAGGACGTCGATGCCTCGGGACGGGTCACGAAGACCGAAACCGAGGAGCGCAACAACTTCTTTGTGAATAGTCACCTGATCGAGCGGAGGGTGAAGAAGAACGGCCAACCGCTAACTGGACGTGATGAAGAAAAAGAGCAGGAGCGGGTGACCAAGCTGATTGAGAAGGCCCAGAAGACGCCGCCCGGCCAGTTCCTCGAAGACCAGAACATGAGCATCAGCCAGCTGCTCGACCTGATGGATGTTCGTAATCCGCGTCGCGAGATGTACCACGGCCGGCCAACCTTCGTCTTCGACTTCATCGGCCGGCGCAATCAGAAGACCCACGGCCTGGTTGAAGACGCCTCAAAGAAGCTGCAGGGAACCATCTGGATCGATGAAGCCGATCTGCAGGTGGCTCATCTGGAAGTGAGCTTCAATGACAACTTCCGCATCGCCGGCGGCTTGTTTGCCACTGTGCAGAAGGGCTCCAACCTGCGCTTCGATCAAGCCCCGGTGGAGGGCGGATTGTGGCTTCCGACCGGCGGCGAGGCCAACATGCAGGCGCGGCTGCTGCTGTTCAAGAACATGCGCCAGCACCTGACCGAGCGGGACTTTGGCTTCTCGCAGTTCCACGTTGAGACGCAGCAGTCCGCCGAAGCAGAAGCCGTTTCTCCGTCCCACCACTGACAGGTCTGGTCCCGCCATTCATTGATCGCGAAAAGACCCGAAAATAACCTTGAATGTCAGGGCGTAGGCGCTGCACTGCCGACCGACTGGAAATCCCTTGCAACTGCGGTGATCGCGTTGTCCAGATTGCGGTCGTGGGTCTTCTGCAGAAATGCAGCATCCACCGATTGCGTAAAGGCCCACAGCACGTAATGAGTCTTGCCGTCATAGACAACGAGTCTGAGCATCGGCAAGGGATCAGAGGCGCCGTGCTGCTTGTCGGGGTTCGTCGGTCCGTATGGAGCGAGCAGCCGAATCTCCAAGACCAGATCCGCATCCGAGGGATTGCTCACCAGCTCGTAGCGATGCGTGGCCTTGAGCGTGGCGTAAAACTCGTTGTAAGGCCGATTCGTGTCTCCGCTGAACGGCTCGGGAAACAAGCCGCTGTCCGATCCCGCATTCGAGATGAAGAGCTTCTTCGCATTCAGGATGGCCGGCGGTACGGGCGCATCGGAAACCTGGGCCGCAACGGTCTCTGCGGCGAACACCACGCATATTCCAAGGCACAACAACAAAACAGGTCGAACCATAAATCATCCAGTGGTCATTCGTTGTCGGGCCGCGTGTACGGTTTCTGCAGATAGAGGCGGGCCTCGTTTACGGCGCCCTGCGTATTGTCATTCGTCTGCACCGCCAGACGATACTCGCTCACCGCACGGTCGCGCTGCCCGGTGATGTCGAAGATCTTGCCGATAGCGATGTGGCTCCAGACCTCCGTCCACGCCGGCTCGTCGTCACCCCGCAGCGAGTCGCGGAAGGCGTTCACGCTGGCCTGGTAGTTGCGCTGGGTAAACAGCACCTCGCCGATGCGGTAGCTGGCCAGCGAGCTCTGCGGATTGGCATCGAGAGCCTTCTTATACTCCGCCAGCGCGCCCACCAGGTCTCCCTGCGCGACAAGCTGCTGCCCTTTCAGGATGGATATGCGCACCTGCAGGTCCGGCGTGCTTTTGAGCACCCAGTCCTGCGGATCGATGCTGATGCGCCGCGGACGGCCGAAGGTATCGACCACATATTGGGTGTCGGTGCCAACCACCTCGACCTTTTGATCAACCGTCTTGCCTTCGGTCTCCACGCGAAGATCGACAGGCATGCGGAACAGATCCAGGTCTTGGTTGATCTCTCCAATGGTGCGGAAACCTTTGTTGTTGCCCAGCCGGTAGACCGCGTATTTATCGGTGAAACGCGGCGCCCCGGTACCGTCGATCCATTGGGCAAAAAACGGTGTGAGCTGCTCCTGGCTCTGCGCTTCGGCCACCTTTTCGAAATCCGCGGCTCGGATGGAGCTGTCGGTGTACTGGCTCAGCGCACCCTTGAGAATCGCCAGAAACATCTTGTCGCCGACCTCGCCGCGCAGCATGTGGAAGATCATGGCGCCCTTCTCGAGCGTCATCGACTGGAACTGCGGCGAAAACGGATCGAGCCTTCCTGCGCTGGAGAGCGGGATTGTATCGTAGGCCAGCGCTCCGGCTGACACATCTTCCAGCGCCGTCTTCATCGCGTTGCGGCCGCTCTCGTCTTCCACATACATCAGCTCGCCATAGCGCGACATGCCGTTGGTGATCCATGCATCATTCAGCGTGCGCGGGCTCACCTCGCCGCCCCACCACTGGTGGGCGATGGTGTTGGCCAGCCAGCGCACTGAGGATTTGTCCCCCGTCCGATTGCCGGGAATGCCGGCAAGCTCCGGCGCCCACGCGGCGAAGAGCACGTCATCGGGCATCTCCACGATGTTCAAATGGCTGGTTTCGAGCTCTCCGAAGCTGTCGGTGAAGAAGTCGTACTCCTTCGTCGCCGTCTGGGCCAGTTGATTGGCCGACTGCTGATGGCTGACCGTGAGGTACACCTTCACATTGCCGGGTCCCACCGAAACCGGCCCCAAATAGCGGCCTGCAATCACAGTGCCGGGGAATCCCGGCTTCTTCCAGCTGAAGTCGTACTCGTCGCCCGGCTTGCCGTTGGACAGAGTGACCCCATGCGACGGGCCGGTGCTGCCGCTGGCGAAGACGCGCACGCCCTGCGGCACGCGGATGTGCATCTCGGCCGTGAAACGGTCGGTCATGAAGCCGGTAGTGGGAAACCAGCGCGCCGGATACAGCAGATAGCTGATGGGCTCCTGAATGGCCGCCAGCTTGAGGCCCTCGATGGGACCGTCTTCATTGCCGGTGATCGTGCCGTCATAGACGAAAGTCCAGCGCGCGGTCTGGCCTTCGGTGAAACCCGACGCGGCCGTGACCCGGATCGATCCGTCTGCCGTACGTTCGCCGTCCAGCACCTTGCCGCTCTCGTCGGTGATCTTGGTGATCTTCAGCGCGGGATGAAAGCCGAAGTTCACCACGTCCAGGTTAGGCGGCGCGGTAAAGCTCACCGTCGCGGTAGCGGCGAGATGATGGGATGCGGGGTCCAGCTCGGCGTCGATCACATAGCCGGTAATATTCAGCGCCGGCCGCTCCCGTTGCGCAAACGCCGGAGCAGCGACCGCCATCAATCCAACAACGGCCAAAAGTAGGGGCCGAACCCACTGGGCCCGCGGACTCACTTTTCGTGTACGCATCCAGATCATCATCGCATCCCCGCCGTTTCAATGACTGTAGTTCCGCGTCCGTGCCTGAACCAGTCAGGACCGGGCGACTCTGCCCGCGGCCGCCTGAAGAGACGGTCCAAGTTGTTCAAGTGTAATGGCAGCCACGCGTTCGATTGCCCCCGGAATCTCAATTCCCTCTCCGGGTAGCCGAACTCCCAATGCGTCACGAATGGACCACAAGCCCTCTATCATGGACTGCCGGTGTACCCCGTCTGGTAGCAGAAGACTGATCTGTTGGACGATATTTGCCGCCGCGAAGTCACGCTGAATCAGCTCCGGGACCACTCGCCGGCCGGCAATCAGGTTGGCCATAGCCACGTGCGGCACCTTCACCATCCGCTTTGCGATCGCATAGGTTACCGGTGAAACCCGGTACACGACGACAAAGGGATTTCCGATGAGAGCCGCCTCGACCGTTGCGGTACCGCTTGCTACGACGGATGCTCGGGCATGGGCAAGCGTTGTGCGGGCGTCATCGACCAACCGGACTGTGACGCCATTCCCGTGCCTGGCGACCAATCGCGCCACCTCCTCGCGCTGGGCTGCGTGAAGCGTCGGCGCGAGCGGCAGAACAAATTCCAGCGGGACCGGTGAGCGCGATGCCAGCAGATGCGCGGCCTTCAGCATCTCCGGCAGATGGTCGCGGATCTCGCCGGCCCGGCTACCGGGAAGCAGACCAACCCAGGTCTTGGCCGAGTCCAGTCCATTTTCTCGAGCAAACTGCAGGCGGCCGATAGCTGGCGGCGGCAGCTCCGCCAGCGGGTGTCCCACAAACTCCGCCGGTACGCCGCGCTCCCGGTAGAACGTCTCCTCGAAGGGGAAGATGACCAGCATCCGGCTGACGTAGCGCTGCACCAGCTTGATGCGATGCTTCTTCCACGCCCACAACTGCGGGCTGACGAAATAGATCACCGGAATGCCCAGCCGGTGGAACTCTTTGGCGAGCCGCAGATGAATCTCGGGAAAGTCGATGAGCACGACGACATTTGGCCGGCGCTCGCGGATGGCCCGCTTCAGCTTGTGGAATTCCCTATAGATGCGCGGCAGGTGAAGCACCACTTCCGTCAGCCCCATCACGGCCATATCTTCGGCGCGGACTACGCGTTCCAGGCCCGCCGCTTCCATCCGCGGGCCGCCCATGCCGAAGAACTGTGCCTTTTCGCCCCGAGAGGCTAGCTGCCGCTGGAGCGCCTCCACCAGCAGCGCACCATAGTGCTCGCCGCTGGCCTCGCCTGCCGAGATGAAGATAGGGGGGGACATGGATGCATGGGGCCTGAGATGCTGGCGCTGCCTACGATCATAGCGGCTGCCCCGCGTGCTGGCCTGGCATCAGTCAGCAATAGAATTCCACCTGCTGCAGAGTCGCGGCTCTGAGTCATCGCGTCAACGATGGCAAAGGCGCCTGATATCGCTTTGTGATATCATAGTAAGGATGTCGCGCCACAGACTGCGCCGCGTAGAATTCCGGTGAGATGAACAAGGCGCAGCAAACAACTCTGGCTGCAGTCTTTACGCGGCCTACAAGAGCAGACATTCGCTGGTCGTCTATCGAGTCGCTGATACGCGCGTTAGGCGGAGAGATCAGCGAGCGTTCAGGAAGCCGGGTTGCAGCGAGACCCAATGGCGTGACGGCAGTCTTTCATCGTCCGCATCCGCACCCGGAAACAAAAAAGGGCGCCGTGGATGCAGTGCGCCAGTTCCTGGTGAATGCAGGAGTAAAACCATGATGGAATACAAGGGCTACTTGGCCGGCCCAATCGACTTCGATGCGCAGGATGGCACTTTCTCCGGCACAGTGGCCGGATTGAAGGACGTGATTCACTTCGAAGGTACGACAGCCAGCGAACTCAAGCGCGCGTTTCGCGAGAGCATCGACAGTTATCTGGAACTTTGCGCTGAGACCGGGCAAGAGCCGGACCGGCCCTTCAGCGGCAAAATTCTTCTGCGCACCGACCCGGAGCTGCACCGCAAAGCCGCCCTCCGCGCGGCGGCTGAAGGTATGAGCCTTAGCAGTTGGATCTCGTACCAGATTGAAAATGCCCCGTAATTCCAGGCCCAGCGGTTACTTGCTTCGGCGAATCCGCACGGCCGCGGTCAGTTCCCCACCCGCGGCTGGTCTTAATTCCAGTAGACAAGCGTCTTGGCGCTGACCGGTTTCTGCTCTCCCAACGTTTATAGTCGTTACCCTTTCCTGATGTAACTTGGTCCCGGGGGACCAACATGACATCCAAACGTGCATTCAGCACAGCGCTCTCCATTGCAATCCCAATGTTGATTGCCGCTTCCTTCTTTCAACCATCAGCAACAGCCAGCCAGCAGCCATCCTACACGGCTCAAGCCTCCCCTGCTTCGCAGACTGATGCGGCACCCGCGCAGGATCAACCTGTTCCCATCATTATCCAAAATCCGATCCCGGCCGCCCAGCTCGCTTTCCTCACCAGCTTTGACGGCCATCCGGCCAAGGAGCTGCTGAAGGACAAGCGCTTCAAAGATCTGCTGAAAAACGAGATTCCGCACACCGAATACCACTACGGCAGCGACATGCCGCTCGATGGTGCGCTGAAAGAAGTGCTCGACGGCTCGCCGCGGCCGGTCGAGATTCGGGACGGCCGTTACCTGCTGGCTTCTGGCGCGCAAGGCCCTTACCTGAGCGGCCGCGGCTTCGTCTGGATCGACCTGCAGCAGGGAATCTTTCTCGGCGGATTCTACTTCCACCCCACCAACGGCGAGCCTACGCCGACGCTGACCATCTTCTCGCGCCAGCTCGATCAGGACGAACTGGCGCTGTCGCAATTGCCGCCCGATTTCAGCGCCGACCTGAGCCAGTGGAGTCTGGTCGAGCACGTGCCGCAGATCTCGCCGAGTTACTTTATCCCGGCCAACGGCAAAAAGTATGTCCTGCTGCATGACGAGGCCTACTGCGCCGGACCGCCGGACGCAGCCGCGCCCACAGCCGATGCCTGCGCGCACCTTGAAGAACAGGCCGCCGACGCTGACATGAACGCAGCCTATTTCATGCACGAGACCCACAACGCCGCGAATGCCACGGCATGGATGCTGGGCCCAGATCAGGTTGCGTGGATCAGCCTGCGCGAGAGAACTTGCGGCATTGGTCTCGCCTGCCGCGTCTCCTTCACCCGTCAACGGACGGGCCAGCTCATCGGGCGCCCCATGCCGCCTCCACATGCACCTGCGCCCCGCAGAGGTCGTTAGGTGTAGTGTCGTTTAGCTGGCGCTTCGCCGGGACCGCACCGCGGCTGCAAGTTCGTCGAGCAGTGCGTGCGTCTCCTGCCAGTCGATGCAACCGTCGGTGATGCTCTGGCCGTAGACGAGCGTCTTGCCATCGACCAGTTGCTGCGCGCCCGCCACCAGGTTGCTCTCGATCATCACGCCCATAATCCGCTTATCGCCGCCGGCAATCTGCGCAGCCACGTCATGACACACGATGCCCTGCCGCCGGTAGTCCTTGCCGCTGTTCGCGTGGCTGAAGTCGATCATGATGCGCGGGGCAACGCCGGTCTTCTCCATGCGGGCGGCGGTATCGGCCACCGCCTCGGCCGTGTAGTTCACCATATTGCGGCCGCCGCGCAGGATGATGTGGCAGTCCGGATTGCCGGTGGTCACGAAGATCGCCGACTGGCCGTGTTTCGTGTGGCCAAGGAACGTGTGCGAATAGGCGGCGGAAAGAATCGCGTCGATGGCCACCTGCACGTCGCCCGAGGTCGCATTCTTGAAGCCCACGGGACACGAGACCCCGGAGACCAACTGCCGGTGCACCTGGCTCTCCGTAGTGCGTGCGCCGATGGCGCCCCAACTCACTAGGCCGGCAATATACTGCGGCGAGATCATGTCCAGGAACTCGGTGCCGGTGGGCACGCCCATCTCGGCCAGATCGAGCAGCAGGTGCCGCGCCAGGCGGAGCCCGTCATTGATCTTGTAGGACTGGTCGAGATAGGGATCGTTGATCAGCCCCTTCCAGCCGATCGTCGTGCGCGGCTTTTCGAAGTAGACCCGCATCGCGATGCGCAGGTCTTGAGAAAATTCCCGGATCGCGCCCTTGAGCAGCCCGGCGTACTCGCGGGCCGCGTTGGGATCATGAATCGAGCAGGGCCCGGCGAGGACGAGCAGCCGGTCGTCGCGGCCATGGAGAATGTCGGTAATCTCGCGGCGGCCGTTGAAGATCGTCTCCGATGCGGCCTCGGTAACGGGAAACTCTTCCTCGAGAAAGACAGGAGGAAGCGCGACCTTCGTCCATTGAATGCGAATATCTTCTGTTGGATGGAACATTGGCTCTTTCTTGTGCGGCGCGGCTTTTGCGCAGGAGGCATTGCGCGCAAAGCGCTGTCCGGCAAGGTGAGATCAGTCGGTGCCTAAGTAAAATCTATCAGTCCAGGCACACCGGTAGTCTCACCCGCAGGTGCGGGCACAAGAAGAGAGTGGGCCTTAACGCACTGCGACGACAGTCATTGCGGCGCCCGCCGCGACGGCACCCACCACCACGGGGACCCAGAGGTGGATATGATGCCGGCGCCCGGATCCGTCGCCAATGTACTCCTTGCCCTGGTTGGCGCTGGCCACTTCGCTGTAAAAGTGGGTCTCCGGAACATTGTTATCGGCGTTGTTGATCGTGAATGACGTCTCACTGACCGTGCTCAACATGCCGGTACTCGCTGAGCCATCGCGGAATGCGAGGTTCACGTAAGTTCCAGTTCGATACTTGACCAGTTGCTTGTGGATCTTACGGGAGTGCTTGTCGAGGTTGGCTGCGGACTGCGCCTGGCTTGCCGGGACCATCACCAGCAATGTGCAGGCAAACACGAAACGTACAATCGATTTCCCGCCGAAGACGCCTTTCATGGAGCCCTCCCAATCGGAATTCGCAGGAACCGGGGGTTAAGAGTCGCGTTGCCGGAATGGTTAGTTGTGTTATCTGAGCGCTGAGACCGGCTTTCACAATAGCATTAGATGTCGGCGCTTTCGTGCCGGAGTACAGCCTGGGATAGCTGAGGCGGTTTCAAAAAGTAACCTTGCTGATTCGGACCTTCAGGTATATAGATGCAGCCAACGCGCCGAAGGGCGACCTGGCCATCCGCGAGAGTATGATGGTGTCTCTGCGGAATATCACGATCTCTCCGCATCGGAGGTTCGGCCGATGCAGTCCCCTCTTTTTATCTGCGCCGTGATTCTTACCGGGATTTCCTCTGTCGTGGCGGCGGAGGCTGCGCCGGCAAGCACCGCAGCTTCGCCGCAGGTCACCGTGGCCCCTGCCCAGGAGGGCACAACGCTCAGGGCGCGTCCCGCGCCGCAGGAGGGAGCTCCCACGGTCGATCTTGACGTCGTAGTGACGGATAAGTCCGGCAAACCTGTTGGAGGACTCGGCGCAGACAGTTTCACCGTCCTCGACGATAACCAGCCCAGCAGGATTCTCTCCTTTCACGCCTATGACGGAGCCTCCCAATCGACCGAGGTGCCCGCACAGGCGATCATCCTGTTCGACACTGTAAACACCACCTTCGACACCGTCTCTTACACGCGCCAGCAAGTGGAGAACTTTTTGCGCACCAACGGTGGGCACTTGCCGGTTCCGGTGTCGCTCCTCTGGCTCACCAACGATAGTCTCGACCCGCTCAGCCAGCCCACGCTCGACGGCAATGCGCTGGCGGGGCAGCTCGCGGCCGCCGAAGGGAGATTGCGCAGCATTAACCGCTCGGCGGGAGCCTGGGGAGCCGTAGAACGCTTCCAGTTCTCGACCAAGATGCTTGACCAGTTCGCCCGCAAGGAGATGGACCAGCCAGGCCGCAAGCTGCTCATCTGGGCCGGCCCCGGCTGGCCGTTGTTGGATGGGCCGAACATTAACCTATCCGGTAAGGCGCAGCAGGGGGTCTTCAACGAGATAGTCCAGCTTTCCACGCTATTGCGGCTGGCGCATATTGACATCTACAGCATCTCCCAAGGGTTCTCAGGACCCTACACGTTTCTTTATCAGTCGTTCCTGAAACCGGTGAAGAAGGTCAACCAGGCAAACATTCCCGACCTGAGCCTGAAAGTACTGGCAGTGCAAAGCGGCGGACTCGTGCTGCCGCCGACCAATGACCTGGCGGCGGCCATCCGGCAATGCGTGCAGGACGCCAGCCCCTTCTATACGCTGTCGATTGCGCCCACTATGGCCGACAATCCAGCGCAGTATCACGACCTGAAGGTGCGAGTCGACAAACCGGGGCTGACGGCCCGCACGAATACGGGCTACTACGGTCAGCCTGGGCCCTCCGCACCTTGACAGTAGCCGTATAAGATTTCTAAAATTAAGAGGGCGCAAAGTCGCCCAATGCTTCCATCTATCAGAAATAGAAGGATTTAAGAAACTCAGCCGCAGCCTCGGCTCAAGGGTCGGAAGCAGCCCTCCTGCCGCTTAGGCTGTGACGGAGACTGCACAGATGCCCGAAGGACGCCTCAGCCCGCGGGAACGGTTGGTGCTTGCCGCCATCATCGACCTGTACATTGCTACCGGCGAGCCGGTGGCTTCGCAGGCGGTTGCGGGCTTCTTCGCCAATCGCGAGGGACTGAGCTCGGCCACTCTACGGAACGTGATGGCCAGCCTGGGCGAGATGGGCTTTCTGGAGCAGCCACACACTTCATCGGGTCGGGTTCCCACTGCTGCCGCCTTCCGCTTTTATGTGGAGCAGCTTACGCAACTGGGCCGTTCCGCGGTCGTCGCTCCTGCCGGTACGCCCGAGCCGCTGAGTGAAGCGCGGCGCGGCCAGATTGAGGAGAGCTTTTCCGGCGTTGCCAGCTCGAACGAGTACCTGGAGCGCACCTCGCACGTTCTGGCGCTGATTTCCCGCGGCCTCGGCGTGGCGCTGGCTAGTTCAACGGCCGGGCAAGTGCTGGAGCACATCCATTTTTCGCGGCTCACCAATGGCAGAGTGTTGGCCGTGCTGGTGACGCAGGCCGGCGTGGTGCAGGACCGGGTGTTGGCGCTCGACCGCGAGATGACGCATCTTGAGCTGGAAACGGCTGCCCGTTATCTGAACGAGAACTTCCGCGGCTGGCCGATCGAGCGCATTCGCACCGAAGTCGCGCGGCGTGTCGACGTAGAGCGCGAGGCATACCGGCAGCTCGTTGCGTCGGTGGAAGAGCTGTGCCGCAAGGGCGCTTTTGCCGGCATTGAAGCCGCTCCGGCGATCTTCGTGGAGGGAATTGCCAACCTCATCACTGCGGAAGGGGATCGCGAGCGGCTTCGACAGATGCTGCTGGCTCTCGAAGCCAAGCAGCGGCTCATTGAGTTGCTGAACGCCTACGTGGACGGCCGCCAGCAGGAGGTGCGCGTCGTGGTGGGCCTGGACGAGGCCTCGCCGGCGATGCAGGACCTGGTGCTGATCGGCGCTCCGGCGCGGCTGGGCGGCGGCAACCTGGGAACGGTCGCCGTAATTGCGCCCACGCGCATCCAATACCAGGAGATGATCCAGGCAGTGAGCTATATTGCACGCCTCTCAGAGCGGATCTTTGATGTGCCGGCTCAATAGCGAAAGAGATGGCGGCCGCAGCCGATTCCCGAGAACATTTCAGTTTTGGAGCCGCGGACGAAGAGCTTCCGCACCGTGCCGCAGAATCAAGATCTAGGTCAATCAAGATTGAGTTGAAGGAGAAGAACTGGCAGTTATGGCGGAAAAGAAGAGAGACGTGAACGTGCTGGAGCCCCTGGAGATTCCTGCGGGTGAGGCCGGCGAAGAGACGGCGGCCGGCGCCGTCGCAGAGCCGGTGAGCGTTCCGCAAGCGGAGACGGCAGCGCCCGGAGAGCTGGACCAGTTGAAGGCCGAGCGCGATCAGTTGCTCGACCGTCTGGCCCGTCTGCAGGCCGAGTTTGACAACGCGCGCAAGCGCGCCGAACGCGAACAGATTGAGTTTCGCGACCACGCCAAGGGAAGCGTCGTCGAGCAGTTTCTGCCCGTGCTGGACAACTTCGAGCTCGCGCTCAAATCCACCGGTTCGGTGGAACAGCTCCGTTCGGGTGTGTCGCTGATTGTGAAGCAAATGGAAGAGATTTTGCGTCAGATGCAAGTAACGCCGGTGCCCACGGTCGGCGAAGTCTTCGACCCGCGTATGCACGAGGCTCTGGGCACGGTGGAACGCGATGATCTGCCTGACCAGCACGTGGCCGAGGAGGTGCGGCGCGGCTACAAGCTGCGTGAGCGGCTGCTGCGTCCCGCGCTAGTGCGCGTGGCGCATAACTCCAAGCAGAAGAGCGAATAGCTCTTTCTGGAGACTGCAAAGGAGTTTGAAGAACAAAGGGAATGAGTTCTAATACACGTGTGAGCAAAGCTGATTACTACGAGGTCCTGGGGGTTTCCCGCGATGTTTCGGACCAGGAATTGAAGAGTGCCTATCGGAAGCAGGCTCTTAAGTACCATCCGGATCGCAATCCCGGCGATCGCGCGGCCGAGGAGAAGTTCAAGGAAGCCAGCGAAGCGTACCAGGTGCTGAGCGACGCCGACAAGCGCGCCGCCTACGACCGCTA
>Ga0335073_10010886_pt1 | contig 12787 bp, 8 predicted proteins | sample Lox_Sample_22_FD_207093 | JGI IMG/M metagenome (GOLD analysis project Ga0335073, IMG submission 207093) | Soil microbial communities from Loxahatchee National Wildlife Refuge, Florida, United States - Lox_Sample_2.2 | ecosystem: Environmental > Terrestrial > Soil > Wetlands | place: USA: Florida...
GCTCCACCCAGGTCTTGGGTCACGGCGGATCGAAGCCGTCCAGCATCCAGATATCGTACGGCCACTTCGCGATGGACGTGAGGAAGTGCCAGCCGTCCGGGTGCAGGCTGAATCCCGCAATGTTAGCGGTAGAAACGGAAAAATCCAGCGGGCCCCCACAGAGCGCCCTGATTCTCCGTGTTACGGACCACCCGGTAAACTTGGGCGCCACCTTTGGAAAACGCGAAAGCCAGAAGAGTGCAAGCGGTCAATACGCGGGGGGCTTGCCGTCCGGGGAAATCATGGAGGTGCCGTCGCACGCCCATTCGGTGGGTCGGCGTTTATACGGTCATGTGAATTACTTCCGGGCGGCGAACCGGACGGCATCCTCGTAGAACTTTAATATGTAGGCGTGACGCGTCCAGATGCCCTTCGGCCAACCCGCTCCAAACGTCTTTCGACCAAGAGGCGGGCGATGGTCGTTCCACTGACGTCATTTCGCCACCCGGCTGAACCGCCAAACCTCCGACCTTAAGACATCGTGTACCGATATGATGTCCGCCTCCGGCGTCCAGCCCGGGACAAGTTTGTCTCCTGGTATGTCAGGCGAGATCAGCGTGACCGTTTTGCCATCTACAATTGCCGCTTTGTAGGCGAAATCTCGAGGTACCACGACATTCAGTAGAATGCGTCCCCTTTGGTCAATGGCCGATGGGGAGAGGTTGCCCGTGGCCAGTCGTACGCCGGAGGGAAGCACAATCGGCTCGGCGGCCGCTGAAGGAAGGTGCACCCGCTCCATTCCCCGGCTGGTTTGGACGAGAAGCATCCGTCCCGCTGGGTCGATCGCCAGGTCTTCGCCTTCGGTGAGCCGCACTGGCGGGCCCCCGCTCTCCGGCATCGAGTAGATCGTGTCTCGAGCGACGTAGTAGACGGTCTGGAGGCTGGAGGAGACGGCCAGCGCAGTTGCATTGCCGCCGGGAACGGGAATCTCCCGCCGGAGCACACCGTTGCGAACCGAGGCAAAGCCAATCCGACGCTTTCCCGGCGGACCAAGCAAAACTGCGACCTCATCGGTGTTCACTAACGAAGCGTACGAGGCTTCTCTGGCATCGCCCTGCAGAAAAAGACGAAAATCCTTCCCCGGCATTCCGCAAAGTAGCCGCAAATTACCGGCGAGCGGAGCCGTGATCAAGACACGCCCATCTTTCAACACAAGTACGCGATTTCCGGCCGGCGTCGGCGCTGCCGAATCGGCAATGAATTTGCCGCCCACCGTGAAACGCGATATGGACGGGGTCATTTCGGCCGAGTCCACATAGATGGATCCATTGGCTGCGACGTCCGTATAAAACGGCGGCAGCCCGTTCGCGAACGAGAGAACAGGCGTGTGTCCCGGCTTCCCGTTTCTCTCGACCCGGATCAATTCGAAGCTGTTCTGTTGCCTCCCCAGCATCAAAACGCCTTGGCCGTCTGCAGTCGGGGCCAATGGGATGCCGAGTTGGAAATCGAGCTTGTCGACAGGCGCATGCGGATCCAGCCGGCGGGATTTGCGCGTGGCAAGTTCCAGGATATACGGCTGCGTGCCGTATTCGACGCCGGCCTCCTCGGTCGCTCCAATGAAAACGAGCTCTTTACCATCGGGAAATGCGCGCAACGGCGGTCCGCTATCGAACCGCTCTAGGTACGCGGGAAGAGGCTCGCTTCGACCCGAGTCCGGCCAAAAGCGGAACGCCTCATCGTGACCCCGGGGCGTCCGCTTGAGCACTATCAGGCTGCCGTCGGGCAGTGGCTGCGGAGCCCAGCCGTCTTCCAGCAGCAGTGTCGGTTCTCCACCGAGCGGCGGAATGGAATACACTCCGGCGGGCCGTTCCCAGAACCGGTCGAAGAACAGCCGCGAGCCGTCCCGGGCCCAGGCTACGTTGGTCACGGAACCATTGGTGATATCGTGCGTGAGGACGTTCCAACTTCCTCCATCGGGTTTCATTATCGCGACCTGGGTCTGCCCGTCAACGAGAGTGAGAAGCGCCAGCATCTGGCCGTCCGGAGAGACTCGCGGCGCGAGAGCAACGACAGGGCCACCCAAGCGGACTCCGGCCCACGCCGGCGTTGCGATCTGCCTGAGCGACTGGAACCATCCTCCGAGGAGCGCACCCGCGGCAACCGCAGTCACCACTGCGGCCGCCCCCAACCATCGCAGTCGGGCGCGTGGCGCGGCGGCAACCGTTACAGCCGGCAGCCCAAGCGTTTGGGACAGCCCATCGCGCGTCTGACGAAGCTCCCGGTAAAGGTCGCGCGTTGAATCGCACCTCTGGTCCGGGTCTTTGGAGAGGCAGCGCTGGATCGTCCAGCGCACCGGCGCGGGAAGGGCGTGCGGCAGCGGCTCTACATCGTCGCGGATGATTGCGGTCATCGTTTCTACGTCAGTGTCGCGTCGAAATGCGCGTTTCCCGGTGGCGAGCTCGTACAGGATTAGCCCGAAGGAGAATTGATCACTGCGGTAATCGAGTTCCCGGCCGCGCGCCTGTTCGGGACTCATATACGCGACGGTTCCGACCACCGTGCCGGGATGCGTAAGACTGAGGGTGCGCGTCGCTTCGGTCGCCAAAGCAAGCTGCCGCTTCGCTAAGCCGAAATCGAGAATCTTGACGCGCCGGTCCCTGGTGATGAGGATATTATCGGGTTTCAGATCGCGATGAATGATACCGGCGGCATGTGCGGCGGCAAGCCCGTCGGCGATCTGCACGGCTATGTCGAGCAGCTTGCGTACGTCCTCCTGACCCCGCAAGGCTGTGCCCTCGACGAACTCCATGACGAGATAGTTGTCGCCAACGTCGAAAATCTGGCAGATATTCGGATGATTGAGCCCGGCGATCGCGCGCGCCTCGTGTTCGAATCGCTCGCTGAACTGCGCTTGCGAGAACTTGAGCGCGACAATGCGTTCGAGCCGCGTATCACGCGCCTTCCACACCTCGCCCATCCCGCCTGCACCGATAGAGGACAGAATTTCGTAGGGGCCTACGCGATCGCCAGCTGAAACTCCCGCCACGTTGCCCATTGTACCGATCTAACCCGGTGTAGAGTTTCTTGCGGCGCTTCTGTGCGCGCGACGCCGCAACGTTGCAAATTATACTGCCGCGACTATCTCACGTGATCCAGGGTGGATAATTGCGCCAGGAACTTGGGCGGCGGCAGTCCCTTAGCGGAACTTGGGATGTTCGGCGCCAACTTGACGGAAAACGCTAAACCGGAAACTGAAAGGCGGTGCGGTATGGTAGGGGTGGGTCGGGGACTACACTGCCAAGTGGATTCCGCCCAGGTTGGCGGAAAGTAAAGTACCTTTGTCCCAGTTGGTTCGCACGGACCAGGAAACATGTCGACGTTGTTTGCGGCTATTCGACTATGTCGTGCGGCCTTGGGCTGCGACAGCCGCATTCCCGCCAGTAGATATCTGATTCGAACCCCCGTTGAACCGAGTTTTCGACCTTCTGCGTTACAACCTTGAACTGCTTAAATGACAGCCTTGTTTTGATCACACTTGGTTTTGCCGGTAGCTGCTCAATTGCCCTCTTTATATGAGGCTTCCACTTAACGCAGCATCTAGGGCCCGCGAAAACCTCAACAAGCCTGAGATCGCCATCAAAGCGCCTGAAAAAGCAATCTCCGCCTTCTTTTTCCGGCACAAGCCCCGCAAGATGAACAATCACTCGACGCTCATTCTCGTACTCCCAGCGAGCAAATTTTGTTGTGAGGAGACGCTCCACCAGCCCCCTCGGCGGATCGGCGGCATTCAGACCCTTCCATTCGTCGAAGGATAGACGCTCGGGCCGGTAATCGATAGGTTTCACGATGAGGTCACATACGTCGAAGCCTAAGCACATACCTCTGTGTCTATCCCCGTAATGACTCCACATCAAGGGGTCACGCCAGCCCTTGGTGAAGCACAGAACGCCTTCCTGCTCATTGAGCTTTTCAGCCCAATCCTTCATCTTTTTCCGGAAAGACCTATCGCTTTGTTCACCCGCAAACAGTTCGAAAGGGTCGTTGAGATCGAAAAAGCGAGAAACCTTCAGACGCTGCTTGGCGATGTCCTCTACGGCGTGTCGAGCCGTGACAAAATAATAGAGTCGCACGTTGATTCTCCATGCTACTGCTGCTCGATAAACTTGCCTACCAGCCGGAGATCGGCTCCGCAAACAAGGCGCACTCGATTGCACTGAGCCAGTTCTCGCGCCGCCGCAGTAAACGTCGAGTTGGAGATGACCCACGCCTCGGTTCCGCGATAGTACGCGAGAGCTGCCACTACCTCCTGTACCGCCCCATTGCCCACGGGCGTACTCGACCGTTTCGCCTGAATAACGATCGTTCGACTCGGTAGGCGGGCAATGATGTCGGCGCCCTTGTCGCCCGTTTTAGGCGTGCCACTCACGGCGCAGCCACACGCAGCCAGTATCCGCATTAGGTAGCTCTCAAACTCAACGCCTGTCATCTGGGCGAACTGCTCGGAAGTGTACTCGTGGCTGGATTGCTGATTGTGGTAGCTGCGGAAGCGCTGTTCGAGGCTGTAAAACAATTCGCTGTAGAGTGCTTGCGGGGCATACTGCTCGGAACGTTCGATTACCACTCCCCGCCCGGACAGTGATTTGAGGCGGGCAAGTTCTCTCTCTAATTCGGTGCCGCCCTCAAGGTCTTGTATGGGTGTAGGCCGAATCGGGATGTCACGTTTGCGGTTTGAAGGGGGACAGGAAACGGACGCGCGCTCCGCATTTGCGATCTTCTCGATGCAACGCAGGATTTCCGCGTCCAGAGCAGCCCAGTCCTCGTCTCCGTATTCGTCCAACACCGCAATCTTGCGCTCGGCAATTTGGAGAAACTGGTCGATCAAGGCGGAGTTTCGCCCAAGAATCTCAGGGGCAATTATGTGGGACACCTGTATCAGTTTCTTCTGCTTCTCGGCATCTTCCCTGCGGTTGACCTCCTGCCGCTTTCTGCGCTCCGCCCTCCAGTCGGGTTGAGCGGCCAGAGGGCGAGGCCCTTTGCGCGAGAGCTTGTAGATGGCCCACGCGATGAATGCGATAACGATAAGTGTCAGCGCGCCCATACCATCGCCATCAGCCGATATTTGTGCGTTTTCGAACGATAAGTCTACCAAACTTGGCCCACCGGCACCTAAAGGGGTCGGGCGCATTATCTCAGGTCGGCTCCCCGCGCGGGTTCAAGAAAAGCGCCAACCCTCGTCGGCCTTCTATCGCCCAGATCCTATTCACTTGGTCATATCACGCCCAAACCGGAAACTGAAGACGGCGCGGGATGGTAGGCGCGGCAAGTTCCGAGTTGCCGACCCACTCGCCACCTCACCGCCGCGCGAAGCGCTCCACCCAGGTCTTCGGTCTTAGCGGATCAAAGCCGCCCAGCATCCAAATATCGTACGGCCACCTCGCGAGGGACGTGAGGAACTGTTAGCCGTCCGGGTGCAGCCTGAATCCCGCAATGTTGGCGGTGTAAGCGGGAAAATTCAGCGGGGTGAGCAGCCGGTCAGCGCCGGTCTTTACGTCAATCGAGTGAAGCTCCCCCACAGAGCGCCCTGACCCTCCGTGTTATGGACCACCCCGTAAACTTGGGCGCCATCTTTGGAAAACGCGAAAGCGAGAAGAGTGCGAGCGGTCAATATGCGGGGGGCTTGCCGTCGGGGAAATCATGGCGGTGCCGTCGCACGCCCATTCGGTGCGTCGGCGACAAACCGTTAACATGGGCGGCCTCTGCATGCTACTCTGAGCCCATGCCGAGGCCGAAGTCCTCCCAACGGCGTCCGGATTTCACTGGAATTTGGCGGGCAAACCTTGAGAAGAGCATCCTACGTGGTCCAGTTCCGAGGGAGATCTTGCACAGGATCGAGCATCGAGAGCCACACCTCAATCAAGAAATCCTCGTTGCACAGGCCGACGGTAACGAACAGCACTTAATCTTCAACTACAACACTACTGGTGATGAAACCACCAACCGGATTGGTGGCAAGACGGCAAGAACTCGCGCCTTGTGGGATGGCAACGAACTGGTGATTGAGTCATGGCTGGAAATACTCGACCGCCAACTCCACTTTAAGGACCATTGGTCACTTTCCGACGATGGCGAGACGCTTACGATGGCGCATCGCGACGACGATCTCGCGGGGCAAATCGTAGTGCATGACAAAGCGCCGCTGTTCCTGGTACACAGATCCGGTGTCGTCACTTGAAGAAAAACGCCCGTTGTTGATATTTTGCCGGTCTGGCGCTGCCAGATCCTCCCCGACCTGGTGTTTACTGGTCAGACGCCGATGCGCGATTTCAGATCGGGTCCGCAGGCCGCGCCCACGCCGACCTTTCAGCGGGGACCGCCGCGGATTCTTGCGACGAGGCGAAAGAATCAAGTCCGCCGGAATCGAACCGGGAATCAGTACAGCATGAACGCATATAAAGTGTCGCCGGCGGCAATCAGAACGTACTGATGGGCATCGACCATGTAAGTCTCGGGAGCGTTGGAAATCTGCCCCAGATGCGAGTGCCAGAGGATTTTCCCGCTCGCCGGTTCGTAGGCAACCAGGTTACCCGCCAGATCGCCGGCAAATAGCAACTTGCCGGCCGTGGTCAGCATCCCGTTGCCTAAATTGCCGCCGGTGCCAGGATAGCGGTGGCGCCATGCCACCTTGCCGGTCTTGTAATCGATGGCCGTCAGGTATGCGCCCAGAGTACCCAATCCATCTTCTTCCTTGCCACCCAGTCCCATCGCCCCGCGGGGATCAGTCTCCGTAAGGTAGTACATGGCATACGCTTCGTTGGTCGGCACGTAGAGCAGTCCTGTGTCGGGGGAATAGCTGGGCGGCTGCCAATTGGTGGCGCCGCCGTTGTTCGGCGAGACCAGCGAACCAGCTACTGTGGAGTCCTTTTCGGGATTCCGTATGGTCTGCCCTTTGGCGTTGATTTCCTTCGCCCAATTGGCGGCTTCGGAGAATTTGCTGGTCAGGAGGTGCTCGCCGGTCAGACGGTCGAGTAAGTAGAAGTAGCCGTTGCGGTCGGCGTGAAGCACCATTTTGCGTGTCTTGCCATGGAATTGGCCATCCACCAGGACCGGGCTCTCGGTGGAGTCCCAATCGTGTGTGTCGTGCGGATTGAACTGGTAATACCACGCCATTTTGCCGGTGTCCACATCGATCGCCACCATGGAGCAGGTATAAAGGTTGTCGCCGTTACGGCTGGGCGGATTCGTGTAGGCGGGCGACGGGTTTCCGGTGCCGAAAATATATAAGTGAGTTTCCGGGTCGTAGGCGCCGGGCATCCAGACGTTGCCGGCCCCGTGTCGCGCGCCATCCAGGCTTCCCCAGGTCTTGACCGCCGGATCACCGGCTTCCATGGGGACGGTGTAGAACTTCCACTGCAATTCGCCCGTCTCGGGATCGCGCGATTGGATATAGCCCGGTTCATCGAGATCGTTGCCCGTACCGATCAGAATGTGATTGCCGATCACGACCGGCGCCATGGTGGAGAAATACTGCTGATTGAAATTGGCGATTTCCTTATGCCAGCGCTCCTTGCCGGACCGCGCGTCGAGGCAAATGAGATAGTCGTCCGGGGTTTCGAAATACAGCCAGTTGCCCCACATGCCCATCCCCCGATTCCCGATGTGCGTGCCGCCGCGAGTCCGCCAGAAATAGTGCCACAGGACGTGGCCATCCAGCGCATTCATCGCCCACGCGTTGTCGGGAGCCGATACGTAAAGGATTCCGCCAACTTCGAGAATTGCTCCGCGGACTGCCGGCACGTCGGATGAAGCCGAACCGGAGCCGGGCGCTTCACCGCCCACAATGGTGGGAAAGGCTATGCCGCCCCCGCGGCCGAATCCACCTCCGCTACCGTTTCCGCTGGAGAGACGCGTCGCCCACGCGAGAGTGAGATCTTTGACATTGGACTGATCGATTTGTTTGAGACCGCTATACCGCTTGCCGGAATAATCGCCGGCATAGCTGGGCCAGGAGCCGTCCAGGGGTTTCAAAAGGGAGTTCGGATCGAGCGGCTGGGCCGCTGCGAAGGTGGTGCAGAAAAGCAGAGGGGCAAGAAATACGATGGCGGATTTGGTCATTTCGGGTGTCCGATCGAATGCGTTATTCCATGGATAGCAGTTTCGAACTCATCTTGCCTGGCTGTCCGGAAGCTTGAACGCCCACAGGGTATCGCCGGCGGAAACGACGATGTACTGGCGCCCATCGAGCATGAACGTAGATGGTCCGTTACTGACCATGCTACCGATTCGCACGTGCCAGAGCGTGTGGCCGGTGGCAGGATCGTCCGCGAGGAAGTTTCCGGAGGGGTCTCCGGTAAACAGCAATTTCCCGGCGGTGGTCAAAATGCCCGGAAAGGCATTGCCGAACCCGCCGCCCGGGTACACGTGCTTCCAGGCAATGTTGCCGTTGCGATAGTCGATGGCTTCGAGAATTGGTTCCGACATGCCGCCGCCGCCGCCGCCCCCGTAGCCTTGCGGCTGCGGATCGGTATCGGTGAGGTATGTGACGCTATAGCCTTGTTTGGCGTTCACGTAGAACAGGCCGGTTTCGGGATCCAGGCTGGGGGCGGGCCAGTTTGTGGCTCCGCCGCCGGGAATGTTCAACAAGGAGCCATCGACTTTCGGTTCCTTGGCGGGATCGGGAACCGGTTGCCCCTTGGCGTCTATGCCTTTCATCCAATTCACACCCACGAATCCTTTCGTAACCAGATCCTGGCCCGTAGTCCGGTCGAGCAGGGTGAAAATTCCGTTGCGCGCCGCCTGCGCCAGAAGCTTGCGTGGCTTCCCTTCGTAGGCGGCGTCGAAGAGGACCGGAGTTTCGGTGTTGTCCCAATCGTGCGTGTCGTGCGGCGAGGGCTGGTGGTACCAGACGAGCTTTCCGGTGTCGGCATTCAGCGCCACGATGGATGCGGTCCACAGGTTGGCTCCCTCGCGCCCCTGCCCCGCAAATACCGGGTTTGGATTGCCCGTTCCCCAAAACAGGAGATTCAATTCGGGATCATAAGTGCCGGACATCCAGGGCATGCCGCCGCCATGTTCCATGGCATCGGGATTGGGCCACGTTTCCGATCCCGGCTCGCCCTTTCGCGGCGTAGTATTCCAGCGCCATTGAAGATCGCCGGTCTCCGGGTCGCGAGCCTCCAGATAGCCCGGAACGTCCATGGCATCTCCACCCATCCCGACCATGACGTGATTCTTGACCACGAGCGGGGCCGAAGTGCAGAAGTACTGCATCTTTTCGTCGGCAATCTTTTTACGCCAGCGCTCCTTTCCATTTTTGGCGTCAAGGGAGACGAACCAGCAATCGGGAGTCATGAAATACAGCCAGTCGCGGTACATCCCCAGCCCGCGATTGCCTACCAGATGGCCGCCTTTATCCTGCCAGGCGTAATGCCAGAGTTCTTCGCCCGTTCGTGCATCGATGGCCCATGCGTGGTCGGGAATGGTGAAGTAGAGAATTCCGTTGACCATCAAGGGAGTGGATTTGATTTCCGGATTCCCGACGCCGCGCTGTTCGCCGACGCCCGTGATGCGATAGAACCAGGCCAAAGTGAGGTTGTCGACATTGAGGGCGTCGATCTGCGTGAGGGGGCTGAAGCGCTTGCCCGAATAGTCGCCATTATAGGTCGGCCACGCGTCGATGGCCGGCTTCAGGAGGCGCTCGGGAGCGAGTCCCTGGGCCGAGAGCCCGGACGTCCAGGCAGCGGCAACAAGGTAGCAGATCAGAGTTGGCTTCATTTTCGCTCTCCGTCGCGGATCGGCAGTCTATCTCTCCAGCGCGATTACGCCCCACGGACCTTGCCCGGCCTTCACCTTGCGGGTCACGGTATTGGTGGCAAGGTCGATCACCGAAATATCATTGGAGGGTCCGTTGGCGGAGTAAAGAGTTTTTCCGTCGGGGGACAGCGCGATTCCCCATGGACGGGCTCCGGCTTCAACCGATCCGAGCGGTTTGTTGGTGGCGGTATCGACGGTGAAAACTTGATGGCCGCGCCCGGTACTCACGTAGAGTCTGGAGGCATCGGGCGAAAGCAAAACGGCCATGGGTTTGACGACCCCGGGTTTTCCCAGCGGGATGGCATCGATCATCTTCTGTTTCACCGCATCCACCAATACCACGCCGCCGTCGTTCTCGGCGTTCAGGTACGCCTTGGAGCCGTCCGGAAAAAAGGCCACCGATCGCGGCCGGTGGCCGACTTTAAAAACCTTGACGATTTTGCCGGTACTGGGATCGAGCACGGACACGGTGCCGGCTTCCTCGGATGTGACGTAGACCGACTTGCCGTCGGGCGTTACTTTCACTCCCTCCGGCTGACCGCCGACTTTCGCCGATCTCACCACCGTGCCGGAGGCGATGTCCACCACACTGACGGCGGAATCGTCCTCATTGGAAATGTACAATTGCTGGCCATCGGGACTCACGTCGAAGTTCTCCGGGTCGGAGCCGCCCTTGATCGTGCGGATCAGTTTATTCCGGGCGACATCGAAAACGCCGATGCCGTCGGCGCTCTTGTCGGGGGGCGGAAGCGTGCTTTCATCGACGCCCGGGCCGGCGATGGGCGATCCGCTGAGCGCCACGTAGATGGTCTTACGGTCGGGACTGGCGTGGATGCCGCGAGGCCGCTTGCCGAGTGGAACCGTGGCGATTACGCGATAGGTCGCGGAGTCGATCACGGTCATATCGCCGGAAACTTCGTTGCTGACGTAAAGGCGGAACGCGGACGATTCGGCCGGCGTCTCCGCTTGCGACTTCTGTTCCGGCGCCGGTTTGGAGCAACCGGCCCAGAATACCGTCATGCCGGCAGCGAAGCTCAGCCATTTACGATTCGTCACGGTTGTTCTCCTTTGAAAGTAAAACTTGCGCCGGCCTCGCCGGCGGCAGGCACAGTGATTTTCTGTTCGCTGGCGCCGAGTTTTTCGTGCCAGGCTTCGATCACGTAATCGCCCGGCGGAACGTTACGCATCTCGAAAGCGCCATCGGCTCCGGTGAGGGCGAAATAAGGGTGCGAGACGACTCCGATGTAGGCGTGCATCCAACTGTGAATGTTGCATTTTACCGGAATCATCACCTCCGGCCGGAGAAACCGCCGGTCGATTGGCGCATCGCCCGCCCCCTGGCTGTGGTTCCACTCGCGATTGACTTGCGCCAGCGGATGCACGTTGTGAGTGACGGGATCGGAGTTGGCGATGCGCAGCACCTGGCCGGTTTGGATTCCGAGCACTCGAGGCTCAAACCAGCAGCCGTGCTGGTCGAAGTTCACGACTGTCCCGGGCGGCTCAAATTGCTTCCCTTCCAGCCCGCTCTTGATGTAAACGAAAACGTTCGCCACTCCGCCGTGCGGATTGACGAGGAGCGAATCGTCATATTGCCTTCCTTTATGGGCCTCCACGCAAGCGGGATCGCTGGTCATGTCGACGAGCTTCGGAGCCGGTTTCCGGCCAGTGAACCGCACCGTTCCTCGAAGCACGCCCGCCGTGGCAGGATCGACGTGGAAGAAGGGCGGGGGAGCATCTTTCTTGGACGCCGTCCGCGAGGGGGCAGTGGAGCAAGCGGCAAGGACGGTCAGCGACAGGCAACCCACAAGTAGATGTCCTGGTTTGGAAGGCTTAGTGTTTGCCATCGATTTGGGCACCTCCCTCGGGCTTCGACACGACGACGACCTGCAAAGAGCAACTGCGAGGTGCGAGGTGAAACGGCAGCGGGGCGGATCTCGCCCTCGCATTACGAGGGTAATCGGAATCATAAGCCGTCAAGGTGTAGTCGCCTCCCGCCAAGCCATCGAACACGAAGTGGCCATTCTGGTCGGTTTCGACGACGCGTGAGACGTCGTCCCCTGTTATTAAGATGGGGACGCCAGACACCGACGGTTGAACCCTCTCGGGGTGGAGAGGGTTAAAATCCAATCGGTACCGGGCATTCGTTGTGGCGTAGCCGTCGATACGGGTGGAGGATGCGGGGTGGTTTTTGTAAAAGTAGAGGTAAGCCAGATCGTCTCCGGCATCGGACAGCCGGCGCGTCCGAGTACAGGCGTCGGTCATGATGGAGCCGGACGATTCCTCGTCGCTGGCGGCATACACCAGGTAGGTTTCACCCATTTGGAAGTTGACCCCGCAGTCGCCAAAGGGCGTCCAGACGTCGATGAATTCCGCTTCCGGCTTCTTCGCGGCATGGTTCGCGGAGGGCGTGCGCCGGTCGTCGAGGTCATCCTTTTGGGCGCCTTTGGGAGCGGCCTGTACCGGTTTTGAATCGCCGTCGTCCTCTTCGTCTTTGAACAGGGTCTCCACGTGGAGGCGGACGCGAATCCCCCGGCCAACGCTCGAGTAGAAAACCGCCGCTACACCGGCGGCGCTCCTGGCTTTAAGGACCTGGTTTTTCAAATCGGGCGGGGCGTCCGGAAACGCCCGCAAGTACGCGTCTTTCAAGCTTTCCAGGGATTCCGGGGAGGGATGCTGGCGCGCCTGCTGATAGGCTTCGTTCATTCCGCGCAGCGAGGGTTGGCTGGTTTCATTCCAGCGGCTCAGAAATTTCGGTTCGATCGATTCCACCGTGCCGATAAAAACCAGATTGGTAGCGGCAACTTCATTGCAGGTGGAAAACCGCTCGCACTGGCAGGAGAATGCGGGATGCGATGCGGCCAGGAGCGTTAACAGAGTTGTACGAAGAACCATTGGACGCCGGACTAAATCACTTACCCGCCGCGAAACCAGCATAGCCAAACCCATTGCGCCAGCGTGAGGCCGGGAGAGCCCCGGCGGACGAAAGCGCGAAACCGGC
>Ga0335073_10010889_pt1 | contig 12784 bp, 8 predicted proteins | sample Lox_Sample_22_FD_207093 | JGI IMG/M metagenome (GOLD analysis project Ga0335073, IMG submission 207093) | Soil microbial communities from Loxahatchee National Wildlife Refuge, Florida, United States - Lox_Sample_2.2 | ecosystem: Environmental > Terrestrial > Soil > Wetlands | place: USA: Florida...
GGCCGGCTGCCGCGACTTGTGTGATCGCGGCGATCTGCGTTGTGCCGAACGATGCGAGGGCTGACGGCGTGAGTCCGCCGATGCTTCCGGCGGCAAGCTTCCCAATGGCCGTGGCGGTGAGTGCCGCTGCCTGCGCATTCGAGAGCGCAGCTAAAGCCGACGAGGTCAATCCAGCAGCGTTTGCGCCAAATGTCGCGATTTGCGTTGTGGAGAGCGCGCCGATTTGCGATGCCGTCAATCCCGAAACGCCGGCGACCGAAAGCGCCGTGATCTGCGCAGCCGTCAGGCCCGATACAGCGGCCAGCGCGCTCACCTGCGCGGCGCTCAATGCCGCGATCGCGGTCGTCGTCAACGCCGCTGTCTGCGCCGAATTCAGTGCCCCGATTTGCGCGGCCGACAGACCCGCGATGTTCGTGCTGGTCAATCCGGCGACTTGCGCTGCCGTTAGTTGTGCTATCTGCGCCGTACTGAATCCGGAGACGGCCGCGGCGCTGAGATCTGTGATTTCCGTCGCAGTCAGCGCCGACGTCTGCGCGGATGTAAGCTCGCTGACCTCAGACGCTGAAAACCCGGACGCCGATGAGCCGATCGCAGCAATCTGTGTGGCGGAAAGCGCGTTGAGTTGCGCGTCGGTCAGCGCGCCGGCGTTCGCCGCGCCGAGCGTGCCAAATTGCGTTGCCGTGAAGAGCGCAACTTGCGACGGATTGATGCCCGCGAACGCCGCACTCGGAATCGCAGCGAGCGATCTAAAACCTGCGAGTTGCGCCGAGCTAAATTCGTTGATCACGGCGGCGGTAATGCCGGGCGCCGATGCCAGGCCACCGAGCTGTGTTGCGGTGATCGCGCCAACTTGCGAGTTACTAAAAGCGCTCCACTGCGCCGAAGAAAACGAGTCCAGCGCGGCAGCTGAGAGCGCTGCAACTTGCGCATTGGTGAATGCGCCAAGCTGTGCCGGCGACAATCCGGCAACTTGCGTAGCAGTCAGCACGCCGATTTGTGCAGTCGTCAGCCCCGCGATTTGCGCGGTCGAGAAATCCCCGATCTGTTCGGCCGTCAAACCCGTCACGCCGGTGCCGGCGGCCGTCTTCAGCGCGGCGACCTGCGTAGGCGTCAATGCTTCGATCTGCGCATCCGTCAAGGCGCCGGCTTGCGCTGACGTGAGCGCGCCAATTTCTGTCGTCGAAAGGCCGGCGAGCAGCGATGTACTCAGCCCGGAGAGCGCCGTTGCTGACACATCGCCGAACGCTGTGATGTCGTTGAGTTGTGTGACGGTAAGTGCGTTGAGTTGCGCGCTCGAAAGACCCCCGAGCTGCGTACGCAGCTCCTCAAGCTGATCGGTCGTAAAGCCCGTCACCGCCGTCGTGGTCAGCGCGCCAACTTGCGTCGCCGTCAGCACCGAAATTGCACCGGCCGGCGTGCTCGTCGTGCCGGAGGTGATCGCGGCAACCTGCGCTGCTGAGAATTGCGCGAGTTGCGCCGTCGTCAACCCGGTAGCGTTGCTCGTCGTGAGCTCGCCGACCTGCGTCGTCGTCAGCGCGGGAATCTGCGACGCTGGAATCGCTGCGACTTGCGTCGCCGTTAACACTGCAAGATTCAGACCGGCGATTTGCGCATTCGAAAGTTCGCCGAGCTGCGCCGCCGAGAGCGTTGCGCTGATCGCGCCGGTCTGCGCCGCCGATAGTCCGGCGATCGTCGTCGCCGAAAGACCCTGAATCTGTGCCGCGGTTGCCGCCCCAAGTTGGGTCGTGGTAAATGTCGCAATCGTGGTGGGCTGCAACGCGTCGAATGTCGCCGCCGGAATCGCCGACATTTTGAGCGACTGCTGTTGCGCGGTCGAGAAGCCATCGATGATCGTCGATGCCGCCGAGAACGCCGTGATCCCACTGATTTGCGTCGTCGTGAGCGCGCCGGTCTGCGTCGACGAGAGCGTGCCCCATTGAGTCGCCGTAAGCGCAGACAACGCAGCCGCGGTGAAGCTTGGTATTTGCGTCGCGCCAAGAGCGCCGAGTTGTGCGCTGGTAAGGCCCGTGACATTGGTCGCGGTCAACGCCGCAATTTGCGTATTTGATAATGCGCCGACACCTGCCGTCGAGAAGCCGGCAACCTGCGCTGCGGTGAGCACGCCGATCTGCGCCGCCGTCAGGCCGCCGACCTGCGCCGAAGAAAGATCGCCGATCTGCGCTGCGGTAAGTCCGCGAACGCCATCACCCGTAGCGGTGCTGAGCGCGCCGATCTGCGCCGGCGTCAGTACGTCGATCTGCGCGTCGGTCAAGGCGCCCACTTGTGCGGACGTTAGGGCCGCAACGTTTGTTGTGGAGAGGCTCGCGAGGAGCGTCGAATTCAGCCCCGACAGCGCGGTCGCCGAGATGTCAGCGAACGTCGTAATGCCGTTCAACTGCGTGACGGTGAGCGCGTTGAGCTGAGCGCTGCTCAAACCGCCGAGCTGCGTGCGCATTTCCTCGAGCTGATATTGCGTGAAGCCGGTCGCGGCCGTCGTTGTCAGTGCGCCGATTTGCGTTGCCGTCAGCACCGAGATAGCGCCGGCCGGCGTCGTCGTCGTGCCTGAGGTGATAGCTGCCAGTTGCGCTGCGGAGAACTGCCCGAGCTGCGCGGCCGTGAGGCCCGTGGCGTTCGTTGTCGTGAGCTGACCGATTTGCGTCGTCGTCAGCGACGAGACTTGCGATGCTGGGATCGCTGCTACTTGCACCGCCGCGAGAACAGCAAGGTTTAGCCCGGCGACCTGCGTGTTAGATAGCTCGCCGAGTTGCGTTGCCGAAAGCAGGTTGCTGATCGAACCAATTTGCGCGGACGAAAGTGCGGCGATAGTTGCGGCGGAGAGGCCGGTGATCTGCGCCGAACTTGTGGTCGCAAGTTGCGTCGTGGTAAACGACGCAACCGTGGCGGGCTGTAGCGCGTCAAACGTCGCCGTTGGAATCGCCGAGAGCTTCAGCGACTGCTGCTGTGCGGTTGAAAAACCATCGATGATCGTCGCTGCACCGGAGAACGTCGAGATTCCGCTGAGTTGCGTCGTCGTCAGCGCCGCCAGCTGCGTCGATACGAGATCGCTCCATTGCGCAGCCGTCAGCGCCGAAAGCGCCGCGGAACCAAAATTGGGAATCTGCGCTGCGGTAAGGGCGCTTAGCTGTGCGGCAGACAGTGCAGTAGCGTTCGCGGCGACGAAGCCGCCGATCGCGCTTGCGGTCAGCGCGGGAATCTGCGTCGACGTAAAACCGGCCAGCTGGGTCGAGGTCAGCACGCCGATCTGCGCCGCAGTAAAGCCGGCAACTTGGGCGCCTGAAAGACCGCCAATCTGCGCTGCAGTTAGGCCGCGCACGCCACCGCCCGCCGCCGTGCCTAAGGAGCCGATCTGCGCCGCGGATAGTACCGCAATCACCGCAGCCGAGAGGCCTGCTATCTGCGCGGAGGTCGCAGTCGCGAGCTGCGTTGTGGTGAACGATGCAACGGTGGCGGGTTGCAAGGCATCAAACGTCGCGACCGGCAGCGCGCTCATCTTCAGCGACTGCAGTTGCGCGCTCGTGAAGCCATCGATGACGGTCGAGGCTGCCGAGAAGGTCGTCACGCCGGCGAGTTGCGTCGTCGTCAGCGCGGCAATCTGCCCGGGCGAAAGATCGCTCCACTGACTCGCAGTAAGTGCCGAGAGTGCTGTGGCGGTAAGGCCAGGAACCTGCGTCGCGTTCAAGTCGCCGAGCTGCGCAGCTGTAAGGCCGACGACGTTGGATGCGGTGAGGTCACTCAGCTGCGCGTTAGAAAGCGAGGCTAGGGCTGCGCCGGAAAGATCACCGATCTGCGCGGACGTGAACGCTGCGATCTGCGTGCTGGTGAGACCGCTCGCCTGCGAGCCCGAAAGCTCGCCGAGCTCGTCTGCGGTAATGTAGCTCGCGGGGAGCGCGCTGATCTGTGCGGGGGAAAGCGACGCGAATTGCGCAGCCGTGAGTCCCCCCACTTGTGCCGAGGTCAGGCTCGCAACCTCCGTCGTCGTGAGGATCGCGATTTGACTCGTCGCGATCTGATCGAGTGTCGACACCGTGATGCCGCGAATCGCGTACGTCGGCGAGGTTTTCAGCGAATTGAACTGCGACACCGTAAAGGCATTGATCTGCGCTGACGTCAGCCCGGCAACTTGCGCCTGCGAAAGCGCGCCGAGCTGCGCGGCCGAAAACGCTGGAATCTGGGCTGTGGTGAATCCCGCAAGTTGACTTGCGCTGAAATAGGTGATCTGCGTCGTCGTGAAATACGAAATCTGCGCGTTGGTGAAATAGGCCATCTGCGCCGGCGTGAGCTCACTGATCTGGGTAGAGGTGAGCGATTGGATGTCGCTCTGCGTCATCGCCTGGATCTGCGCTTCGGTCCATGTCGATGGATCACCCGAGGGGACAACATCAGGTGAAAGGGTCAGCTTGGTCGTCGCGGAGTCGCTGTTCGGTTTGTTTCCAGTGGTACCGGTAAGCGCAGGCGAGATACTTAGCACGGCATACTTCCTTGTTTACGGCGCAAAAAGCAAAAATAAACGTGACCGAGAAGGCCCGTCTGCACTCTGGCAATGGAAACGCTAAGGCGCGCCTAGACGTCCCCGCTTATCGCCGATGTAGTTTGCGCTTTATCACGTCCATGTGACAAGACTTGTGCGTGACACCCGCATGAACGGCATCCATTGCCGTGCAAACCCGACTGAAACCGTATTCCACCGGGTGGAATAGTCCGAGGGTACCAGGCAAAGTGACGAAGGTCAAGAGAGTGTAAAGTAGTACAAATGTACTACGGCGTGCAAAGCCCGGGGCCCGAGTGCAATGGCGCGCGTGAGACCGAGGCTTACGTTGGAGCCGCCAACCAGGGTTGTCTACGCGTAGATACCTCTGAGCTTCAATGCCTTTACGACGCGGTCGATCGCGAGTGCGTAGGCCGCAGTGCGGAAGTTCGAGTTGCGCGCGTTCTTGATCTTGCGCAATTCCGTCAGGTTCGCGAGCAGCACGTCTTCGAGTTTCTCGTTGACCTCGTCTTCCTTCCAGAAGTAACCCATACGATCTTGGACCCACTCAAAGTATGAGACGGTCACGCCCCCGGCGTTGGCCATGATGTCGGGAATTACGACGACACCGTTCTGCTTGAAGATGCGGTCGGCTTCGGGCGTCGTCGGACCGTTCGCGCCTTCGACGATCAGCTTGGCTTTGACTTTGGATGCGTTCTCCGCGTTGAAGACCTTCTCGAGCGCAGCCGGCACGAGCACGTCGCAATCGGAGGTGAGCAGCTCCGCGTTGCTGATGCGGTCACCGCCCTTGAAGCCTTCGAGGCTGCGGTTCTTGGCGGCATGATCGACCGCGCCGAGCACGTCGATCCCGCCGGCGTTGTAGAACGCCCCGCTGACATCCGAGATGCCGACGACTTTGCAACCGCGTTCGGCGAAAAGTTTGGCGGCGTACAAACCAACGTTGCCGAAGCCTTGCACGATAACGCGCGCCTGATGCGGCGTGAGGTTCATCTCGCCCATCTCATCGAGCGCGCAGATCGTGACGCCGCGTCCGGTCGCTTCAACTCGGCCGCGCGAACCGCCGATCTCGAGTGGTTTGCCGGTTACGACGCCCGGCACGTTCTGACGCACGTGCATCGAGTACGTGTCCATGAACCACGCCATCACTTGTGGGGTCGTGTTGACGTCCGGAGCCGGGACGTCCTTATCCGGGCCGACGACCTCGACCAGTTCTGCGGCATAGCGGCGCGTAATGCGCTCGAGCTCGTTCATTGAAAGCGTTGAGGGATCGCAGGTCACGCCGCCTTTGCCGCCGCCGAAAGGCAGATCGACAACCGCGCACTTCCACGTCATCCAGAACGCGAGCGCCGTCACCTCGTCGAGCGTTACGCCGGGATGATAGCGGATGCCACCTTTCGCCGGGCCGCGCGCGAAGTTGTACTGCACGCGATACCCGGTGTAGACTTCGAATTCGCCGCTATCGCGTTGGAACGGGATCGAGAAGATAATCTGACGCGAGGGATGCGTGAGGATTCTACGCATTCCCGAGTCTAGTTCGAGAAGATCGGCCGCTTCGTTAAAGTAGGCGATGCCGTCTCCAAAAACCGAGACTTCGCGCACAGCAGTGGTCATAGAATTTTTTTAGCCTCCTGGGGAACTCAAACCCACAAGGCTACGGGAAATCCGCGAAAACTCCCTGTGACTTACGTCGCTATGCTGGCCAAGCGGTTCATTAACATGAAGATAATGCGAGGCGAATGATCCATGTTGCCACCAACGCAGGCTTTGCAACACCTTCGATTTCGACCTCGACGTTCCACGTGAGATTTACCGCCCCCTCAGCGCTATCGCGCACTTCGCCGAGCGCAAACCGGCCCCGGATTCGCGCGCCCGAGGGTACTGGTGCAACGAATCGTATCCGCTCGAAGCCGTAATTGATAGACGCGAACGCGGGCGCGGAAAAGCACTCTCCGAGCATCACGCTCAACAAACTCAGTGTGAGAAATCCGTGGGCGATCGTCGTCTTATATGGAGACTCAGAAAGCGCGCGCACGGTGTCGACATGAATCCACTGGTGATCGCCGCAAACGTCGGCGAACGCATCGATCATCGCCTGCGTGACCGTACGCCACCGGCCCTCCACGTGGGTTCCACGAGCCGCTTCGAGGTCGGCGATTCCGCGTATGGTCAGCATCAAACCTCCTGCGCCTAAACGTTAAAGAGAAAGTTGACGACGTCTCCTTCTTGCATCACGTAGTCCTTGCCCTCGCTCCGCACTTTACCCGCGTTCTTGAGGGCCGCCATTGTTTTGTAGGCAACGTAGTCGTCGTATGAGACGATTTCGGCGCGGATAAAGCCTTTCTCAATGTCGCCGTGGATCTTGCCCGCGGCTTGCGGCGCTTTGGTGCCCTTATCGATCGTCCATGCGCGGACTTCTTTTTCACCCGCGGTCAAAAACGTCATAAGCCCCAGCAAGTCATACGCACGCAGTGCAAGTTCATCGAGGCCACTGCGCTGGATGCCGATCTCCGCGCAGAACTCGCGGGCTTCTTCCTCGGAGAGCCCGGCCAGCTCCGATTCAATCTTGCCGCTGAGTACGACAACCGCGCTCCCGTCGGCTTTCGCGATCGCTCGCACGGCATCTACGAGCGGACCGGGCTTACCGATCTGCGCCTCGTCCACATTGGCAACATACAGCAGTGGTTTTGCCGTAAGCAAGAACGACTCGCGAGCGACCTCGCGCTCCACGCTGCCGGCGGAGAAACTTCTCGCGGGCTTGCCGGCCTCAAGCGCAACAATCAGATTTTTTGCAGCATCCAAGAGCGGACGCCGCTTGACATCCGCGCGGGCTTCGCGTTCCAGCTTGTCAAGACGCTTTTGCATGGTGGCAAGATCGGCAAGCGCAAGTTCGATCCCGATGATTTCAATATCGCGCGCGGGATCGGGGCTTCCCTCGACATGCGTAACATTGTCATCTTCGAAGCACCGCACGACCATCGCGATCGCGTCGGTCTCGCGAATGTGGCTAAGAAAGGCATTACCGAGGCCCTGGCCGGTGCTCGCGCCGCGTACAAGCCCGGCAATATCGACAAAGCGTACGGTTGCGGGTACGATGCGCTCGCCGTGCACGAGCGTTTGCAGTACCCGCAGTCGGTCGTCAGGCACTGCTACTTCTCCGACATTTGGTTCAATCGTCGCGAAGGGATAGTTCGCGGCTAGCGCTTGCGCAGAGCGGGTTAGGGCATTAAAGATGGTCGACTTGCCGACGTTGGGCAAGCCGACGATACCGCAGGAGAGGGCCATGGGGGCAAGAGATTTCCGCGAGGGTGTCGGATACCATGCTATGCGCCAAATGAAGGTCGACAAGCTCGGGATCGACCTCCTCACCCACGATCCGGTCGTGATCCTCAAGGACATGGACGGCTCGCACTACCTGCCGATCTTAATCGGCCCGTTCGAGGCGACGGCAATCGCACTCGCACTCGAGGGCGCTGCCGTACCGCGCCCCCTCTCCCACGATCTGATGCGCAATATCCTCGAGTCCCTCGAGACCACGCTCGAGCAAGTAATCATTCACGATATCAAAGACTCGACGTTCTATGCGAAGTTGATCCTGCGTTCCGATGGCGAACTGCAAGAGATCGATGCGCGTCCCTCCGACGGCATCGCGCTTGCGTTGCGCATGAAAGCGCCGATCTATGTTACCGACAAGATCGTGCTCGAGGAATCGCCGCCCGACAAAAGGCCGGTCGACGACTCCGAAATGTCGCGCTTCAAGAAATTTCTCGACGAGCTGAAGCCGTCCGACTTCAACCGGTAAGCGCTACTTTAGCGTTGCTTCCCACCATCTCAGCATCCGCGAATCGATGTCGCGGCGCTGCGCGATCTTCGTCGGACCGTGGCGCGCACCCGGATACACGTAGTAGTCCACGACCTTGCCCGCGTTTATAAACGCGTTGATGAGCGAGATCGAATTCATCAGGTGCACGTTATCATCGGACGTTCCCTGGAGAATGAGCAAGTGCGCTTTGAGCTTGCCGGCGCCGGGGAGCACTGAGGTGCGGTTGTAGGCTGCGGCGTTTTCTTGCGGCATACCCATGTACCGCTCGGTGTACGCGGAGTCGTAAAAGCGCCAGTCCGCGGGTGGAGCGCCGGCGATCCCGGACGCGAATGCGTCCGGCGCATGCGTAAGCGTGAACGACGTCAAGTAGCCGCCGTAGCTCCACCCATAGAGTCCCAGGCGCGTCGCATCCACGAACGGCTGCGATTTCAGCCATGCAACCCCCGCAAGTTGTCCGGCCATCGCGATCCGGCCCATGCTTGATGAGAACATACGCGCATTGGCTGCACGGTCGTTGTTCGATGCGGGCCCGTCTACCGTGAACGACAGGAAGCCATGCTGCGCAAAGAGCGTCGGTAAGAGACCCGGCCACGCATCCGCCGCGGTTCCGCGCGTAACGCCGAGCGGTCCGCCGTAGGCAGTAACGATCACGGGGTACTTCTTGGATCGATCGAAGTCACCGGGCACCGTCAGCAGCGCATCCAGCGGTCCCCACTTCGACGGAATTTCAATGAGCTTTGTGATTGCAAGGTTGTACTTCGAGAGATCCGGCGTCTGGAAAAGCGTGTCCGTTCTCGATCCGTCGAGATTGCGGCGCACGATCGAAGGCGGCGACGACACGGAAGATACGGTTTCAATGAAATAGTCACCGCTTTTCTCCGGCATGACGACGACATGTGAACCGGCGCCCGGCGTAAGATTGCGCAAAGGCCCGCCGTTGAGTGGAATCGCGAGCAGCGATTCGTCGCGCCGTGTCGGATAGAGCGCACTAACGTACGCGACACCGTTACGCTCGTCGATGCGGCGCACGGATTCAACGGCGAAGTTTCCGGTGAGGCGCTTCGCGGCTCCTGACGCATAGTCGACGCGATACAGTGCCTGCACGCCGTCACGGGGCGAGAGCCAGAGAAACGACTTGCCATCACGCGTAAAGAGCGGCGGCTGCACGACCTCAACGAACTTGGGATCGGATTCACGCAGCAACAGGCGCGCGGGGCCGCCGGCGCGCGGGAAACTCTCAAGGCGCAAGTTGCGCTGCGGACGATCGACGATCTCATCGACCACGCTAGTCGAGTCGGGCGTCCACGAAAACGACAAGACGTATTCGTCCTTTGGTCCGCCGTCGTAGAGCATGCGCGAGGCCGCCGTCCGCGTATCGACGAGGCGCAGCGATACGCGTGCATTTCTTCCACCGGCGAGGGGGTAGAGTTGCTGCTCGACGCTGTTCACAGGCGTCACTAAGTAGTCCTGAATCGGAAACGGCTTGATCGGCGACTCATCGAATGTAAAGATAGGCAATCGACGCGCTATCGGGTGACCACCCAAACGCCTCTTCAACGTTCATCTCTTCGCTGTAGAGCCAATCCGGATCGCCGTTGATTCGTGTCTTCGATCCGTCGCTGGTCAACCGTCGGGGAGCCGCGCCCGTAGCGACGGACGATACGTAGAGGTCGTTGTCGCGCACGTATGCCACGCGCGTACCGTCCGGCGACCATTGCGGAGCATCCGCATCGCGATCGATGACGCGGTCGTCGCTGCCGTCGGCTCGCGCGACGTGCAAGGCCCCGCCATTGAGAAACGCAATATGCGACCCGTCATGCGACCATGCTATTTGTGCGATCGCGCGCGAGCGCGTGCCGCGCGCTTCCGACTTTGCCGGGATCAGTTTTGTATCGGTATTCGCGTGCATATCGTGTACGAAGAGCGTGGGCGGATCGTTTTCCCGCGCGCCCGCGACGGCGTACGCGTAGTGCGAGCCGTCCGGCGACCAGCTGAACGAACGCGGCGCCGTGCCGGTAACGGGGTGGACGGCGACGATATCGCCGACGGTGAGAACCGGCGTGGGCTCGCCGGCCGGGGTCCCGACCGCGTGGCCGCAGCCCGCAAAGGTGACACTAATCGCGCACAGGACGAGTACGTTACGCATGAGGGCCGCTTTCGAGGGTCCGCTCCCCGTACCTCGAACCAAGCGCAGGCAAAATCACTTCCAAAAGAACGGAGTTTATGGAAACCACGGAGCGCGCCGACATCGGCGTTTTTGGCGGTTCGGGCTTTTATTCGCTGATCGAGAACGCACGTGAAGTGTGGATCGAGACACCGTACGGTGCGCCGAGCGACAAAGTCGCGCTCGGCGAGATCGCCGGGAAAAAGGTCGCATTCTTACCGCGTCACGGCAAGGACCACCGCTTTCCGCCACAGTCAATCAACTATCGCGCAAACCTCTGGGCGATGAAGGAACTCGGCGTTAAGTTCATCATTGCACCCAACGCGTGCGGCTCGCTCAAAAGAGACGTCAAGCCGGGGTCGATGGTGGTCTGCGACCAACTCGTTGACCGCACGAATGGGCGCCAAGATACGTTCTTTGACGGTCCAATCACCACGCACGTCAGCTTTGCGGACCCGTACTGTCCGACGCTACGTCCAATCGCGATCGACGCGCTCAAATCGCTCGGCATCGAGACGCACGAGCGCGGAACGGTCGTTGTGATTCAAGGCCCACGGTTCTCGACGAGGTCGGAGTCGAAGTGGTTTCAGAGCCAGGGCTGGGAAGTGATCAATATGACGCAGTACCCGGAGGCATACCTTGCGCGTGAAGCAGAGATCTGCTTCGTGAACATCTCGCTCATCACTGACTACGACGTCGGCATCGAGGGCATCCCACCGGTCTCGCACCACGAAGTTATGGAAGTCTTCAAGCAGAACAACGACCGCGTGAAAAGTGCGATCGGCAAGATCGTCGAGAAGATCGATCTACGGGCCGATTGCTCGTGTCATCACGCGCTTGCCGGAGCACGGGGGTAGAGAAACTCATGCGACGCGGTGGACCCAATATCAATCTCGCAATCTATGGACAAGCATTCGTCCATCTGGTGCGCCATCCGTCGATCATCGCACTGCCGCTGCTTGCGGCGATCATCGACATGTTCGTGTCGTACTGGAGCACGCTCTTCACCGATCCGCTCGGCGGCGCCGGTACGGGGCTGTTCCAGTTCGCGATTCAGATCGTCTATCTATTTGCATTCGGTGGCGCTGTCATTCAAGCCAATAACATCGCTCGGGGATATCGCGCCGGGTTCGACGAGGCCTGGGAAGAAACGCGACGCAAAGCCGGCGGCATTCTGCTCGCGGCGATTGGGTTTCAATTCGTCACGTTTGCAGCGGTGTTCGTCGGTAACTTGCTCGGCAGTGGGATTATTTCGCTCGTTCTACAAATCGTCGCGTACTTTTTCTTGATCATGACGATCCCGGCAGCTGCTATCGGTGGTCTTCCCGGCGGCCTCGCGCTCTCGGGCTCGATCCGTGCCGTGCGCGCCAACTGGCCTGCTTGCGTCGTGCTCGCCATTGTCTTCGCTGCGCTCTGGGTCTTCGTGCCGCAATATCTCTTGGTCCCGCTAGCACCCTACGGCGTGATCGCAACGCTGATCGGCATCGCGATCCTTCGCGCGATTGCACTCGCGTATCTCGCGTTTCCCTTTGCCGTCACCTACGACGAGACGGCATTTAGAGGTTACTACTAACCTTTGCCCGAGAGCGCCATCCGAACGATCTCGCTCACCATCGCGGGGCTGACATTGGTCCGCGCGAGGCGTTGCGCGTCGCCAAGCTTCCCTATCACGGCGATCGCTTCGGCCGGTGCTAGCGCGGGGAGCTTGCGCAGTTCTTCGGCGTAGTCGATGCTGATTAGCGGCGCGCGGTCGCCTGCGCTTGCGAGCGCCGTCCAGTCACGTACGAGCGATTTGATCGTGTCGAGCCCCTCGTCGAGGGTCTCGCGGCTCGCCCAGCCCTCTTCCGGCGTCTCGCCCTCGACGACCCGGAAGAACCACGTCGCGACCTGCGAGCGCAACGTCTCTTCCTCGTCGCCGAGTGCCGCTACCGCGCGGGTAACGCTGCCTTGGCCGAGGGAGGCTCCCAGTTGCGCGCGCTCCTGGTCGTACCCCATGCGCAGCAGAATCTCGCGCACTTGCGGTTGCGCAAGCGCCGAAAACCGTATGTCGACCACCCGGGAGCGAATCGTCGGCAGCAAGCGCCCAGGCGTAGCCGAGGTGAGAATGAGCACCACACCGCGCGGCGGCTCCTCGAAGAACTTCAACAATGCGTTTGCGGCATGGTTCGTTGCAAAGTCGATGTCGCCAAGTAAGAGGACGCGCATGCCGCCACTATACGATTGCATCGAGAGCTGACGAACCAGATCGCGCGCGGTGAGATCTTCGCCTTCATAGAACCCCATCGCCGCGTCG
>Ga0335073_10010890_pt1 | contig 12784 bp, 8 predicted proteins | sample Lox_Sample_22_FD_207093 | JGI IMG/M metagenome (GOLD analysis project Ga0335073, IMG submission 207093) | Soil microbial communities from Loxahatchee National Wildlife Refuge, Florida, United States - Lox_Sample_2.2 | ecosystem: Environmental > Terrestrial > Soil > Wetlands | place: USA: Florida...
CGAACAATCGACTCTGACCGCGCCGTCACACTCCGTCGCCAAAGAGGAGACCCCGCACCCACGATCATCCTGCCAACACAATCACAGGCTGGTGCTGGTGTGGGGGCATTGCCAGGCGGGACGTATGTTTGGGTGCCGTGGCCCCGGGGGTGGATTTTAGCGGTGTTGTGGGTTTTGGTGGGGGTGCAGGTTTGGAGTGTGGTGGTGGGCGGGGGACGAGGGGGTTGGATGGGTGGGAGAGGTGTGGGGAGGTGGGAGCCGTATTCGTTTGGAGAGTGGGGGAGGGATGAGAGGTGGCCGACTTGATTTTTTTGTGCCCAGAAACGAATATTGTGGGTTGTGTGTATTTATAGAGAACTTGGAGTTGGAGTTGGAGTTGGAGTTTTTGGAAGACGGATTGTATTATAGGTATTATTTCATTCTTGCGAAGAGCGCAAGGAATAGTACATTTGTGTCGATGGATGCTTGTCTGACAGCGTCCTCCAACCCTTTTCCTTTGCAAGCTGCGTGATCCACTCTTGTAATAGAAGACTCCATACATGTTGTAGAGATATCCGATTTGTACCTTGAGATTAGGATAAATCGGTGGTACATCGAGAGATCTTTGATCTGTGCATTGAGCGTGGGAAAAGGCTTCGCTTCCGAAGATCGAGAGGCCTCAATTGATGTTAATCACGGGGGGCAGGGCACTTGCCAAAGGAGGGACATCAGAACATTGTCGCCTTTGTTCTGTCGCAATTCCCCCCGCTCTGTCTCCTCGATTTCACGATCCTGCCGCCCCCCGTACCATTGTATTACCCCATCGACCCCACGCTCCTAAACATCGAGCAGCTAGTACCATTCCATCAAGAATAGGAATTATTCCGTTCCAAGTTCGAGCTTCTCTTTAGCCGTTCGGCCGTAACTTCCGCTTATTGGGAAGGCGGTCGAGGCCCGCAACTCCATGGGTACCTACGGTTACGAGAACCCAGGAAAAGCCTCTTTCATCCAATTCTTCAATCAGACCACCAGGATTTCCACACAACTAAATGTATGTTATCGCCAATCTCTCATAAGCGGACGCTGCGGAGACGCCTCCGATTCACACGCGTCGTATCGAATTGCTAAAGGACCAATCTCAAACCTTGCAAGGCCACGCACGTTTGTGGATTTTTCGCCTTCCCGTATTGGCGTCTTTCACTTGCGACACATAAGTGCTATCTTTCTTTTTACCCCAGTGAAAACCAGACCCGATTGTTCGTGTTACATCGCAGTCAAAAAGAGGTTTGAATTTTGCCGACCAGTTCCGAATTTTTAGGCCAATCGCTAAATTATTCGCGAACCGGATTTGCAGTCCCACCTTCGTAAGTAATTTTTGTATCACGAGATATCGAAAAAGGTTGAACCTATGGGAATATAATGGAAATGAAACTGGAAGAAGGAAAATTCGGAGATTTTACAAAAAATTAAGGGTGTCCGCTCTGTTACACTCCCACGGGTACCCAGGACGCCTCGGGGGATCGGCGCCAATTACGAATCTGCAACGGCCTGACAAAGTTGCGGGTATGGAGCGGTCTGTCGTCATGATCGGAGGAACCCATGGTTGGCACGTCGATCCTATGGAACATGATTCATTAACTTTATTTGTCCTTTAAAAAAGTTGAGATTCTTAATTTACGACCGTCGATCTTTAAGGCATGGTTGTAAAAGTGATACGAGCGGACAATTGACTCAGGGTCGCTTGCAACGTGGGGTAAAACCGAAATCTCAATAAACTACATGGCACGTCCTAGTTGGCTTCGTCACTTTGGTTTTCTTGAGCCAATCGATTAGCAATTAATTTCAACTTCCCAAATTGCGGGGTGCAAAAGTTTCGCCGGCCTCCGGAATTCACGGGTACCTCAGCTGCGCGGGTGTATGGATTCGTGGCCCGCAGAGGCTGGTGGGGTTTCAGGTTTAAATAACTAAATTTGGCCCTTGCAAAAGTTGCCCATTCAGGCATCCCTGTCGTGTGGGCGTTGTGGGAGTTGTGCATCCTGGGCCCCACACCTTGAACGAAATGAAATTGAAAAATGAAAAATGGCTTTCCAAATCGCGTTCTGGGCTGATTTCTTTTTCCGCCTTTTCGTGCTAAATCAGGTTCATATGCAGCCACTCGTGTCTCGGTCCGCACCACCAGTCCCGAGATGGAAATTGGCTGGATTTTTCGCGTGATCTAGCCTATGAAAGTTCGACCGGGCGCTCTTGGCGAATTTGAAGTTTGCACAATCTACCTCGCTCCACAATACGCCTTTACGCCTCAGGGGAAAATTGAGAGAAAAAAAACATGAAACTTTTCGCGATTTTAAATTATATATTGACAAAAGACAATGAACTTTCCTTAAATGAAAAGTCCACACGACTTCCAACCGGAGCGTTCCGGCCGAACGCCACGCTGCAGACATGCTAGACTGCATCGAATATGAACAAACCGTTTTGTAGATTAGGTTTTGCTGTCAGTGCGCTTCCCGTAGTCCTCGCAGGTGGCGCGGACGATCAAAGCCTACGAGAAATCCAAGCGAGATATGGCATTTTTCGAAGAGAGAGTGATGGCCGACGGGATGGCAAAAAGCCTAGCCGCTGTCAAGGAGGCCGAAATCACATGCTTCCACAAAAATATTTTAGCCGATGGGGAGCCTCGCCATCTGTATTACTGTGCCGGCTGACTTCTGTGATATCGACGATCTGGTTTGGTGACTCAGTCATCGATGACGGGATAAGTAGCGCCAATTTATGCACGGAGGTTTTCAAGTCGCGTTGCCTTGAAAATCATCCCACGTTACTAATTTGTTGATTTCGAGCCGCACGATGAGTAAATAACACACCCCGAGTTTAAACTTTACTCCAAGCCTTCTCGGGCAAGTCAATCGCCGAAATTACTCTCGGCTGCAGGTGGAGACCTTCATTTTTACGTACGATCGAGCCATTCAAATACACCGGACAATCGGATTGCACCGCCCTCCCTCGCGTAGAAGCCGCCACCTTGTCAACCAAGTACAATTAGGGGACTCGAATTACGGTAGGCAATGAATTTGCGGCAATGACAAAAAATGTGAATGTAAAACGGGGGCGGATGGTCGGGACACGGTTTTAGTTGGTCGATCTAGATGATCCGGCCAACCAAGTGGAGGCAAATTTCGGGGCGATATGCATGGTTAGTTGATCAAGAAAAACAAAATTAAAAAATCCCAACCTCAAGAAAAGCAAAAAAAAAAAGAATCGACTCGGAGCCGTGTGCGTTCAACTCATGATCTAGCACAATCCCAAGGACATATGGTAACCTGCCCCCACCAACCATAGCATGCTGTAATTGCGCATAAATGGTGGCATTGGAGGCAACTCGATCTAACACCGTGTCCAGCATAAGAGCCGAAAATCCGACGTACCGCGTTCGCTGTGCGCCGCCAAAAAAAGCAAAACGGGAAAAGCGCAAAAAATAATGTAATAATCGCCCTCCACGCGGTCGCCATCAGGTCAAGCAGCTACTACTGGGATGATGCTGGGCAATCATATTTTCTTATATGAAATACTTACCCCCGAATCTCGCTCAATCTCGATTTCACATCCAACACCTCCTCGCAGCATTTCTCATTTCGGCGGCATCAGTTTCAGGTAAATAGCATTTACGTGCATTAGATTCGCGCGCAGACGTGAACGCTGGTCGTTCCACGCGGAAATAGGAATCCGGCCGAGAGCAAAATTCATATTAGTCGGGCCCCCCTCGTCATCTCATATATCCTCCCCAGCATTCCTAGCATTCCTCGCCTCCTCTCTTCCGCAGTCGCCCCTGTGACCGAGAATCGTCATTATCCGTGAAACAATCAAGGTACTGTCCTGCGCGTCATTATATTCTAGAAGGGGTTGGCGTTGGGTGGCGGTGATCTCCCGCCCAGCTTAGCTTTTCGGCCCCCCTGCCCCAACACCCCTTTTATAATGGTAGCTGACGCGCGTGTAGAGCGATCCTGCATTAGTCCCCTTCAACTCCTTCATCACCTCCTACCAGACTCCTTCACCTCCTTCACCTCCTGCACAGCATTCCATTCCAATTGAGAAGAGATGGCGATGCAGTTGTCGCTGGATGTGTCTGGCGAATATCTGGCCACACCTCTATCGAGTCGAGAAGGTGCTCCACCGTTGAGAAGACACCATTCAACACCATCATGGACCCTTCAAACTCCAACTCCAGCGCATTACTACTACCAAGAGATGTACCGCGAGCTCTCGGGCTCTGTGGACGGCTCCTATCCCATCACCCCGGCTTCAGATGAAGACTATCGATCACAGTATGTCATCGATTCTCCGCCTCACTCGACTGGTTCTTCACCTCAATCCTCTGGCACTGTCACGCCAGAGATGCTCCGTACCATGCCGGGAACACTGCCGCCGAGTCCACTGTCTACGCCCGATGTGATGGGAGGCCTCACCCACTCGTGCGCATACCCAGGATGTTCATTTGCCTCGGGCGATGTAGAAATTATTCGACGCCACGCTCTCATGTACCATCCTCATCAGACACCAAAGCAAGTCGCTCCTCCCTCTCTCATGATTGACGCCAACGGTGTTGCGTCTATCAGTTTCATCAAAAGAGAATCGCCTTCGACTGCTTACCTTCACGAAGCCGTGTTCGAGGACGAGGAGGAAGACATGATGGTTCAACTCGACCATACTCAGTTGTACTCCATGACATCTCCTTACGGAATGACGCGCTCCAATACCATGCCATCCGGCACACCCGTCCGTACGCCAACCAATGCTCCCCGCCTCTACCATCCTTACGCCCCTGTGACGCCGGCGTCATATTCCCGACACATACGAAATCAGCATTCGCATTCGCATTCGCATTCGCATTCACTTTCAGATCCTTCATTGGCGGCATCCCTAGCACTGTTACCGACATCTACCCATACGACTCCATACCTCTCGCCTCCAACTCCTCCCTCGCGAGGCGCAACTCCTCATTCTAGATCGGCGGCTCGTTCATCTCGACCTTCCTCCAGTCTGCCACTTGTTGTTTCAGCACTTGATAAGTCGCATGTTTGTGAGATTTGCCAGAAGAGATTCAAGAGATTAGAACATTTACGAAGACACAACAAGACTCATACTGGTGAACGTGGGTTTCGTTGCGAAGTCACCGGATGCGGCAAATGGTTTAGTCGCAGCGATAATCTCATGGCACATAGAAGGTACTCAAACCTTGTATCCTTTTCTAATTTTCTAGAACTCATGGGAAACGTGGTGGACGGAATATTTTTGTTCCTGAATTGTCTTCTATTGAGGCCATGTAGACCACATTTATTCGATTGTATATTTATTACGATTTATAGTACATGGGCCATGACGACATGTTAGTTTAAGGTTCAGGGAGTTTGCATTCGGGTTCACGTTGGGTAAATAGTGTACAACGTATGTAGGAATATAGCCATACGACAATCTTCCTGAGATGACCATTTGTTGGCGCGCCGATCTGTGGTCGCCATCAAAATTCCAAGTCGTCGTTCCTTTGACATTTGAAACAGCACAATTAACTATCGCCCCTGAACAAATCTCATCAACGGGTCGAGTTATCAAGATGGATGACGAAGACAACGGTTCGCCTCCTCCCGTCCCGTCTCGCCCTACGAGGACTTCAGCCCCTGCCCCTGGAATGACTACTTCCCCGCCTCCGTCAGGGATCCCCCAGATCCCTCCGCGACCGTCTGTTCGTGCTCGCTCAAAGTCCCCAGGTACACCGCCACGATCCTCATACTAAAATCAGCTCGAGCTATGGAAATCCCTTTAGAGGAATCGTCGATTCCCACCATCCCGCCAAGGCCAAGTCATAAGCATGATCCTGATGTCCCTGTGATCCCAGCCCGACCGGCCAAGCGCCCAGAACGAACCTCTTCGGAATCAGAGCCCACTCAAGACATTCCGCCAATCCCACAACGGCCTCCAAAAAGGGAACCTCAACAGACTCCTGTCCAAGACTTTGGAGAGGACTACATGATTGACGGAATCGAAAAACGAGTCCCGCTCCTTCCCGCCGCCGCGGACGACGACCAAGACCTGACGCCAAGTCTTCAAGAACTCATCGCCTCTGAAACCCCTTCTCATCCTCAGGAACATGAAGCCAAACTTCCTGTGATCCCTCAACGGCCGGTCCGGAGATCAATTTCCGAAGAGAGTCAAGTGCCTGTAATTCCTAAACGTCCAGTCCGCAAGGCGTCCATGGAAATCCCTGTGGATGAACCTACTATTCCGCGAAGACCGTCACAGCGTTCACGAGTGTCTGTAGAGGATGATGAACCCCCTGCGATTCCACATCGTCCAGTTGGTCGTCAGGCAAGCATCAGGTCAACAAAAAGCCAGGATCCTGAGGACACCCCTGACCATCCGAAACTCTCAACCGCTAAAAGTATGGAAAGTGTTGGTTCTGAGGAATCAACTGAGCCAACCATTCCACCTCGCCCCATTCTCAAAGAACCGGAAGAAGAACCAATTATTCCTGCTCGACCGGCTAGAAAATCGAGTATAAAGAATATCCCTGAAACAATGGACGAAACTCCGAATATACCACCTCGTCCAACGCGAACGGCCAGTATAAAAAGTATCCCGGAACAATCACCCGAGGAAGAACCGGTTATTCCTCCCAGACCGTTGCGCACAGCTAGTATCAAAAGTATCCCCGAAACTCCGGAGATGGCGCCAGACGATGAACACGAAGCCGAACCCATCCTTCCCCCGCGACCACTACGACCAGCTAGTATCAAAAGCATCCCCGAAACTCCAGAGATGGCACCGGACGATGAACATCATGCTGATCCGATCATCCCTCCGCGACCGGTGCGACCTGCTAGCATTAAAAGTATCCCGGACGATGAGCCAGAACCTGTAATTCCACCTCGACCAGCGAGGAGGACCAGCGTCAAGAGTATTCCAGAAACTACAGAACACGCCCCAGCCATACCACAACGCCCGACAAGGAAGAGCAGTGTTAAATCATTCAAGAGTCAACATTCGATCGATGAGCCGGAGGTGGAAAAATTCCCTACTACTACACAATCACCGGAAAAGGTGCATGAGATGAGCGAAGTTCCGGAAACTACCGGCGACAAGATTCAATCTATCGAGCAAGAAGAACTGGCACCTCCGATTGAAGAAATTCCAACATCCCCACATCAGCACGCCATTGAAAACGAGGCATCTGCCAAGGAAGCCATCCCCGAAATTCCAGCTCGACCTAGCAAAAAGACTGTGGAAGAGTCAACCCCCCACATCCCTCCTCGTCCTAAAAAGCATGACGAACCCGGCCTCCGAATCGCTGGACTCGCAGCATTTACATCCCAACAACCCATTATCCCTCCTCGTCCTCAAAAGCCCAAATCGCATCCCGCCGATCCCGTTCCCAAAATCGCAATGGATCAAACTCCCAATCTCATCTCCACCGAAGGAGGAGGAATTTTCGAATCCGTCGAAGAACCCATCTACTCCAAACAGCGACGCATCGATCCAGAGACCGTCCTCGACGTCAAAGAGCCACAACCCCCGGTCCAAGAATCTCCCCTTCCAGCGGCACCAAAAGAACCTGGCGCCCCATCCTCCGAAGTCCAATCTGAACTCGCTGCCAAACTGACTAAAGCGAAATCTCCGCCAATCCCCGCGAGACCACAACATAAACTTGCGAGACAGTTCGAACAGACGGTAAAGGAGAAACCTGCCCCTCCGCCACGGCCAACAAAACCGGTTCTTGCGGGGACAAGTAAATTCGCGGGACTCAGAGCTCAATTCGCCAAAGATTTAAATGAACGATTGGCGAAACCTCCTGCCCCGCTGCCCACCAAGAAGGAGGAAGAGGAGCATTCGATGGAGACCGAACCTGTTGTCGCTGCTGCAGTTTCGGCGGCGGCGGTGGGTGGTGGTGCGGGAGCGGTGAGGGGCGCGAAAGAGGCTGCGAAAGTGGAGGATGTGAGGAAAGGACGAGCGAGGGGACCGACAAGGAGACCGCCGACGGTAAAGCCTATTATTCCTGCTGGATGGGGTGTTTCCGAGATTGCGACTGTATTCGAGCAAAAGGCGGAAATTGCGGAGAGTGAGATGGAGAAACTAGAGGGGAAAACTCAGACTGGGGAGAGGATTATTGAGAGCGATGATGGAGTTAAAGCGGGTTATTTGGAGGGAAAAGTGGGGGATGGGGATAATGGAGTCGAGCATGCTGTTGTGTCGGTGGAAACTGCCGCAGGGGAAGAGCCTCAGGCGGAGAAGGCTGCGGAACCGAGAAATAGCGAGGAAGTTCCGAAAGTTAAAGCGACAGAGGCTGAGCCTGAGGCGGAGGCACCAAGTGATGAGGATGCGATTGAAAAAATCAAGGATATGGAGGAGGGTCACAGCGGCATCCACCTTGAGCCAACCGAAGAGTCTGATGAACCTGAACCTCCACTCAACGGTGAAGATGTTGAAGAGTATTGATTCAGTTTGTAGTATTATCATTAGCGATCTCAATTCTTGGATCCATTCATTCCTAAATTAATAACTTTTCCCCAAACTGTGACTTTTTTTACCATTTCCATATTTGTATAGAGTTCCATTGTCTGTGGTTTGACATTTTGTGGCTGAAACTTGGAGTGAGTCTATTCATCCCTTTCGCGCCGCATTTCGACGGGGTGCCAAATTATATTCGGCACTGCGGTCCGGCAGATGGCCACCCTATTTCTACCCGATTTCACACTCCAAAAACACACCACACGTTAAATAATAATCACACTAAATCAAGGCACACCCCAACCGACCTCCCCGCCAGAGTTCATCGCTTCATCAACACTGTCATTTCCCGTGCTCTGTCATAGTTCGCGCATTTCTCCCCGTCTCGTCTCGGTATTACGACGAAGATGCAGCACATCCTGTCTGCTCGTCTTCTCGCTCTGAATCCCGGTGCCCGTCCTCGTGTCCTGTCGATCGAGGCGCGACAAGCTGGCGATGAATTCGTCGTGGGAAGAACGCACTTTTCTACCGGAGAGGATACAATCATAAGTCGACGTCACGCAAGGTTTAAAATCATTTCTCACGCTGGAGGACCAGAGATGCTCGTCGTTGAAAATTTGTCCATGATAAACGGCATGTTGGTCAATCTCCGGCCCATACAGCCGTATCAGGCAATCACTATATACAATGGAGATGAAATTGTAAATTTCTCCCTGGGTTTAGGACTGATGGAGACAGTGTTTTTCAGGAGCACATGGATTGACAGAGGAGACTACTGTGGAGGCCTTGGCTGAGGAGGCGCAACGGTATCGTTATCGCTTGGTTCTTTTACGCGGCGTACGGAATGCACAGATTCAAGGGAATAATAGTCGGAAACGAGACCGAGACGTCATCGGTTTCCCTGACGAGACAGCTTCACGATTACCGAAGAGAAGAGTTCCTCCATGGGAGAATGTGATCGAGTTGAGTTCCGATCCGGAAGAACCGACCGCACCAAACGTACCGGCTGGAAAACATAACCGAGGAGCGAGTGGACGACAAATAAGTCCTGTAAGCGTGAGTTCGACGGCCGACGACTCGGAAGGGGAACATCCGTTTGAGGAGCTCGATGACGAAGTTTTTGAAAATGAGGATGCCGAAAGTGAACCGTACAGCGATCTGGTGGATACTTCATTAGATGAAGATGAGGTCGAGATTACTGGAGAAAAGCTTCAATCGGCTGCGCGGGAAGATACTACAGATGAATTGCCCGAATCTTCAGCTGCTGCTGCTGTAAAAGAGAGTTCAAAAGACAAGGGAAAAGGAAAGGCTGTGGAGGAACCCATCTTTGATCTACAAGAAGAGTTAGAATGTTTTATATGCTGTTCTCTCCTCTTTCTTAACATCTTCTAACGATTAGCTTCGATTCTGTTAGTACCTCACATTTGCTCACCCTGCGGTCACGGTGCGTGTGGACCTTGCAGTATTTCACCTGTCTGTCATCATTAACGATAGTCTTGCAATGGCGCAGCAGATCCGATTCCTGTCCTCAATGTCGCGTAAAATTATCATCACAAGAGCCCTTCGTGCGAGATTATATTCTCGAACGCGTCGCCGACAAATACGCCCGTCTTCATCTACCCTCCGGTGAACTCACCTCTCGAGATATCAGGGCAATGTATCTCTTCCGACCTGCGAAAATCTAATTTTGCTAGCGAATTCAATCAGTCACAAAGACAAAAGAAAGAAGACGCCAAGAAGTCCAAAATCCCGACCTGGGCAGAGAGAGCTCGCGAGTTGGGACTCGCTATCCCCGCATCACAACAAAATTATACAGCAGAAGACGTCCTCGCTCGTCGAATGTTCCCTCCTGGATGGAGCGAGATGAATAGAGTTGCACGAGACCATTTCTCTCGTTGGAGAGTCCAGGTATTAGAATACGCAGGAGCCCCCGTCGTCGAACCAGTCACACTTCGACATCAACCCCCTCGCGTCGTCGGCGGCGAAAGGCGTCCGTTTCGAGATCCGCAAGTGTATCAACCAATCGTACTTCCACAACGCGATTTCATGCGGGCTTCAAGGCTGAATGCGGAACAGAATGCAGTTCGAGGCTTCATCGAACGGAATCCCGACCCACCTGCCGTCGTGCAAATCTCTCAATTCAATCCTAACCCCGCACAATCAAACGCCCGAGGACAACGGTCGGGGGCTGCTACGGGAACGATGATCGACAATGAGTGGTTGAGGGAGGTGGGACAAGCGTTTGGTGCTGCCGCAGACATTCAACGGTTACAGATGGAGAATTTACAAGTCCTTCAAGCGCAAGCGTTTCCGCCGGACCCGGCGCCCCCACCGGCGCCAGTACCACGTCCAAACGCGTCACGACAACATTTAGACTTAGACGAATTACAAAACCAATTGCATATCGCTCGGCAGCGAGGCCACCCTGCTTCGATTCGACGGGTTCAAGTTCCACAGACCGAGGACGTTGCCGAAGATTTTGCCGCCGTTCAGAGACTTCTTGATGAACGCGTTATGAGACGTCAATCCGCACCTACACCTACAAATGTTTCTCCTGCAGCAGTCGGAGGAGCAGCTCGAAACAATCCATGGCCTTCATAATAGCATTTTCATAGCAAAATTGCATAGATATTTTCAATTGATTCCTACGTAGCCCCCCACTCGACAGCGTATTTCAGCATGGAAATAATAATGGATACTTCATTGAAAACTCCGCTTTCCTCCCAGTAAACATGACTACACATCTTTCTCACACACACACAGAACGTGACTGAGGCTACGGAATTAAGAGGACACCAAATGATTATGAGTAGTTGAGTCTGAAGATGTCGTTGAGGACAAAAAATGAATCTCCATCCTGAGCTAAATGGAAAACTTGACTGAATCGTTGCGGATTCGTTTCCTCGTCAATCTAATTGTCATCAGCCATAGCACATTATAGAGCAAAGGACAAGGAGTTCTCCTGTGACCATGACGATAGCACCGTTGCCCATGCCGTTAGGTTGGCCGTCCAACGTAGACACTCGATGTTGCACTTTTGCAAATGGGAGAGACTACATCAACATACCATTCAGAAAACGGGGAGATCCATACGACGAGTTTCTCAGTTATCTGTTCTCCACCGGCAAACTTTGCAGACTCAAAAGTGAGGACACTCTGTGGGCGCTATAAACATTAGCGGTGCTGTCGTGTAAGGGGCGTGGAGGGGCGGAGGGGCTTACGTAGAGGTTAGCTAATTGGCTTCTATCGGTATCAAAGGTGGAGTAGTAAAAGTCGCTGAAACTTTTGGCAAGGGCGTCAAAGTCCATGTTGCGAACAAGGTTATGCGCAAGTAGGAACGAGGGGAATGGATTGGTTGTTTGTGACGACGGAAGCCAGAAGGGTTTTGTGTGTTGATCCCCGAAGTCGCTGTGGGATGAGTCATCCGTTTGCCTCAAAAATCGGAACGCGTAAAGCTTACGATCGTAAGGTTGGAAAATTCGAACCTTCTTCTGATGAGCGACTCGACTGTAATGGTACAGCTCATTGCATTTTCCCGCTGAGAAAAGGAAGGTGTTGTCTTTACCAGCAGTATGACATTGTTCTCAGAGAGTATATCCTTCGAATTATCAAGTTGCTTCAGGGATATAATTCGAATCACTGGCAGGTTTAAACTACTATTCTCTGCCTGTCCAAGTTTCTAGAGAACCACAAGCAACATCTATCGTAGAAACAGAATGAAGGACATGTCCATTTTCCGGTGGCTTTAATCTAAAGGACAGAGATACCATTTCTCCGTTGAGATGCCACTAGAGATGCCACCACTGGAGATGTCCGTGATCTTTCAAGTTCAGAGTTCAAGTGATAATGCTGGTTTCATATGCACGCGGTCAGAGGAATAGCTCTGAAAGATCGATTGCTTCTAATTACTGAAGAATTTGATAACGCTACTCAGTGTTCTAAATTGCCGACCATGTTAGAGCCAACCACGCAGACAAACTGTGCCCGACTATGGTCCAGTCGGTCCAAAGAGACGGGGAATTCGTGGTCCGTCTGCAGACGGACTGCTCTCCCTGCCGGTTAGTCTGAAGGATGGTTACACCATCAAGTATTGGGGACTTTCAATTGTTAGCAGTCCGTCGGCAACGAGACCTCTGTCCAGGCGGTCGGCCCCAGAGCGTCTCCAAAACTACGGTCTGTTGGCAGACCGTCGGGTCCGTCTGACCTCGGACATGTAATTCGGAACACTGCCACGGCGGTGGCAATTGAACAGGGTCAGGGTAATTAGATAGTAGGCGAAAAACTCCTCCAGGAACGCAAAGTAGTTGAT
>Ga0335073_10010892_pt1 | contig 12783 bp, 11 predicted proteins | sample Lox_Sample_22_FD_207093 | JGI IMG/M metagenome (GOLD analysis project Ga0335073, IMG submission 207093) | Soil microbial communities from Loxahatchee National Wildlife Refuge, Florida, United States - Lox_Sample_2.2 | ecosystem: Environmental > Terrestrial > Soil > Wetlands | place: USA...
ATATCGGTGCCGGGATCGGGGCGCTGGACCTGATACACGTCGATGTGGTCGGTCCGGAGGCGGCGCAGCGAGTTCTCGACGGCCGTGATGATCCACCGCCGCGAGGCACCCTGCTGGTTCGGGTCGGTACCCATGGGGCGGCTGAACTTCGTCGTGAGGACCACGTTGTCACGGCGGCCCTCGAGCGCCCGGCCGACAACCTCCTCCGAGTCCCCGTAGGCGTCGGCGGTGTCGACGAGATTAATGCCCGCGTCCAGCGCCCGGTGGATGATCCGGATCGAGTCCTCGGGGTCGGGGTTGCCGACCTGAGTGGCGAACATGAGCGCGCCGAGCCCGTACGGGCTGACCTTGATGCCTGTCCGGCCAAGGTTTCGGTAATGCATGAGACTTCTCCAGCCCTAGAACGTGACGTGTGCAGGCCAGTGGCCTAGGAGCCGCCCGAGCAGCAGAGCGATCTTGCCTGGCTGGTGCGCGCTCGCACAGGGTCAAGGCCCATGTCTGTGCTCCCTCCTGCGCTGCTTGTCATGGCTTTGCCAGCCTGCAGATCGCCTGCCCGTGCTGGGCCGCGACATGGACGTGGTCCAGGCCGGGAAGGTCGCCGACGGTCCGGACCGCGACCGACCCGGCGCCTGCGGCAGTAATGCCGCCGCGAACCGTCAGCGACTCAACGATGCCCGCCACGTCGAGGGTGACCACATCGTCCCCGCTGGTCGCCAGCGTTCCGCCGACCCTGAGCGTGCCGATTCTCCCGCCCGATGTGACGCTGACGGCGATGGCGTGCAGCCTGGTTTGCGCGCCCTTCACCAGACTGGTGCCGACGCCGCCCGCGGTCGTCACGTCCTCGGCGATCTCCAGTTCGGGCACGTCCTTGCTGACCTGGATCCCGATCGCGCCGTCCGCGTGCGTGCTGATGCGCTGGAAGCGGGCGCTTCCCAGGCGGCCGTCGTAGACGTTGAAGCCCCGTGCGCCGACGCCGTAGGTGATGACCGGTGCCTGAACGTCGAGTCGTCGCAGCGTGCCGAACTGCACGAAGCCGATCGCGCTCGGGCCGTGCGAGGTCACCGGCGCGCGGGCCGTCCAGGTGCCGACCTCGCCCCAGTTGTCGAGCACCATGTCGTTCGCGCCGTACGTCGTCACCGGGCCGTCGTTGACGACGGTCTCGACCCGGGCGCCCGACACCACGAAGACGCCGCCGCTGATCAGGTCCAGCGTGCCTGGCTGGACGCCGCCGTCGGTGTAGATCGGGCCGGTGCGCAGCACCTCGACGTCGACCGTGCCGCCGCCCGGATGGTCATGGCCGGCCAGGTACACGCCGCTGCCGCGGACCGGCGAGTCCGCTGCGCCGACTGTGATTCCGGTGAGGCTGCCCGTGATTCGCGCGGCGGGATCGGCCTGCCTGTTCCAGAGTGTGAACGCGCCCGGCATGGCGTCGACGCCGAAGCCGTGCTGGCGGCGCGCACGGCCGCGGACGTCGGCGCTGACTACAGTCAGGCCATCGACCACCACGTGGCCAGAGCGCACGGCACCCTCGGCGGCAAGCAGTACCTGACCCCTGGTGCGCACGTTGCGCAGCGTCAGCGTGCCCAGATCCTCGATGCTCGTGTCCGTGCCGATGGCGACCTCGTGGTCGGGGACCAGGATCGTGATGTCGGCCAGCGTGTTGTTGGCGCTGAGCTGGATGCCCTTCGCGCCGAAGCGCAGTGTTCCGCCGCGCAGGGTGACGCCCGGCCGCAGGGAGATCATCGGCATGCCGGTGATCGAGCCGTCTACCTCGATCTCGTCCGCCTTTGCCAGCGCGTCCAGCAGCTCGGCCGCGACGGAGACCCTCATCGTGCTGGTCATGTCGCGATCTCCTCGCTGCTGCCGTCCGCCGGTGTCACCAGATTAGCATCCATGGAATTAAGATACTGAGAAGCGGCCGACGGGGAAGCGACCGTCATAGAAGCCCGCTGCCCTTATCGGCCGGGCTAGCCAGCAGCTCCGGCCGGCCAAGCGGAGGGGGAACTCATGATCGCGGCATGGTATGACCGGCAGGGGCCGGCCGCCGAGGTGCTGCAGGTCGGCGAACTGGCTGCAGCAGCTCCAGGCCCAGGCGAGGTCCGGGTCCGCCTCGCGCTGTCTGGTGCCAGCCCGGGCGACATGAAGAAGCGGATGGCCTGGCTGGGTAATCCGATGGCCTTCCCGCGCATCGTCCCGCACAGTGACGGGGCCGGACTGATCGAGGCCCTCGGCGAAGGCGTGGGAGCTGATCGCCTTGGCCAGCGAGTCTGGGTTTACGGCGCGCAGTCCTACCGGCCGTTCGGGACGGCAGCCCAGACCACGGTCGTGCCCAGCGCGCTCGCCGTGGCCCTGCCGGACGGAGTCCCCGACCAGATCGGGGCCTGCCTCGGGATACCCGGCATCACCGCGCACCGGGCGGTGTTTGCCGACGGGCCAGTTGCCGGGCAGACCATCGTTGTCCATGGGGTGCGCGGATCAGTGAGCTCGCTCGCCGCGCAGCTCGCGCGGCGGGCGGGCGCCACAGTGATCGGCACAGTTCGCACCGATGCCGAGATCGCCAGCGTCGACCCGGCAGCGGCCGACCACGTCGTATCCCTGCAGTCCGACCCGGCGGGCGCGATCCGCGCCCTCGCCCCGGACGGCGTGAGCCGCGTCGTGGAGGTCGCGCTGTCGGCCAACGCCGACCTGGACGCCGCCATCGTCAATAACGGCGCGGTCATCGCTACGTACGCCAGTCCGCACAGCAGGCCAGAGCTGCCGTTGTGGCCCATGCTTTTCGCCAACGTGACGATCCGTCTGCTCGGCAGCGATGACTTCCCGAAGCAGGCCAAGGACGCCGCGGCACGTGATCTGACTATGGCCGCCGCGGAATCCGCGCTCTCGATCCCCGTCGCCGCCGTGCTGCCGCTCGAGCGTATAGCCGAGGCCCACGAGCTGATTGAGTCCGGACGCCCGGCTGGCCGCGTGCTGGTGTCACTGCCGTGACGCAGCCACCCGGGCCGCGATTTCAGCGGCTCCGGCCGCGCGAGGCCGCTATATGGAGCTCTATGGGCCGGGCCGGGCTGCCGACATCCCTGTGCAACAGCGAACCAAGGTCACCAGTACGCACTACTTCGGCGGCGGCCTCATGCACCTTTTGCTGGCGCTCCTGGCTAGCCTGGCACAGCAGGCTGGCCGCTTGCGCCGGTGTGACATGGTGCTTTGCCATGAGAATGCCAGTTGCCTCACCGTCGGTGCGGCTGGTGATCAAGTCGATGGCCAGCTTGGCTGCCCGGCTGTCGACGCGAGCTGCTGCCTGAGCTAGGCGCTCGTTCTGCACGATGGCCAGGGCCCGGTCGACAAGCAGGCGGGCTATGATCCTGTCGTCTTCGGTCGGATCGCGCTCGGCCCAGAAGTGCACGACCATTCCCGCGAATGACGGGTACCCGTGACTGGAGCCGGCCTCGAATGTGGTGATGATGCATCTCGTGCCGGCCGGGGATGCGCCGGCGGCGGCCTGGACCGGGCCAGCACCGGCCGGGAGTTCGGCCTCATCGGGCATCGGGAAGCAGACGCGGAAGAGTGTCTCGGTTCCTTCGCTGAGTTCGATGACGCAGGCGTCGCTGAAGGACGGGTTAATGGATCTCGCCAGGCTGGACAGCACGACGGCCGGCTCGTCCGACGCGGCGATGTGCCGCAGCGCACCCATGATCTCCCGCACCGAGCGCGCGCGGCCATTGGCACTCGCTCCGCCCGCCGCGCGCCCGGCGGTCCGGACCCGGGTCACGGGCGGACCAGCGCTTTCCCCAGCTTCGCGCCGTCGAGCAGCGAGAGGAGTGCCCGTGGCGCGCTCTCCAGACCGTCGAACAGGGTCACGTCGGATCTCAGCGTGCCGGACTCGATCAGCGGACGAACCTCGTCCTCGAAGGCGGCCCTGCGGTGCAGGTGATCGAGCACCAGGAAGCCCTCAAGCCGGAGGCGCTTGACGATCAACTGCGTGAGGTTGCCCGGCCCAGGCTGGGGTGGCTTCCCGTAGCCTGAGATCATCCCGCAGATGGCGGCTCGGCCACCCACGCGCAGCAGGTCAATGGCGGCCTCAAGGTGGTCGCCGCCGACGTTGTCGAAGTAGAGGTCGATGCCGTCGGGCGCGATCGCGCGCAGTTGACCGGCCAGGTCACCGGCCCGGTAGTCCACGGCCGCGTCCAGCCCCAGCGTCTCGGTGAGGTACCGCGCCTTCTCCGCGCCCCCGGCCGACCCGATCACCAGCGCGGCGCCGCGCGCCCTGGCCAGCTGGGCCGCCACCGAACCGACGGCACCGGCCGCGGCCGACACCCAGACCCGATCACCCGGTTGTACCCGTGCGACGTCGACCATCCCGACATAGGCCGTCAGGCCGGGAACGCCAAGGGCGTGCAGCCATGTGCCAGGCGGCAGGCCGTCGCCCGGCTCGATGCGGATCCCCGCACTCGCCTCGACCACCGCGTAATCACGCCACCCTCCCCAGCAGACCGCCCAGTCGCCTTCCAGCCACCCGTCCGCCGTGGACTGCACGACCTGGCCCACAGCCCTCGCTTCGACCGCGACGCCGAGATCGAACGCTGGCGCGTAGGTGTCCGCGGAAAGCCGCGGGATCATCGACGGGTCAACGCTGAAGCACTCGGCCCGGACAAGCAACTGTCCTGGCGAGAGGGCTGGCAACTCCCGCTCAGCCAGCGTGAAGCAGTCGGGTTCGATCCGTCCCCGGGGCCGGCGGCACAGCACAACCTCGCGGGCGGTCACCATCGGCACGTCCCCGTGAGCAGCAACCCGTCACGACCGGGCCGATGGGAGGCAGCCCGCATGGAGACGACGCCGGTCACGGCTGCGTGCATGAACTCGCACGCTAGGCCGTCCGGCCCGCACGGGCTTGACCTGACGCGCACAGCACCTTCCCTGCGCGCACCGCACATTCCCTGCGTGCACCGCCGACTGCCTGGTGTCAGCGACCGCGGGCCAACAGCCCAGAAGCTGGCGATTCAGCGGCGTCACGAGCGGCGCGGTGCGCGCGGCAACGGTAGCGGGTGTCAGTCGGCCGCTCCCCGAACCGCTCGCGGTAGGCATTGCTGAACGTGCTGGCATTCCTGAAGCCAGAACTGCGGGCAATGCTGTCCACCGTGCGGTGATCCCAGCCCGGGTGCTGCAGCCGGAGCCGCGCGAGCTCGAGTCGTTCCTCCCTGATCAGTGCCGACGGCGTCGTGCCGATGCGCTGGAGCCGCACCTGGACCTGACGTAATGACCAGCCCAGCTGCGCGGCCACCGCCGCGCCGCTCAGCGACATGTCATGGGCGTTCGCGCGGACGAAACCGCGAATCGTGGCGACCAGGTCGTTCTGAGGTTCGTACACCGGCGGCAGCAACGCCCCGCCATAGGCGAGGCACAGCAGATCCACAGCCCGGTCGGCGGCGGCATCGAACGCCAGGCCATCGATCGTGTGCGCCTGGCTGCGCAGGCTGCCCAGCAGGTCGACGACGATACGGCCCATCCCGTGCTCGGCCTTCAGACCGGCCGTGCGTGTCACCACTCCCCCGATACGGGCTTCCAGCCGGGCCCTCGGAATCACCAGCGCAAGACACGAGAACTTGTCGCTGTGCCACATGTCCATCGGCGCGTCAAGCGTGGTCAGCGCGACACTGCCTGGCTCAAGACTGAGGACAGCATCTGACTGCCGGATCAGCATCGAGCCCATCAACGGCACCAGCAGCTCGCAGGCACCGTGCGGGTGCCTGCGGACGTCGGCGCCAGAACGCTTTATGGACTCCTCGTCGCCCCACCACCGCACGAGCTGATAGGCCTCGGTGTGCTGGTGCTCGATGCGCCCGCGGTAGTCATCGCGGATGCGGAACGCCATCCGGGAGTGGATCGAGGAGACAAGCTCGGTCCACCACTCGGCCCGATCCGCCGCCGCCACGTCACTACAGCGGTGTGACTCCAGTGCGTACATGGCGGACCTCGCTGATCCCGAGCCTGACCCGGTCCCCGAGCCTCACCGGCAGGATAACCCCGGCGCCCGCGGCGGCAACCTCCCCAGCCCATCCCCGCCGTCGACTCGCGGCGCCTCCCGTGGCGTCCTCACCAGGTCCAGTCGTAGTCCGCCCCGGCCCGCCGGGCCAGCGGCTTGAGCATCCCCTCTTCGAACACCGGGACCGTCTCGAGGCCCTCGACCGGAGCGGCGGTCATGACCTGGCCGAACAGCTCCGGGTCCAGGTGCGGCTCCGGTATTCCCGCCGCGATCGCGTACCGCTGGAGATGGTTACGGAGGAACTCGGCGTTACATGGCGGCATCCCGAAGTGCACCGGGTGCGCCATGGCCTCCCGGAGCGGAACGAACTCGACGCCCCGCTCGACGAACTCTTCGAGGATCAGGCCGAGCGTGTCGGTCGCGATGGTGGTGCCGTGCACCAGCCAGATCAACGGGATGTCCTGACCGAACAGCGTCCGCGCCACCTGGGCATGCGCAGCCAGCTGGTCGACCGCAGCACAGGTATAGGTCTCCTGCAGCATCCGCTTGGCATCCTCGTCCCCGGACACCACCGCCCGGTAGTAGGGGACGATCCACGCGAAGTCCCCGAACCAGGCGGAGATCGGCGCGTTCCGGTAACCGGTCGCCCGCAGATGATCCTCCACCTGGCCGCGCTTGGTCTCGGTCTCGCCGGCCATGTCCATCGCGTACCGGAAGTAGCGTTCAGGAGCCAGCGCGATGAGGTGGCCGATGAGACCCTCGGCCTTGTCGATGTCGGCGCAGTACTGCTCGCCCGACATCCACCGCAGCGGCGCATGCAGGTGCGTGTGGTTCCCGAGGTGGTGCCCGGCCTCGACCCACGCCTCCCACGCGGCCATCAGCCCAGGGTCCAGATCGAGCCGGTGGGTATGGGAAAACCCGTAGACACCCGTGAGACCGTGGTCGGTGAGCGTCGCGGCGATCGACTTGGTGATGCCCAGCGGCGTGACTCCGTCCGGCATCGGGACGCCATCCCAGAGCACGAAGTCGTCGACCGTCACCGCAACTTTGACGGCACCCTCCGGTGAGATATCCGGCATGGGGAGGCTCCCTTCGCTTCCGTGCCGCCATGCGGCTACCCCGACGGTAGGAAGCGCCACCCGTCACGCCTTGCCGGAGCGCGCAGCGCCCTTTCCGCTTGCGCACACTCCTGACCCGCGGTCGTTTCAGCGCGTCGGCACCGGCTCAGCACCCCCCTTGCCCGAGATGGGCGTGAGGACGCTGACCCGGTCGCCGGCCGCCAGGGCCAGATCCGGATCGGGCTCGCGAAGGACCCGGTCCCGCAGGACGGATACGGGGATACCTCCGTCCGGCAGGCTGATCCCGCCCAATGTGCGGCCGACGGCCGCGGACTCACTCCCGACAGTGAACTCCAGTACCTGGTACCCGGGCAGCGGTTCCGGCGGCTCGCCGTCCGCCGCCGACCGGAGGCCGGCCCGGGCGTCCGGCCCATGCGGAGGAGGCGTGCCGATCTGGCTGGCTACGGCCCGCAGCACGCTGGCGTTGGTGATCCAGCCGCGCAGCTGGCTGCCGTCGGCCGACAGCACCGGAAGGCCGTCCCGCCCATAGACGGCAAGCTGCCGGAGGGTCTGGGCGAGTGACTCGCCCGCGTATACGGCCTGAGGATCGCCGTGCCCGGTGGGCTCGCCGAGGGGCATCCGCACTTGCCCTGCTTCGGACCCGGCGACGCGAAAGCCGCCGATGCGAGGCTCCGCGGTTACCGGAAGCGGCGTCGCGAACGGGCGCATCGCGTCCGCGGCCTTCAGGTCCCCGAACGCACGCCACGGCGCGGCGCGGTCGACGTCCTGGCCGCGGCGCAGCAGCTTGGTGGTGTAGATGGTGCCGTAGCTCAGCGCCCGCGAGGTTGCCGTGGCGATCGCCACGGCCAGCATGACCGGCAGCGTCAGGGCGTAGTCGCCAGTCATTTCCACGACGCTCGCCACTGAAGTCAGCGGCGCGCGGGCCGCGGAGGCGAACACCGCGCCCATGGCCACCGCCGCATACAGGGCAGGCTGGCCGGCGGCCGGCCCGAGGACATGCTGGGCGGCCAGGCCGAAGGCCATGCCCGAGGTGGCGCCGACGAACAGCGATGGCGCGAACACGCCGCCCGATCCGCCGATTCCCAGGGTCAGGCTGCAAGCCAGCATCTTCCCGGCGGCGAGCACGAGCAGGAACCAGAGCACGTAATCCCCGGCCACCGCCTTATACATCACCGGGTAGCCAACCCCGTACATCTGCGGCAGCGCCAGCAGCAGCAGCCCGAGCGCTACACCGCCGACTGCAGGCCGAGCCCACTCCGGCCTGGCCTTCCACCAGACGTCCCAGAGGTCCTCCGTCTTGTAGAGAACGGTCTTGAACGCCAGCCCGATCAGGCCAGCCACCACGGCCAGCGCGGCAACGAGCAGGTAGTTGCTCGGGTGCACCAGCGCGATGCCGGACGGGAAGCCGCTCAGGAACGGGCGGTTGCCGAGGAACGGGATCGCGACCACGTCGGCGAGCATCGCCGACAGCATCACGGTGAACATCGCGTCGATGGAGAACTCCCGCAGGATGATCTCCACGCCGAAGAACACCCCCGTGATCGGCGCGTTGAACGTGGCGGCGATGCCGCCGCCCGCGCCGCAGGCCACGAGGACCCGCATCCGGTTCTCTGGCATCCGGGTCCACTGACCGAAAGCGGACGCCAGGGCCGACCCGATCTGCACGATCGGCCCCTCCCGGCCCACCGACCCTCCGGTGCCGATGCACAGCGCTGAGGCCACCGCCTTGACGACGCTGACCTGCGGGCGGATCCGGCCACCGTTCTCGGCGACCGCGACCATGACTTCCGGGACGCCGTGCCCGCGGGCCTCCCGCGCGTACCGGTAGATCAGCGGCCCGTAGACGATGCCCCCGACCGCGGGGATGAGCACGAGGAATCCGAGGCCGAGCCAGGGCAGGTGCGAGCTGCCGGCGTAACCCTGCTGGCCGAACTGGCTATGCCCGGTGGCTAGCCACGTAAAGAAGTAGATCAGGTACCGAAACACAACCGCGCCGAGCCCGGAACCGACTCCGACCGCCACCGCGATCGGGAACAAACCGGCACGCGATTCACGGAGCCACCCAGCCACTCGTGCGCCCCAGGAGAGGCCAGCTGCGCCCTGTCCGATTACGGCCATGCGGTTCCTCTCGTTGCTGCTGGGCTCGGTGCAGCGGGGCTGGCTGTGGCCTGGGCTGTCCGGGCGGGCCACTGGCTGTCTGGCACCTCGCCCGCAGCCGCCGCGAACGCCTGCAACGCGGCCGCCACCGCTGCCTGCTGGCTGGCCGGGAGCCGGCCGAGAATCTCGGCCAGCAGCTCCCGCCGCCGTGCAGTCGCCTGGTCCACCACATCCCGGCCCGCCTCGGTGACCGACACCTGGACCTCCCGGCGATCGGCCCGGGCGCGGTGCCGGCGGATCAGGCCCTTGCGGAGCAGCCGGTCGCACATCCGCCCTGCCGTCGGGGGCGTAACCTGCAACGCCCGGGCCAGGTCCACCATCCGCTGTGGCCCGCGGGAAGCCAGCACCACCAGCGCCCGGTACTGGGCCAGCGTGGTCTCCTCGGCCGTTGCCCCTAGCGACTGCTCGGCCACGGCGATCAGCGTCCGGCTCGCGGTCAGCACCGCGTCCACCACAGCCTCATCCGGTGTGTTCCTGCTCATGCGTGCTCTCAGCTTTGATTGCTTATGGTAATGATTTCATATGCACTCTATCAGCGGTCGGCCGACTCAACGCAGCGCACCGGTGAGGGTCAGGCCGGCGACCGCGACGGCGAGCTGTACCGGCACGAGGACTGATCCGATGAGGGTGAACCGCCAGGCCCGCAGTGCGGCGCCGAAGTCGCGGGCTATCCGGCGGCAGATCACGGTGGCGACCGAGCCGGTGATCAGCAGCCCCGGGCCGATCGCGGTGGCCAGGACGGCTGCCCACAGCCCGGCCGAGCTGGCCGGGCGCAGCGCCGCGGCGGCGGGCAGGTTGTTGATCAGGCAGGTCAGCCCCGAGCCGACGGCGAGCTGGGCGATGAGCCCTCCGCGCAGCGTGATCCCGGCCGCCAGGAGGGCGCGGATCGATGCTGCGGCGATGTAGAGCGGGATGAGGTCGAGCGCGGCGCGGCCGGACGGCACGGCGCGGCGCGGGTGCCGGGCGCGGGCTGCCGCGTCCGCGCCGGCTCCGGTCTGGGTGACCCAGCCGGCCAGTGCCCCGACGGTGACGGTCACGACCAGCAGCCACGGAGCCCACGAGCCGCGCAGGTAGGCCAGCGCCGCCAGGTGCAAACGGCCGACCAGCAGCAGGGTTGTGATGTTGGCGGTGGGCAGCAGGAACGAGGCCGCGTTCGCGGTGATAGCCACCGCGACGGCGAGCCGCCCCACGGGCAGGTGGTGGCGCGCGGCGGCGGCCATCGCCACGGGCATGGCCACCACGGCCGCTACGTCGAGGTTGACCAGCCCGGCCAGCAGGGCGGTGAACGCCAGTACCGACGACGCCGCGACCGGGCGCGGCGCCCGGTCGCGGATCAGCACTCCGGCCAGCGCCCGGAACAGACCCAGCCGGCCCGCCAGCACCGAGGCGGCGATGATCGCGGCCAGGATCACGAACGGCTCGGCCGTCGCCCGCGCGGCCCATAGCACCCCCGCATGCCGCACGCTCACCGCGGTGGCCAGCAAGACCGCCGCCGCGGCCCACAGCACCACCGGCAGCCGGTCACGACGTGACGTTATCGTGGCGGATATCTCGGACCGCGCGGGCGTGACTGTACGCATTCCTCCTGCACTTTGCTGTTCCTGCTGGTGAGTTACGCTGGCAGCACCATGAATGCCTGTCTATGATGTTACACGATGATGTCAGATTCTTCTGGAGACCCCGGCCGGGGCAACGACCTGATGGCCATCCCCCGGCTCGCTGAGCGCATCGGCGTCACCCCTCGTGTCCTGCGGTACTGGGAACAGCAGCAGCTGATCAGCCCCACCCGCGAGCACGGCAAGCTCCGCTACTCCCCCCGCGACCAGGCCATCGCCGCGCTCATCCGCATCCTTCTGGACGGCGGCGCCGGCGTCGACGGCGTCCGGACGCTCAAACGGCTGGCCGAACGCGACATCCGCCGCGCCGCCGCCGCCGGCGACCAGATGGCGCTCGCCGAGGAAGCCCTGCGGATCCTCTACCAGCGCAAGGCATTCGCCGAGGAAACGGGCACGAGCGAGGAACACTTCCTCCAGCCCGAGCCTCAGCCCCCGCGCCCGCCGCCGCCACGACCCGGGCCGCCACCAGGGCCGCCACACGGGCCGGGCGCGCGCGGGCCGCGGCGCCCGTGAGGTCGATCATGGCGCCAGTGGGCTGCGCGTCAGGAAGAAAAGACGGCGGGTGATCGGTCAGAGAACGACGGGTCCGAGGAGGAGCGGCTGCCGGTGGACCGGTGGGCGGTCAGGGTGAGCAGCAGCCCCGCTCCGGCCCAGATCCCGAGTACCGTCCAGGGTCCACCCGAGCGGGCCCCGTCGAAGTAGCCGACCGATCGCAGCAGCGTGGCCGCCGCCCCCGTCGGCAGGCACTGGCCGATGAATCCCCAGATGCCGGGCAGCATCTCCGGGGCGCTTGCCATGCCAGAGAAGGGGTTGCCGAGCAGCATGATGATGACGCCGCCGAGCCCGAGTCCCACATGCCGTTTGCCGAAGCGAGCGCCGAAGTGAGCTAGCCCGGACACCCCGGCGGCGGCGGCCACCGAGGCGAGCCCCATCGCGCAGGCGATGACGGCGAAGTGTCCCGGGACGACCCCGAGCCAGGTGTGAGCCACGGCGGCGGACACGAGACCTCCGCCGATACCGAATGCCGCCAGCGCGGCGGCTCGCCGCGATGGGTCGGGCACCCGCAGGGTGAGCACAACGCCGGCGATCAGGCTGCTGAGCATGAGCGGCAGCAGCGTGAAGCTGAACGCCGCGCCGGTCGGGTCGGCCGCGGCGGTGGGCACGATGTCGGTGACGTTGGCCGGGCGTGTGCTGATGCCGTCCATCTTGGCCGCCACACCGGTCAGGACGCTGGCCACGGCGGGACTGCCGCCGGAGGCCACGAGCACGTCGATCCGGCCCGGTCCGGACACGAGAATCGCTCCGTACGTCCGCCTGCTGGTGATGTCCTGCCGCGCCCGTGCCGTCGTACTGGCCGGGAGCAGCCGGAACGCGCCAGGCTTCGCCGTTTCCAGCTCGCCGGTGACGAGCGCGACCGCGCGGGCGGGCCCGGCCACCGCGACCGGGACATTCCGCGGCGCGGTGCTGGTGGCCGACCACGCGTACGTGGCGACCATGATGAACTGGACCGCGATCACACCGACGGCCAGCGCGAGCGCCATGAGCGTCGGCGCGGCCGCGCGGCGCGGCGCGTGGCGCTGGTGATACGCGCTCGCCTGGGTGGCACCCGCCTGGGTGGCACCCGCCTGGGTGGCGGCGCGCTGACCCGGGTGAACCACTGTTTGATCGAAGGCAGCCATCTCGGGTAGTCCCCTTGCAGCACAAAAAACGGATAGTCGTTCTCTTTACTTCATGCTGCCGCCGCTCGGCAGCCTTGTCAAGACGAACGTCCGTTTTATATTCTGGGAGCGTGCCGAAGGTCAGCCAGGAACACCTCGAGCGCCGTCGCCAGCAGATCCTCGACGCGGCCACGGAGTGCTTCGCCAGGCAGGGCTTCCACGCCACGTCGATGCAGGACATCTTCCGGGCGTCGGGCCTGTCCGCGGGAGCGGTCTACCGCTATTTCCCCAGCAAG
>Ga0335073_10010893_pt1 | contig 12783 bp, 12 predicted proteins | sample Lox_Sample_22_FD_207093 | JGI IMG/M metagenome (GOLD analysis project Ga0335073, IMG submission 207093) | Soil microbial communities from Loxahatchee National Wildlife Refuge, Florida, United States - Lox_Sample_2.2 | ecosystem: Environmental > Terrestrial > Soil > Wetlands | place: USA...
TGGGCGTCGGAGCCCCTAAAATCGGCCAGCAGTTGTCGCCAGTACGCTTCGGGGTCGCCCTCGTTGGCCGATCGACCCCGGATCGGCTGACCGAGGAACGAGGTGCGGGTCCTCTCGGCCCGGCTCCGGCGGCTACGGGGCAGACGGTCGGGCAGGAAGGCCATCGGTGGCATCGGAATGCTGGGAGCGCTCCCGAACTGCTCCGGCTCGTCGCCTCCCTCGCCCGGTTCGCCGTCCTCGGTGTCCGGTGCGAGCGGCCCCGGGTCAGGATTCAGGCCGTCCAAAGCCCCGTAGGGCACGGATCGCGTCCGGTAGCTGCCCCGCAGCTCCACGACCCGCGCGTCCCGCTCCTTGGCGAGCGCCCGGGCTTCCTGCAGCAGGGCGGACTTGCCGCTCATCGGAGGTCCCGAGACCACGATGGTGCGGCCCGACCCTTCCGCGAGCGCCTGCATCGCGCGGAGGTACGGGGGAGGTAGCGAAGTCACCCGGTCGCCCTCGCACAACGTTGGACGCCGGACGATTTAATGGCCCCGCAGTCGGGCCGACCGAACTGCGAGAGCCGTTATGTGGGACGCCGCTGTCGCGCGCCCGTGGCCCGCAGCGTGGCGTCCCAACGCCGGCCGTTCCTGAAGCGGTCGGTCGTCCCCGTCGACGTCACCCGGAATCGGGGCCTCGGCGACCTTCTCGAACAGTTCCAGTCCACGTCCATCCAGGCCCGGAATCTGGGCCGTTGCCTCGAGGTATGGGAAAACGCGCTCCGTGACCGGAAGCGGCCCACCATCCTGTTGGGGCTCTCGGGCCCGCTCATCGCCGCGGGGCTCCGCAAGGTCATCCGGGACCTCATCGACTGGGGCGTGGTCGATGTCGTGGTCTCGACCGGGGCGGTGCTGTACCAAGACCTCTACCAATCGATCGGGGGCCGCCACTGGATGGGAACCCCGTCCGCCGACGACGTGGTCCTGCGGAAACTGTACCTCGACCGGATCTACGACACCTACGTCGACGAACTGAAGTTCGAGGATACGGACCGAATCATCGGGAAGATCACCGAGAAGTTCCCGCGCCGTCCCGCGAGCTCGCGGGAGTTCCTCCACTTCCTGGGGGCCAAGTTCCCCGACCAGGACTCGATCCTCTCGACGGCCGCTCGTCGCGGAGTGCCGGTATTCTCCCCGGCCCTGATCGACAGTTCGATCGGCATCGGGCTGACCCTCTATTACCAGGCGAATCGCGCTCGAGCCGACCGGTTCATCCTGGACGCAGTCCGGGATAACTACGAGCTGGTGCAGATCCTCTCCCACTCTCCGCGTACGGCCGTGATCTACATCGGCGGCGGCACTCCGAAGAACTGGATCAACGACGGGATCGTCATGGCGAACTATGCCTTCGGCCGGGAAGGCGAGGGCCACTACTACGCGCTGCAGATCACGACGGACGTGCCGCACTGGGGCGGCCTCTCCGGCAGTACGCTGGACGAGGCCCAATCCTGGGGCAAGATCTCCCCTACGGCCACTCGGGCGATGGCCCACGTCGAGGCCTCCATCGGTTTCCCGCTCCTCGCCGGGGCACTCTGGGACCGCCGCAAGCGCTGGCAGCCACGAAGTCGGCTCCGCTTTGACTGGTCCGGGGATCAAGTCAAGATCCGACGCTCTCGTTGATATCCCACCACTTGCCGAAAACGCACCGGCCCGTCTACAGTTTTCCCATATTCACACGCATTGACACGTACGCATACGGGCGGTATATCTGACCCGTTTCTCTGACGAGAAATCGAGGCGATTATATAGCGCCCGTACCCGGGCGAAATCGGAGGTGCGAACCCATGTCACTCCCCTGCCTACCAATCGCTCCGCGCGAACAGCTGTAACCGCTTGGACCCTCGTCCGAAGCTCGAGGGCACCGCGGCGTCAGCCTATGCGGGACCGGTGCCCTCGGTATTAGCCGCAGCTATCGCTTGCTCTAGTTTTGGCCCGAGTTCAGTGGATAGTAGATCACGCACCCATCCGAGGTCCATTTTGTCGCTGAGCTCCAACGCCGTCCTGTAGCTCGTTTTTGCCTTCCCTAGTTCTGCAGCCGAGAGGTAGACCTCCGCGAGGTAGCCATGGGCGAACACCAAGACCTCGGAGGGTGGAAGCCGGTTGAGGACCTCTAGGCTCCGCTTCCCGTGCTCAATGGAGTCCTGGAGTAGTTCGGTATCGTGCGTCTCGACGGCAAGTCGCCCTTCGACCGAGCACAGTTGTGCGAGTGAGTGTCCAAGCACGACGTCGTTCCCAAGTCTCTCGGCGAGGGCGCAGGACTGCTTGGCGTACGACGCAGCTTCCTTGAGCCGGCCCCCCTCTGACGCAACACTAACAAGTCCGTCAAGAGCGTAGCAGAGTTGATTGAGGTACCCGAGAGAGTCAGCCTCCGAACGGACCAGTTTCATCTCGCTTTCCGCCATGGAAACCTGACCCAAGCGGAAGTATGCACGAGCACGGACCAGTCGTAGATTGAACGCGACGTCTACCCGACCTGCCTGACGAGCCTCCGGAAGTCCCTGAGCCGCCACGCGGAGCGAAACCTCCGGCCCGCTCTCCAGGTCCTCGAGTCGGGACCAAGCGGCGATGCTCTCCAGCGCGAGGTCCGTGATCTTGAAACGCCTCGCCAATTCGTAAGCCTCTTGGTAACGTGCGAGAGACTGACGCCCTTCGCCGCGGGCGTCAAGGAGTCGCGCCTGCGAGAGGAGAAAGTACGCCTGCAAGCGACGGGTGATCGGGCCGATCTTTTGCGCTTCCGCGTATTCGTTTGCGGCCGCGTCGACCTGTCTTAGGCGAATCCTCAGCTCGACGATCGAAAGCAGCGCTTCACAGGTGACCTTCGGGTCGTCGTTGGACTCCACAATGGCTCTCTGCAACACTGTTATCGAGTCAGCGTAATCCGAGTGGTGCCGGAGCAGCGCGGCTTCGGCCTGCAGCACCCGGACTTTGGCCGGTCCCCGAGGTAGCGCTGCCGCCAGGTGGCGGAGAGCCGACCGAAGTGCTTCCGAATATCCGAGGCCGAGGAGCGTTCGATCCTGTTGGGCCAGAAGTTGGGATGCGGGCTTCCACGACTCTGCCTCCACGAGGTGGAGGAATCGCTCCCGAATAGACTCCGGGCGATGCGTCCCCGCATAGAACTCGGCCAGGATGATGTGCGCCGAACGTTCGTCTGCTGGAGTGACTCGAGAAAGTATCGCGGATCGAACTACTTGCAAAATCTCGAGGCGCCCTTGGCGAGACTTCTGTACAACGCCCATCCGAATGACTTCGGCGAGCTGGCTCGACGTAAGGGACCCTGAATCGGTCACGACTGCCAGTGGCAATGGCTCGGTCGAGAGAGCGATTGGCAGCATCCCGCGCACTTCATCGATTGTCAGCCGCTCCACGACTCGCGCGGGCAACGTAGCCGCGTCCGCCTCGATCTCCGGGTTCGAGACGGCGAGTTGTAGGAGGAGCGGAGACCCCAATGTCGAGGTAAAGACTCTCTCGAATCGCTCGGCCAACCCTCCCTTCCTGTCGGTCAACTCATGAGCCGCCGATCGGTCGAGCCCGCCGACGGTAAGCCGTTCCAAGTGCAACCCGGTGTCCGCGAGAGTGGGGAGCTCCTGGCCGACGATGTACACGTGGTCTTTCTGCCCCGCGACCAGCTCGACACTGAATCTTTCCAAGAAGGTCCGCAGGTCGGGGCCGGCCATTTGAAAGTCATCAATCACTACGGCGAGACCGCGTTCGCCAAGCGCTCGAGACGTGAGATCCGCGACTTCCCGAGGCTGTGGCGCTCGCGGGAGTTGGGCGTAATAGGCGAGTTGCGGCGCACCCAAGGTAGAAAGCGCGTGCGACAGGGCGGTGACGAATTGCCTTGAAGATCCGGAAGGTCGGACGGTGAACCAAAATGGGATTCTCTCGCGTTTCACCCTTCTCATGTGCCGACTTACGAGAGCGGTCTTTCCCATGCCGGGGTGCCCGTCGACCAACATGATGGCCCCCGTCTGCGTTGAGAATTCGGTCAACCGGGAGAGCTCCTCGCGGCGTCCCAAGAACGGGTTAGGCGGAGGCGGGAGGGCACCCGAAAGCAGGGGTACGTGGCGCGTCTCTCGGCTCAGCCTCCCCCGTCCCGACTCTGTCAGCCGGTAGACCAGCTGCTTTCGGATTCCATCACGCACGGGACCCCGTTTGCTAGTGAGGAGTCCATCTCGTACCAGGTCCTCAAGGGGCCGCGACATCGAGCAGGGGTGGTACCCGAGAGCCTTCGCGAGCTCCCGCTGACTGATGCCGTAGGGCGAGTCCTCCGTCGGCGCATGAGTGTCAATGTAATCGAGGACCTCGATCGGGAGGTAGCTCTGGCCCGCCATCGACAGGCGTCAGAAGGGCTCCGCTAGTACTTAGAATTAGTTTGTACAAATTAACTCCTGAGCTTTATGTAGCATGTTTTCCACAGAGTAGCTTGTGATGAGCGCGGACCAGGAAAGCGGCGCCTACCTCGGGGGCATCGGAACGATGCTCGAGGTGGCGGATGTTTGCACTTCCTGCGGGCAGGTCCACACGGACCGGCAGTACGCGTTCCTCCACCGCGGGTCGGGCCAGTGCCCGGAGCTCGTCCGCGGCACCTACCCGATCGTCTCCACCCCGGCGGCCTCGATCGAGGCCCACCTGGTGCCCGACCTCCCTCGCGCGAACGAGTCGGATGTGCCGGTCTCGATGGGATCTCTCCCCCGCCCGCCGCGCGACGGCCCCACCGACCACCGGTTCCGGACCTTGACGATTCCCTGGCTCGCCCCGCCCGACCTGGGGGGTGCCTTCTAATGCTGCGCACGGAGCGCGCTCGGTTGGTCCTCGCCCCGAACCTGGTGGATGCGCCCCACACGATGGCGCGCGACCTCCTGATCGCGATCGCCCCGCCCCCGAAGACGCACGTCTACGACCTCTCCGGCTGGCCGAACTGGCTCGCCCCGGTCTACCGCTCGGGGGCGCACCGATCCTCCTCCCGATCCCGAGAAACTGGAAAATGAACATCCGTTCCGGACCTCCGTAATCACGCTGATCAGGCCCCCGCGGGGTACCCGGCCCCGCGGGGGTCGCCCTTTTTTTTCCGGGCGATGAAGTGCGGTCCGCTCGGAGATTGACTCCCGGGTCGAACGCAAACGAAAGATACCCCCACCCCGTGGGCGACCCGAGCAACATGGCGGCCGGGAAGTGCAGTGTCTGCGGGGGGCCCACCGAGGCCGGATTCGTGTCGACCTCGAACGGGTCCGGGCTCTTCTGGGCCCACACCTCGGAGTCGACCCGGTTCCGCCCGAAGGGGTTGGAGGTGCTTGTTCCGACTCAGTTCGGGGTGATGTCCTCGGCCAACATTGCCGGGCAGCGATGCCCGCACTGCCAGACGATCGTGCTGCAGGTCAAGCCGCTGAAGTAACGGCCTCGTCGCCCCCGATCGTCATCGGCCGAACGAGCAGCGTCGGAACGTTCACGTGGCCCGTGAGGACGGTCCTCCGGCCGATCCCGGTAACGTTGGCCAAGAGCGAGGGAGTGTTGGGGGCCCCCAGCACCAGCCCGCCCAGGGTGCCGCCGCGCACCGGCTCCGCCAGCTTCCCGTGCCGGATGCGATAACCGATGCGGATCTCCCCGCCGAACATGGTCGTAAGCCCGTCCGGAGAGGCCCAGCCGAGCTGCTGGATCCACACCCCGTCCTGGGCGGCTTCGATCAGCTCCTCGTCGGCGCCGCCGTCGCCCCCCGGAATGGTGAGGGTCGTGCACCCGGGTCCCGGGGCGCTGCCGAAGCTCGCCCCCCCGGAGGTCACGCCCATGAAACCCCCGCGGAAACCGCTGCCGGTCGAGGGGTGATGGAGCGCACTGCCGTGCAACGCGTCGTAGAGCAGCTCCGTCGCGACGCCCTCGCGAACGAGGGTCCGGCGTCGTTGCGGCGTGCCTTCGTCGTCCAGCGGCGATGAACCATAGGCCCACGGTAAGGTTCCGTCGTCCTCCAACGTAACCCGGGGGGCCCCGACGGCGCTCCCGATGGCCGGGGCCATTTCGCGAAGTTCCGCCCGTCCGGACAGCTTGTAGCCGAGCGAAGCGGGGAGAATCGATTCGAGGACGGTCGGAGGCAGGACCACTGCGTGCTCGCCGCCCGGCGGCGCTTTGGCGTGCCGGGCGTCGGTCGCATACCGACTCCAGTCGGCGGCGAGCTGCGGCAAGGGCGTCGCGTCGAGGCGCCGGTCGTAGGCCGTCACCCAGTACTCTCCGGGAGGCGCACCTTCGGGCCCGCCGGACGACTTGACGGCCAGTTCCAGTTCGACCCGGGTGTGCCCGTACCCCGTGGAAAGTCCCGCCGAGTTGGCCATCGTCACCTCCGTGGTCCGGGTCTTGACGGAGCCGAAGCTCAGCCCGATACCGGGACGGCCCTCGAACGCGGAGAACAACGCGGCCGTGTACTTCGCAAGCGCCCCCGGGGCATCCGTCCAGATCGCGCCGTCGGTGATATCGGGGCGAGGAGCGTCTGTGCCGTTGCCGGTGGGGAGCGTAACGTCCTTCGCGGGGAAGGCGCTGTACTGAGAGACGCTCTCCGCCGCCTCGAGCGCCGAAGCGACCCCACCCGGCGAAGCGTCCGTCGACGCCTGGTAGCCGACCCCGATCTTCCCGTCTCGACTCCGAAGAATGCGGACCCCATACCCCTCCAGGACGATCGGACCTCGGAGAAGTTCGATGCCGCGGGGCCCGAAGTGGATCTCGTGGGTGGTGATGCGCTCCGCAAACACATCCCACGGGGCCGGCGCCCGTTTCAGGTGCTCCGCAACGCGGAACGCAGTGTCCGAGGCGTTCGTGGCGCCGCTCATGCCGGCCCCACGACGGCGCGCGACAGAAGGAACGGTCCGCCGTCCCCCGTAGGCAGATAGTCGCCGTGGCCCTTCCCACAGAACCCGGTCTCGATCTCCATCCGCTGGTCCAGCTTTCCGATCCCGCGGATATCCTTGAGGAAGCCGAGCACGCTCCCGGAGAGCGCCATGGAGGTGACGGGGCCGGTGATCTTCCCGTTCTCGATGCGGTGCCCCCGTCGGACCTTGAGCTGCATCTGTCCCCCCAGCGGGTCTTCCATTCCGCTGGTCCAGTGCTCGAGCACCACTCCGTCGCCCGTCTCACGGACCAGCTCGTCCATGGACCAGTCGCCCGGTTCGATGCAGATGTTGGTCATCCGGACGTACGCGCGGCTCAGGAAGTCGGAGCGCCGCGTATTGCCGGTCGCTTTCGCACCGAGGGCGGCCGCGCTGTCCCGGTCGTGCAGTGCGCCCACGAACCGGCCCCGATCGATCAACATCGTCTTCTCGCCCGGGTGCCCCTCGTCGTCGAACGCGACGGACCCCCATCCGCCCGGCACCGAACCATCGTCCCAGATCGTGAGGGACTCCGGCCCAAGTTGGTCGCCGAGCAGGGGCTTCAGGTACGACCGATCCCGCACGAACTGATCGGCCTCGGTCCCGTGGCCGAACGACTCATGGGCGAACGTCCCGGTCGTCCCGTTGTCGAGCAGCACGTTCATCGTGCCCGTCGGGGGGGCCGGAGCATTCAGCAGCTCGATGGCGGACCGAGCGACCTCCTGGGCGTGCTTCTCGGTGAACGCGTCGAGCAGCTCGGCGCCGCCGAGCCCGCCCACGGAGGTGTAATCGTACTCGGATTTCCCGTTCTCGAAGGCGATGGCCGCGACCCCGCCGCGCACCCGGTGGGCCACGTGGTGGCAGCGGGCGCCGGCCGTGTTCAGGTACAACCGCTCGTCGTCCCACCACCCCACGCTCGACTGGGTGTTCTTGATGCCGGGAACGGCGCTGGTCCAGCGGTAGTAGTCCTTCGCCAGTTCCACGACTTGCTCGACGCTCATCTCGCTCATCGGACGCGGCGGTCGCTGGACCTGACTCCCGACGGTGGTCGAGGACTCCCCCGGAGGGTTCCCTGGCGCGGTCGACGCCGCCAGCTCGTGCTCCAAGGAAGCGACCGCGCCGTTGAGGGATGCCCGGTCGAACCCGGACGCCGCGGCTTCGACCCAACGGTCTCCCGCCCACGCCCGTAGCACGGCACCGGCCACGCGCGGCAGGGCAGATGCCCGATGAGACTTCGAATCGACATTGGCGATCACCCCGAGGGAGCCCTGCGCCAGGACCTCGGCGAACTTGGTCCGTTGGCCCACTCGGCCCAGGGCACGGTCGAGCTCCGACTCGTGGTCGCGAAGGTTCAGCATCGGTCGGACCGACGGTTTCACCCCCCTTAACCATAGCTCACCGAATGCGTCGGAATCCGGCGTGGGGTTAGTGGGGTAAGCGTCCGGCGCGCACGGAACGCATATAGGCGCCGGACCGTGAGACCCCCTCGTGCCCGCCCGACCGCCCCCGCGCGAATTCGGCCTGATTGGCTTCGACCACGTCGACGTGAAGGTTCGGGACCGGGAAAAGGCCCGGCGATTCTTCGTGGAGCAGCTCGGCATGGACATCATCGGCGAGGGCACCGACCACACCTACCTCCTGTTCGGCGACCAGGTGCTCGGCCTGCACGACGCAAAGGAGGGGGACGCGATCGGCGGGGTCGACCATATCGCGATTCGAGTGAGCGAGTGGACCGGGCTTCGCAACCGCGTCACTCGAGCCCGCGTGACGATCACGGGGGAGAAGGAGCGGAACGAGTCGCGTTCGCTTTACCTACGGGGCCCGGAGGGGCTCCGCCTCGAACTGGTCTGGCGACCCGACCCGAGCGTGCACCTCTGTGAGCACCCGAGCCCGCCTCCGCGACCACCGGCCGAGGACGACGAGGACGCGTAGTCGCTACTTCGCCCGGACGCGCGCGCTGGGTCGCGCGGTAGGCACCGGGGCGAGCCACGCCGCATACTTCGGATCCTCCCCGTGGACGGCCTTCCGGAATTCCGCCATGACGGCCGACGTGATCGGACCCGGTGAGTGGGTCCCGATGGAGTAGTGTCCGACGTCCTTGATCGGTGCGATCTCAGCATAGGTCCCGGAGAAGAACGCCTCGTCGGCGGTCAAGAGCTCATTAACCGAGACCAGCTTCTCGATCACCGGGTATCCAAGGTCGGTGGCGATCCGGATGACCGAGTCCCGCGTGACGCCCAGCAGGATGTCCGACTCGAGCCCCGGCGTGTAAAGCGTTCCGTTGCGGACGATGAAGATGTTCTCACCGGTCCCCTCGGCGATGTAGCCGTTCGCGTCGAGCAAGATGGCCTCCTCGTATCCGTCAAAGGTGGCGTCCGCGCCGGCCAGATAGCTGTTGATGTAGTTGCCCGCGGCCTTCGCGTACGACGGAATCGCGTCGGAGTGCGGCTTCCGGAAGGGCGAGATCTTGGCGCGGATCCCTTTCTCGGAGCCCTCGCCGAGATACTTCTTGGCGGGGATCGCCGCGATCGCCAGCGAGACCTTTCCCTTCAGGTTCTTGACGCCCAGCGCCGGCTCGCCCCGGTAGACGAGAGGCCGAATGTAGGACGGCAGAATGTCGTTGGCCGCCTGGGTATCGATAATCGCCTGCTCGATCTCGCGGGCGCCCCAGGGGAGCGGCATGTGGTAGACCTTGGCCGACATCATGAGCCGGGCCACGTGCTCCTTGAGGCGGAAAATCGCCCCCCCGTCCGGGGTCTCGTACGCCCGAATCCCCTCGAAGACCCCGACTCCGTAGTGCAGGGTGTGGTTGAGGACATGCACGTGGGCGTCGGCAAAGTCGACCATGCGACCGTCCATCCAGATCTTTCGGCCCACCGCCGCCATCATTTTTGGTAGTCTCCGAGGGAAGGTCGTAGCCTTCCTAGACTAAGGAACTGCGCCGCGGTTAAAGCACTAACTTTCCCCGCGCGACCCCGGCTCGAACCAGTCCGGCACTTCGCCTTCCGCTTGAGGGCCGGTACTTGAGCGCTCGTGGCTGGGTGTCCAATTCGCCCTCTCTCCGTGACCTCGAACTGGACGGCCCCATCGGGACACTCGAAGACTGAATCCGTATCGGGGTTCGTGTATGAACCATCGCAGTCGAACCCGTGCGCTTCCAATCGGAAGTTTGACAGCCGGCTCGGTTAAGAATACATATGCATATGAGTACACATAGTATGATCTCCGCGGTCCGGGCGTTGAGCGAAACCTCCAGCTCCGGCCGAGCCGGGGCGGTCGGATCCGAAGAGGCACCCCCGAAGTCGGACCCTACCCCGGGTCGAGTTACTCAATTGACGAACTGGAGGAAGTAGAGTTACGCCGTTTACGTTCCTCAGCACCTTTGTTGCCGGAATCAAGGGAGGATCGGCTGCTACCAGGTCAATCTTCGGCCCCCGATCGGCTCGAGCAGGTCTCGTATGGGGGAGTTTGGCTCCTCGGGTGGGGTAAACGTGCAACTGACCACCGCTCGGGGCCAACCGAGGGACGCACGCCTCGGGGGCCCCTCCCGGCCCTCGGCGAGAACTTTACGCCCTATTGGGCGAGGATTGCTCCCTGCCGGGAGGCTCTTCCCCTTCTCTCCTGCGGGCGGGGTGTCGCATAACTGGAGTTATACGCCGCACCGAGGAGGATGCTGGGGGATGGGGGCGAGCCCCGGGGCCGTGGGTGACGCTTTAGAGTAGATAAAGCACTGAAGTTGCGGTAAATACGATACTAAGGGTAGGTTGTACTCAAATGCGCCATCGTGGGGTGGGGGGGCGTGTTTCACACGGCCCCCCCACCCAAGATCGCCCGGAGGGGCCCTTCCGACGTTCTCGAGAGGAGCGAGATGGTGGTTCACGCCGACATCATTACGAAATACTATGTGTTACGGTTCTATGTTAACTAATCCTAGGTTAAGCGCACTTTGAAGGGGACGTCTCCCTTGGAGGGAGAGAACGCTTTCGTCGTGATCCACTCGGCGCAGCCGGCCGCTGCGAGGGTTCCCCAAATCAACGGCAGGTAGCTCGGCGCTTGCCCCTTTGTCCGGGTGAGTCGACCCACGCCGCGGAGCGATTCGCTGGTGATCGGGAGAACGGTGAGGCGCCGCCGGAGACGGGCGAGCGCGGCTTCTCTCGCCGCAAGATGGGCTCTCGAGCCCTCGGCGGACAAGACCGCGAGCTCGTACATGTTCAACTCTGTCGTGGCGAGCTCCTCCCCTCGAAGGCCCTTCAACAGGTCCTTCGCGGAGGGGCTGTCGTGCAGAATGGCCAGTAAAATCGGCGTGTCGAGGGCTTTCATCGATGCCGGTTCGCCCTCCCCTGGCGAAGCTGCCCGAGCCGGCGAATCTCCTCAGTGAGGCCCCTGCTTCCCCAAGCGCCCCTCACTTCGTCCGCGGCACCCCGCTGGGCGAGTAGCCGAGAAAGGAGTTCGGTGAAGCTCTCCCCGGTGCGCTTCTCGCGGGCGAGGGCGTCGTACACCGCACGTTGGATGGCGACGTTCTTGGACGACATACTCATATGCATATGAGTTCCGGTATAAGTACGGCCCGGAGCGCGGGAACGAGCCGCTCAACCTTCGTCCGGGTGTTCGACGCGCACCCGACAAGCGGCGGGAGGATGCCCGACCTTCAACCTCCCCGACCGACCTCCTGCCCGAGTGGGAAGGATCTCAGGAGGTCTTCGGCTCCGCTCCCAACGCCCGGAGGATCACCTCGGTAGGTTGCGCGCCCGAGATCACCTCTTTCCGGTCGAAGACGAAGAACGGAACTCCGCTCGCACCCAGCGCGGCGGCGTCTCTCTCGTCGGCCCGGACCTGGAGCGTGAAGGCCTGCCCGGCCAAGACTCGACGCACGTCCGAGTCCGAAAGACCCGCTTCCGTGGCCAGGCGCAGAAGCGTCTCGGGGTCCCCCAGGGAGGCGCCTTCCGTGAAGTACGCGTGCTCGAATCGTTCCTCCACGACCGGCCGTAGTCGACGGATCGAGGCGAGTTGAAGGAGACGGTGGGCATCCAGGGTGTTGGTAGGACGAGTGCGCTCGAGGTGATACTCGAGGCCCTCGGCTGCGGCGATCGCCGAGACTCGGAGCTGCGCCTGGCGGACTTGATCGGCGGTCATCCCGTACTTTGACTCGAGATGCTCGCTCGTCGAGATTGACGATTCGCGAGGCGCATTCGGATCCAGTTCGTAGCTGCGGAGGATAACCTCTACCGAATCCCGCTTCCCGACCCGGGTGAGTGCCTTTTCCAGGCGCCTTCGTCCGATGTAGCACCACGGACAGACTACGTCACTCCACAGTTCGACCTGCATCGACCCTCCGATTGGTTCCCGGACGGGAGTTCCCGCCCGTGTCGATCGGTCACGAGCGACGTGCGACGGGTAAAAGCGCGTTTCTCAAGAGCATTCCTGCCCTTTAAAATCTAAAGCTTAAGTTCGACCGGAAGTCAGCGTGTCACGTGTCCGGGGCCGTCGCTCAACGATGAACAATCCCACTTCCGCAACGAATGGCGTGGTTTCTCCGGCTGTTCCGGGGAAGTCAACACCGCGTCCCAGCGCGCGTTTCGAACTCTTGGTCACCGTCGGAATTCTGCTCGCGCTCCTGATGGGAGCGCTGGACAACTTCGTCGCCCTGACGGCCCTGCCGACCATCCTCGAGGAGTTCGGTCAACCGAACAGCGGCACGTTCGTCATCAGCGCCTACGTCATCGCCTCCACGACGAGCATCCCGATCTTCGCCAAGCTCTCGGACCTCTGGAGCCGACGCAACGTCTTCCTCGGCGGCCTCGTAATCTTCATCGTAGGTTCCCTCCTGTCCGGAGCGAGCCAGAATCTTTCGGAACTGATCCTGTTCCGCGCGGTCCAGGGGTTCGGAAGTGGCGGGTTCT
>Ga0335073_10010894_pt1 | contig 12781 bp, 8 predicted proteins | sample Lox_Sample_22_FD_207093 | JGI IMG/M metagenome (GOLD analysis project Ga0335073, IMG submission 207093) | Soil microbial communities from Loxahatchee National Wildlife Refuge, Florida, United States - Lox_Sample_2.2 | ecosystem: Environmental > Terrestrial > Soil > Wetlands | place: USA: Florida...
CGGCCACCTCGAGCAGCGCTGCGGCCGTCACAGGACGCCGCCGCCGAGGAAGGCAGCCCGCACCGCGTCGCTGGCCAGCACGTCGGAGGGCGCGCCGTCGGCGATGACCTGCCCGTCGGCCAGGCACACCAGCCGGGTGACGACCGCGGTGAGCACCCGGAGCACATGCTCCACCCAGACGATGGCGGTGCCGGCCGAGTTCACGGCGCGTATCGTCCCGATCAGCGCCTCGGTTTCCGCGTCGCTCAGGCCGCCGGCGATCTCGTCGAGCAGCAGCACGCTCGGTCGCATGGCCAGCGCCCGGGCCAGTTCGAGCCGCTTGCGGTCGAGCAGCCGCAGCGAGCCCGCCCGGGTGTTGGCCTGGCCAGCCATCCCGGTCAGGGCCAGAGCCTCGAACGCCACCCCGTAAGCCTGCCGCCCGCGCAGCCCGGCCGCCCGGGTCGCACCGACCAGCGCGTTCTCGAACACGGTCAGGTTCGACAGTGGCCTGGGGACCTGGAACGTGCGGCCGAGCCCCATCCTGGCCCGGGCCGGCGGCGGCAGCCGCGTCACGTCCCTTCCCTGCAGCAGCACCCGGCCCGCGTCGCAGCGCCCGGTGCCGGTCAGCAGGTCGAGCAGGGTGGTCTTGCCCGCGCCGTTCGGCCCGACCACGCCCACGGCCTCGCCCGCCGCGACGGCCAGCGAGACCGAGCCGAGCACGGACAGCGAGCCGTAGCTCTTCGCGACGTCGGTGATCTCCAGCGCCGCCGGGCTCAACGTACCTACCTGCTCACAGGAGCTGCAGCGAGCCCGCGACCGGCACGGCGGGCAGGAGCGAGTTGTTGATGACGACCAGCTGGTAACTGCCGGATACCAGCCGCCACTGGGCGAGCAGCTCGGGAACCTGGGACACGTGCGGCACCGGGCCGGTGGCGAAATCGTAGGCCCCGGTGATCGTCTGGCCCTTGAGCGTGCTCAGGGCGTGGGCCACGGCGCCGGCGTCCTTCGGGTCGCCGGACGCCTTGAGCGCGGCGACCGCGATCTCGAAGACCGCGTAGTTGAAACCCATCGGCTGGGTCCACTCGTTGCCCGTGCTCGTCTTGTAGCTGGCCGCGAAGGCCGATGCCGTGGTGCCGTCGAGCGAGGAGGAGTACGGGAACTGGGGCGTCCACCACAGCGGCGACATCACGTTCGTCACCAGTGGCCCGAGCGCGGCCGCCGCGCTCGGGAACAGCAGGGCCTTGGAGATCGACGCGATCTTCGGCGTGAAGCCGTTCTGGTGGGCCTGCCGCCAGAACGTGATGAAGTCCGGCGGGATGGGCACGGCGTGCAGGATCTCCACCCCGGCGCTCTTGAACTTCGAGATGATCGGCGTGAAGTCGGACAGCCCGTCGGTGTACGCGCCCGAGGGAACGACCTTCCAGCCCAGGCTGTCCACCTTCTTGGTCACGTACTTCTGGAATCCGGCGCCGTCCACGTCGTCCGGCCACAGCCCGCCCACCACGTGGTCGGTGGACACGGTCTGCCAGGCCGAGGCGAACAGGTCGGTCTCCTCCTGGGTGCCGAGGAAGTACATGTACGAGTACTTGAACGTGTTCGCGGCGCCGCTGCTGTTGTAGTACCACTGCTCCCACGGGCAGATCGTCAGCACGCACGGCACGCCAGAGGCCTCGGCCTGGGAGGAGACCGGGATCACGGTCTCCGGCGTCGCGGTGGCGAGCAAGAAGTCCACCGAGTCCTGCTGCACCATCTGGGACGCGACGGTCGCCGCCCGGGCCGAGGACGACTGGCTGTCCGCGGAGATGATGTCCACGGAGTACTTCTTACCGCCGATCGTCAGGCCCTTGGCCAGCGCCGAGCGCACCTGGCTGAGCACGAATCCGTTGGACTGGGTGAACACCGAGAGCTCGCCGGTCTCCGGGCTGATGAACCCGATCTTTATCGTGCCGCCCGACGTGCTGGAAGAACCCGGCGAGGTCGAAGACTTCAATGCGCTCGAGCAGCCGGCCACGCCCGCCAGCCCGCCGAGAGCCAGGCCCGAGGCGCCGAGAAAACCGCGCCTGCTCAGCCGGCTCTCCTTGTTCATATCCACCGAATCGGTCATTGTTCGCTCCGCACGTGAGGTCCAAGCCCCCAGTTGCGTCATTGTGGGCCGGGCCGGCGCGGGCGGTCTTGCACTACCGGGCACATCCCTTGACCATCCGCGCATACGCCCGCAAGCTAGACCTGATCCCCAACTGATCATGACGTGTTGTCTGAACTTTTTTCATCCGGCGATCTCAGTCCACGGCATGTGGCAGTCAAGGGAGGATGAAAGAGGCTCACTACGTGACCAAGCGAGCGGAGAGTGTCAGCTACCAGAGGAGGTAGGCGTTATGCCCGATGTCGCGCGCACACTCGACCTGCCGCCTGGCCAGCGTTTCGACTACTGGAAGCACGTTCTGTCCGACACGTTCGTCCCGCTCGAGGTGTCCAGCCCGAGCGGGGACGCCGACTTCCGCGGCCGGCTCCGCGGCTGCGAGCTCGGCGGCCTGCGGCTCATCGAGGTGCACGCCGAACCGCACACCGCACGCCGGACGGCCCGCCTGGTCAAGGTGGCGCCGGCCGGCTGCTACAAGATCGGCGTTCAGCTGCGCGGCAGCTCGGTGCTGATACAGGACGGCCGGGAGGCGACGCTCACCCCCGGCGACTTCACCTTCTACGACACCGACCGCCCGTACACGCTCGCGTTCAGCGACCCGCACCGCATGCTCGTGCTCGTCTTCCCCAGGGACATGCTCGGCCTGCCGCAGCCGCAACTGGCCGGGCTGACCGCGACCAGGCTGCCGGGCGAAGGCGGCGGCATGGCCTCGCTGATCGGCCCGTTCCTGGTGCGGGTGGCCGACCTGCTCGACGAGGTGGACAGCCAGGGCCTGGGGGTCGGCCTGCGGCTGGCCGGCAACGTGGTCGACCTGCTCGGCACGGTTCTGGCCGAGCGGCTGGACTGCGCGCCGGCCGATCCCGATACGGCGCACCGGGCGCTGATGCTGCAGATCACCGCGTTCATCGAGGAGCACCTGGGTGAATCGGACCTGGCGCCGGCCCAGATCGCGGCGGCCCATCACGTCTCGCTCCGCCAGCTGCACAAGCTGTTCCACGCCAGCGGCACCACCGTGGCCGGCTGGATCCGGCAGCGCCGCCTCGAGCACTGCGGCCACGACCTGCGCGACCCGCGCTGCGCGGCGCGGTCGGTGGCCGCCGTCGGGGCCCGCTGGGGCTATCCGGACCCGGCCCACTTCAGCCGGCTGTTCAAGGCGACCTACGGGGTGGGCCCGCGCGACTACCGTGCTAGCCATGAGCTGGCCGCGCTGTCCGACGCCCGGCCCGCGGGGTAGGCCGGGCCAGCCCCGGGCGGCCCGCGCCGGCCGGCCAGACCGACCCGGCCGGACCGCCAGGCACGCCGAACTTCTTTATTCACTTGAACGGGTCGCGTCCTGGCTGGCCAGCCGCCGCCGCTACCCGTTCTGGCAAGATCTTCGTTATACCCAGGCCGTCAAGCGCCGTGCGCTGGCGTGCAAGACGCGCGGCGGGCAGCAGGCAAGCATGGGGCGTATGGCCACCTCAGGGCGTTTGCAGGGCAGGGCCGCCATCATCACCGGCGGCGAGGGCAGCATCGGCATGGCGACGGCCCGCGCGCTCGTGTCCGAAGGGGCCAGGGTCTGCCTGGTCGGCCTGGTCGGCGACGAGCTGCGCTCCGGCGCCTCGTCGCTCGGCGACGCCGCTAGCTGGGCGGTCGCGGACGTCACCAACGCGGTGCAGGTCAAGGCGGCGGTCGCCGGGGCGGCCGAGACGTTCGGCCGGCTTGACGTGGTGGTGAGCAACGCCGGGATCAGCGGGGTGATCGCCCCGGTGGCCGACTACCCGGAGGAGGTGTTCGACCAGGTTCTGGCCGTGCACGTGCGCGGTTCGTTCCTGGTGTGCAAGTACGCGCTGCCGTACCTGGAACCGGGCGCCAGCATCGTGATCACCTCCAGCGTGGTCGGCCTCACCTCGGACGCGGGGATCTGCGCCTACGCCACGGCCAAGCACGCGCTGGTCGGGCTGATGCGGACGCTGGCCAAGGAGACCGCGCCGCGTGGCATCCGGGTGAACACGATCCATCCGGGCCCGGTCGACAACGAGTTCCAGCACCGCATCGAGATGGCCGCCACCGGCGCCGACCGCGACCGCGCGGCCTCGATCTTCGACCAGTTCATCCCGCTGGCCCGGCACGCCGCCCCCGACGAGGTGGCCCGCGCCATGCTGTTCCTGGCCAGCGACGAGAGCTCGTTCATCACCGGCGCCACCCTGGCGGTCGACGGCGGAATGTCGATCTAGACGGGAGGACATCGTGACCAGCCAGGACCACTACACCGCGTCCACCGCGCTGCTCGAGGCGATGCGTGAGGCAGGCGCCCGGTACGCGTTCGCCAACCTGGGCAGTGACCACACCGGCATCATGGAGGCCTATGCGCTGGCCAAGGACTCGGGAGCGCTGCCCTCCCTGCCCGAACTGCTCCTGTGCCCGCACGAGAGCGTGGCGCTGACCGCCGCGCACGGGTACGCGCTGGTGACCGGCGAGCCGCAGGCGGTCTTGGTGCACGTGGACTGCGGCACGCTGAACGTGGGCGGGGCGATCCAGAACGCGGCCCGGGGCCGGGTGCCCGTGCTGATCTTCGCCGGCCTGTCCCCGATGACGCAGGAGGGCGAACTGCCCGGCAGCCGCAGCGAGCACATCCACTGGCTGCAGGACAGTGCGGCCCAGCGGACGATCCTGCGCGGGTACACCAAGTACGACCACGAGATCCGCACCGGGCGCAACGTCAAGCAGCTTGTCCACCGGGCCATGCAGATCGCCCGGAGCGACCCGGCCGGCCCGGTGTACCTGGTGTCAGCGCGCGAGGTGCTCGAGGAGCCCCTGCCGCCGCAGCCGCCCCAGGGAGACTGGTGGTCACCGGTCGCGCCCGCCGCGCTGACCACCGAGGTCGCCGACGAGATCGCGGCCGCGTTCGAAGGCGCGCGCAGCCCGCTGGTCGTCACCTCCTACCTGGGCCGCGATCCCGCCGCCGTGCCCGAGCTGGTCCGGCTGTGCGAGCTGGCCGGCGTGGCCGTGATCGAGTCGGCGCCCATGCACCTCAACTTCCCCGACGACCATCCGCTGCACCTCGGTTACCAGTGGAACATCCCGGAGCAGAACCCGCTGCTGGCCGAGGCCGACGTGATCCTCGTGCTGGGCAGCGACGTGCCGTGGATCCCGGCCCACAACCGCCCCGATCCCTCGGCCAGCATCTATGTGGTCGACATCGACCCGCTCAAGACGCAGATGCAGCTGTGGCACGTGCCCGCCCGCCGGTACGCCCAGGCTGACCTGCGGACCGCGGTCCGCCAGGTCGCCGGCCGGCTGGCCGAGCGCGGGCGGCTCGACCAGGCAGCCGTCGGGGCCCGGGCCAAGCGAGTCCGCGGCACGCATGACGAACAGCGTGCGCGGTGGACGGCCAGGGAACAGCCAGGGTCCGACGGCACGATCACGCCCGAGTACCTGGTGGCCTGCGTCAGGGACTGCATCGACCCGGACGCCGTGGTGCTCAACGAGGCCATCAGCAACTACCCCGTGGTCAGCGAGCACCTGCGGGCCAGCCGGCCGGGCTCGGTCCTCGGCATCGGCGGCGGGTCCCTGGGCTGGTCCGGCGGGGCGGCGGTGGGGGTCAAGCTGGCCGCGCCCGAGCGCACGGTGGTCAGCCTGGTCGGGGACGGGTCATACCTGTTCGGCGCGCCCGCATCCGCGCAGTGGATGGCCCGCCGCTACCAGGCCCCGTCGCTGACCGTCATCTTCGACAACCAGGGCTGGAAGACGCCCTCCCTGTCCGCGCTGGCCGTGCACCCGGACGGCCGGGTCGCCGGGGGTGGCTTTACCGCGAGCTTCCAGCCCGGGGCCGACCTGGCCGGCGTGGCGGCCGCGGCCGGCGGCGCCTACGCGCGCACGGTGACCGCCGCCGACCTGCTGCCGGTGACCCTCCGGCGGGCCCTTGAGCACGTCAAGGACGGCCAGTCCGCGGTGATCAGCGTGCGCGTGCCGCCGGTCTGAGCGGCTCAGGACGGCGAGCCGACGCAGGAGTCCGGCGGCCCGACGGCGGCGGGCAGCGACGTGACGCCCGCGGGCAGCGTGCCGTTCAGCGCGTAGTAGGCGAGATCGGTGGCCAGCGCCTGGGTGTCGGCCGCGGTCCCGCTGGCCGAGTTTATGAACACGTCGGCGCCGGGCAGCGTGTTCAGCGGGCCGAGATCGTAGGAGAACGGCGTCGACCCGGCGGGCAGGGCGGACGGGTTGGCCCAGCCGCACACGTTGAAGTACAGCGCGGCGACGGCCGGGCTGCCGACCGCGAAGACCAGGTACTCACCGCTCAGCGTGTCCGCCCATGCGGTGGCGAAGGAGGTGATGACCTGGCTGGACGGCAGGCCCGCCGCGGTCGCCGCGGCCTGCGCGGCTGCCGCGTCGGCCGGGTCGGCGGCGTACAGCACGATCTGGTCGGCCCAGGTCGCCGGGGTGTCCGGCAGCGTCAGCGAGGAGGTCCAGGGCAGCGACGGGTCACCGCTGCGCGCGCCGGTGGTCTCCTCGGTCAGCCCGCCAGCGGCGGACAGGAACAGCTCCGACGGCTCTTCCTCCACCTGGTAGGCGGTGGCCGCGGCGATGCTCGACGCGGTCCCGGGCAGCGTCGCCGTCTGCCAGCCCGTACCGGCGTTGTAGGTGACCGCGGGTGAACCCGACGCGGTCAGGTAGAACGCTTCGGTGCCGAGCGGCTCGGCGATGCTGGACGGCGTGGTCGAGCCGGGCGGGCTGGGGAAGTCGCCGGGCGCGGCGGGGATCACGGACGGCAGCAGGTAGGTCGTGGCCGCCAGCGTGCTGCCGGGCGCAGGCGTGCCGGGCAGGTCGGTGACATCCCACCGGCCCACCGGGGCCGGGCCGGCCTCGGTGGCCTCGGCCAGGCTGCCCCGGGCGTTCACGTAGACCACGGCTGCCTGCCCGTCCGGCGTGGTGAACGCCGCGAGCGACCCGCCCGGTGTGGTCAGGGCCGGGATCGGCGTGCTGAGCCAGTGGCCGAGTACCGGCGACGCGACCCAGATGGTGCCGGCCGGGCCGACGGCGAAGATCTCGGGCCCGCTCGTGGTGTCGGCCAGGGCCAGCGAGGCCGCCTTGACCGGGGGCCGGCCGTGCAGCAGTTCGCTGGTCGTCCAGCCGCTGGAGCCCTGCGCGGTCTCGGCCAGGTTCCCGCCGGAGTCAATGAAGAACACCGCCGGGGCGCCGCTGGCGGTGGTCGTGGCCACCACCGCGCCGCCGGGCTCCGGGTTTCCCGGCAGGTCCTGCGCCACCCAGCCGGAGGTGCTCAGGTAGGTCTCGGCCAGGGACCCGTCCGCCGCGCGGTAGTACGCGTGCGGCGTCATCGCGTCCGCGTTGGCGGCATCGGGGTAGCTGAGCGTGGCGAAGTTCCCGGTCGCGGAAGGGTCGCCGGGCACGGCGAGCTGAAGCCAGCTTCCGCCGTCCCAGCTGTCCACGGCCAGCTGGCCCGCCGAGCGGGTGAACGTGTACTGCAGGATGGGCAGCGGGTCGTACCAGATCCCGTCGTACGGGACCGAGGCGACGCCGGACGACGGGGCGACCACGCGGACGCTGCGCTCCAGGGTGACGATCGTCCCGTAGCCGGACGTGATCGTGACGCTGACCGTGTAGGTGCCCGGCTCGCTGAACCAGTGGGTCACGTTCGGGCCCGTGGCGTTGGTCGTCCGGCCGTCCCCGAACGTCCAGTAATAGGCGGTGATGGAGCTGCCCTGGACCGTTCCCGATGCGTGGAAGGAACCGGTGGTGCCGGCCACCGCGACCGCGGGCCCGGACATGTGCCCGGACGGGGCGGGCTGCTGAGCGGTGGTGGGCGGGGTCACCAGGACCCACTCCTCGCCGGGGGTGCCCTCGACGGCCGCGCCGAACGCGCTCAGGCTGGTGATCCCGGTGTCGTACTGAGCCGAGATGTCGGGACCGCCGGAAAAGTCGCCGTTAACCATGTCGATCGTCCCGTCGGAACTGACCGAGGTGATGATGCCCACATGGTCGGCAAAGCCCGGGAAGAAATCCGGGTTGAAGAAGACGACGCTGTCACCGGCCTGCGGCGTGCCCGTGTCGATCTGCGGCGACTGCCCCTGGGCCAGCGCCCAGTCGTAGAACGAGACCGCGCCCGCGTTCAGCGTATTCATGTCCGCGGTGACCCCGGCCTGCTCCCACACCCACTTGTTGAAGTCGGAGCACCAGGTCTCGTTCTCGTTCTCGACGCCGAAACCGGTGTCGTAGCCGCAGCCGTCGGAATCCGCGGAGAACCCGGCGACCATGGTGCTGAACGGGTCGCAGTCGACGCCGTTGAAGTTCGTCACGGTCGGGGTGTCGCTCACCCCGACCTCGTTCAGCGCGATGGCCGCGATCGTCTGGCCCAAGTCCGCGGGGCTGGTGGCGGCCGTCGCTGGCTTGTCTGGCGTGGCTGCCCTGGCCGGCCCGGCGGCTGCCGCAGCGGCGGCCCGGGCCCGGGGTGGCAGGGCGGACAGCGCGCGCTGGGCGGCGGCGCGCTGCGCGGCTGGCGACTGGCCGCAGACCGCCGGATCGGCTAGGTGCCACGCCCGCCTGAGCGTGGCGGGCAGGCCGTCGCCGCAGACGTACAGGCCGGTCTGCACCAGGCGCCAGGTGCCGTGAGTCTCGGTGAAGACGCCGGTGGCGGAGCCGTCCTGGAAGCCGACCCCGACGCTCTGCGCCGCTGACTTGGCCGGGATGAAACTCGCGATCGCCCACTGGCGGCCCGCCGCGGAACCGACGTGAAGCGTCGATGCGCGGACGCCGGCCACGTCAGCAGCGGGAAGATGCCGTCCGGCCGCGAAGGCCCCCTCAAGCGCGGCCGAGACCGCGGATGACCCGGTCTTGGCGGCGGCGGGCGGGGATGACGCGGCCTGGGCCGTGGCGGGCGCGGCCGTGACCGCGGCGGCCATCACGAGGGCCGCGAGGGCAGTGACCGCGCGACGGAGAACTCCGGTGGATATCACCTGCTGCGTCCCTCTCTCGAAGCCATTACCGTCAGTTAATGGCAGAAAGCGATGGAATCATGTAAATTCTTAACTATCTGCCTTTGGCGGTCAAGCGGAACTGGTTACGGCTACATCGGCGGGCCATAGGGAGCGGTGGTGCCTGGTTGACTCGGGTACTCGGCCTGGACATCGGCGGAACCAGCACCCGGGCGCGGCTGGTCGCGGACGGCGTGGTGGTCAGCGACACGACCACGGCCAGCGCCAGCCTGACGGCGGTCGGCCGGGAGCGGGCCGCCCTGGTCCTCGACAAACTGCTGGCTGGGCTGCCCGGGCTGGACAGCCCGTTAGACGCCGTCTGTGCGGGAGCGGCAGGCTCGCGCGCCGCGCACGAGACCGGTGACTTTCTGCGGGCCTGCCTCGCGCCGATCACCAGGTCCGGCGACGTGCTGGTGGTGGACGACGCGTCGCTGGTCTTGCCCGCGGCCGGCCTCGCCGGGGGCATCGCGGTGATCTGCGGCACCGGATCGATCGCAACTGGCTCGTGGGCTGGCCGCGAGGCGTGGGCGGGCGGCTGGGGGTACCTGCTGGGCGACGAGGGCAGCGGCTACTGGATCGTGCGCGCGGCGATCCGCGCGCTGCTTGGCCGGCGCACGGCCGGCCTGCCCCCAGGTGACCTCGGCGCATGCCTGCTCGGCGCGGCCGGCGCGCCGGACCTGGATGCGCTGCGAGGTGCGTTCTACCGCAGGCCGGAGCCGGGAAACTGGGCCAGGTATGCGCCGGGAATCCTGGACTGCTTAGACCCCGAGGTCGCGGGGCTCGTCCGGCGGGCGGCGAGCGATCTGGCTGGCCTGGCGGCACAGGTGGCCGGGCAGCTGGAGGTCGCGGACGCGCCGGTAGCGCTGGCGGGCGGCCTGATGGCGAACGAACGGCTCTGCGCCGCGACCAAGGCGGCCATCAGCGCCGTGCTTCCGGCCAGCCCGGTGCGGCTACTGCGCGAGCCGCCGGTGGCCGGCGCCGTGCGCTTCGCGGAGGCGGCGGCCGACCGCCGGGCCTTACCGTCACGTCGTGCCAGGCCGGGCGGGCACGGCGACGACGGACCGCCGGGCTGGGTGGAGGCACGCGTGCAGTTGCTGGCCCGGGGGGACGACCCCCCGGAACCCCCCGCGGTGCTGGCCCGGGGGGACGGCGAGCCCCCCGTGGCGCTCAGCGCCGCCGAGCCGGGCCAGCCCGGGAGGCGCAGCCCGGCAGTCCTCCTCGGCGAACGGGCACCTCGGCTCGAACAGGCACCCCGGCGGCTCTGACCGTTCGTCGAGCGGACCGGTCGGCACCACACGCTCCGGGCCAGGGAACTCGATACCCCGCAGCACCGGAATCGCCGACAGCAGGCATTGCGTGTAGGGGTGGGCTGGGTTCTGGATGACCGTGTCGGTATCGCCCTGCTCGACCACCGTGCCCCGGTAGATGACGTAGAGCTGCCCGCCGTGACCGACGTACCGCGCCGTGGCGACGTCGTGGGTGATGAACAGCACCGACACCCCGGCGGTGTGCCGCAGCTCACGCAGGAGCTGCAGGATCCCGAGCCGCAGCGACACGTCGATCATCGAGACCGCCTCGTCGGCGACCAGCACGTCCGGGTCCACGGTCAGCGCCCGCGCGATGACCACCCGCTGCCGCATGCCGCCGGACAGCATGTGCGGGTAACGGGGCAGCACGTAGTCCGGGTCCAGCCCGACCAGCCCGAGCAGCTCGGTCCGGCGCTGCTCCAGCCAGCTCCGGCCCGCGCCAAGCTGCCGGGCCCGCAGGGCCAGCGGGTCGGCCAGGACCTGCCCGATCGTGCGGGTTGGGTTCAGCGCGGAGTACGGGTCCTGGTGGATCATCTGGATCCGCCGGTGATAGGGCACCCGCTGACTGCGCTTCAGCCCGGCCATCGACTGGCCGGCAACGATCAGGTCACCGCCGTCGAAGTCCTCAAAGCCGCACAGGATCCGCCCGAGCGTGGTCTTGCCGCAGCCCGACTCCCCGATGAGCGACACCGCACCCCGGTCGGGGATCGTGAAATCGACGCCGCGCAGCGCCCGGACGCCGCGGCGCCCGAGCATTCCCCGGCGTGCGGCGAACGTCCTGGTGATTGCCTGCCCCTCGATCACCCGGCCTCCCCGGCCGTGACGTGGCAGGCAAACCGCCGCTGGCCGGCCACCGTGTCCGCGGGCTCGGCGGCCGCGCAGACGTCGGTGGCCAGCGGGCATCGTGGTCGGAACACGCAGCCCTGCCGCGGCACCGAGGCCAGGTCAGGCACCCGGCCCGGCAGCGGCCGCGCCGCCGCCACGTCGCCGGTGATCCTCGGCATCGCGGTGAGCAGTCCTCGGGTGTAGGGATGCTTCGGAGCGGCGAGCACCTCGGCCGTGGGTCCTTCCTCGACGATCCGGCCCCCGTACATGACCGCCATCCGGTCGGCCAGGTCGCCGATGACGCTCATGTCGTGCGAGATGACCAGCGTGGTGAGGTGCCTCTCGGCGTGCACCTTCCTGACGATCTCAAGTACCGAGGCCTGGGTCAGCGTGTCCAGAGCGGTCGTCGGCTCGTCCAGGATCAGCACGTGCGCGTTGAGCACCAGCGCGAGCACGATGCCGACCCGCTGCCGCATGCCGCCGGACAGCTCATGCTGGTAGGAGGCGAGCACCCGCTCCGCGTCCAGGCCCATTTCGTCGATCAGCAGCCGGGCGCTGTGCAGCAGCTTGCGCACGTCGCGCACGCCGTGCGAGCGGCCGACGTCCAGCACTTGCTTGCCAACCGGCTTGAGCGGGTTCAGCGAGTTCTGCGACGCCTGGAACACGTATCCGATCTTGGCCCCGCGCACCTGCCGCAGCTCTGGCCGGCGCAGCGCGAGTACGTCACCCACGTCGTCGATGATCACCGAACCGGAGGCGACGCGCCCGGGTGGGGGGACCGCGTTGAGCAGCGTCAGCGCCAGCGTGGACTTGCCCGAGCCGGACTCGCCGACGAGGCCGGTGATCTGGCCGCGGGCCAGGTCCAGGGACACCCCCGCGACCGCGGGCAGCGGCCCCTCCGGGGTCGGGAACGACACCGTGAGGTCCCGCACCCGGACGGCCGCGCCGCCGTCCGGGCCTGGTGCGCCGGGCGCGGCCGGCCCGGCCAGCGTCGCCTCGCCGGCCTCGCCCGCCATCAGATCCGCCTCAGCCTCGGGTTGAAGAACTCGTCGACCGCGTTCGCCAGCGTCACCAGGGCGAGAGTTATCAGCAGGATGCAGATGAGTGGCGACAGCAGGTAGGCCAGCGCTCGCGGACTGGTCACCGCGTTGGCCTGGAACACCGCGTTGTTCAGCATCACGCCCCAGTTGTTCGTGCTGTAGGGCACCGCGCCCAGGAAGAACAGCCCGACCTCGATGTAAATGAACCCGGTGAGCTGCAGCATCAGGTTCATCCCGATGAACGGCGCCACGTTCGGCAGCACCTCGGTGCGGATGATGTGCCCGCCCGGCAGGCCCAGACCGCGCGCGGCCTCCACGAACTCGCGCTCGCGTAGCGACAGCGTTTGCGCGCGCACCGCGCGCGAGATGCCGCCCCAGCCGAACACGCCAAGCGCCACGCCCATTTGCAGGACGGAGCTGAAATGCCAGATCGTAGACAGCACGAGCAGCACGGGGAAGCCCGGTATGGCGAGCACGAAATCCGTGGCCTGCATGATCGCGCTGCCCGCCAGCCGCGGGTAG
>Ga0335073_10010895_pt1 | contig 12781 bp, 6 predicted proteins | sample Lox_Sample_22_FD_207093 | JGI IMG/M metagenome (GOLD analysis project Ga0335073, IMG submission 207093) | Soil microbial communities from Loxahatchee National Wildlife Refuge, Florida, United States - Lox_Sample_2.2 | ecosystem: Environmental > Terrestrial > Soil > Wetlands | place: USA: Florida...
GCATGGCCGTCGTGGTCATCGGCGGGAACGTGCCGCCCATGCCCAGGCCGGCCACGATCAGCGGGGCCAGGAAGTCGTACCAGGCGGAATGCGGGGTAGCGATCAGCACGGCCCAGCCCATGCCCACGGCGAACAAGGTCAGCCCGGTGAGCAGGATGTACTTGCCGCCGATCTTGTCCGTCAGCCGGCCCAGGACGGGCGCCAGGATGATCATCACGATCGAGGAGGGCGCCATGGTCAGCCCGGCCTTCAGGGCGGAGAAGCCGAGCGCGGACTGCAGGTAGATGGTGAACGGCAGGAAGATGCCGAGCATCCCGACCGACAGCGTGCCCGACACCCAGTTCATCAGCGAGAAGTTCCTGCTCTTGAACAGGACGAACGGGACCAGCGGCTCGCGCTCCTGCCGCCTGGCCTGCACCCACAGGAACGCGCCGAGCAGCACCACCCCGGCCGCGATGATGAGCGGGATGGAGATGAACGAGGTGACCGTGCCCCAGTCGTAGCGCTGCCCCTCGACCAGCCCGTAGCAGATGGCGAGCAGGGCCAGGCTGGCCAGCGCCACGCCCAGGATGTCGAACCGGTGCCGGCGGCCGGGCTGGAAGCCGGGGATGACGAAGAAGGTCACCGACAGGACGGCGATCCCGATCGGCAGGTTGACGAAGAAGATCCAGCGCCAGTCGAACGCGGTGACCAGCAGGCCGCCCAGGGTCGGCCCGGCGATCGTGGCCAGGCCGGCCACGGCCCCCCAGATGCCGAACGCGGCCCCGCGCCGTTCCGGCGGGAACGTCATCGTCACCAGGGCCAGCGTCTGCGGCATCAGCATGGCCGCGCCGAGCCCCTGGACCGCCCGGAAGGCGATCAGCCAGCCCGCGTTGGGCGCGAACCCGCAGGCCGCCGACGCGATCGTGAACACCGCGATCCCGGCCACGAACATGGTGCGCGGCCCCAGCAGGTCCCCGAGCCGCCCGGCCGTGATCACCAGGACCGCGAGCACCAGCGCGTAGGCGTTCAGCACCCACAGCACGGCGTCCAGGGAGGCGTGCAGCTTGTCGATCATGTTGGGGATGGCGATGTTCACGATCGTCAGGTCGAGCAACGTCATGAAGAAGCCCAACGAGACGACGACCAGCACCGCCCACGGGTTGCCGCGCAGCTTGGTCATATTCCGACCCTAGCTTCTGCCTCTGACAATTTAGAAAAAGAGATATATTTCAACAAACGACTTGGCAGCCTGTGACACTACTGGCCCTACCGTGCGCTCGGGCCGGCTGCGCCGGCGGGTCGGTAGCTCCAGCGCACCGGCGGGTATGCTCCCGATCATGGAGCTCAACGGTACTTCTGCCATCGTTTCCGGCGGCGCCAGCGGACTCGGCGAGGCGACCGCGCGCGTCCTGGCCGCGGCCGGCGCGACCGTGCTGGTCGCCGACCTGAACGAGGAGCGCGGCAAGCAGATCGCGGACGAGATCGGCGGTCACTTTGCCCGGACCGACGTGTCCGACGAGGCGTCGGTCCAGGCCGCGGTGGACGCCGCGGTGGCCACCGGGGCCCCGCTGCGGGCCGCGATCAGCTGCGCCGGCATCGGCTGGGCGTCGCGCACCGTCAACCGGGACGGCACCCCGCACGACCTCGGTGCCTACCAGAAGGTCATCCAGGTCAACCTGGTCGGCACCTTCAACGTGATGCGCATCGCCGCCGCGGCCATGGCCAGGACCGAGCCCGCCGACGCCGACGGGCAGCGCGGCGTCGTCGTCAACACCTCCTCGGTGGCCGGCCTCGAGGGCCAGACCGGCCAGATCGCCTACTCCGCCTCCAAGGGCGGCATCATCGGCATGAACCTGCCCGCCGCCCGCGACCTGGCCGCCATCGGCGTCCGGGTGAACACCATCTGCCCGGGCATCATCGACACCCCGATCTACGGGTTCTCGCCCAACGCCGACGAGTTCAAGGCCAAGCTGGTCGCGCCGGTGTTGTTCCCCAAGCGGATGGGCCGGGCGGACGAATTCGCCCACCTGGTCCGGTCCCTGATCGAGAACGACTACATGAACGCCGAGGTCATCCGCTTCGACGGCGGCATCAGGTTCCAGCCCAAGTAACCTGGTCGGGGCAGGTACCCCGAGTTTCTGGCGGCGCGCATGGGCGGAATCACCGGCTGCCTGGCCCTGGCCGACGGGGCCGGGCCGGACACCGAGTGGGTCGGCCGCGCCACCATGCGCCTGGCCCACCGGGGTCCCGATGACGAGAACTTCTTCGCCGACCACGACCTGGCCCTGGGCTTTCGCCGGCTGGCCGTCATCGATACCTCCCCGGCCGGCCGCCAGCCGTTCCAGTCCGCGGACGGCCGGTTCGTGCTGGTCTTCGACGGCGAGATCTACAACTACGTGGAGCTGGCCCAGCGGCTGACCGCGCGCGGCGTCCGGCTGCGCACCCGGGCGGCGGCCGAGGTGCTGGTGGAGCTGTTCGCCTGGCTCGGCCGCGATGTGGTCCGCCACCTGCGCGGCATGTACGCGTTCGCGATCTGGGACCGGCGCAGCCGGGAGCTGTTCTGCGCCCGGGACCCGTTCGGCATCAAGCCGTTCTTCTACGCGCTGACCGCGGGCGGCCAGCGGCCCCGCTCGGGACCCCAGCTCAGGTTCGCCTCCGAGCGCAAGGCGCTGGCCGGCCCGGGCGAGGTCACCGACCTCGACCCGGACGCGCTCCGCCGGTACCTGTCGTTCCAGTACGTGCCCGCGCCCGCCACCATGGTGCCGCCCGCGCGGGCGCTGCCGCCCGGGCACGTGCTCATCGCCCGGCCGGGCGGCCGGGTCGACGTGTTCCGCTACTGGCGGCCTGAACTGCGCCCGGCCCGGTCCCCGTCGTCGAGCTCGCCCGAGAAGATCCTGGCCGCGCTGCGCGACTCGGTGGCCGCGCACCTGCGCAGCGACGTGCCGGTGGGGGCGTTCCTGTCCGGCGGGGTGGACTCGGCCACGCTGTGCGCGCTGGCCGCCGAGTCCCGGCCCGACCTGCTCACCTTCACCGTCGGGTTCGAGCACCAGGGTTTCAGCGAGATCGACGAGGCGATGGCCACCGCCACCGCGCTCGGGGTGAAGTCGATTCCCTACGTGATCGGCCCGGAGGAGTTCCTGGCCCACCTGCCCGAGATCATCTGGCACCTGGACGACCCGCTGGGGGACGCGGCCGCGGTCCCGCTGTGGTTCGCCGCCCGCGAGGCCCGCAAGCACGTCAAGGTGGTGCTGTCCGGCGAGGGCGCCGACGAGCTGTTCGGCGGCTACAACATCTACTACCAGCGCGGCGTGGTCCGGGCGGGCCAGGCGCTGCCGGGCTGGGGACGCAGCACCCTCGGCCGGGTCGCCTCCGAGCTGCCGGCCGGACGGGGCAAGGGCCTCCTCAGCCGGACCTCGACGCCGCTGCAACGGCGGTACATCGGGAACGCCTACGTGTTCCGCGGTGACGAGGCCAGGGCGCTGATCCGGCTCGGGCACGGCAGCGAGTTCGACGTGACCGACCCGGTGTACCGGCAGGCGGCCGACGCCGGCCTGGACGACGTGGCCACCATGCAGCTGATCGACATCAATACCTGGCTGCCGGGCGACATCCTGGTCAAGGCCGACCGGATGGCCATGGCCCACGGCCTCGAGCTGCGCTCGCCGTTCCTGGACCGTGAGGTCCTGGCGGTGGCGTCGCGGCTGGCCCGGGTGGAGAAGACCGCGGCCGGCACCACCAAGTTCGCGCTGCGGGAAGCGATCACCGAGCTGCTGCCGCAGGCCGCCGCCGAACGGCAGAAGCTGGGCTTCCCGGTGCCGCTCGGCCCCTGGCTGCGCGGCGGGATGTATGGTTTCGCGGAGCAGGCGATCCGCTCGGCGCAGACCGGTCAGTGGCTGGACAAGGGGGCCGCGCTGGATATCCTGCGCCGGTTCAGGGCCGACGATCCCGACGTGTCCTGGCGGCAGGTATGGCTGCTGGTCGTGTTCTCGCTCTGGCACCAGATCTACGTGGAGCGCGTCTACGACCCGGTGGCCCTCGGCTGGGAAGCCGCCCGCGGCCCGGCCGTCAGGTGACAACGCAAGGAACAGCTCTGTGACCACCCCCCGGATCAGCGTCGTCGTGGCGTTCTTCAACAACGCCGACGACCTCGGCGACTGCCTGGATTCGATCGCCGCCCAGTCTCATCCCGACCTGGAAGTGATCATGGTCGACGACGGCTCGGCCGACCACAGCGCCGGGATCGCCCGGGCCAAGGCGGCCGCCGACCCGCGGTTCAGGCTGATCCAGCCGCCGGAGCACGGCGGCCCCGGCGGCGCCCGCAACCGCGGTATCGAGCAGGCCCGGGGGGAGTTCCTGGCCTTCGTCGACGGCGACGACGTGCTGCCGGCCAACGCGTACGAGCTGCTGCTGAACGCGCTCGAGAAATCAGGCTCGGACTTCGTCAGCGGGGCGGTGTGGCGGGTGGGCCCGAAGGGCCTCAACCCGTCGGCGCTGCACACCCTGGCCATCAAGGGCAGGCAGACCGGCACCCACGTGACCAGGACGCCGCGGCTGCTCTACGACGTGTCGGTGTGGAACAAGCTGTTCCGGCGCAGCTTCTGGGATCAGCACCAGCTGACGTTCCCCGAGGGCGTGGTCTGGGAGGACCTGCGGCTGATGACCAAGGCGCACGTCCTGGCCCGGGCCGTGGACGTGATCCCGGACATCATCTACTACTGGCGCGAGCGCGCGCAGGGCACGCTGTCGATCACGCAGAGCCGCACCAGCATCGCCAACCTGCGCGACCGGATGACCGCGCTGGACGACATCGACTCGTTCATCGCCGCCAACTCCACCGCTGCCCTGCTCCGGGCGCACCAGCGCAAGGCGCTCAAGAACGACCTCTGGCTCTACGTCCAGGACCTGCACAAGGTGACCGACGCGTACCGGGCCGAGTTCGCCGACCGGGTGAACGTCTACCTGGCCCACGTCGGCCGCCGGGTCATGCGCAGCCTGCCCGCGACCCACAAGCTCGCCTACTACCTGGTGCAGGTCCGGGCCCTGCCGCAGCTGTCCGAGCTGGCCGCCTGGCTGGTCGAGCAGCCGGTGCGGCAGGTCCCGATGGTCAGGCACCGGGGCCGCCTCCGCGCCGACCTGCCGTTCCGCACGGATTCCCCGGTGCCGATCCCGAAACGCGTGTTCCGCCCGCACTGGCGCGACCTGGATCCGTACATGCAGGTGGACGACGTCGCCTGGGAGCGGGACCGGCTGGTGGTGACCGGCCGGGCCAACGTGCCGTCGGTCGACATCGCGCGGCGCCGGAACACCACCAAGATCGTGATCATGCGCCCGCCGGGGCGCCGGCTGCCGGTGGTGCGGCCCGCCCGCTCGTTCCTCCACCCGGAGGCGACGGCGCTGTCCGAGCAGGACCGGTACAACTACGACTGGTCCGGCTTCCGGTTCACGGTCAGCCCCCGGCGGTTCCGCGGTACCGGGGAATGGCAGTGCTACATGCTCATCCGCGGCCACGGGGTCTGGCGCCCGGCCCGGGTGCACAGCCCGGTGCCAGGTCCGGCCGAGCGGCCGCGGCCGCGCCAGGTCGCGCCCGGCCTGCGGTTCGGCGCCCGCTGGGCCGGCCTCGGCCTGAACGTGGCCAGCTGGCGGCTCGGCGCGGTGGTGACCGCCGTACGCTGGCTGGACCCGCGGTCGGCGGAGATCAAAATCCAGGTAACGAACGTCCCGGCGGCTGCGTCCCCGGCCCCGGACTCAGCCGAGCTGGTGCTGGTGCGCAGCCGCGGGGCGGCCACCAGGTCCTTCCCCGCGGTCCCGGCCGGCGAGCCCGGCCAGTTCCGCGTGCTCGTCCCGCTGGGCGAGCTGGCCGGGGCGACCGACGTGGTCGACCGGGTCGGCCGGCTGCCGGGCGACGACGGCATGGCCTGGGACGCCTACCTCAGGCGGCCCGGGCATCCCCGGGTCCGGGTGGCGTGGCCGCAGGACCTGCCCGAGACCAGGCACCGGTTCAGCGGCGGCAAGGAAGCCGTGGCCGGCCAGAGCCGCTACGGTGATCTCGTGATAGCAGAACGCACCCCCAGGCCGGTGATCGACGAGCACGAATGGCAGCCCGACGGCCGCCTGGTGCTGCGGGGCAGCTTCCTGGGGGCCGGTTCTGGCGACCGCTTCGAGACCCTGCTGCGCCGGATCGGCTCGGCCGACTCGCACGTCATCGGGTTCGAGGTACAAGACGAGCGGTTCACCATCGAGGCCGACCTGAACCGGATGCCGTTTTTCGGCTCGGCCATCCCGCTGCGGGACGGCGAGTGGAACCTGTACGTGCGCCCGGCCGGGACGGGCGCGGAGGCGCTGGCCGAGCTGGCCTACGACCACGGCCGGCTGGACGGGGTGACCGGCCAGCGGGTGGCGGCCGGGCACAAGTGGTACCGGCTGGTCGTGACCGGCTACGACAGCCCGCTCATCACCGCCGAGCCGCAGCTGCGCCGGGTGGAGCAGGGCAATTTCGGCGCCCGGGCGCTGCGGCGCGGGTTCTACCCCGCCCTGCTGCGCACCGCCCCGCTGCGCGACCAGGTCTTCTTCGTCAGCTGGAAGGGCAAGAGCTGCGGCGACAACCCGCTCGGCATCGCCGAGGAACTGCGCCGCCGCGGCGACGACCGCGAGCACCTGTGGGCCGTGACCGACTGGTCGGTGCCGGTACCCGCGGGCGGTACCGCGGTGCTGCGCGGCACCCAGGAGTACTACGAGGCGCTGGCCCGGTCGACGTACATCATCGCCAACGACGACATGCAGGCCCCGTTCCGCAAGCGCGACGGCCAGACCTACCTGCAGACCTGGCACGGCACGCCGCTGAAGAAGATCGGCTTCGACATCGCCAACCCGCAGTTCATCAGCGGCACGGCCTACTTCGACCACCTGGCCAGGGACATCGCGCAGTGGGACCTGCTGCTCTCGCCCAACCCGTTCAGCACGCCGGTCATGCGCGGCGCGTTCCGGTACGAGGGGGAGATCTGCGAGTACGGTTACCCGCGCAACGACCTGCTCAGCCGGTCCGACGCGGCCGAGGTGGCGGCGCGGGTCGCCGGCCGGCTCGGGCTGCCACCCGGGAAGAAGGTCATCCTCTACGCGCCGACCTGGCGGGACAACCAGGTCTACGCGAACGGCCGCCGGTACCGCTTCGACATGCGCCTGGACCTGGAGCGGGCCTGGTCCGAGCTCGGTCAGGACCACGTCGTCCTGATCCGCGGGCACCACCACCTGGCGGACGACGTGCCGGCCGGGATGCGGCCGGGGTTCGCCGTCAACGTCACCGCCTACCCCGACATCACCGAGCTCTACCTGGTGTCCGACGTGCTGGTCACGGACTACTCCTCGACCATGTTCGACTATGCGGTGACGGGCCGGCCGATGGTGTTCTTCACCTACGACCTGGCCGACTACCGCGACAACCTGCGCGGCTTCTACTTCGACTTCGAAGCCGAGGCCCCCGGCCCGCTGCTGGCCACCTCGGACGAGGTGATCGCGGCGATCAGGGACGTCGACGCCGTCGCCGCCTCCTACCGCGAGGCCTACGAGCGCTTCGCGGCCAAGTTCGCCTCCCTGGACGACGGCAAGGCCGGCGCCCGCGTCTGCGACCGCCTCTTCCCCGACCTGCACCGCCCGGACGCCGCCGGGCAGAACGCCGCCCTGCCCCCGCCCGCCCCGGACACCCGGCCCCAGCACTAACCCGCCTGCGCCTTGCCGCGGACTTCTGGCCTGTCCTTGCCACCGCCCTGCCCGTCCCTCACAGCGATGCGCCCGCGTAACGAGGGGACGCCCAGGCCCCAGACGGGCTGTGTCATGATCGTGGCCAGTTCCGGCCGCCAGGGGACCGGGGCAGGTTCTGCTGCCCGGGCGCCGGGCCCGGCCAGCCATCAGGGGCACCACCGGTCCCGTCAGCCCCGAACCTTCCCCTGGAGTTGCAGGTTAACGGGGTGGATTGGGGTTACGGGGCCGATTGGGGGGTCTATGGTGCACAAAAATCACCCCGCAGCCTCAATCCGCCCCGCTATCCCCGCAGCACGGGCCTCCCGGGGCCCACGGCTCCCGGACGTCACGGCTCGCGGACGCGTCACCCCCGGCCAGCCCGCCGCCGCGCACCACGGGATAGCAAGAACCTGCAACCGCCACTATGACGACCCGAACTGACGAAAAAGACGGATATGGGCCACGGCAGGGAACGGCTCGGGCCCCGTACGGCGCATGGCCGGCCGGCGGAGGTCACCTGGTTATCGCGCGCCGGACGTTAAGAGAGGATGAACAGCCGCCGGGTTGCCCGCGCCGCCTTGGATAGTGTGATGAGCGAGGGCGTGCTGAAGGCCTGGAGCGGGGCGCCCGGGAGGGATGGCTGTGTCGGAGACCGACCTCGGGCCCGAGGATCCGGCCGCGGCGGTGGCGGCGGAGCCGCTCAGGCCGCCGGCGCCGGCCGCGGCGCGAGACGGGCGAGCCTGGAGCCGGTGGCTGGTCATCGCCGTTCCGATGGCGGTCTCGGCGGTGACCGGCGGGTACGAGATCGGCTCGCCCACGCTGTGGCGGGACGAGGCGTACACCAAGGACGCGATCGGCCGGTCCGCCGGCCAGCTGTTCGCCCTGCTCGGGCACCAGGACGCCGTGCACGGCGCCTACTACCTGCTGATGCACGTCATCGCGGGGGTGATCGGCACCTCGGCCACCGCGCTGCGGTTCCCGTCGCTGTGCGCCATGGTGATCGCGACCGGGTTCACCGCGGCCGTCGGCCGCCGCGCGGCGGGCGGCCGGGCGGCCAGCAGCGGGCTGACGGGGCTGGCGGCCGGGCTGCTGTTCGCGACCGCGCCCTACATGACGTACTACGCGCAGATGGCCCGGTCCTACGCGCTCGAGACCATGTTCGCCACTATCGCCACCTACCTGCTGCTCCGGGCCTGGCCCGACGGGCGCTGGCGGTGGTGGGCGGGGTACGCGGCGGCGGTGGCGCTGACCGGCCTGCTGAACATCTTCGGGCTGCTGATCCTGGCCGCGCACGGCGTCACGCTGCTGCTCACGTCCGTCCGGGGCTCCTCGGCGGCGGGGGCGCGGATCGGCCGGATCCCGGTGCGCTGGCTGGCCGCCGCGGTGGCCGCCGTGGCCGTGCTCTCCCCGCTGCTGGCCGTGGCCGGCCGCCAGCAGCAGCAGATCTCGTGGCTGGCCCGGCCGGACCTCAAGGCGATCGAGCGGCTGGCCAGCACCACCGCGGGCTCGAGGGACCTGGTGCTCCCGTTCGCCCTGCTCGCGCTGGCCGGGCTGGTGACGGCGGTGCTGGCCGACCGCTGGCGGCCGCTCAACCCGGCCGCGGTCGGGCTGCCGTGGCTCGTGATGCCGCCGTTCCTGCTGATCGCGGCGTCGTTCGTCAAGCCGGTGTACTACGTGCGGTACGTCGAGTTCTGCCTGCCGGGGCTGGCCATCGTGGCCGGAGCGGGCCTGACCGGGCTGATCACGCTGGCCGGGCGCACGCCGCTCGGGCGGCTGCGGCCCGCCTGGGCCTGGACCGGCCTGCCGGCCCTGCTGGTCGCCGCGGTGCTGGCGGCCCTGCTGGCCGGGCCGCAGCAGGCGATCAGGCAGAACGCCGCCCGCCCGGACAACCTGCGGCTGGCGTCGGCCATCGTGGCGGCGCACGAGCAGCCCGGCGACGCGGTCTTCTACATCCCGTTCACCATGCACGTCCTCGGCACCGGGTACCCGGCGCCGTTCGATAAGCTCCGCGACCTCGCGGCGGGCAGGTCCGCGATCGCCTCGGCCACCCTGACCGGCACCGAGATCACCAGCCCGGCCGAGCTGAAGAGCCGGTTCACCGACGTCAGGCGGGTCTGGGTGGTCACCGGGGCCAGCACCTACAAGTTCCCTACCCCGGCCACTCCGATGGACAAGGAGAAGCTGGCCCTGATCGCCGCGGCCGGCCTGCACGTCATCGGCCGCTGGCAGGCCGGGGAGGTCATGCTCACCCTGTACGGGTCCTGACCGGCCGCCCGGCCTGCTGGCGGGTGATCCCGTCGCCGGTCAGGCGCCCGAGGACTCGGCCTGCGGCGCGCCGAACCCGCCGGCCAGCAGCTGCTCCCTGATCTTCTTGCGCCCGCGGTGCAGCCGGGACATCACGGTCCCGACCGGCGTGCCCATCATCTCGGCGATCTCGCGGTACGGGTAGCCCTCGATGTCCGCCAGGTACACCGCCGTGCGGAACTCGCCCGGCAGGTCGCGCAGCGCCCGGAGCAGGTCCGAGTCGGTGGTCCGGTCCAGCGCCTCGGTCTCGGCCGACGGCACCGGCGGCGTCAGCCGGTCGGCCGACATCTGCCATTCCTGCAGGTCGCCACCGAGCGCCTGCTGCGGCTCGCGGCGCCGCTTGCGGTACACGTTGATGAACGTCGTGGTCAGGATGCGATTGAGCCACGCCCGCAAGTTGGTCCCCGGAGTGAACTGCTGGAACGCCGCGTAAGCCTTGACCGACGTCTCCTGGACCAGGTCCTCGGCGTCGGTGGGGTTCCTGGTCATCCGGAGCGCGGCCGGGTACAGCTGGCCAAGCTGCGGAATGACGTCGCGCTCGAATCGCGCGCGGTCCTCACTCGAGTGTTCGGCTCGGCTCATGTTCGCTCCGGTAGCTCGTCATCTCACTACATGTATATAGACGTACAACAGGCCCGGAAACGTACCCCGTGTTGCCTAAATCACGTCGCCGTCGGCGATTTCAGCTGCCCCGTCTGCTAACGGCGTAAACAATTATGCACACGCAGGCTGAGGAGAAGCTGAAAGGCGCCTCCAGGGAGAGGCAGAAGCCCGGCCCGGGCGCTCAGATCCAGCCGCGGCCGATCCGGTACCACATGTGGCTCAGCCAGTCCGCGTACGGGATGACCTTCCCGGCCAGGACCGCGTAGAAGTACCAGAACATCAGGACCACGACCAGCACGTAGGCGCCGACGATCAGCGCCCCGGTGGCCCGGCGCAGCATGCTCGCCGTGGCCGGGCCGAGGATCAGGCCGAGGCACAAGACGATGGCGAGGATGAGGAAGGGCTCGAACTCGAGCGCGTAGTAGTAGAACTTGGTCCGGGTGACCAGGGGGAACCAGGGGCCCCAGCCGGCCAGCACGCCGAGCAGGACGGCGCCGGCCCGCCAGTCGCGGTGCAGCAGCCACCAGCCCAGGCAGAACAGCAGGGCGGCCATGGAGCCCCACCAGATGGCCGGGGTGCCGAGCGCCAGCACCTCCTGGGACCATTCGGCGCCGGTGTAGTGCGCCGGGCAGTAGTTCGCGGGGCCGGTGGCGGGGACCTTGTAGCACTCGTAGAAGAAGGCGACCGGCCGGGTGATCAGCAGCCAGTCCCACGGCTGGGACTGGTACGGATGCGGGGTGCTCAGGCCCACGCCGAAGCTGATGGCCTGCTTGTGGTACTCGTACAGCGAGTACAGGGCCGAGATGACCGGGGTGTGCACGCCGTGGGTGGCGGCGTAGTCCCGGAAGTACCCGGTCCTGGTGGCGAACCAGCCGCTCCAGGTGGACAGGTAGACCGCGAGCGGGATCGCGGCGAACGTCAGCGGCAGCCAGCGGGCCTCCCGCAGCCCGCCGCGGACGAAGGACCTCAGCCCGGCGGTCCGCCGGGCGCCGATGTCCCAGGCCGTGACCAGCGCCCCGAACCCGATGATGTACCAGGCGGCGTTCCACTTGGTCGCCACGGCCAGGCCCAGGAAGATCCCGGCCGCCACCCGCCAGCGGCGGATCCCCAGCCCCGGGCCGGGCCCGCCGCCCTCGCGGCGCGCGGCCCGCTCGGCCAGGGCCTCCCGGCCGGCGTCGCGGTCGATGAGCACGCAGCCGAACGCGGCCAGCACGAAGAACATCAGGAAGATGTCCAGGATCCCGGTCCGGGACAGCACGAACTCGAGCCCGTCCAGCGCCATCAGCAGCCCGGCCAGGCAGCCGAGCAGGGTCGACCGGGTCAGCCGCCGGGCGATCCGGCACATCAGCAAGATGGCCAGCGACCCGAACACCGCGCTGGCGAACCGCCAGCCGAACGAGTTCAGGCCGAACATCCACTCGCCCGCCGCGATCAGCAGCTTGCCCATCTCCGGCTGCACCACGTACTCGCCGCACGCGGTCCCGCTGCACGGCGCGAAGAAGTTCGTGTGCCCGGCGATGAGCAGCTGGTTGGCGTAGTTAGGGTCGCCGATCTTGGTGACCGGGTTCCATTCGACGCCGTGCTGGAGGATGCTCCAGGCGTCCTTGACGTAGTACGTCTCGTCGAAGACGATGCCGCGCGGCACCTGCAGCCGGTTGAACCGCAGGAACGTGCCGAACGCGGTCACCAGCAGCGGCCCCAGCCAGCCCCAGGGCCGGTCATCGGGCAGCGGCGAGACCAGCCGGGCCCGCAGCACCGCCAGCCGGCCGGGCTCACTGGCATCAGGGGGGACGCCGTCGGCGGCAACCCCCGTTGTTTCCGCCGTCACCCGCGCACTATAACAGCGGATGGCGCGCTATTCCCGGACATAAGAGCCGGTATAAAAGCCGAATGCCGGGCCCGGCGGGAGGTCGGGCCCGGCATTGCGAACCGGGAGGCGAAACTAGGTAAAAGACTACGAAGCGAAGTCGAGCAGCGGCTGGGCGCGGCTCGGGTGACGCAGCTTGGACAGCGACTGCTTCTCGAGCTGCCTGATCCGCTCGCGGGTCAGGCCGAGCGCGCGGCCGATCTCGTCCAGCGTGTGCGGGTTGCCGTCGTACAGGCCGAACCGCATGGCCATGATCGTGGCCTCGCGCGGCGTCAGCGCGTCCAGCGCGGA
>Ga0335073_10010898_pt1 | contig 12779 bp, 12 predicted proteins | sample Lox_Sample_22_FD_207093 | JGI IMG/M metagenome (GOLD analysis project Ga0335073, IMG submission 207093) | Soil microbial communities from Loxahatchee National Wildlife Refuge, Florida, United States - Lox_Sample_2.2 | ecosystem: Environmental > Terrestrial > Soil > Wetlands | place: USA...
CCCACCTTCAGCTCGCGGCCGGCCTGCACGGAGCACTGCGGGCCGGATTGGCTAAGCGGGAAGCCGCCCGCCGAGAACGGCTCCGCTGGCGCCACAGCGCGCGAGGGGGAAGGCGGAGCGGCAGGTTCTGCGGAGTGCTGGGCGCCGGCCGCGTAACCGATGGCCAGGCCGGCCAGCAGCGCCGCGGCCCCCACGATGAGAGCGCCCAGCAGCGGCCACAACCACCGGGGGACCAGCCTTCGCCCGCCGCCCACTTCCAGGACATCGTCACCGGCGCCAGACCCGTCACCGTCCGCAACGGTCATTCATCGAACCTATTCCAGCCCTCGATCCCAGCCCAGACTACGCAGGGGTATGGAAGCTGAAAGACGCACTATTTTGCCGCGTTCCGGCCGGTAGGCGGCATGGCTTCAGGCTGGGCGCGCCATAGCGATCTCGGCGTACTGGGGGTGGGACGGCAGTGGCTTGCGTTCGCCGGTCAGCGCGAAGCCACACCGCTCGTACAGGCGCCGGGCTGGGTCGTTGGTCTCTGTCACCCACAGGTGCACGATGCTGTGTCCTTCGGTGCGGGCCCACTGCAGGACCGTCTCGACGAGGACGCGGCCCACCCCCTGCCCGCGCGCTTGCGGGCGCACCCACATCGACACCAGTTCGGCAGTGTGCGGCCCGGGTTCAAATGCCCCGACGATCCCAGCTGGCACTGAGGCTGGCCGGCCCGCGTAGGCGAGGAAATTCGCGCCGCGGGAGATCCTCGACTGCCAGGCGTCCTGGGTAAAGCCGATCTCACGCTGGTAGGACGATCCGAATGCGTGCGGAGCGTCCTGCAGAGCGGCCAGCCGGACGTCACGCATGGTGCGCCACATACTTGCGTCAATCGGCCGCACCGTCACGCTGGCCATACTCGATGATGGCGTGGACCGGGCGGGCAGCGCGAAGCATTATCCCTGCGCCACGCGGCCATCGGGCTGGCGACCGCGTATCCTCATCCGCTGCCGACAGCCATCGTGATCAGGAGGCAGAGCGGGCAGGGCTGCGAACAGACCCGCCGAGTTGGCGGGCATGTTCCTCCAACTCGGCGCGCCCCCGCAGATCTTGCCGTAGTCGCGGTCGGTAAATGTCCTCGCACCCGCTGGAGACGGCTGCGCCGTTGTGGGCAAAGCCCACCATGGGCTCATGATGATGGTCCCGGAACGTCCTATGCCGCTGCTGGAGTCGGTGGGTGTGCCTACGGGGAACGCCCGCTGGTAACTTGCTGGCGTGGAGTTCCAGGAGGTTGTCCGGCGCCGGCGGATGGTGCGCGGCTACGACACAAGCCGGCCGGTGCCCCCTGAGGTGGTTGACCGCATCGTGCGCAATGGGCTGCGGGCGCCGTCGGCGGGGTTCTCACAGGGGTGGGGTTTCCTGGTGCTGGACACCCCCGCTGATGTCGCCCGGTTCCGCCAGGCGGTGCGCCCAGCCGATCAGCCAGAGGAGTGGTTCGCCGCCCAGGTGGATGCCCCGCTGCTGATCATCGCGCACTCGAACAAGGACGCCTATCTCGACCGCTACGCCCAGCCGGACAAGGGCTTCACCGACCGGTCGGATGCGTGGTGGCCCGCTCCCTACTGGGATATCGACACCGGGTTCGCGTCGCTGCTGATGCTGCTGACCGCGGTGGATGCGGGGCTGGGAGCGTGTTTCTTTGGCCTGCCGGCCGAGCGGATCGACGCCTACCGGGCCGCATTCGGCGTACCCGGGCACTTCACCCCGATCGGGGCCATCTCCATTGGCTACAGCGACGAGCCACCCCGCGACCTGAGCAACCGGCGCAAGCCCAGGGCCGAGACCGTCCACCGCGGCCGCTGGAATCAGGCCGGCGCCTGAAACAGCGCCCGGCAGCGTGATCCAGCCGGGGGCCTGCTCCGGAGGGCACGCCCACCCGGAGACTCCCAGAGGCCGGTCAAACGCGATCAGAACTTAATGGAATCCGAAGACGGGTAGCCGGGGAGTTGCGGTTATGAGCGAATTGGACGTCATCGTCATCCATATCCGTGCCGAGCAGGCCGCGGAGTACGAGCGGCTGTTCGCCGAGCGTGAGCTGCCGCGCTGGCGCGAGTACAAAGAGCGGGGAGCTTTCCTCAGCGCCCGGATCTCGCGGGTGGCATTCGGCACCGACAACCGCCAGGATCTGATCAAATACGCCATCGTCGTGGAGGTCCCCAGTCACACCGCGCACCGTGAACACGACGCCGATCCCAGCTTCCAGGAATTCAACCGTCTCGCCGACCTACTGCAGCCCGAAGACCCGCTCGTCTACGGCGGCGAGGTTCTTCACGCCGTCTGAACGGCGCACTCTCATGACCTGTCTGTTCTCTGGCGGTGCCGGCGGCGGGTCTGAGGAGGAAAGCTGGCTCGCCGCCTGGGTCCGTGGTCAGTGCGGGTTGCCGGCCGCCTGTGAGGTTGCTTCGATGGGTGAGATCGTGACCAGCTGGCCAGGGTCGCGTAGCCCGCCGCGGCAGTAGGACAAGCCCGGCGGGCCGGATAGCCTGAGCGGCTGGCGTGAGCTGAATACCTGGCCGCTGGCCGCGGGCAGGGCCAGCCGGATCGTGGCAGCGTTGTGTGCGATCCCCAGGTCGCAGCGGTACTTGGCGGCCAGTACATAGGCCATGGCCCCGGGCGCGAGCACGACCCTCACGGGCTTGCGGGCAGTGACGTACGCGCCGCCGCCGTCGGCGTAGCGGAACCGCAGCACCCGGCCGCGGGCGTCATAGAGGGTCACCTGCGGGTAGCCGCGCACGGTGCAGGCGGCAGGGCCGCGGTTGGCCAGGGTATACAGCACGGCGTGCTCACCGGTCATGGACGGCACGGGCGGGGCAGGGCGCAGCACCAGGGCCTGCGCGGCGCACCGGGCGAGGTGGCCGTGCGGCGCACTACTGGGGGTGCTGGTGCACCCTGCGGCGAACGACGCCAGGATCGCCACGGTTATGGTGAATCGCCTCATAGATCTCACTGCCCGCTCATCCCGTCGTCCGTCATCTCTATGACGCCGACCGGTACCTGGACGTTGAAGATCAACCGCTAAACCGTGGCGGCTGCATGCAAGCCCCGGAGGATGCCTCACACCTGGGTGCTCTGACAGCCAGGCATGCACATCGGGTACGTGATTTGGGATCATCTCGTCCGGACCTTCGAGTGACCTGGTGCTCTGTGTCCAGGGCGGTACGGTGGAGGTCAGCCAGCCCATCAGCGTTGCTGCTTGGCAGCCAATGGCCGGATGTCCGGGCGGGCAGGCTAGGTGAAACGGTGCCCGTAGCCGATCTTGAATGCCACGCCCAGTCTGGTTTCCGGCGAGGCAGGAGATGAGCCATATGAGATGCCTGGCTCGGGCGGTCCACGGTCGCCGATGCGGTATCTGGCCCCACAGCACGAACGTGACTGCGCGGACGCGGGCTACCGGCGGCTGGCGGGCGTTGCGGCCAGGAGCCGTGCTGGGCCTGGTCGCGGTGGGGGTGCCGGTCGTGCTGAGCGCGTGTGGCTCCGCACCGCAGATAGCACCGGGAACGGCCTCAGTCGTGTCGGCGCCCGTGCGAATCGCTCACACCAAGCTCGGCGCCGTCGGGTACCGGGTCGTCGGGACCGGCCCTCCGCTGGTCTTGATCATGGGCTATGCCGGGACCATGGAGGTCTGGGATCCCCGGCTGGTTCACGTCCTGGCCCGGCACAACCGGGTGGTGATGTTCGACAACGCCGGAATTGGCCGCACGCAGCCACTGCCCGGGGAACCGGCCGCGGCACTGACCATCGACGCCATGGCCAACCAGACCAGCGCGCTCATCGAGCGCCTCGGCCTGGGCAGGCCGGACGTACTGGGCTGGTCGATGGGCGGCATGATCGCCCAGGCCCTGGCGGTCCTGCACCCTGCCCAGGTGCACCGCCTGATACTGTGCGCCACCTACCCCGGGACCGGGACGGTCGTGCCCTCGCAGGCAGCAATCCAGTCCGGCAGCCTTTTTCCGGCTAACCAGGCCAGCGCCTACCACGCATTCACGGCAGCGATCTCGGAATACCCAGCCGCCCCCGCCGTGACGGCCGCCACGAAAACGGCTCAGGCGGGCGCCGTAACCAAGTGGTGGGACGGCACCGACCCAGCCGGACGCAAGACCGCCAGGATCTCAGTGCCCACGCTTATCGCCGACGGCACCGACGACCAGCTCGACCTGGCCGCCAATGACCACACCCTCGCCCGCCTCATCCCCAGCTCAAGACTGGTGCTCTACCCCGATGCCGGGCACGGGTTCCTCTTCCAGGACAGAACGCGCTTCGCGTCCCTCACCCAATCGTTCCTGACCGGCCACCCAACCTCGTAGCGGTAGAGACCTTCTGGTGAGGAACGCCACTCTCGCCGGGTCCTGCTTTCCCCAACCTCCTCCCGCGCTGCAAAACGACGGGCTGATGTTCAGCCTCCCAAGACGGAAGCACGCAGCGGCCAAGGCCGTATGTTTATGCATAGCCAGCGCTGGGCGTGAACGCGCGCACATGCCGCCGACAGCGCGGTCACCGAAGCTTGGTGATCTTCGTGAGCGAGGGGACTCAACCGCAGATCATGCCGCCACGAGGGTCGTCGACCTCTTCCAGTCCGACAGTCCGTGGGCCACAGTTGTAACGGACCGTGGCCAGGCGGTTGGGTCCGTGCGCACGCGTAGCCGCCGTTAGGCGCTGCGATCGGAGGGGAGCCGTCTAGCGTCGTGGACGCGCATATCCGGTTATTCTGCCGGGTTGGCGGCCTGGCAAGGCCCCGATGACGGCGGTCGTTCAGCCGGTGATTAAACACGAGCGCCAAGGACGGGGCGGCAGGTCAGGCCCGCACGCGGGATTGTGGCACGGCGCACGTTTAGAGGTTGGGAGCCGGCACCGGGCCGTGTGGGCTGGCGTGGTGCGATGATCGGAACTATGGGGTCCGTTGCCAGAGCGGACGCCGTTGCCGGCGGCGCCGCTGGTCCTGGTGCGGGGGGTGTCGTGTCCCGTCCACGGCTGTCCGGGCGGCTGGGGGCAGCCCGAGTGAGCGTGGTATCGGCGCCGGCGGGCAGCGGCAAGACGGTGCTGCTGCGGTCCTGGATCAGCTGGGCGGGTGTGGCGGGCAGCGCCGCGTGGGTGCCGGCCGGGCGCGGCGAGCGGGATCCGCAGCGATTCTGGCTGTCAGTGCTGGCCGCGCTGCGGCAGACTGCGGCGGGATTGGCGCTGGTCCGGGAACTGACGGCGGCGCCGGACCTGGACGGGTGGGTGATCACCGAGCGGCTGCTGGCGGATCTGGCGCCGCTGGATGACCGGTTGTGGCTGGTGGTCGACGACGTGCAGGAGCTGAGCCCGGAGGCGCTGCGGCAGCTTGAGCTGCTGGTCATGCGGGCCCCGCCGGGTCTGCGGTTCGTGCTGGCTACCCGGCATGACGTGCGGCTGGGGCTGCACCGGCTGCGGTTGGAGGGCGAGCTGGCCGAGATCCGCGAGCCGGATCTGCGGTTCACCGTGGCCGAGGCGTCCGAGCTGTTCGAGGCGGCCGGGGTGGACCTGCGGGAGGTGGCGCCGCTGGTGGAGCGGACCGAGGGCTGGGCGGCGGGGCTGCGGCTGGCCGCGCTGTGGCTGGCCGGGCACCCGGATCCGGGGCGGCTGGCGGCTGAGTTCTCCGGGACCGAGCGGACGGTGGCGGAGTACCTGCTGGCCGAGGTGCTGGACTGGCAGCCCGGGCCGGTGCGGCGGCTGCTGCTGCGCACCTCCATCCTGGAGCGGGTCAACGGCGAGCTGGCCGGCCTGCTGACCGGCGATGGCGGCGGAGAGCGGGTGCTGCAGGACCTGGAGGCCGCGAATGCGTTCGTGGTGGCGCTCGACCCGGGCCGGTCGTGGTTCCGCTACCACCACCTGTTCGCCGACCTGCTGCAGCTGGAGCTGCGCCGCACCGAGCCGGACCAGGTCGCCGTGCTGCACCGGGCCGCCGCGGGATGGTTCGCGGGGCACGGGTACCCGGTGGAGGCGGTCCGGCACGCCCAGGCCGCCCGGGACTGGGACCTGGCCAGGCGGCTGCTCGCCGACCGGTGGCCGGGGCTGTATCTGGACGGGCAGGCCGGCGTCATCCACGAGCTGCTCGCCGGGTTCCCCGCCGAGCAGCTCGTGGCGGATGCGGAGCTGGCGGCGGTGGCCGCAGGGGATGAGCTGGCCAGTGGGTCGCTGGAGGCGGCGGAGCGGTATCTGGGCCTGGCGGAGCGGGGATCGGCGTCGGTGTCGGCTGGTCGGCACGGGCAGGCGCAGCTGCTGGTGGGGATGGTCCGGCTGCTGCTGGCCCGCCAGCGCGGGGACCCGCCGGCGGTGGCCGAGGAGGCACGGCGGCTGCAGGCCATGGCCGAGGCGCCGGAGGTGTCGCAGCCCGGCCTGGGCGAGGAGCTGCGCGCGCTGGCGCTGATCAGCCTCGGCAGCACCGAGTTCTGGGCCGCCCGGTTCGAGGAGGCCGAGCGGCACCTGGACCTAGGCGTCGCGCTGGCGCGCCGGATCGGGCGGCCGTTTCTCGAGTTCACTGGCCTGGTCTATGCGGCAAGCGAATTCTTCCGGTCGGCGTCCCTGGCGGTGGAGCCCAGCAAGCAGGCGGCCGAGCTGGCCGAACGGCACGGCTGGACCGACGAGCCGGCTGCCGGCTTGGCGAGCGTGATAGTGGCACGCGTGCTGGTGTGGCAGGGGCGGCTGGAGGAGGCAGAACCCTGGATCCAGCGCGCCGAACGGACCCTCAGGGCGGAAGCCGAGCCCGCAGTGGAACTGGCGATCCGCTCGCACCGCGGACTGCTTGAGCTAGCGCGCGGCCGGGACGCTGACGCGCTGGCTGCCTTCCAGGCCGCCGACCGCCTGGCTGTGCGCCTCGCCGAACTGAGCCTGATGGTCCTGCCGAACCGGTCATTTCTGGTGCAAGCCCTGGTCCGCCTCGGTGAGACGGAGCGCGCCGAGCAGGCACTGGCCGGACTCGGCGACCACGACCGGGGCGGCGGGGAGATGCGCATCAGCCTGGCGACGCTGCGGCTTGCGCAGGATGACCCCGGTGCGGCGATCGCTGCGCTTGCGCCGGTTTTCTACGGTTCCGCGCCAGTGCGCTGGCCGACCCGGCTGGCTCAGGCTTTCTTGCTGGAGGCGATTGCCCGCGACGCGCTCGGCGACGAGGGTGCCGCCGGGCGCGCCCTGGAGCGCGCGCTGGACCTGGCCGAACGTGACGGCGCACTGATGTGGTTCGTGCTGCACCCGGCGCCGGGCCTGCTGGAGCGGCACGCCCGGCAGCGTACCGCGCACGCCGCCCTGATCGCTGACATCCTCAGCCTGCTCGCCGGACGCAAGCTCACCCCGCCGCCGGCCGGGCCACAGCCGCCGCTGGAGGCGCTGAGCGACAGCGAGGTACGGGTGCTGCGCTACCTGCCGACCAACCTGTCGATGAGGCAGATCGGCAGCGAGCTGTACGTCTCGCACAACACGGTCAGGACCCACATCAGCCACCTGTATGACAAACTCGGCACGCACACCCGGGCCGAGGCCGTCGCCCGCGCCCGGGCGCTGGGCCTGCTGGCCCCCTCCCCGCTGCGGGGCTAGGCCACGCGTCCTGGCTGACGGCCGGGGCTGGCAGATGTGGACGGCGGGGTTTCCGGGCCTCGCGAGGCTGGTGTCCGGCCCGGCGAACCAGGCCATCGGCGTCGTTGCCGCGGTGGAGCTCACTAGCTGCAAGGTGCCCCGCAGGCGTGAGCGCGGTGCCGGGATCCGCGGCCGGCACCACGACGGCCGGCGCTGGCTGAGGACGGGACGGCCGGTGGCCCGGGGCGGGGGGTCAGGCCGGCGGCAGGCGGCGGACTTCGATCAGCTCGAGCCCGAGCGCCTCGATCTGCGCGAGTACGCCATACAGCGCGGCGCGGTCGGGAAGCGGCCCGGTCAGCACGGTGTCGCCGCCGCTGGCCCGGGCCTGCAGGGCAGGGAACGCGGAGCGTATCGTCTCGCCCAGGCGGCCGCGGACACGGATGCGGTACCGGTACGCCCGCCGGTCAGCGTGGGCACCGGTCACGTTCTCACCACGCGGTGAACTGGCCTGCTGGCAGTTTCCACGGTTACTGGGACCTGCACGGGTGACCCTTCTGCTTAGCGGATCCTGACCGCGAGCCGTCTAGCGGTCGCGGCCTGGCTACCTGGCGTCCGGACGGTCGCCGAGGTGGGTGTGCGTGAAGCGGTCGTTGTACTTCAGGCCCATGCCGAGGAGCCGGTCCAGGCCGATGTGGGCGAGCCAGACCAGGGCTAGGGCCATGACCAGGCGGTCGGCTTGCCAGTAGCCGGCGCCTAGCATGACGGCCGGCAAGAGCGTGGCGTGCGTGAGGTTGTACAGGTGCGCGCCGGGACGGGTTCCAGCGGCGTAGCCGCTCATGGCGATGTTGGGGGGCGAGGATCGCGGCCGGCACGAGCCACCACGGCTGGCCGAGAGCGCCGAAGGCGATCAGCGCGCCGACCAGGAGAACGGGGCTCTCGAGGCCGAGCCACCGGCGGGGCGCCCCGGCGACAACGCCCTCGGCTGAGGAGACCGTCCCCGCTCTAGGCACCGGTGTGCTCCTTGAGGAATGCAATCACCAGTTCGGCCACCGCATCGGGGGACTGCGCGTGCGGGTAGTGCCCGGCGCCGTCGACCATCGCGACGGTGCCCGCCCCGGTCGGCATGGCCGCCACGATCGCGTCGCCCTCGGCCTGCGGGGCGGCGAAGTCGGGGTCCAGCGTGCCCATGATGACCAGGGTGGGGCACCTGACGTTGGGCAGCTGCGCGGCCGCGTCGGCGGGCGTGGACTTGAAGGTCTTCATGAACTCGGCCATCCGGCCGGGCTCACGCAGCTTGGCGGCCAGCGCGGCCATGTAGCCGGCGTAGTCTGCGGGCTTGGCCGGGTAGGCCAGGTCGAGGTAGCGCAGCCACAGGCCCAGACTGCGGAACACCCGCGAGCCGCCCAGCAGGAAGACGCCCCGGCGGTAGCGCCGGACCCGCAGCAGCCCGCCCAGGCTGTACTGCACCGTCCGGGTGAACGGGTTGATCTCGACGATCCCGGCGACCCGCTCCGGCCGCGCCGCCGCGGCGATGGTGGCGGCCCCGCCCGAGATGGGGTGCCCGACGATGACCGCGGGCCCGCCCAGGTGACCGATCAGCGCGACCAGGTCGCCCGCGACGCCGGTGCGGCTGATCGACGCCCAGCCCATGCTGGACTCGCCGTGCCCACGCAGGTCCGCGTTGGCCACCCGGTAGCCGGCCTGGGCCAGCATCGGGGCCAGGAACCGGTAATCCTGCCGGCGGACGCCGATGCCGTGCGACAACACCACCAGTGGCCCGCTGCCGGTCACGTCGTAAGCGATCCGCCCGCCAGGAACATCAAGGAACTCGGTCATGTCAGCCTCCGTGGCTAATGTCCTCGGCCGCGCTGTGCGCCTTCCCGAGCTTGCTGCCTGACGGGGTGAGCTGGCGTCACGCAAGTTCCGTGATCCGCAGACAGCCAACGGGCGCGACGGCAGCCGCGGCAAGAGCCCCCCGGCGCGTCTTGCGGGTGACTGATCCCCGGCAGTGCCCCGGCTGACCCGGAGGCAGGTCGTCGCCCTTGTTCACGAGCGCGAGCAGGTGCGCGGCCCCGGCTGGTGGCGCCGGCCGTCATGACGGCTCCTTTTCTTGGTTCCTGGTCGCCGATGCGTCAGCCGGCGGCCGGGATGGCCGTGACGCCGCGGTGCTGCGGGTGAGTGCCGGAGGCTGTCGCTTGCGGTCAGGGCAGCGGCGAGGATGACGCCGCCCGGCGCGCGGATGCGGCAGGTAATCACGCAACCTGCGTGATGGCATTTCACCCAGGTCGGCGCGAGGCTCGTGGCTACCACGACTAGCTGACAGGAGACCGGGGCGCCCGGAGGGCCCTCCGGTCACAAGCAGAAGAAGGAGAAGACCATGATCTTCCACATCAACCTGTTCACCATCAAGCCCGGTCTGAGCGATGAGCAGCGCGAAGCGGGCCTCGAGATGCTTCACCAGTCCGGGGCGGCCAACCCCGCGGTGAAGTCTTACGTCGTGGGCCCCGAGCTTGGCGGGGAGTTCGAGTACGGCGCCGTGTACGTGGTCGAGGACCTCGACGGCTACTGGGCATACCTGACCCATCCGGCGCATGTACGCGAGGAGCTGTGGGGCATCCCCAACCTCGAGAAGTTCGCGGCCATCGACGTCTCGGATTCCGATGATCCGGAGCTCGGCGAGAAGATCGCCGCGCTGCAGGCCCGCAACTACCAGGAGCACCCCGAGATCGCGGCGCTGGTGGCCCAGGCGGGCTCATTCACGGTCCCCGACGGCACGGGCCAGCCCGCTGCGGCCGGCGGACAGGCGGAGGCCTGACCATGTGGCACCACAACGTCGACCTGCTCGCCTATCACGACCTCGACGGCCGGTCGGGATTCAAACTGGCCCTGCAAGAAGTCGACGGCCGGTTCTTCCTCTACGTCGCCGGGTTCTGGCACTCGGGCTGGAGCATCCTGGACGTGACCGACCCCGAGCACCCCGAACTGCTCCGCTGGCTCGACGGGCCGCCCAACACCATGACCATCCAGGTACAGGTGGCGGACGGCACGATGATCACCGCGCTGGAGCACCCGCCGCCCGGCCTGACGATCGGCGACCCGAACGCCACGCCGCAGGACGGCTTCCTCATCTGGGACGTGCGCGAACCCGACCGGCCCCAGCTGCTTGGCCAGTGGGTCAGCGGCGCGGCCGGCACGCACCGGAACTTCTACAACGGCGGCCAGTGGGTGTACGCCACCAGCGCCCTGCCAGGCTTCGAGGGCCAGGTCCTGGCCATCGTCGACATCGCCGACCCGGCCAGCCCCAAGATGGCCGGCACCTGGTGGCATCCCGGGCAGCACAAGGCGGCCGGCGAGACCTACACCCCCGAGGACCAGCGGCGGCTCACCGCCGGCCGCCCCTACCCCCAGCACGGCCTGTCCCTGCACGGCGGCGCCTACGCCGTGGGAGACCGGGCCTACTGCCCGTGGATGCGCGGCGGGATGATCATCTTGGACATCGCCGACAAGCACCACCCGCGGCATGTGGCGACGCTGTCGGTCTACCCGCCGCTGGGCAGCACCATCGCGGTGCACTCGGCGGTCCCGCTGCCCGGCCGCGACGTCGTGGTCATCAACGACGAGGCGCTGCGCGAGTACTGCGACGAACCCGCCTCCTACGCCGCGGCCGTCGACATTTCCGACGAGTCCGACCCGATCCTGATGGCCCTGTTCCCCCAGCCCCGGCCGCCACGGGGTTACGACGCCCCGAGCTTCTGCGCCAAGGGCGGCCGGTTCGGCCCGCACAACCAGCACCAGCAGCAAGGCCTGGACTGCCTGGCGCCCAACGATCGGTACGTATACCTCGCCTACTTCAGTGCCGGCCTGCAGATCTACGACGTCAGCGACCCCCACGACCCCTACATCACCGGGTACTACATCCCCGACGACCCCAAGGAGCGCCGCGGGCCAATACCGTCCAAGCTCGTCCACCAGGCTCAGGACGTCCTGGTCGACCGCCGCGGCGTGATCTACATGTCCGAAGGCAACTCCGGCATCTACATACTTCGCCACCAAACCAGCTGAGGAGAGGCACACGCATGACCACCCCAACCGGCATCGACCGCGACGCCCCCGTGATCGCCCGCCACGAGATCGACATCAACGCGCCGCTGGACACGGTGTGGAACCTGCACACCGACGTCGACGCCTGGCCCGCCTGGAACCTAGAGGTGACCGCCGCGAAACTCGATGGAGGATTCGCCCCTGGCAACTCCTTCACCTGGACCAGCTACGACTTCACTGTCACCTCGACGATCTACATCGTCGAAGACCACTTCCGCACGCTGTGGGGCGGCGCCGCGCAAGGCATCATGGGAACCCACGAATGGCGGTTCGCGCAGAGCCCGGCCGGCGTCCACGTGATCACCACCGAATCATTCGCCGGCGACCCGGTAGACGCCGACCCCACCGGGATGCAAACCATCCTCGACAACTCGCTGACCGCCTGGCTCACCCGCCTGAAGCAGAAGGCTGAATCATCGGCCCGTGACAGTTAGTCCGCGAACCCATGACCGAAACCGAGACCGGCCGTCCGGCGCTTCTATGAGTCGTTGAGCACCGGGAACGCGAACCGATGAGGTCCTGACGCCCGACGCGAAGACATCCCGCTGCCCCGCGATCAGCGCGCACGCACATAATTGAACGATCTGTATTTTGCGGCCAAGCACCGGCAGCGCAGCTCGACACAGCAAATATTCGGCGATCCGGAGCGACGGCCAGAATTAGCATGGTGACCTTGCGTCATCACACGGGTCGGCTTACCGGTGAGGTGAAGCATCGTCGCTGGGGCCATCGCGGGCCCAGCCTTCCCCGGGCCTCAGCCCGACCCGGGAGGTCCCCCATGGCCACCACGTCCACATCCACAGCCGTAGTCCCTGTCGAGCCGGTGTTCACCGGGTCGGAACGGCTTGCCTTGGCCGGGTTCCTGGCCGGTTACACCGGCCTGACCCGCGAAGCGTACGCGCTCGATCTACGCCAGTACGCGTCCTGGTGCCAGCAGCACCACTTGCGCTTGTTCCAGGCGCGCCGCGCCGACATCGAATGCTTCGCCCGTGACCTGGAAGCCCGTGGGCGGGCCCGGGCGACCATCACCCGGCGGTTGTGCACGATCGCCGGGCTCTACAAGTACGCGGTGGAGGAAGAGCTACTCGAGCATTCACCGGCCGCGCATG
>Ga0335073_10010900_pt1 | contig 12779 bp, 9 predicted proteins | sample Lox_Sample_22_FD_207093 | JGI IMG/M metagenome (GOLD analysis project Ga0335073, IMG submission 207093) | Soil microbial communities from Loxahatchee National Wildlife Refuge, Florida, United States - Lox_Sample_2.2 | ecosystem: Environmental > Terrestrial > Soil > Wetlands | place: USA: Florida...
AGCATATCGGTTTTCCAGGCACACTTTCGGTGAGTGCGCAGACCTTCATGGCTGTAGTGCACGACCTGGGTGCAAGCGTTGCTGCAGGCGGATTCAAGAAACTCGTCCTCTACAACACGCATGGCGGCAACACGTCGCTAGTTGATGTGCTTGCCCGCGATATGCGCGCGGAGTTTGGCCTCAGAACCTTCTCCCTTTTTGGCTCGCCGGGCGCAGTGTTTGAAGGAGTGAGTCAGCAGGAAAGGACCTACGGCTTTCACGCGGGAGAGATCGAGACGGCATTCCTGCTGCACGCATCGCCTTCGCTCGTTCATCCCGAACAGTACACATCGAACTACATTGCGCGGGTCGAAGCACCGGAAATTCTGAAGCCCGAAGGCTCCGCCGCCAACTTCGCATGGCTGACCAAAGACATTGCGACCAGCGGCGTCCTCGGCGATCCCAGCGCCGCAACGGCGGAGAAGGGAGCCCGCTGGTCCGACGAAGCGGCAACCAGGATTGCGGAGATTCTCGTCGCCATGTATAACTTCGAGCCAAAGCACGGAGTGTGACTATGGCTCTCGTCGAATGCGGCAACGGAGTGCGTCTCGAACGCAGCGCGCAGTGCAAGCTGAGTGACGGCGTCGCGCTGGCTTCTGATCATTACTATCCCGAAGGGCCGGGGCCCTGGCCCACACTTCTAATGCGCCAGCCCTATGGGCGCAACATTGCGTCCACGGTTGTGTACGCGCACCCCGTGTGGTTTGCGCGCCAGGGCTATCATGTCGTGATTCAGGATGTGCGCGGCCGCGGCGGATCGGAAGGTGAGTTCTATCCCTTTCGCAGCGAGGGCCGCGACGGCGCCGATACCGTCATCTGGCTGCGTAGGCACCCTGCATGCAACGGGCGTATTGGCATGTACGGATTCTCCTACCAGGGCGCCACGCAACTGCTGGCGGCCGCCGAACAGCCCGAGGGTCTGCAGTGCATCGCTCCGCACATGACGGCAGCCGATCTCTATCACGGCTGGTTTTATCATCAGGGCGCGTTGCGCTTGAGTTCCGCCCTCGGTTGGGGCATCCAGATGCTCCGCGAAGATGCGAAACGGAAGGGCCTGCGCGCTGCGAGCGACAAACTCGAGGCTGCGTGGACAGACATCCGCGCGCAAGCGATACGCGTCCCTTACGCAGAGCACCCCGCCATTGTCGACGAGCAATTGCCGAGCTACGTGCGCGACTGGTTTTCTCATCGCGAACCGGGAACCTATTGGACCGAGCAAGACATCAGTACAAGGCTTGACCGCATCGTTGTTCCAGCGTTGCATATCGCCGGTTGGTTCGATACCTATCTGGAGGGATCGATTGCTGGCTACCTCGCGCTTCGTCGCGGCGCCGGCACTGAGTTTGCGCGCGAGAATCAATACCTGATCGCCGGGCCATGGGTGCACATTCCGTGGGGTGATCGTGCGGGTGAAGCCAACTTGGGCGATGCCGCCATTCTCAAGACCGATGAAGTCCTTCTTCGCTGGTTCAATCACTGGCTTAAGGATTCAGGCGAGTTTGCCATTGAGCCGCGCATCAAGTATTTCCGCCTGGGAATCAACAACTGGCGCGGCGCGCACGACTTGGGAGGCAGCGAGCTCACTTTCTATCTGCACAGCGAGGGCAACGCCAATTCACGCAAAGGCGACGGTAGCCTCACATTGGATGCGCCCGAGGAGAATGAGCCACGCGATGTGTTTGTGTACGATCCAGAGGTTCCTGTGCTCGCGCCGGGTGGGTCGCAGGCGCTGAGCGGGCCGAGCGATCAATCGGCTCTGGAACTTGGCAATAACCTGCTCGTATACACCACCGCGCCGGTGACGTCGGAGGCTGAAGTGTTTGGTCAGCCGCGGGTCACTTTGTTTGCCGTCACATCAGCAGCGTTTGCCGACCTCACGGCAAAGCTGGTGCGCATAACACCGGCAGGCCGCGCCGAATTTCTATGCATCGGTATTGCGCGTAGTGCTTGGCTGTTTCGCGATACCAGCTACACGGCAGACGCAACTCACAAGTGGGAGTTCACTCTGGAACCGATTGCCTTTGTCCTTGCACCGGGCGACCGTCTGCGGCTCGAGATTGCCGGCTCCGCATTTCCGCTATACGATCGCAATCCCTCAACCGGCGTTTCCCCAGAGCGCGCTGATAACTGGAACTGGACGCGATCGACGCAACAAGTCCTGCACACAACCCAGCATCCTTCAGCACTTCATCTTCCCTTGAAAGGCTCGAGCGGATGGTGAGTGCACATACCGGCTCCGTGCCGGAGATTCAGTTGCAGCACGTCTCGAAACGCTTTCGCAACGCAGCCGTCGCGCTTGAAGATGTTTCGCTGACGATTGAGCGCGGGGAATTCGTCGCATTCCTCGGCCCCTCGGGATGTGGAAAGTCGACGCTCCTGAAACTCGTCTCCGGACTCAGCCCCGCGAGCGAAGGTGCCGTGAGGGTGAACGGCATGACGCCAGAGAATGCCCGCGAGCTGATGAGCTTCATTTTTCAGGATGCGACGCTTCTGCCATGGAGGACGGTGGAGCAGAATGTGGGTCTCGGTCTCGAACTTGAATACGCAGCGCGCGATGTCCGGCAGGAACGCGTGGCTCGGATGCTCGATCTCGTGAGCCTCGGCCATGTGGCGCAGCGCTATCCGCGGCAGCTTTCTGGGGGAATGAAGATGCGCGTCTCGATTGCCCGGGCGCTTGTAAGCAGGCCCCGGATTCTATTGTTGGACGAGCCATTTGCAGCTCTCGACGAAATGACGCGCGACCGGCTCAACGAGGAACTCCTCCGCCTCTACGCCGAACAGAAGTGGACCGTGCTGTTTGTGACGCACTCCGTTGCAGAAGCCGTCTTCCTCTCATCCCGCATTGTCATTCTCGCGGCGCATCCGGGCCGTGTGACGCACGAACTCCCCGTCGACCTTCCCTGGCCGCGTACAGCCGAGACTCGCGAATCCAGCAGCTTCGAGGAACTGGTCACGCAGGCATCGCGATTGCTGCGGGGGGTGCACCAGGCATGAAAAAGAAGAGCTGGCTCATTGCGAACAGCGCCGTTGTCTTTGTGGCCCTTCTGTTCGTCTGGAGCCGTGCCGTTGCCTTCGCCCACTTGCCCGGCTACATTCTTCCGGGCCCGCTCTCCGTAGCGGTGGCAATGCGTGACCGGTTCCCGTCGCTTTTGAACTCGCTCTGGATCACCACGGTCGAAGCTGCCGGCGGCCTGGCTGCAAGCATTGTTGCAGGCGTTATCGTGGCCATGGTCTTTGCGCAGTGGAGATGGCTGCGCCAGCTTGTCTATCCCTACACTATTCTTTTGCAGACAGTTCCCATCATCGCCATTGCGCCGCTCATCATCAACTGGGCCGGCGCGGGAATCTTCGCCGTCATGGTGGTCACTTTCATCATCTGTCTGGCCCCCATCATTGCAAATACAACGCAGGGCCTCATCAGCGTGGAGCAGAATCTGATCGATCTCTTCGTAATGCACAAAGCGCGGCCCTCGCAGATTCTCTTCAAGCTGCGTCTGCCTCATGCGTTACCCAGCCTCTTTACGGGCATCCGCATTTCGGCAGGCATCAGTGTTGTCGGTGGGCTGACGGGCGAGCTCTTTGCCGGTTCGACTCGCGTCGGAGAAGGCGGTTTGGGCTATGCCATCATCTACGCGAGCAACCAGATGGAGACAAGCTATCTGTTTGCGCTGGTTTTCGCGGCAACCGTCCTCGGCTTCAGTTTCTTCTTTCTCGTCATGCTCGTTGAGTGGCTGTTCCTGCACAATTGGCATGAGTCCAGTACAGAACAGGCTACAGAATAGGAGACGCGCGAACGATGTTGCGCATGGAATCGGAAAAGGGCTGGTGGCTGATCCGGCACCCGGATCACGCGGAGCTTGCAGGCGCTTTTGCCGCTTTCTGGGGCAATGCGCAGTTTCGCAAGCCTGAGCCGCGCGCGCGCGTCCTGCACGGCATTGCACGGCACGATGATGGATGGGCCGCCCGTGATGCGCACCCGGTCATCACGCGGCAGGGCAAGCCTTCAGCTTTCTCCACGGAGTTGGTCGGCAAGTACTCCGCCTTTGAAGAGATTGATCTCGCAGACTATCTTGCTGTCCGCGAGCGCGCGGTTCGCATCATTGCAGAGAAAGACCCCTATGCCGGTCTGCTGATTGCGCTGCACACCTATAACCTGCTCACCGAACATGCGGACCGCTCCACCATCGCGCCGGAAGGGCTCGTTCTTCTCGATGTGTTCCTCGATCGCCAGCGCGCTTATCAGGCTGAACTGGTCGCAGCGCTACAGTCCGACGATTCGCTAAAGCCCGTAGACAGGTCCGGCCATACCATCCTCGAGCACTTCCGTCTCCTGCAGGCCTGCGACAATCTCTCTCTGCTGACCTGCGTGGCGTATGCGCAGCCGGCGCACCTGCTGCACCCGCTACCTCTGAACGACGGTGGCGCCGCAGAAGTCCGTGTTCTGCCTCTCGGACCGCGGCACTTTCAGCTCAGTCCCTGGCCATTCGAGAGCCCGCATCTCGAGTTCGTCTTTCCGGCCCGGCATGTGCAGGGCAAGATCTTTGCTTCGTCCGCAGATCTCGATGCCGCATTCTCTGCGGCTCCAACAGAGAGGCTGACGGTTACCCTCAGTCGATAGCCGTTCGCGTATCAGGCAATCGGCGTAGCCTCCGGCATAGAACCAAAGGGCGACTCCCGCGGGAGCCGCCCTTATATTGTTGCCAGTCCCGTCAGAAGCTGAAGGCCAGCGACATCTGGATCTGGCGCGGACTGCCGATCGTATGGGTCACAATGCCGAGACCGCCCGGGCAGTTGTAGAAGCTCTCGTTCGACTGCGAGCCATCTGGCTGGCAATCGGTCGGGAGAGGTGTCTGGCCGGCCTCGGGAAATGGATTGTAATCCTGGTTCTGCGACACTTCATTTCCCGGAACATCAAAGCTGGTGGTGTTGGTGAGGTTATAGACGTCAAACGTGTACTTCAGGTTGTATTTCTCCTTGATGCTGAAGGTCTTTACCAGCGATGCGTCGGCGCGCTTCTGGAAGGATTGCCGGAAGATGTTGCGCTGTCCGGTGGTGAAGCCCGTCTCGTAGGGATCTGATGACGGAATCGCTCCGTTCAGTCCGCCTGCTGGCAAAATTGGCAACGTGAAGCATGCTGGGTCAAGTGCAGCTTTGCCATTGGTCGGGAACCAGGCCCCGGATGCCCCGGTTGTTGCCTTCTTGGCAGTGCAGCCGCTCGCCAACGGAACAATGGGATTGGTGATGCCGTCGGCTGTCGAGTAGTAGATGCTTCCCACTGCTCCGGTGAAATCGATGACGCTGTAGGGCTGACCACTCTGCAAGACCGTCAGACCCAGCAGCGACCAACCGTTCACAATCTTACTGGCGATCGACGATCCGTGAACCAGGTTCGGGAGCTGAAGCACGTAGTTAAAGTTCAGCACATGCGTGCGATCAAAGTCGGCGGAACCGTATGAACTGCGCAGGTTGAGCGGATTGTTTCCGTTATAGAAGAGGCCCAGACCGCTCTGCTCGTCGAGTGCGTGTGAGTAGGTGTAGGACAAGCCCAGCTGAACGCCGTGGCTCATTCGCTTATCGACGTGCATCTGGAGCGCGTCGTATGCGTCGACGCCTGCCGCGACATACGAGATGGACTCGGCCGCATACCCGATGTACGGAACGCGCAAGTCAACGTTGCCGCCCTCGTAGTTATAGAGATAGGGCGAGCCGTCGTCCAGAGTAGCTCCAAGTACGTTATAGCCGTAGGTGTATTTCTGCACATAAGGACCACCCGCCAGCGTGGGGCTGGTCGGTGATGCGATCGCCGGCTGATTAAACGGCACCGGAATCACCTGGTGGCGGCCGCGATTCCCAACGTAGCCTACTTCCACTGCAATGTCATTGCGCGGCTGCCATTGCAAGTCCAGGGTATAGTTCATCGTATAGGGCAGCTTATTGCCACGGCTATAAACGCCCAGGGAGATCGGTTGCCCGCCATCGATAATACTTGCGGCATTGGGCAGGTAGTTATTCAAGTCCGATGCCTTCGGGTTGTTCGGTGGCGCCGCCAGAGACAATCCATACGGGTTTTCAAGATTGCCGGCTTCTGCAGTCGACGTGCCAACCTCATTGCCGTTGTCGTCGATCGCGCCGCCGCACGTGGGAATGTAGAACTCATAGTAGGTGACGGTGCTGGAGGGGCATGTTGAAACATTTACGAACGGCAACTGCTGATTTACACCGAATGGGCCGCCCGTAACCGTACCGATCGCGTAACCGGGCGAGAAGTAACTGAAGAGTTCGCCGCGGTCGTAATACATGCCGCCGCCGGCGCGAATCACGACCTTGTCATGGAAGAAACCGGGCTGCCAGGCTGCTCCTACGCGCGGCGCAATGCCCCATTGGCGCCCGGTGAGGGTTGTTGGGCTTACGCCCTTTGTGCCATTCGCATTGTTCCCCGCTATAATCAGGCCCGAGTTTTCAATCGAGTCCGATCCCACGTCGTAGCTGTAACTCGACGGATCAAAGTTGAAGATGCGCCCGTACTTCTCCGTCAAACCGCCGTCCCAGTCGTAGCGGACGCCGGCAGTGATCGAAAGGCTCGGTACCACCTGCCATTTGTCTTGGAGATATGTTCCAAGCTGATTCGCTCGATAGTAGCGACTCGCATCGCCTTGAAGGAATGAACTGACGTAGAAGCCAGTTCCGGAACTGCCGGGAGTCACGAAGCCCTGAATCATCTGACTAAAGTCGTCTGTTGCAATCGTTCCAGTGCCGGTGCGTTTGTCGATGGTGTTCAGCTGCGTATAGCTGTAACTTGCGCCGAAGCTCAGCGTATGCTTGCCCAGCATCCAGATCGCATTGCCGGAAGGTGACCACCGATTCTGGAAGACACCTGTATTGGGCGCCTGGCCTTCCGCGTTGGGGCCGATATTCAGAATCGCAGTCGAGGTGCCCTCAGGCTGGCTGTTGCCAAGCACGTTATACACAGACACGCCTGGAAAGTATTTAGATCCGAACATGTTGATCGATCCATTGGGAACCGAACCTCCTGGGATGGAGTCGGGCCCGAAAGGCTGCACGTTGTCGCCCCAGATTTTTTCGCGTATGAATCCGAAGGACTGCGTAGTGCTGAGGTTCGACTTGAGGATGAGCGTGTTTGTGATCGACGCAACCTGGGCGCCCGAGTCAAGGTGTTCGTCGAAGCCGGGAACGCTCGAATAGGAGTAGGGAGCAACTGCCGGATCGTGTTGATAGAAGTATTTCAACGAAAGCGTATCCTTGCTGGTCGCGTCATAGTCGAGGTCGGCCACACCCATGTCTGCGGTGAACCGCCCAGTTCCAGGAAGGAAGGCATTGTCAATGTGCGCAACGGTGGGTGCCGCTCCATTGCGAGCATCGTTGGGGATTAGCCATTTGCCCGGTTCCCCAGGCAGCGATGGAGAATTGAACAACGCAAGCGCTGTGGGGTCGATCTTCGATCCATCGAGGCTCGTCCCAAATGAGTTGTTTGTAATCGTCGCCAGCGCATCGGCTGACCGGTCGTCACTTAGTCCCACCGGGACGTCGATAACGGAGTCCCCGATTTCCTGGTCCGACACATGCAAATGCTGGTATGCCGCGAAACCAAAAAGCTTGTCCTTGATGAGCGGGCCGCCCGCCGTGACCCCCACGGTGTAGCGATGCAGCTGAGGCACTTTATTGGCTGCGGGAATATCGTCATCCTGATTAAAGAAGAACGGTGCGGCGTTGAGCCAGTCTGTGCCGCGGTGCACGTAAGCCGTGCCGTGAAACGTGTTCGAACCTGACGCGGTGCTCATGTCGATGTGTGCACCTGACGTTGAGCCCTGTGTCGCGTCATACATCGAAGCATTCACGCGGACTTCAGATAGCATCTCGGGCGCCGGCGTCGGAATTGCATTGCCAATCGAAAGATAAATTGAAGCCAGCGTCTGGATCACTCCGCCCGCTCCAGTGCTTGACGAAACGCCGGTGCTGTTGATCACGCGCGCCGAGGGAACCTGGCTGGTGCTCTTGCCATTGAACAGGTTGCTGGCATCCACGCCGTTAAGCAGAAAGCTGTTCGACGTGTCGCGCTGACCGTTCGACCAGATTGGGGCATTCCCCAGGCCCGAATTGGCGCCGGTGCCACCTGACAGCTCCGCATTCACGCCGGCCGACTGAATTGCCAAGCCGGTGAAGCTGCCCGTCGGAAGCGGAACACTGTCAATCTGCGTCTTGTCCATCACGTAGCCGTTTGTCGTGTCCACGGCATTCATCAGCGGTGTTGCTTCCACAAGATCGGTGGTTCCCGCTGCTGCAATCTTGAGCTGTGCATTCAGGGTCGCCGTCCGGTTGCCCTGTACGTTGATATGCGGTGTCTTCTGAGTTGCGAATCCGCCGGCCGCAATCGTAACCGTGTACGAGTCAATCGGCAGGTCGACGAAGCTATAAGTCCCCGTTCCGTTGGTGGTCGCCGTCCGCGTCGCCGAAGTCTGTTCATCCAGCAGCGTAACCGTGGCGCCGGGAATCACGCTCCCTGAGGGGTCGGTGACCGAGCCGGTAATGCCGCCCAGCGTTTGCTGTGCCACAAGAGGGCTAACGCACAGCGCACAAGCCGCCAGGACCACGAGCAGCCTGAAGAACAGAGAAGAGATGACTCGCATGGAATACCTCAAGAAGACGGCCTCGAAAATAGAAGTTTGCCTGAGCGATTCGTCAGTGACGGAAAAGCCCGGTTCGAATCGGATGCGTTGTTTCTTGGTCCCGGAAAAGAGGGAAGAAAACAGATCAACCTCGGCCAGTGGAGCCCTGGCCGGGTGCAGCGATACCTGTGAGTGGTTTCAGATTAAATCTGGGGGAATAAAGTTCCTGTAAAGATTTTGGGCTCCCTGTGCCAGGAAATTGGCCTGGTCTGCCGTTAGTCCGGCAGCATAGATACGTGTGCCTGCACGATGCGCCAACCCTCAGGCATGCGCACCCACACCTGGCTCTGCCGTCCACGCACAATGCCGGATGCCGCAACACGCTCAAACTCCAGCGTGATGCTGGCAGTGTCGCGGCCAAACGCCACAATATCGAGGCGTTTGACGCTACGGGCAAGGTTGGCTGCCGGCCGGCATTTGCGGAAAGCAGCAAGTTCGTCCGGGCCATACAGGTTTTCTGTGACTCCAAAACGCATTACCTGCGGACCGGCCCAGAACATGGCCATCAGCTTTTCCACATCGTTGGTTACAAGCGCCTCTTCATACTGCGGGTAAAGCGCCTGTAACTCGGCCATCACTTCGGGATCGTTGATCGTCATCGGGTGGGGAAGAGCTCCCTGTCTGGAAGAATCTGCTTGCTCAATGCGGCGCTCACTGTGTGCACGGGTTCGTTCACCACCTGGCTCAGCCGCAACTTGAGTGCAACGCTGCACAGCAGGTAGGCATGCACCTCGCTCAATCCCCAGCGGCTCACCAGCAGGTCGATCATCCGATTCGTAGCTCCGCGGGCAGCCTCAGCGAGATCTGTACCTGTTTCCACAATGACCCAGGCATCGGCAGTTGAATCCGGCGCCGTGGCATCGCTGGCTTCCACAATCGGCCCGGCCAGCGGCTGCCTTTTATGAAAATGAAAGCGCAGCGTCACATCGAGCGGGCACTCAATGCCGTTGATGCAAACCTCGCCATCGCCTTGTGCGGCATGTCCGTCGCCACAGCTGAACAAGGCGCCCCTGTTGTAGACCGGCAGATAAAGCTTCGATCCGGCACACAGTTCGCGCACATCCAGGTTGCCCCCGAATGGACCAGGCGGCCGCGTGCGAAATGCTCCGTCGTCCGCTCGCGCAACGCCCATCACGCCAAGAAACGGCCGCACCGGCACTACCGCAGGCGCCAGCGAACGGGTCGACTCGCCTTCAAGCAGCCAGTGAAACAGATACGGATCCTTGAAGCGATCCTTCAGAAATCCAAGCCCCTCGACGGTGCTGGTCCAGCCCCAGCCCGAGTGCCGTGTCGCCAGCACATCTACCTGCAGCACATCGCCCGGCTCAGCGCCTTCAACCCAGATCGGCCCCGTCAGCGCGTGAATCCGCGTGCGATCAATGCGCAGGTACTCTTCGGTTTGCATGCCTGGCGCCACCTGCCCGCCGCTTGCATCCACACACTCAATCTGTACCTCGTCTCCCGGCTCGACGTGCAGCCGGGGCGGGAGCGATCTGTCCCACACGGAGTGGGTTGGCTCCGCACTCAGTGCATGCTCTTTCATGCTTTCTTCACCCGAACGGACATCTGCACCTCGACCAGAGCATTGCGGGGCAGGGCACTCACGCCCACTGCCGCTCGCACATGCCGGCCGGCCTCGCCAAAGACAGCGACCAGCAGATCGGATGCGCCGTTAATCACCGCCGGCGAATCTGCGAAGCCTGCCACCGCATTCACGTAACCATTGACGGTCAGGACTTCCGCCACTCGGTCCAGCGAGCCGAGTTCGCGCTTCAATGCCGCGAGTTGCGTCAACGCACAGGCGCGCGCCGCCGCGTAGCCGTCATCGATCGAGCGATCAGCGCCGGCCGTTCCTGTGATGACGCCCTGCTCGCTTGCAGAGATCACGCCCGACAAAAAGACGATCTCGCCGGCCCGCTTGGCCGAAACATAATTTCCGCCGGGCGCGGCTGGCTCCGGCAAAGCCAGTCCCAGCGCCGCGAGCTTGTCTTCTGGAGAAGCAATTCCGCTCATTTGCATTCGACTTTAGCACGCTGCCCGGTTATTCTTCCTTGGCTTCCTGGTGCCGGCACGTTAGCATGAGCCAGACTCAACGCCACTCTGCGCAGGCAGAAAGCGCCGTGGGTTACTAAAAGAACTCTCGATGCGAGGTTGCCCTTGGTCACACGCGCCGCAAAAGCTCTTCTGGTTGCCGGAGTCGCGCTGTTCTACACGCTGGTTGTGTTCAACAACCTGACTGACTTTAACTCAAACTACCAATTCGTCCGGCATGTCCTGTCGATGGACTCCACCTTTCCCGGCAATCGCGGCATGTGGCGCGCGCTGCAATCGCCCACGATCCATCTCTGCTTCTACTGGTCCATCATCGCCTGGGAGTTCGTGACAATGGCCCTGCTCTGGTGGGGTACCGTCAACCTGCTTCGCACGCTGCGCCAGCGGGCCGCGGCGTTCAACACCGCCAAGCGCGTGTCTATCCTTGCGCTCACTCTCTCAATGCTGATGTGGCTTGTGGCCTTTCTCTCGGTTGGTGCGGAGTGGTTCCTCATGTGGCAGTCTCGCGCGTGGAACGGCCAGGAAGCCGCGTTCCGCATGTTCGCCGTGGTCGGCATCGTTCTGCTGATCCTGCTCCAACCCGATGCAGACCTGCAGCCCTAGCCTTCGCGCACGGTTACGCGTTTGCGCCGTAACAGGTACCATCCAAGCCCGGCGGCAATATATCCAAGGTAGATGTAGGGGATGCGCGCATGCAACGCATCGCTTGTCGATCGCAGGTCGAAGGCCGCGATCGTGATCATCACCAAAACTGTGACAATGCTTACCAGGGCGACGAAATGCGAATGCTGTCCCATTGCCTTGCGCGCAAAGGGCAGAGCCAGCGCGACCAGCGCATAGGCCGTCAAAAAACCAAAGACCGAGAGCGACCCTAACAGGTCGTACATCTCTGACCCGCTGAACGCGCGTAACTGCATCGCGATCGTCAAAGCCAGCATCAACCCCGCCGAGAGGGCGATCGCCGGTCCCGGCGTCCCATGTTTCGGGTTTGTACGCTCGAAGGCCGAATGCAGCAGCTTGCCGTGCGCCATTTTCATCAACACGCGTGCGGCTGCTGTGGTGCAGGCCAGCACGCAGGCCCACATGCTCACCAGTGCGCCGAAATCGATGGCAATGCCCAGCGGCGCTACTCCGGCTTTCTCGGCCAGCAGATGCAGAGGGCTTGTCGAGTCGCTCAGCCGGCCCGACTCGCCGCGAAAGCCCAGGACCTCAGAGTACGAGCACATCATGAAGAAGAGACCCGTGAGGATGGCGCACAGCACCACCGCGCGAGGAATCGTGTGCAGCGGGTTCTTTGCCTCCGCGCCCAGTGTTGTTGCGCTCTCAAACCCGACAAAGCTGAAGATCGAAAGTACCAGCGCCGGCCCCAATGCCGAGAACGACACCCCGCGCAGATGAAACTGGTCCATGTCGAGGCGGAACCCGAAGTGGATCGGCATGAGCGCAAGCACAGTCACAATCAGACTGACAGACGCAACCTCGATCCATAACATCATCTCCGCAGACAGCTTCACGTCGCGATAGGCCACATAACCTGCTGCGCAGATGACTACGGTCAACGTCATCAAAGCCGGTGGTGTCCAATGTAAAAACTGCATCGTAAGCAGACTGGTGTAGTACAGTGCCCCGCCTGCGACCGAAGCGCCAGTGGCAAGATAGGCCAGCAACAGACCCCACGCTGCGGCAACACCGAACACTGGGGGAAGCGTATCCGCCGCATAGCTGTAGAGGGATCCGGGTGATGCCGAGAGTCTCGCAAAGCGGCTGACGCAAAACCCAACAAGCAGTATGGCAGCTGTTGCCAGTAGATAAACAAACCATGTCCCGTTGCCTGCCAGCGCGAAAACCAGAGGAATCGTCAGCGACGGCGAGGTTGAGGGCGCGATCGCAGAGATGGACTGCGCCAGTGTCTCCACCGGTCCCAGCACCCCGGCGTGCAGACCATAACTCTCGCCTGCGCCACTCAGAGTAGACACCTCCACTGCCGAAGTTGACTCGCCCGTC
>Ga0335073_10010901_pt1 | contig 12779 bp, 7 predicted proteins | sample Lox_Sample_22_FD_207093 | JGI IMG/M metagenome (GOLD analysis project Ga0335073, IMG submission 207093) | Soil microbial communities from Loxahatchee National Wildlife Refuge, Florida, United States - Lox_Sample_2.2 | ecosystem: Environmental > Terrestrial > Soil > Wetlands | place: USA: Florida...
GCAAACGACCTTTCGCGAGAGGCCCTCAGCGAATTCCGTATCCGCCGCGACGAAACGCTCCTGGAAAATTTCAAGTTTTTTTCTCTCTGGTCGCTCACCAAGAAACGCAATGAGGAAGAGCAGCAGTTTGCCCTCCGCTGTATTCGGGACTCGAACCTGAGCTCCGATTTGGCCGGCATGTGGCATCTGACCGTGAAACCGTCCGCCGTCTTCGGAACTGAGCGCTTCCAAGGCCCGATTGCGAACTGGGAGACCGAGACTCCGCTCAACTACCACATGCCCTCCACCGCGTGACCCCAATTCACAGCGCGATCGCAGCCGTGATGTCGTGAGGTCGAGAAGCGCCCGTGCAGCGTCGGTCACATACCCTTGGTCACGCATGAGGAGCCCAGGAAATGAAATCGCTATTGGAAGGAAAGGTACTCACACCACGAGTGGATCCGATCCTCTCGCAGCCTCCCGCTGATAAATTGATTTCGTACGATCGCTTGGCCAGCCTCGCCGAGAAATGGTCGGAGCATCCTTGCGCCCTGGTTTCGGTTGCCGGGCAGTCGAAGGCCGGCCGGAAGATATTTGTAATCGCTATCAGCCAACCGGACAATCTTGAGCGCGTCGCCGGATTTTCGAAAAAGACTCGCGACAGCTGGAAATCTCTCGTTCGATATCCTTCGCTCGCGAACCCGGAGCGCTCGGATCCCGACCTCAAAGCCCTCGCCTCATCCACGAAGCCCGCATTGTTGGTTCACGCGGGTGGTTTTGGTTTCGAAGCCTCCCACACGGAAGCTGCCTGCGAGTTGATCGAGCGTCTGCTCACCAAGCACGACAAGGAATGCGAGGAGATTCTGCGCGACGCCGTCACGCTCGTAATGCCGATGGTAAATCCGGATTCGCGCGAGCTGGCTTTGGAGCAATGGAGGGGCTATCAACTCGCTCCAGGCTGGCAGGGAGTCGGGAACTCCTATGGATTCATCATGAACCGCGATTTCTATTGTCTCTCGCAGCCGGAAAATCAGGCCGTGCATCGGGTCATCAACGAATGGCGCCCGCTGATGGCTCTGGACCTGCATGAGGACATGGGCTTTCTGGGCGCTCGTCTCGATACGACTTGCTGGGTTCCGCCGTTTCGCAATCCGCGCCACAAGAACCTGGATCCGAAAATTCTGGACGTGGTGGCCGACTACTCGGCCGCAATCGGCGAGCGCTGGCGCGCGAAGGAGAAATTCCCCGTCTGGTACGAACCAAACGGGTCATTCATGAGTTACCTCGTCCTCGACGGTCGATGCGACATGCATCTCGATATGCACGGAATCCCATGCCTCTTTACGGAAAGTGCGAGAACGCCGGGAAGCCAGACTTGGGAGGATCGCAACCGCCAGAAGCTCACGGCGGCACTCACTTTTCTGCACAAGGCCGGACTCGAATGCGCGAGCGTGCTCGAAACCGTGTACGCGTATTGGTCCGAGCAGATCGCTCTGGGAAGCACCGGGCCGAACAAAGCCTTCGTGATTCCTCGATGGCCTCTGAATCAGCGCGATCCCCGCGCGGCCGACCGTCTCGCGTCCGTCTTGATCGAACACCAGATACAGGTCTATTCATCCAACGAGCCGTACCCCGCTTATGTAGTTCCGCTCGGCCAGCCCGACCGGAATCTCATTCTGGCGATGTTGCAAGTCGAGCCTTGGAACGCCCTCTCACTTCCGCCGGCGCTGGGGGTCGAATGCCTCAAGTTCGAAGCCTTGGCCGCAGACCAGCGAAAGGCTTTGGAGAATGCGAAGCTCGAGCGGATCGCGGATCCACGCCATTTCTGGACGAGAAATCCGAAGCGCTCCGCCCGATCGAAGGCGCTAATCGCGCGCAATACGGAGTCTTCCGTCAAGCTTGTCAATCACTGCCTGCAGGCCGGACTGGACGTGAAGTGGTTGACGAAGCCCATCAAGGCCGCCTCCGGGGACGTTCCCGCCGGCTCATTCTACATTTCCGATCCTGGCGGACTCGCCCAAGACTTCGCGCTAGCAGAAAACGTGCCGTTCGTTGGAGCGGACAGACCGCCCGCAGGGGATGTCTCGTCCATCGTGTTGCCCAAAATTGCGGTCTACGTCGGACAAGGAGCAGACGAAAAGAACCATACCTCCGCGGGGGAAACCCTCTGGGCGCTCGATTTTCTCGGCTTTCCTTACGCGCAATTGAATGAGCACGACATCCGGCAGGGTCTTTTGGACGATTTTCAGGTGCTGATTGTGCCCAATGGCGCGGCCCTTGAGATCGTCAACGGCTGGAACATCGAAGTTCAGAACTATCAGTCTCCGTGGCAGGTTCCCGGAAAGGTGAACGGGCTCGGCAGCGAGGGTGTTTCCAAGATCGCCCGCTTTATCGAGCGGGGCGGTCGTTACGTCGGAATTAGTTCGGGTGGGGGCGCTCTTGCGTGCAAGGAGATCGGCGGACTCGCGGACGTCACGATTGCGGACCACGGACTAGGACAAGCGAGGATTTACCTTCACGTCGAAGACTCAACCCACCCGGTGATGTTCGGTTACGACGGATTCCGGGACCAGGAAGGAGTGTGGCATCCCCAGGAAGTGCCCGCTTTTTACTTCTGCGATCAGCTTTGGCCGCGCGCCGAAAGCTTTTCCGGGCCGATCTTTAAGGCCGGCCCGAAGGCGAGAACATTGGCTTCATTCGACCACGTTGATTACGAGGAGTGGACGGAAAACATCGAGCGCCCGCCCGCATCGATGAACCGCAGTCATTCCGCGATCGTGTTTCAGACAATCGGCGAGGGCAGCGTTGTTTTGTTCGGCATCACGCTCGGGTTTCGCGCTCAGTGGATCAGCAATTATCGATTGCTGTCCAACGCGATCTATTCTTGGCAAACGCGCTAATTCAATGAGCGCGCGCCGACCAGTTTCCCACGCGAAGCGAGCGCCGGATGGACCGGCGGCGTCCGCTCGGCCGAGCGTCGAGGGCGACGCCGCCGACATCAACAAGCGCAGCGTCGTAGTCGATTTGCACCACGACATAGCCGAGGACGTAATCAGGCGGCGCCAATCAGGGGAAGAGGACGTTTTGAGGCGCATCTGGCTGCCGCGTCTCAAGAAGGCCGGGATCAAAGTTCAGGTCTTTCCGATTTTCATCGACAGCGGGTTCTTGCCCGAGATGGCGCTCCGACGCGAACTCGCGATGATTCACTACCTTCTCGAGGAATTCGAGCAAAACTCCGCGGAAATCGTGCTCGCCCGCAGCTTTGAGGATATCCAAGCTGGCCTCGATTCGCACAAATTGGTGGCAGTGCTCGCGTTGGAAGGCGCCGAAGCCATCGACGCCGAGCTCACCGTGCTGGGCATCCTCCATCGGCTCGGCGTGCGCATGGCTTCTCTCACGTGGAATCGCAGAACGCTGTTTGCCGACGGCGCCGACGCACGGAATGGAACGGCGGGCCTCACAAAGGTGGGCGCTGAACTCGTACGCAGGATGGAAAAACTGAAGATCCTCGTCGACGTGTCGCATCTTTCCGATGCGAGCTTCTGGAGCTTGCTGGACACCGCGCAGAGGCCGGTGATCGCCTCTCACTCCAACGCTCGGGCGCTTTGCGATCATCCTCGCAACCTTACGGACGATCAGTGCCAGGTGATCGGAGAGCGCGGTGGAGTAATTGGTATCTTCATTCATCCCGCGGTGATCGATCCCTCCAATCCAACGATCTCGCGCGTTGTGGACCACATCATTTACCTGGCCGACCTCATCGGGATCGATGGCGTCGCGATTGGTACCGACTTTATCGCTGACCTCTCCGGGATCGATCAGACGCCGACGCAGGAATGGATGATGCCGCCGGAATTGGCGCACTCGACGATTGCAGGTTTGGCGGAGACCCCCGATCTGCCCAACCTGACGGACGAACTGCTCCGCCGGGGATTCTCGTCCGAAGACATCCGCAAAGTTCTCGGTGAGAACGCGCTCCGAGTCTTTCGACAGGCGTGGAGCAGTTAGGCCGCAGTTCTGGCGCCGACTTTCCACAGCGATTGAAGAGAGATGGGTCGGCACAACAATATGAGGACCGCGATCGACAGAGACATCCCGGTCAAAATGTCAGACGGCGCCTGCCTGTATGCCGACGTATATCGGCCCATGACGTTGCGGTCTTGCCCGACCATCATCACGCGCACTCCCTACCTCAAGGAAACGGAGCGGTTCACCAAACGCGCGCAGTATTTCGCCGATCACGGATATGCGTACGTGATTCAGGACGTCCGCGGCCGCGGTCACTCCGACGGGGAGTTCTACCCGTTTTTCAACGAAGCCAAGGACGGATACGAGACGTTGACGTGGGCTGCTGACCAGACCTGGTCGAATGGAAGCCTCGGCACAATCGGTGCATCGTACGGCGCCTGGACGCAATGGCTGACCGCGCCGTTGAGACATCCCAACCTGGTCACCATGATTTCGGAGGCCTCCCCGCCGGATTTCTTCCAGTGCCTGCCCTATCAAGGCGGAGCTTTTTCCCTCCCGCTGTTGAGTTGGCTGGCCGAGCTCGACAGATCCGTTGACCACGAGGCCGGCTCAGTCGATTGGGACTCAGTCTTGATGAAAAGGCCGCTCCGGGAGCTCGACAAGGCCTGCGGCCATGATCTGAACGCCTGGCGGGATTGGCTCGATCACGATAGCGACGATGAATACTGGGCGAAGATTGCCTTCAATCGAGACATGGACTTGATTCGCCTGCCCGTATTTCACATTTCGGGTTGGTACGACGATGTGTTAACCGGCTCTCTGATCAACTACTCGCAGATGAGGACGGCGACGCATTTCCCGCAGAAGCTTTTGATCGGACCGTGGCCGCATCGCCTGAACACGACCAGCAAATACGGCTCAATCGATTTTGGTCCGGCGGGACTCATCGACTTATTCGACGTGCAGAGAAAATGGTTCGATTACTGGCTGAAAGATTTGCCGGTGCGGCTCATTCGAGAAGCGCCGGTCACTTTCTTCATGATGGGCAAAAACGAGTGGAGGAACGAGCGGCAGTGGCCGCCGCCGTCGGTCAGGATGCAAAAGTTCTACCTGTCCAGTAATGGCCACGCAAACAGCGTCGGAGGCGATGGGCGCCTCGACGCGACCATGCCGATCGCCGATCGTCACGACGATTTTAATTACGACCCGATGAAACCCGTGCCCTTCCTGACGCAGCCCGGTTGGATGCAATTGGGTGGGCCCGATGACTACCGCGGAGTGGAGCTTCGGGAGGACGTGCTCGTCTATTCGACATCGCCGTTGGAAGACGACCTCGCGATTGCAGGCCCGCTGATGGTGTGCTTGTTCGCCGCCTCCTCCGCGCGCGACACAGACTTCACCGCGCGGCTCCTGGACGTTCACCCCGACGGATACGCTATGCGATTGAACGACGGGGTCGTGCGAGCGCGCTTCCGCTCCTCCTATAGCGAGCCGTCTCTCCTTGTGCCGGAACAAGTGTATGAATACCACGTCGATTGCTGGGCCACGGCCCACGTCTTCCGGAAAGACCACAGAGTTCGAATCGAAATTTCCAGCAGCGCGTTCCCGCGCTTTGATCCAAATTTGAATACGGGCTCGCCGATCGGCATCGACGTCACTCCTGTGATCGCGCGGCAAAAGATCCACCACGGCTCGCGTCATCCATCGCACGTGATTCTGCCTGTGCTGGAAGGTTGAGCGTTCGTCTCTTTAGCAGCCGCGGCTTCCTTCGAGGCAGGAAGGAAAAGTCACACGATTAGAACGCATCTTTCGATCACAGGAGGAACACTATGAAAGGTTGGTTCGGCTACACTCTTTTTACGATTCTCGTGTGGGGACTCTGGGGTTTGTTCAGCAAACTCGCCGTGGACAACGCGAAGCCGCGATTTGTCCTGCTGTTTCAGGCGCTCGGAATCTTTATCTTCTCGATTGTGGCGATTTCGATGATGAAGTTCTCCGTGCCTTGGTCGCCTCGCGGCCTTACGTACGGCGTGCTCGCCGGCTTGGCCGCTTTTGCCGGTTATTTCACCTTTTTTACGGCTCTCGAGCGCGGAAAAGCGTCGGTCGTCGTGCCGCTTGCGGCGATGGGACCGGTATTCACCGCCGTGCTCAGCATCGCATTTCTGCGGGAACGGCCGACTCTGCAGCAGTCGATCGGAATCATCCTGGCTGTGCTTGCTTGCATCGTGATTGCCGCCTAAGCTCGGCTCGTTAACGTTTGGAGTGCGGATTGATGTCGCCCACATTTCTCGACGAAGATGAGGTACGCGCTCGCCTGAACATGGCCGATCTGATCGAGGCCATGGAACACGCGCTGGTGGAATTTTCCGCCGGAAGAGTCCAGCAGCCGGTACGCACGATGTTCGCATTCGGCGCCGGGAATTCACTCTTCGGCCTGATGCCGTCGTATGTGCCATCGCTGCCGGCCCTGGGCGCAAAGCTCGTCACGGTCTGCGCCGCGAATGCAAAACGCGGTCTGCCCACTCACCACGCAGTGATCGTCATGATGGACCCATCGACAGGAGTAGTGAATGCGGTTGTCGATGGCCGCCTCATCACCGAGGCCCGCACCGCCGCTGTTTCGGCGGTATCGGCGCGTCTGTTGGCTCGCAAGGATTCCAAAGTGCTGGGCATCCTGGGTTCGGGCGTGCAGGCTCGCAGCCACCTTGAAGCGCTCCGGCTGGCAAGGGAATTTCGAGAGGTACGAGTGTGGAGCCCGACCGCGGATCGTCTGCGGCAATTTGCTGCGAAGACTGGCGCGCAAGCGATGGCGACCTCCGAGGCTGTCGTGCGCGGGGCTGATGTAGTGGTAGCCGCGACGGCATCGCCGACGCCGGTGATTCAGAGCGAATGGGTCGGCGACGGCGCGCACATCATTGCGATCGGTTCATGCTTGCCATCGCAACGCGAACTCGATCCGGCTCTGGTTGCCCGCGCGCGATTGATGGTCGACTCGCGCGCAGCCGCTCTGAAAGAAGCAGGCGACGTTCTGATGGGAATCGCCGAAGGCCGCTGGACGTCCGAACACATCGAGGCGGAACTGGGTGAACTTCCCGTGAGGCGCCACAACTCCGAAATCACGGTCTTCAAGTCTTTGGGTCTGGCAGTTGAGGATATTTTCGCGGCGCACTTGATCTTGACTTGCCGACGAGGCGCCTGAGCGGGTAACAGTGGCGTGAAGATTGCGCCCGAGAGTCGGCAAATTTTGGGTCCAACATTGGGTCCAGCTTGCCCGCTTCCGGAGCCCAATTTCGTGGTTAAACGGTGCCGAATCAACGGCTCTTGTGAAATTTAACAGCCGAATGCTCTGCCGTTGATCATCTACCTGGTGAGTAGACGCTCATAAGTTGAGTGCACACCTTTGTGCGGGACCGCTGCCTCATGAGCAATGGGCTCTGGGCATTCGAGGTTCGTCAGTTCGATGAAGCCATGGCAATTGCGAGCTGTCGCGTTTGGTCCGATTCAATTACCAGGCCTGCATGTTTGTTGACTGCAAACCGAGGCTGAAACGGCAAGGTGCGTTGATCCTAGCGCAGCCTGTGATTCTCAGGTGCCCGTTAAGTGCCCAGAACATCCCGTTTTGAGTGGTTTCTGCGGCTGAGAAGAAAGGCTAAGTCGTTTGAATCCGGCAGAGCCGGTTGGCGTTTGGCGCGTTATGAGCCCGACGAGCTACCAGGCTGCTCCACCCCGCGAAAAGATGATATCGGATGCGCGCGGTGCGGTCAAACGAATCCCGGCATTTGCGGAATCGCGAGCCCCTGCGCGCCTAGCTGCGTATTCTCGACTCGACAAACTCTAGCACGCGGTCGCCCAGGAAATCGTGTTCCGTGTTCACCGCCAGCATTCCCGATAAGTGGCCGTGGCCCGGAAGCCAGGCAAGATTGGGCACGTCGCGCTTCTTCTCGAGATGCGCTCGCAAGAGCTCCACATACTGCCGCTTGAAATCGGGCGGATCAAACTCCGATAGCGTCACCAACAGCGGCACGGGTGACTCCGCCAGCCCGGGCAGCGCCGAACGCTCGGCGTATAGGCTGGCGTCTTCGCCAAAATAAGCTTTGAACAGCGGATTCTTGTCCATCGTGTTGGTATCGTAGAGCCCCGAGACTAGAATCGCGCCGGCGAGCGCGCTCCGATCCCCGCTTTCAAACGTTGCGTGCGCCAAGAACTGCGCCACGTGCGCGCCGCCGGCTGATTGCCCCATCAGAAAAACCTGCCGTGGATCGCCGCCATGCGCTGCGATGTTTTTTCGGATCCACTGCAGCGCCGCCGCGACGTCTTCGGAGCCCGCCGGCCATGGATGCTTCGGAGCAAGCCGATGCGTGATATTCACGCCAACCAGCCCGTGCCGCGCAGCCCAGACGCCAACATTGTCGTAGAACGGCATCCCCGGCATCGCCTTGTCGCCACCGATGAACCCTCCGCCATGCACGAACGCGAGCACCGGCCGCGTCTCCTTGGCCGCGCCCTTTGCTTGAAAGACATTCAGTCGATGACGCTCATCCTCGCCGTAGCGCAGATCGCGAATCACCTCGACCTCGGCAAAAGGCTCTCGTTCCTGTATCGCCGCAAAAAGCTTCAAATTCTCGCCGATCACCTCCGGCGTGAAGGCATCTCCAAATTCGCGCAATCTCTTGCAGATTCCATCGACCGCCGCGGACTTTGCCTGCGACGCCATACGCCCTCCTTCACGCGAAGCCGCCGAAAACACGCTCCGCCAGCTTGCAATCGTCGACTCGTGCGCATAGTATCCCTCTGCGATGGACGGCGCAAGCCAGGCGCGCAATTCGACTCATACAAGAGGTGCAGTCATGTCGGACTCTCCCGTGAAATTTTCCGTCGAGGACCGTCTCGATATCATCGAGCTTTTCGCAAAATACGCATGGGGCATCAATACGGGTGACATCGAGGCAGTCCTGGGCTGTTTTGCAGAGGACGGCTACCTCGACCACCTGTGGCAGGGCAAGCTGCAAGGACGCGACAAAATACGCCGCGCGTTCGAGGAGCTATGGTACGACCGCCCGAGCTGGTGGTTCGGCCGCCAGCATCTCGCGAATCATTTCCTAATCACGCCCGAGGGCGAAGGCGCGCGCGTGAAAGCCTACTTCACGATCGTTCAATTCAACGTGGATTACCGCACGAATTTCGTCTTCGGCATCGGCAATTGGGACAATCTTTGCGTGAAACGCGACGGCAAGTGGGTCTTCAAGTCGATGTTCATCAACGGCTGGACCGATCGCGACAAAGTGCCATGGAAGGGCGAAGCGCGCGCGTACAGCGGCCCGCCAGTCACGCGCGTCCACCAGGAGCCCGTGCCCACATCCTCAAAGGGCGATTAGCTCTTCGCGCCGGCCAGCCTAATTGCAGAAAAACGGATGCCGCCCCGCCGGGAACCAGCGAGACGACATCCGTTGGGTGGTGGGGCTCTTCGTTCTCTTGCGCCGGAAGGGTGGCGAGGCTCAGTCTCTTGCCACACCCTCATTGGCTAATTCATCTCGTCCGCGGCAACCTCGCCGCAGGCCTTCGCCTAGAACAAGAAGTGCACGCCAAATTGAATCAGTCGCGGGTTGACGTTGGTGTGGCTTATCACGTTTGAAGTCGCCAGCGTCGTAGTGGGTATGAACCCGACGGTCCCAAACGAGAGGCCCCCGGGGTCGGCGAACTGGGGGTGATTGAACGCATTATAGAAGTCGGCACGGAATTGCATCTTCACGCGTTCGGTAATTTGTGTGTTCTTCAGGATGGAAATATCCCAGTTGAACTGCCCGGGGCCCAGTACGCCGCCGACCCCCGAATCGCCGAAACCGGTAGCTGGCCCAGTGGTCGCACTCCCTGGATCGCCGAAGGGCACGACGGGTGCCGTACAAAAGCCGGCAGGGTTGAAGTAATGCTGCAAGTTGGCCAGCGTCCCGCCTGGGTTCTTGATATTCCCATTGTTATAGGTCGGACAGAATTCCGCCGTTACGCTCCCTGACAGATAACTGTCGTTGCTGGTGCCGTACGCGGTGCCGTTCGCCATCGACTCAAACGTCAACGGGTCACCCGATTGTGCAATCGTGACTCCGGACACATTCCACCCGGCAATCACCTTGTTCTCGATGCCAGTCGTCCCCTTGCCAAACGGGAGATCGTAGCTGTAGTTCACCGACAAGCGCTGCGGCCGATCGAAGGACACTCGCCCATATTGGCATTTCAAACATAGGGCTTCGTTGATGTTGGCGGAGTTGCTGAAGAAGATATCGGAGAGATCCTTGTCCCATGTGTAGGCCGCCTGCATGGACAATCCATGGGAAAACTGATGCTGGACGGTCACTTGCAAGCTGTTGTAGTTCGAGTAGCCGTCCGAGTCGGAAGCCGCCAGACCGGACGCCTCATAACCCAGAACCGGAACCCGGAATTGAGCATTTGCGACCGTATTGCAGATCTGGTTGGGAGCGGTTCCAGTACAGAAGGAGCTTAATGCATTTGTCGGAGTTGCCAGCAATGCTTGGTTTTGATTGTGATTGTAGTCGTTGAGGTTGATTCCGCTTGATCCAACGTAACCCAGGTCCAGTACCCAGCCATGGGCGAACTCGTACTGAATGCCCAAGCTGTATTCGCGGACCAACGGAGTGTGGACTCCGTCGTTGTACGAAAGCGGGGTGCTCAAGCCGGAGCTCTGAGTCGGTATCGGATCCCCCGGACCTGTGTTGAAATGCGAGAAGCGGGGCGCGAACCCGATTGCCGGGTTCGAGGCCAAAGGCACGAGGTTGAGAGCGGGGTACGGATTGGCGATCGTTGCGGCCTCATAACGTGCCCCTCCCGGGTTATAGTCGTACGTCTGGGCATATGGTGCGCCCTGCTCGAAGGCGTGCACGACGCTGTCCAAGCCGACTCGGTTGTAGAAGATGCCGAATCCTCCGCGCACAACCAACTTGCCTCCAGAAACCGGCTGCCACGCGAACCCGATTCGCGGAGCGAAGTTGCTGTACGGAGCGTGTCCGTCAACGTTCGTGTCGTTCCGCGAAATGCCGACCCCGGCTGGAGGCGGCCCGAAAAACTTTGAGAAGTTAGCGGCGACCACATATTGTTGAATGGCGGCGGGATCGCCCAGGGCAGCGCCGAGCGTAGCCGGAACGTCCGCGTTGTTAACCATGCGGTTGAGGTACACTTGTGTTAGCCGTCCCAATCGGTCCGTCAGCAGCCCGTCGTATTCCCAGCGCAAACCCAGGTTAAGGGTAAGGCGCGAATTTATCTTCCAGTCGTCCAGGACAAAGGCGTCCTGGTTTTGAACGTTATAGAAGTGCGTAATCCCGTGCTCGCCCGGAATACTTTCTACGCAGAACAAACACCCCTGGTTGAAGCCCACGCCGTCGTTGGCCGGGTTCGCGGTTCCGGCCGTACCAACCAGGAGCGAATTCAGGTCGATCTCGAACATCAAACCTTGCTGGAGTCCCGAATCTATCAGGGGCCAATTGGTCCACTCATACTCGTATCCCGCACGGACACTGTGCTTTCCGTGCTGCCACGAGATTTGGTCCGCCAGTTGAATTTGGTTTGTCGGTCCGAAGTTCGGCAGCAGCCCCCCAAACAGCGTGAAGCCCTGTGTCAGGTCGATGAAGACCGGGGGTTCCTCGAAACCGCCGGTTCCTGGTGTGATGCCCAGTGCTGTATTCGTCCCACCTGCTGGCATCGTTGATGCCGAGTTATCCGTGTTGCGTTGGAACGATGCTCGCGCCTCATTCACGAAGTTGTTCGTCACGAGCGACGTAAGCTTCAGCACGGCGTCCTGGTTTCCGAAGACGATGTTCTCGTCGACGCCAGGCAGGTTTCCGCCCGTCTGGCCCAAGAATGGCGTTTGTGGGTTGAGCGTGTAAAAGTATCGGGTCGAGAGTGTTTCTTTGCTGTTGATCAGGTAGTCGCTGTTTGCCACGTACTGATTCTCACGATAGAGGGCTGGGATACTGAAATTGCAGCCATAGGTGGGAAATTGGGGCGCCGGCGGCGGAGGCAACGGGTTCTTCTTGCAGAACTGGGGATCATCCTGCGGGCTCGGAATGTAAAACTGCCCGCTCGGCAATTTGATTTGCATGATCTTGAGTCCCTGCGGACTTAGGTTCGATCCGTCGCAGGCGAGTTGCAAGAACGGGGAATTCGGAATGATCGGTGGAGGCGGACCGTTGTAGTTACAGAGAACCGACGCGATACCGGCCGCCGTGCTGCGATCATCCGGAATAGGCGGCAAAACGACGCCCGCGGTCGTGCCGGCTGCGGATACGCCGTTCTTGGCGCGTGTTCCTCGATAGCTGAAGAAGAAAAAGAGCTTGTCCTTCAGAATCGGGCCGCCGATCGTGCCTCCGAACTGGTTCTGGTCGAGCACCTGATGGTCGTTACCGGGGCTCTTGATGTAAAAAAAATCGTCCGCATTGAGCACTGAGTTGCGGAAGTATTCAAACGCCGATCCATGGAAATTGTTTGTGCCGGACTTGGTGACCACGTTCACGTTGGCGCCGGGATTGCGTCCGTAGCTGGCATCATAGGTCGAGGTCTGAATCTTGAACTCGGCGATAGCGTCCGGGCTCGGAACAGGGATGCCGGTGTAAATCGTGCCGTCATTGGAACTGCCTGAGTTAGCGATGTTGTTCACTGCCACGCCATCCATCTGATAATTGTTCGATCCCGGGTCCACACCATTCGCGCTGATGTCCTGCGTGCCCTTGCCCAGCGACGTCGCATTGTCCACGCCAGCCGTCGCGCCCGCCGCAAGGCTGAGAACCTCGGTGTAGTTGCCGTTGGCCATGGGTAGCGCCTGAATC